>JACKQG010000982.1_pt1 | contig 40184 bp, 36 predicted proteins | sample 8237621 | NCBI WGS metagenome assembly JACKQG01 (sample SAMN15677084, study PRJNA649215) | marine metagenome | biome: marine; feature: Black Sea; material: saline water; isolation source: suspended particulate matter (SPM) from the Black Sea western gyre | collected 2013-06-09/2013-06-10 | depth... | reverse complement strand
GTGAAGCTCCCTGGACTGATAGCGAAGACGGTTCAATCTATGATCGTTTTTCAACCTGGTCCGCACTTGTACAACAGGGTGAAGTTGATGCGCTTGTTGAAAGCATCGAGCTGCTTTCCGAACAGGCGATTGACCGCTTGCGCAAGGCCAGCGAAATGCTTTCCTCGAATTCCCTGCCGGGCGACGACATGCGCCCGGTCGATATCACCGATATCACCCTGCGCCTGCAAACGGTGGAAATCGAAGATTTAATACATTCCCAAAGCGCCGTCGTTATTCAGCCGGGGGGAAAGGGGAAGATCCTGTTTCGCGAACAGTTTGTGAGCATGTCGGGGCTGCAAAAACGCATCGCCCCCAATATCAACCTGTTTGCTTCCAACTGGTTATTTCAATACCTGACGGAAACCATTGATCGACGTTTGCTGGGTGTTGTCGGTCAGCGTGATTTAGAGTTTTTAGCCGACCCAATCAGTTTGAATCTTAATATTTCGACGGTCCTGGGGCGGGAGTTTCAGCATTTCCATCAAAAGGCAGGGGGGTATTCATCAAATATTGTTGTTGAATTGCAACTCATTGATGTTTTCTCCGGAATGGCGGCTTTTTCGGACGCCCGCGATATGCTGCAGGAAAATGGCTACCGTGTTCTCATTGACGGCCTCAATCCTTTGTCTCTGCAATTTTTGGATCCCGCCCTGCTGGAGGCCGATCTGATCAAGGTTAACTGGGGACCGGAATTCATCAATGAAGATTCCGCGGCGCGTGTTGATGATATGGCCCAAGTGGTGAAAAATGTCGGCAAGGATAGTGTCATTCTGGGGCGTGTCGATTCTGAAGAAGCCGTCGTCTGGGCCCTGGGCCTTGGGATCACCCGTTTTCAGGGTTACTATGTTGATACCCTGGTTGACGCCATGATGGTCAAGGGGATCATCTGAACATGGCTGACACTGAAAACAAACATCTGGCAAGTCAGGAAAAGTTGCTACTCGATTATATGCGGCGGCTTGAAGAGCAAAAGGACGAGCATATGGCTGTCCACCTGCACCTGTCGGCTTTAAAGCCTTACAATCGGCGCGATCATCATATACGGGCCGCTGAAAACAGTTTTGAAAACCTGATCAAGTCGCTTCATGGACAACTGTTCATGACCAAAAATTCTGACATGTTTTTCTTCTTTAAGGCCGCAGCCCAGGCGCAAACCGAAACCGTGGTCCAGAAAGTACGCTTCCTCTTTGGCGATGACCCGCTTCTTGAAAATGAAGATGCCGACGAGAACAGGTTTTCCACCTGGTACAATATCGCCCATCAATTTGAAGAACTTCTGCACTTGATTGAAGGCGCCATTGAGACGGAAGAAAAGCGAAAAAAAGAAACCCGCGCCCGCATGGACACGCGAAGCTCCCTGAAAATCCGCCAGAAGGAGGGCGAACCGATAACACCGGAAATTCTGGCGCGGGTCGAAAGCGCCCTGGAGCGCACCGATCTTTCCAATCTGGTGCGCCGTCAGTTCATTTGTACGATCGATGGCCAGATGATTCCTGAGCAGTCGTTTTCGGAGATGTTTATTTCCATTGCCGATTTACGTGAAACCATGGTGCCCGGCATCAATCTGCTTTCCAATCGCTGGCTGTTCCAGCATTTGACAGAAACCCTGGATAAAAGGATGTTGTCGCTGTTATCAAAAAATGATGCCCTGACGATTTCCGGCGATATCAGTTTTAACGCCAATGTGACGACCCTTCTGTCAAACGGGTTTCAGGAATTCGACGACAACATTATGGCCTCGCGTCGTGGTTCGATGATTATTGAACTGCAGAAGGTCGATATTTTCGCTGACCTGGGGGCCTACCTGTTCGCCCGTGAATTTGTCCAGGACAAGGGCTACCGGATTTGTCTGGATGGACTCACGCACAACACCATGGGAATGGTTGATCGGGAAAGGCTGGGCGCGGATCTGGTCAAGCTGGTGTGGCACTCCGATATGGTTGACGGCGGCACGGATATGCATGAAAAAGTGCGCTCCGTGGTCAAGCGTGCCAATCCGTCAAAGGTTATCTTGTGCCGTGTCGATACCCGCGAAGCCATCGACTTTGGCCACTCGGTCGGCATCAAGATGTTTCAGGGGCACTTTGTTGAAAACCTGATTGCCGAAGATGGCCGCAGACGCGAGTTATTGCGTCTGAAACGACGGATGGAGAGAGCCGAAGAAAGTTCTGAATTTGGTGAAAATGATGGCTAGTCTGTATTTCCGTCTCTAGTCCTTATCACTGACTCCGGCTTCGGCAAAGGTCGCCATGCCGCCATGACAAGCCACGGCTGCTTTAAGCAGGCCGACCGCCAGGGCAGCACCCGATGCCTCGCCAAGGCGCATCTCAAAATTAATTAACGCCGTTTTGTCGAGTTTTTGCAGTAGGCGAAGATGGCCGGGCTCGCTTGACACATGGCCGACCTGACAATGATCCAGCGCCCCCTTAGCGGTTGCTTCCAGAACACTTGCTGCGGCGCTGCAAACATAGCCATCAAGCAACACCGGCACCCGTTTCAGGCGGGCCGCAATGATTGCCCCCGCAATGGCGGCAAGTTCGCGCCCGCCGAGGCGCATCAGAATATCCAGCCCGTCACCCCCACTGTGGAGTTTGACGGCGTCCTCAACGCAACCAATTTTTATGGTCATCGCCTCGCCCTCAACACCGGTGCCGGGGCCGGTCCAGTCGGCAGCCCCACCGCCGTAAAGGGCGTGGCAAATGGCGGCGGCCGATGTAGTGTTGCCAATACCCATTTCGCCAAGGCACAACACATCGCAATCGTCCTCGACCACGGCCATGCCGCGGGCCATCGCCTGTACGGTTTCGGCCTCGCTCATGGCCGGGCCTGTGGTGAAGTCAGCGGTCGGCCTGTCTAATTCCAGCGCATCGACGGCGAGTGAAATCCCGAAAGTCTTGCACAATTGGTTGATGGCCGCCCCGCCCGCCTTGAAATTACCGACCATCTGCTCGGTAACGGCGGCAGGATATGCCGAAACACCCCTCTCAGTGACGCCGTGATTTCCGGCGAAAACATGGGCCCGCGGGGTTTCCATGCGCGGCGGGTGACGGCCCTGCCAGGCAGCCAGCCAATGTGACAATGCCTCAAGTCTTCCCAGGGATCCCGGCGGCTTGGTCAATTGCGGTTCGCGCTCGACAGCCTGGGCCTGGGCTTGTTCGTCAGCATCGGGAAGCGTCGCTAACAAGGTTCTGACATCGTTCAGGGAGTTCACGGGCGTTTTTGCCTTTCAGGGTGCGAGATGGATTTCTTTTTGTCGGCCATTAACCTATAACCGAATTTAAATTTCCGACACCGCTAATTTTGTAAAAGGACAGCCCGTGGCGATTGGCGAAAACAATCTGAACATTATCAGTCGCTGGTTGCAGGATATCATGCAGGCAGCAGCCTTTTTGACGCGTCTGCCGGTGCCTGTAAGCGCCGATTCCAAAGGCCGCCCGCTGGCTGACGTGGCCTGGGCCTTTCCGGTTGTCGGACTGCTGGTTGGCGGGTTGGCCGGGCTGGCCCTGCTGCTGGGCTTTCAGCTTGGGCTGCATCCACTTGTCTGCGGCCTGCTCGCCATTGGCCTGCAGGTCATGATCACAGGCGCATTACATGAAGATGGTCTGGCCGATGTGGCCGATGGTTTTGGCGGTGGGGCCAAGGTGTCAGACAAATTGAGGATCATGCGGGATTCATCGATTGGCAGTTATGGTGCACTGGCGCTGATTTTTTCGATCACCCTGCGGGCAGGCGGACTGGCAGGCATGGCGACCCCGACAACCGCGGTTCTTGCCCTGATCACCGCAGCGGCGGTTTCCCGCGCGATGATGGTCGCCCTGATGAGCCAGATGGACATGGCGCGCGTCGACGGACTTGCCGCCGGGGCGGGAAAACCGGGCCATGAAAAAATGCTGGTCGCCCTGGGACTTGCTGCGGTTTCGGCGTTTCTGCTTTTGGGAGCCGCCGGTTGGAGCGTTCTCGCCTTCGCCGCCCTCGCCGCTTTGGCGGTCGGCTGGCTGGCGAAGCGTCAAATAGGCGGTCTGACCGGTGACGTTCTGGGAACGACACAACAGGTGACGGACGTCACGGCGCTGCTTTGCGTTGCTGCGGTGGTGTCGTGATGTCATCAGTCCACGTCACGCGCTGGTGGTGGGTTCGCCACGCACCGGTTACGAATCATGTTGGCATCCTTTACGGCCAGCGCGATGTCCGTTGCGATACCTCTGACAGGCGCTCTTTTGAAGGGTTGGCGACCAAGGTGCCCGAAGGGGCGGTGTGGGTGACCTCGCACCTGAGCCGCACCATTGATACGGCGGCGGCGATCCTTGATGCTGGTAGCCCGGTTCCGGTTGATCCGGGCGAGCCCTTCGCCGAGCCGGATTTCGCCGAGCAAAGCTTCGGTGACTGGCAGTATGACAGCTGGGATGATCTGCACGCTGCGGATAGCGTTGAATTTAAAACATTCTGGCAAAACCCCGGCTGCAACGCGCCGCCCGGCGGTGAAAGTTTCGCCGATCAGATGGCCCGTACGGCAACAGCCATCGACCGCATAAACAGCCAGTTCCAGGGTCGTGATATCGTCGCCGTGACCCATGGAGGCACCATCCGCGCTGCCGTAGCCCACGCCATGCAAAGTGAACCGGTGATGGCGCTGGCGGTGACAGTTGATAACCTGACCCTGACCCGCCTTGATCATATATCGAGTGGTATGTTTAAAGGCCAGGGTGGTAATTGGCGCATTGTCGGCGTCAACCTGCCGCCTGTTTGATGAAGGAACGAGATTTTTGAGCAATAAGACGATACCAGCCCTGCCGCAGCTGACCTTGATTCTGGGTGGCCAGCGTTCGGGCAAAAGCGCCTACGCCGAAAGCCTGATCGGCGTGGGCTGCAAGGCTATTTATCTGGCCACCGGGCAAGCGCTGGACGATGAAATGAGCGCCCGCATCATCCTGCATCGCGCCCGTCGCGGCGCTCATTGGACGACCCTTGAAGAACCGCTCGACATTATCGGTGCGCTCAAGGGAGCTGAACAGCCGGTGCTGGTCGACAGCATGGCGATGTGGGTTGCCAATCTTCTGCAAGCAGGCCGCGATGTCGAGGCGGAAACTTTAGCCCTTGTTCAGGCGCTGGAAAGTATTAAATCTGCTGTTGTTATTGTTTCTGACGAAGTTGGCCTTGGTATTATTCCTGAAAATCCCCTGGCGCGTAATTTTATTGACGCTTTGGGTTCGGCCAATCAAAAAATTGCCGCCCAGGCCGCGCGCGTGGTCATGATCACCGCCGGGTTGGCGCAGGTCTTAAAAGGATAAAAATGAGGCACATGAAAACTCCTGCCACCGTTATCACAGGCTTTCTCGGGGCCGGCAAAACAACCATGATCCGTCACTTGCTGGAAAACGCAGACGGTCGGCGTATCGCCTTGATCATCAATGAATTCGGCGATATGGGATTTGATCGTGAGCTTCTCAACAGTTGTGGCATCGAAGGTTGCGAAGAGGGCGACATTGTCGAATTGGCCAACGGGTGCATTTGCTGCACCGTCGCCGATGATTTCCTGCCGACGATGGAAAAGCTGCTCGATCGCGATCTGCCGCCTGACCATATTATTATTGAAACCTCCGGTCTGGCCCTGCCAAAACCTCTGGTCAAGGCCTTCAACTGGCCTGAAATTCGCTCCCGCCTGACCGTCGACGGGGTGATCGCCGTCATCGATGCACCGGCCGTCGCCGAAGGGCGTTTTGCCGATGATGTTGACGCTGTCGAGGCGGAGCGCCAGGCCGATGAAGCCCTTGATCACGACAACCCGCTGGAAGAAGTTTTTGAAGACCAGTTGCTGTGTGCCGATCTGGTGGTCCTTAACAAGGCCGACGTGGTTGACGGCGAAGCCATCAAAGACATTGCTGAAAGCCTGAGCTCTCACATGCGGGCCGGGGTCAAGGCAATCCCGGCGGTTAAGGGCGCCATCGACATCGATGTGTTGCTCGGCCTGTCGGTAGCCGCTGAAGACGGCATCGAGGCGCGCAAGTCCCACCACGACAGCGAGGACGATCACGATCACGATGACTTTGAAAGTTTTACCGTCACTTTAGATGATGTCACCGACCTTGGCGGATTTGAGGCGTGCCTCGCCCAATTGACAAAAGTCCATGACATCCTGCGCCTGAAAGGCTTTGTTCATGTGCCGGGCAAGGATATGCGCCATGTGATTCAGGGTGTCGGCCCGCGCATTCAGCGCTATTTCGACCGCCCGTGGGGCGAGAACGAGGAACGGCTGGGCCATCTGGTTGTGATCGGCCAGCGGGGCCTTGATCGAGAGGCCATCGAAGCGGCGCTACTGAGCTAACCCATGCATCTGTTGGCAGCCACACCGGGAGGCGTTTCGGACGGATCGGAAGCCATTGATCTGGGCCAGAGCGCTGGCGACATTGTCGTTTTAAGTGCGGCCGACAGCGAACTTTCAGCCCTTGCCGATGCTTACGCGGAGATGCCCGCCGGTGCACCTTCTTTACGTCTGGCCAATTTGCTCAACCTTGGCCATAACATGTCGGTCGATCTTTATGTGGAAAGCGTCATTGTCGGCGCCAAACTGGTCATCGTGCGGCTGCTCGGCGGGCGTGGTTACTGGCCATACGGGGTCGAGCAAATCGCCGCCGAATGTTTCAGGAAGGGCACCCCGCTGGCCCTGCTGCCCGGTGATGACCAGCCGGACGCGGAACTGGCGACCCTGTCAACGCTTGAACCCGCCGCCTGTCACCGGTTGTGGCAGTACTGCGTCCACGGCGGGCCCGTCAATGCCAGACAGTTTCTCCACTACGGGATGTCGCTGCTTGGTCAGGACGAAAACTGGCTGGAACCGCAACCGTTGCTCAGGGCGGGACTTTACAAGGCCGGTGGCGACAATGTTGATCTGGATGACATACGCGCCACCTGGATTGCTGGCCAACCGACGGCGGCGCTGGTGTTCTACCGGGCGCTGGTCCAGGGCGGCAACCTGAAAGCGGTCGAGGCGATGATTGCGGGCCTTAAGAATGCCGGCCTCAACCCGCTTCCGATCTTTGTCGCCAGCCTGAAAGACCCGGTCGCGGCGGCGACACTGGAACACTTGCTGGCGGAGGCACCACCGGCGGTTATCTTGAATTCCACCGGTTTTGCGGTTTCAAGCCCGGGGGCTGTGCGTACCCCGACACCGTTTGATGCTTCCGGCGCGCCTGTCCTGCAGGTGGTCTTTTCAAGCTCAAGCCTTGAGTCCTGGCAGGACGGCCTGCATGGATTGAGCGCCCGCGACATCGCCATGAATGTTGCCCTGCCGGAAGTCGACGGCCATGTCCTCAGCCGTGCCGTCTCGTTCAAGGGTTCGACCCGTCGCGACGAAAAAACCCAGACCGATATCATTACCTACGAACCGGTCCCTGACCGTATCGATTTTGTCTGTGCGCTGGCCGCAAAGTGGGCCCGCCTCGCCGCCACACCGTGCGAAGATCGCCACGTCGCTATCATCCTTGCCAACTATCCCAATAAGGATGGCCGCATTGGCAACGGCGTCGGTCTCGATACCCCGGCAGGTACCGTAGAAGCCCTGCGCGCCATGAAGGCCGCAGGATACAGCATCGAGGACATGCCCCAGGACGGGCAACAACTGATCGCCCGGCTGCTTAAAGGCCCGACCAATCAGGGGCCGGTTGGCGAGATTTGCGAAACCCTGTCCATGGCCGATTACCAGCAATTCTTCGCCGCGCTTCCGGTGGCGGTTCAAAAGGCGATCAGCGAACGCTGGGGGGCGCCTGAGAGCGATTTGATGTATATGCCCGGCGAAGTCGATTGCGGGCGTTTTGCGATTTCCGCATACCGAATCGGCCATGTCGCCATCGGCCTGCAACCAGCCCGTGGGTACAACATCGACCCGCAATCCAGCTACCATGACCCGGACCTGGTGCCGACCCATGGCTATCTGGCGTTCTATGCCTGGCTGCGCAGCGACTTTGACGCCCATGCGGTTATTCATTTTGGCAAGCATGGCAACCTGGAATGGTTGCCGGGCATGTCGCTGGCCTTGTCCGAAGATTGTTTCCCGGAAGCCGCCCTGGGGCCCATGCCACACCTGTATCCGTTCATCGTCAATGACCCCGGCGAAGGCACCCAGGCCAAGCGCCGGTCGGCAGCGGTTATTATCGATCACCTGACTCCGCCACTGACCCGGGCCGAAAGCTATGGACCATTGGCCGATCTGGAAGGGCTGGTCGATGAATTTTACGAGGCTTCCGGTGTTGATCCCAGACGCCTGAAAGTTCTGCAAAAGGAAATCCTCAGTCTGTGCGCGGCCATTGGTCTGGACTCCGATTGCGGCATGGACAAGGCGGCGGACGAGGACGAGGCGCTGGGCCAACTCGATAACTATCTTTGCGAGTTGAAGGAAATGCAGATTCGCGACGGTTTGCATATCTTTGGACTGACCCCCGAAAGCCGCCTGCTGACCGATCTCCTGGTCGCCCTGCTGCGGGTGCCAAGGGCGTCCGGCGATGGGGGCGACGCCTCGATTCTAAGGGCATTGGCCGCTGATCTTGATCTGGATTTTGATCCCCTTGATTGCGAGATGGGCAGCCCCTGGGATGGTCCGAAACCGGCCGTCCTGACAGGCACAGGCAGCTGGCGCAGCCACGGCGACACGATTGAGCGGCTCGAACAGCTGGCGGCCCGGCTGGTTTCGGCTGAGCAAAAACCAGAAGCAAGCTGGACCCGTACTTTGTCAGTTTTGGAGGCTCTGGAAGACAAGATTAAACCTGCCGTGGAAGCCTGCGGCGAAGCGGAGCTGGTAGGGCTCCTGCGTGGCCTTGATGGCCGTTTTGTCGAGCCGGGGCCTTCGGGCGCGCCGACCCGTGGCCGCCCCGACGTTTTACCAACGGGCCGTAATTTCTATTCCGTCGATACCCGCACCGTGCCGACCCCGGCGGCCTGGACACTGGGCTGGAAGTCGGCATCACTGCTCATCGAGCATCACCGTCAGGAACACGGGGCGTGGCCCAAAACCATGGCGCTCAGCGCCTGGGGCACATCGAACATGCGCACCGGCGGCGATGATATCGCGCAAGGGTTGGCTCTGATGGGGGTCAAGCCGACATGGGACGCGGCCTCGCGGCGGGTCACCGGTTTCGAGGTTCTGCCGTTGTCAATTCTTGGCCGGCCCCGCGTCGATGTGACGCTTCGGGTGTCGGGCTTTTTCCGCGATGCCTTCCCCGGCCTGATCGATTTGTTTTCCTCTGCCGCAAGCGCCGTCGCCGCTCTTGATGAAACCCCCGCCGATAATCCACTGGCCGCCAGGGTCGGCGAAGACCGGGCGGACCTTATCGCCCACGGCATGGACGCAGAGCAGGCAGAAAAGCGCGCCGCTTACCGGGTTTTCGGCTCCATGCCGGGTGCCTACGGGGCCGGTTTGCAGGCCCTGATTGACGAGAAGGGCTGGCAGACAGAGGCCGATCTGGCCCGCGCCTATGTCGCCTGGGGCGGCTACGCCTACGGTGAAGGGGCGGCGGGTGAAGCGGCGCACGGACTTTTCGAGACGCGCTTGAAAAATGTCGAAGCGGTGATCCACAATCAGGACAACCGCGAACATGATTTGCTCGACAGCGACGATTATTACCAGTTCGAAGGCGGCATCACGGCGGCGGTGCGGGACCTGTCGGGCAGCCAGCCCAAGGTCTATCACAACGATCACTCGCGGCCCGAAACCCCGCGCATCCGCACCCTTGAGGATGAGATCGCCCGTGTCGTGCGGGCCCGCGTCGTTAATCCCAAGTGGATTGAAGGGGTCATGCGCCACGGCTACAAGGGGGCGTTTGAAATGGCCGCCACCGTCGATTACCTGTTCGCCTTCGCCGCCACAGCCCACTGTGTCAGCGACCACCACTTCGACGCCGTCTTCGAGGCTTATCTGGGCGACGAGGCGGTCAGGGACTTTATAAAAACCCACAACCCGGACGCCCTGAAGGATATGATCGAGCGTCTGCTCGAAGCGCAGGCCCGCGAAATCTGGACGCCGCGCCTGAACAGCACCCACGCCGCCTTAACGGAAATGTTAGCTTAAACACAAGAAACAGGAACATCCCATGGTCAATACCGACAACGCCCGCCACAGCGAAAAGATGGCCAAGAAAAAAGCCGCCCGTGACAAGATTCTGGCGACCAAGACCGAAGAGAAAGGCTTGCTGATTGTCCATACGGGCAAGGGCAAGGGCAAATCGACGGCGGCCTGGGGGATGGCCATGCGGATGATCGGTCACGGCAAAAAGGTTGGCATCGTGCAGTTCGTCAAGGGCGCCTGGGAGACCGGTGAGCGTGATGTTTTCGAGAGATTCCCGGATCAGGTCACGATCAAGGCCATGGGCGAGGGCTTCACCTGGGAAACCCAGGACAGGGAGCGCGACGTTGCGGCGGCGGCGGCAGCCTGGGCGGCGGCCAAGGACATGATCGCCGACGAAAGTTATTCAATGGTCATTCTCGATGAAATCAACATCGCCCTGCGCTACGAATATCTGGACATCGCCGACGTCATCGAAGGCCTGGGCGAACGTCCGCCCATGCTGCACGTCATCGCCACCGGCCGCAACGCCCACGATGACCTGATCGAAGTCGCCGACCTTGTCACCGACATGACACTGGTCAAACACCCCTTCCGCTCCGGCATCAAAGCCCAGCAGGGGGTTGAGTTTTAGTAATGCTTCATTGGTGTCATTGGGAAAGTGCCCTAAATCCAGACGGATTTTCCTTACAGGCATTTGACCTGATCAAGATTGATCCAATCTAGTTTTACGGGATCGACCAGCCGGTTTTATGCGATTATTTTGTTACAATTTGAATATTGTCGCTAATTGATCAAGAAGTTCCTGGCGCAAAATTTCACGAGCTAAGAAGGGGTACCGTTCTTTAAGAAAATCGTGCCCAATTTGTCCTTGCGCAAATGCAATAAGTATGTTGCACCTTTCCTGAACATAGATATCGTCGGAATTCAAACCAAGTGAGTTTATCGTAAGGTTAATGCGTCCCTTAAGTGCTTTATCCAAATTGGAATTTGCTCGAATTAGACAACTCGGAATATCGAGATAAAACCAATCGTCTTCTATCTCAAATGGATCCAGGATGTCTAAAGAGTTGCCCTTCGTGCTGTTAATGCGCCCACCGGCAAGACGAAAGTTGCTCCACTCATAAGCAAGTTCTGGGAAGGCCGTTTTCGGCCTAAAGTGGTCAACTGATCCTCGATCCGGAAGATACATGGCTGTGTAAGCGCAAACTCCAGCATATGCGGCGTGAAGTTCGCTAAGCGCCCTGGTCCAATAATTTTTTCGCTTAAACTGCTTAGAATTAGGATTTGGGGTGGCACCCAAGAAGGTTCTCCCAGGTTGCCTCACCCTCATGTTAAAATCGGGGTACTCTGGCTTGAGAGAAACTCGGATCAAAGCTCCACTCCGTGTTTTTCGGCAAAGTAAAGCCACCGTGGCCAGAATTTGTCATCATTTGAGAGCAAACGTCTCAATTCATCCGTCAACTCTTGAACACGCGCCGCGCTTGGTTGCTCTTCCAACTGTACTGCTTTTGCCCGTTCAATTGTACGTTCGGCCTCACGCGAACGAGCATGCTGCAAACCAAAAAGAGGAGACATTAGCCAGCCAGACGCATCTCCATATTTAACGAACGGTATGTTTTCTAGCTTTACGGCACCTAAATCGGCGAATAGATGGTGGAGGGTATCTTGCTCAGGATCAAAAGATGGTTCCATAGATGCAAGAATCATTGGGGAATGGGTAGCAGCGATTGTTTGTATCGTTAGTTCCCCGCTTAACAGGTCTCCTATGCTCATAAGTGCAGGCAAAACGATGCGTTGCCATTTCGGATGCAAATGAGCTTCTGGCTCATCAATAAAGACAACAAGTCTCCGAAGTGGTTCGCGAGATAGTTGGGTAGCGGCTAGTTCATGCTCTTGCCATGCCCAAATTATTAGGTACGCTAGCAGAAGAACCCTTTGGACACCCGAGGATGCATGGATTATTGGAACCGTACCATACTTGTGCTTAATCGTGGGGATGTCACGAGAATCGCCCGGTATCCTTATTGTTGCGCCCGGCGTTAGTTCCCCCAAGTCTTCTGGGCTTAGCCTGCGCAAGACTGAGCAAAACCGATCAAAGCTGAGCTTGTTTTCAGCCTTTTGCCATCGGACCCAATCACGTATGAGTCCCTCAATCAGTAGCCCTTTGCCATTCCAGACGTCATCGCTTGTGAGCAGACCAATTTGATCATCGGACGGGCCTTGAAGTTGAGAACGAACTGGATCATAAACCGCAAAAGAACTATCAGCGCGAGCAAAAATACTCAGAGCTTCGACGTTTGGGGACGAGCTATTCAGCGACCATATATTTCGCTGGAAATCAAAACTAAATGCGCCTTTCGTCAATCGCCCTGAATTTCCCCTCAATGAATACTCCACACGTGGAGCACCGCCTCGATCAGTCAGATTGGGAAGAGCAGGTCGGTGAGCCCAAGTCCCCGTTGCCGCCCACCATGCAAATTCAAGGAGGAACGACTTACCAAGACCGTTGTCGCCGGTAATCAAACTCAAGCGTTCACCGAATTCCAGCTCTAAGTTAGGTGCGAGCACTGAGTTTTCAATTTTTAGCCAAGTCAGAGTTCTTCCTAGTTCGCTTTTCCCATCTGGCGGCGGATCAAACGAGTCCAGCACATTGGGAATAGCTAGTGGCTCATTCGAAAAGAATTTACTATTTTAGGGAGGCAGGTTTGAGAAGTCGTCTTCAAACAGATGCTCACGTTCGTCGTCAGAAATTCTAAATTTCTCATAAAACGCCTCCACTAAGAGGCGCGGCTCAGGTGTTGAGCTAAGTTCAACATTCTTATAGAGCCATACAGCTAAGGGCCAACTAGGCGCCTTTTCTGGCAAAGCGTCCCCACAAAGCACTTCCTTTATCTGATTTATGTAATCACTTGCAAAGCCCCATTCATGGGATCGACTTTCATGAAGAAAAACCGATTTGAAAGTTTGTGTGTTTGCTTTTTGAAGACCAGAAGAGGCGTATTTTGGGGACACCCACCTATGAGACTTGCTTCCACTCCTAAATGGTTGAAAGAAATAATCACTTTTCCGGTCTAGTCGATGATATTTATTTAGGTGTTCTCGTGTTAATCCATCAATGCTGACACTCACTTCTTGACCAATGCTCAAGTTGTATGCCTTGCAAGCCAAAAAAGTAATGCCCACAAATGGGTGTACCCTCTCGCTTAGGATACGAATAGCGTTCGTAACTGTTTCAGCATTTAAATACATAATTCAGTAGCTACCTTTGAACGTCATAAGCAAAGCGCAAATCGGTGTATCAATTCTACTCTGATTGACTTTCGCGCTCTTCCTCATCGGCCATTTCCATAAGGGAATTTTTCATTAGCTCACAAAACTCTTCTTTTACATCAATTCCTATGCATCGAAATCCATGTTTTCTGGCAAATAATAGGCTGGTTCCACTCCCCGCAAATGGATCAAGTACAATACCCCTTGGTGGCGTAGTTGTAAGGATTGGTATTCGCACCAATTCCTCAGAAAAGCGAGCTGAATGGCCATTACGCTTACCTTTTACTGTCGGAACTTCCCATGTGTCCTGCGGTGGCAGGATCGATCCACTTTCAGTTGGGCGACCAACCGGATTTTTGTCAAAGTAATACCATCGCTCCTTCACGAAATGAAAAACGTATTCGTGCGAGACAGAGCAACGATCACGTACTTGATCCGGGATTGGGTTTGGTTTTTTCCACACGTTGTCATTTCGCACTAACCACCCGTCATCTTGCATTGAAATCGCTAGTCGGTGAGGGATTAGAAGCAATTGCTTCGGCACACACCACTTGCCGTCACCTTTTCGATCTTGTGGCCGCAATCCAAATCGACGGGCGTTTTGTTTGGCTTCTCCGCTCCGGTGTTGTCCTTTTCCACTCCAATACGTGTCTCCAACATTGACCCAGAGGCTGCCATTGTCTGCTAAGACAGAGCGGCATAGCCCGAAGATAATAGTAAGAATTTCTATAAAGTTTTTAGGGTGCTCTTCCAATCCAATTTGGCGCTCCTCCTCGTAATCCCGCTGGCCGTAAAATGGTGGTGACGTCACAATGCAGTTTACATATAAATTTTGCTCTTTGAGAAAATGAAGGGCTTCACGGACTTCCATGTGGAAGATAAGTGTCGTATCGTCGGCGTAATAGGCGCGTTTCTTTATTTCATCGGAAGCAAAAATCTCCTCGCCGATCACCTGAGGGTGCATTGCCTCGTTAGCTTTGGTTTTTGGGGGCTTGTTTTCGGTTTTAACATTCATAATTGGGCTTAGTGCTCCAAGGGAGTCACTGGCGAACGCCGACTCACAGGTATCTCGATAAAACAACCTAACTGCTTAGGTTAGAAAACGCGACGAATTTTCCGTAGCCATAATAATGTACTGGCGTCAGACGGGCATACTTATAGATGTTTATCCTTTCCACTTTAATAGCTTCTTGTTCCACAAACTCGAACTTCTCAGCCATGGCTCGAATGAACAATCTATTGAAGCTTCATATCTGGCTCTGAAAATTCTTGACATTTTACCTATTTTGGAATATATTCCTGTCACTCTTTGTCATGCTGAATAAGCGTAAGTAAACGTGGGGTCCGGGCTAGGAATCTGTGCTTTATCAGTTTTTTCCGCATCGTGGAATGGGTTCGTTTCTCAATAATTGTTTAGGTTTCTGGTGGTGGTTTTTCCTTAAGTCACGGGAAAAACTGGATTCCCGCTTTCGCGGGAATGACGGGTGCGGTGTTGAATTGGGATGACGGCTCTGTTTTCTTTCTGATTTCCGCTACAATGCCGGGGCTTGGCGATTCGCCGTTAGCTTGCGGGATGTAACAAGGGATATCTTATGAATAAACCGACTCTTTTAGCCGCCCTTTTAGCGTTTGTTGTCAGCCTTGCCGGTTGCGCAGAGATGCGCCGGGATGAACGCTCGACGGCTGTTGATCTGGTCAATCAGGCGACCGAGACCGTGCAACGCTTCAAGGGGATGCCCGACCTGCAAAGGTTCGCCGAATACATGCCGACGGCGCGCGGCATCATCGTCCTGCCCAGTGTCATCAAGGGCGGGTTCATGCTTGGCGGCGAAGGCGGTAACGGCGTGATGATGGTTAAAACCGATGATGGTTCATGGAGCCACCCGGCTTTCTACATTCTGGGCGCCGCCAGCTTCGGCATTCAGATGGGCTTGCAGGATACGGAAATCGTGCTGGTTCTGCGCAGCAACAATGCGGTCGCCGCCGTGCTTGATCATCAGGGCAAACTGGGCGCCGACGCCGGGATCACCATCGGCACCGTCGGTCAGGGTGCTGAAGTCTCGACGACCACCAACATCGGCGTCGATGTTCTGGCTTTCGCCAATTCCAAAATCGGCCTGTTCGGCGGGGCCGCCCTTGAAGGGGCGGTACTGGCACGTCGGGTTGATCTGAACGAGGCCTATTACGGGCAGGGTGTGACTCCCAAGGGCATTCTTTATCAGGGCCAGGGACAGAACCCCCAGGCCGATGGATTGCGGGCCGCACTGACCGGCCCCTGACGTTCTGATGACAAAAAAACCGGCAAAACCCGTTTCGGCAGCCCGCGCCCTGATGTTTCAGGGCACCGGTTCGGATGTCGGCAAGTCGCTGCTGGTCGCCGGTTTGTGCCGCGCCTTTGCCAAACGCGGTCTCAGGGTGCGCCCTTTCAAGCCACAGAACATGTCCAACAACGCCGCGGTGACGGTTGAAGGCGGCGAGATCGGTCGGGCCCAGGCCCTGCAGGCCAAGGCCGCCGGGGTTGCCCCTTCCATCCACATGAATCCGGTGTTGCTCAAGCCGGAAAGTGAGACCGGGGCCCAGGTCATTGTTCAGGGCAAGCGCGAGGGGACTTTCAAGGCCGCCGACTATCACGCGCTGAAACCAAAGCTGATGAAACGGGTTCTCGAAAGTTTCCGTGAGATAGCGGCAGAGGCCGACCTGGTGTTGATCGAAGGGGCGGGGAGTGCGGCGGAGGTCAATTTGCGCGACGCCGATATCGCCAACATGGGCTTTGCCCTGGCCGCAGATGTTCCGGTTGTCCTGATCGCCGATATTGATCGCGGCGGTGTTATTGCCTCCGTCGTCGGCACCGATCTGCTGCTTGAACCCGAAGAACGCAAACTGCTTGCCGGCTTCATCATCAACAAGTTCAGGGGCGATGCGGCGCTGTTTGGCAGCGGCAACGACATCATCACAAAAAAAACCGGCCTGCGGTCCTTTGGCCTGGTTCCCTTTTTCGACGATGCCCGGTTGCTTCCCAAAGAAGACGCCATGGCCCTGGACAGGCGCGAGGAAGAGCAGGGCGGGAAAGGGCGGAAAGATATTCTGATCGCCGTGCCGAGGCTTTCACGGATCGCCAATTTTGACGATCTCGACCCGCTGATGGCGGAGCCCGATGTGTCGGTCAGCATCATCGAGGCCGGCGCTGTTCTGCCTGGCGAAGCCGATGTTATTTTGATTCCCGGCTCCAAAGCGACGATTGCCGATCTGACATTCTTGCGGGATCAGGGTTGGGATATTGATATTGCCGCCCACGTCCGCCGCGGCGGCATCGTCATCGGCCTGTGTGGTGGCTATCAGATGCTGGGCTTTCGGCTTTCTGATCCGGACGGCATCGAGGGGGCGGCAGCCCAGATTGAGGGTCTTGGCTTGCTCGATGTGGAGACGGTTCTCTCGGACGATAAGGCCCTTGAGACCGTTTCGGGTGTCGATCTTGTCAGCGGCGAGAAAGTGCATGGCTATGAAATGCACTTAGGGCTTAGTGAAGGGCCGGACCGGGCCAATCCCTGGATCATGCTGGATGACGGACGCAGCGAAGGCGCACGCAGCCCGGACGGCAGGGTGTTGGGGTCATACGTTCACGGGCTCTTTGCTGCCGATTCTTTCCGCCACGCTTTTTTATCGTCGCTTCGGACTGGCCGGTCCCATGAAACCGCCCACGATCTCCGGGTTGAGAAAACCCTCGACGCCCTGGCCGAACATCTGGAAAAGCATCTGGACCTGAACCATCTTTATGATTGTGCGCGGCCCGTCAGTTAACCAGAAATGCCGCCAGCGCCGAAAGCGTCAGCACCGCCATGGCTGTTGATAACAGGATCGCGCTCGAGACGCGCAGTACATAAACCCCGAAACTCTGGGCCACGATATAGACGTTGCCGGCAACCGGGGCTGCCGCCGTCAGTACCGCCGCGGTTGCCCAAAGCGGCTCGATTTCAAAAATCATGACCATCGAAATCCACATCACGGCAGGATGGATGAACAGTTTGAAGATACTCATGGTGGCGGCTTCGCCAAGCCCGTCGGAAAGCGGCCTGCTGGCCAGGGTGGCGCCAAGGGCAAACAGCGCGCAGGGCCCCGCCGCCTTGCCCAAAAGGCCGGTGAACGATTCCAACGGAACCGGCAGTGGCAGGCCACTGGCCGCGTACAGGACGCCAGCCATAATCGACAACACAAACGGGTTCAGCACGACGCCCCTGATGACATTGCGGGCAAAATCCAGCCAGACACCGGTGGCGTGTCGATCAACTTCCAGCAGCGCAATGGAAAGCGGCACAAGCACAATCAGGTCGACAAGCCAGCCCAGCACCACCGGCAAGGCGGCCTCAGCGCCCAACAAGGCGCTGATCAGCGGCAGCGCCAGATAGCCGACATTGCCGACACTGGCGGCCTGCCCCTGCAGGGCCGCCATGCCGAGCGTGGTCTTGAACAGGAGGCGGCTCAAAAAAGCGGCGGCGGCGAACACGGCGATGCTGGCGCTTAAGTAAGCGCCCATGAATTCGGGGTTGATGATGTCGGTCAGCGGTTTGCTGGCAAGGGATGTGAAAATCAGGCTTGGCAGGGCGAAGTAAAAGACAAAGGCGTTCAGGCCCTTGATACCCTCATCGCCAAGCAAGCCTTTCCGACCGGCCAGATAACCGCAACCGATCAGGGCGAAAAACGGCAGCGTGATGGTGATGATGTTTTGCATTAGCTGCCTATGCGAACAATAACCAGGGCCGCCACCCAGGCCCCGTTGATCAGGGCGGCTGTGACATAAAGATAGAGCATACGGACAATGTCCTTGTCCGTGGCGCGGGCCGTGCCGTCGCCGATCCAGGGATCATCGATGACCTTCTCAAGGTAGCGCCGGGGACCGGCCAGGGCCAGGCCAAGCGCTCCTGCGGCGGCTCCTTCGGGCCAGCCGGCGTTCATGGAACGGTGCTTGCCGGAATCCCTGAGCATGATTTTCAGGGCCTTCAGTGGACTGGCCCCGGGGGTGAAGATGGCGGCCAGGGTCAGAAATAATCCGGCCAACCTTGCCGGGATCAGGTTGAGCACATCATCAAGCCGGGCTGCGGTCATGCCGAAGGCGCGGTACTTGGGGGTCATGTGGCCGATCATTGAATCCATGGTGTTGACAGCCTTGTAAACCATCAGTCCCGGCAACCCGAACAGCACATACCAGAAGACAGGGGCAATCAGGCCGTCGGAAAAATTTTCGGCGCAGGATTCGATGGCGGCACGGGCGACGCCGTGTTCGTCCAGGTGTTTGGGGGCGCGACCGACAATATTGGAAACCGCTTCACGGCCCTGCTCCAAACCCTGACCCAGGCCAAGGGCGACGGCCCTGACACTGTCATAAAGGCCGCGCCCGGCAAGCAAGGCGGTCAGCAGGAACAGCTCTGGCACCCAGCCAAAATCGTGATTCTGGGTCAGCCAGGCGGCGCACCAACCAATAAACCCGGCGATGCCGCAAATAAAGACCACGACCAGCGCGCCGCGTATGGCCCGGTCAACGGTGGAACGGTTATCGCGGTTGAGCTTGCGGTCGCACCCGTCGATCAAGCCGCCGATCATTTCCACAGGATGGCGAAATAACTTGAACGGCATTCTGGCGTCACCCAGATAGGCGTCAAGTAACAGGGCAATCAAGAGCAGGGAAAGCGGGTCAAAGCCATGCTCCGTGCTTGCGAATCCAAAGGTAAACATGGGTGCCAGTTTGAAAGGCCCAAAACAGTGCGTCAAATGAAATACGGTTGCTGACAAGGATGGACTTCGGGCCTATAGTCGCCAACTCGAAACTTGCGCCCCTCATTTTTGACCGGAGGCAATGACCAGTCGACGTCCGGCGCAGGCATAATATTAACGCACGAAGGCTAGGACCAGGCGTATGGACGATCTACCCCAAGCCCCGAAAACGGGTGTGATGATATGTGGCCACGGCAGTCGCGACCAAGGCGCTGTCAGTCAATTCAATACATTGGCCGGTCACTTGAAAGAAAAGCTGCCCCAGTACGATATTGAAAGCGGTTTTCTTGAATTCGCCTCGCCTGTGCTGCGCACCGGCCTTGACGCCCTGAAAGCGCGTGGGGCTGAAAGAATTCTCTGCCTGCCCGGCATGTTGTTCGCCGCCGGTCACGTGAAGAACGACCTGCCCAGCGAGGTCAATGAATTCGCCGCCGAAAACCCGGATATTGATGTCCGGTATGGTCGCGAACTGGCCATCGACCGGCGCTTGCTGAAAGCCGCCGCAGAACGTATCGAAGAAGCCGAAGCGCAGGCCGAAACCAAAGTTGCCCGCACCGACACCCTGCTGATGGTGGTCGGCCGCGGCACCAACGATTCGGACGCCAACTCCAATGTTTGCAAGATCGCCCGCATGTTGTGGGAAGGGATGGGCTTTGGCTGGGCCGAGGTCAGTTATTCCGGCGTCACCACGCCGCTCGTCGATGCCGGTTTCGCCCACGCTGTGAAGCTTGGGTACAAGCGGATTATCGTGTTCCCGTACTTTCTGTTCACCGGCATTCTTGTTCAAAGAATATACGACTGGGCCGACGAAGCGGGGGCCGCACATCCGGAAGTCGAAATTCTTAAAGCCGGTTACCTGAATGATCATCCGCTGCTGATCGACACCTTCATCGACCGGGTCGGTGAAATGCTCAGCGGCGAGAACGTGATGAACTGCCAGCTGTGTAAATACCGGGAACAAATCATCGGTTTTGAGGGTGACGTCGGTCAGCCACAAGTTGGCCACCATCACCATGTGCGTGGCATCGGTACCGATCATGACCACCACCACCATCATCATCACGCAAATGGCGACAAAGGGAGCTGACCGGTGGCCGCAGCCCCTGTCCGTTTTGATTACCTGAAAGATCCGATAGCGATTTACCGACAATCGTTCGCGATGATCGATGACGCTATCGAGGCCGATATTCCTGCCCACATTTATCCGGTGGCGGTGCGCCTTGTCCACGCATCGGGCATGGCGGGTATTGTCGATGATCTTGCTTTTTCTGAAAACGCCGGAACCGTTGGTGCGCAGGCGTTGGCAGCCGGGGCGACGATTTTGTGTGACGCGGAAATGGTCTCCGCCGGCATTATCCGAAAGAGATTGCCTGCGAATAACAAGGTGATCTGCACCTTAAATGATCCGTCTACGGCAACAAGAGCAAAAGAACAGGCAACCACCCGCTCGGCCGCCGCCCTCGATTTGTGGACGCCCCATATGGAAGGTGCCGTCGTGGCCATTGGCAATGCGCCTACGGCCTTGTTCCGGCTGCTTGAAATGATCGATCGAGGCGGACCACGCCCGGCACTCGTTCTGGGTTTTGCCGTTGGTTTTGTCGGGGCTGCCGAATCCAAGCAGGCGCTGATTGATCACGCGCAGGCACTGGCGGTTCCCTTTATCACCCTCAAAGGTCGGCGTGGCGGCAGCGCCATGGCCTCGGCGGCAGTGAACGCCCTTGCCGGAGGCAATGAAACCAAGGCACCCGGAGGCAATGAAACCAAGGCGCCCGGGGGGAATGAGGGATGAGTGCCTGGATTACCGTTATTGGCATCGGCGAAGACGGCCTTGAAGGTTTAAGCGCTGCCCGATTGGAGCAGATCAATGGTGCCGACGTGTTAATCGGCGGTGCCCGCCATCATGGAAAAGTCGAAAATCCCGGCGCTGAACTTCTCGATTGGGGCAAGGGTTTCGATACGGCGCTCAAGGAAATCGAAAAACGAAAAGGTAAAAACATCGTCGTATTGGGCTCTGGTGATCCCATGAACTACGGGATCGGCGCGGTTCTGGTCCGCCACTTCGGCACCGACGCGGTGATCATCCACCCTGCACCCGGTGCGTTTTCACTGGCCGCCGCCCGTATGGGTTGGTCGATTCCCGATATTGAAACCCTGACCATTCATGGCCGCCCGCTTGAAACCCTGAACCGGTATGTCATGCCCGGCGCTCGTTTGCTGGTGTTGACCCAGGACGGTGACAGCCCGGCAAAAGTGGCAAAATTGTTGACCGACAAGGGATACGGCGAAAGCCGGATAACAGTTCTGGAACATCTTGGCGGCAGCAAGGAGAACAAACGCGAGGGCACGGCGGCAACATGGAATTTTGAGCGCGCCGCCGACCTCAACACCCTGGCCATCGACTGCGTTGCTGAGGCCGATGCGCCCGCGCTATCGCGCGCGCCGGGCCTGCCTGAAGAGGCTTTTGAGAACGACGGACAGTTGACCAAGCGTGAAGTGCGCGCCGCAACGCTGGCGCAGTTACAACCGCTGCCGGGTCAGGTGTTGTGGGACATCGGTGCCGGTTCGGGCTCCATTTCCATTGAATGGCTGAGGCTCGGCGGTCATCGCCGGGCCATCGCCATCGAGAAGAATGCGAAACGAGTCGCCGCCATGAAGCGCAACGCCGCCAACCTGGGCACCCCCGATTTGATTATTGTCGAAGGTGATTTCGGAACGGTAAAAGATGATCTGAAATATCAACCCGATGCCATTTTCGTGGGTGGCGGGGCGTCGGACCCGGAACTGTTAAAAGCGGCCTGGGCAGCGCTAAAGCCCGGCGGCCGTTTTGTCGTCAATGCGGTCAGCATCGAAGCCGGGCAAACCCTGCTTGCCTTCCGGGCCAAATATGGCGGCTCGTTAACGCGCATTTCCATTGAGCGGGCCGAACCCATTGGCAGTCTGACCGCATTCAGGCCGTTGATGACGGTAACCCAGTTTGTGCTCGGAAAATCAATATGAGCGGGGTGCTTTATGGCCTTGGCCTCGGTCCCGGCGATCCTGATCTCGTCACCATCAAGGCGGCGGCGGTGCTGGCCGATATAACGGTTATCGCTTATGTGACACCACTTAAAAACGCCGCAGCTGGCGCCTCCTTTGCGCGGGCCATTGCCGCGCCGCACCTTGGTGGGGAAAAGATAGAAATCACAATCCCGATCGCCATGAACGAAAATCCTGCCCCGGGACAGCTGGCGTATGATCAGGCATCAAGGGAAATCGCAGGGCACCTTGATGCGGGCCGAGATGTCGCGGTTTTGTGCGAGGGTGATCCCCTGCTCTACGGTTCCTTCATGTATGTGCTGGAGCGCTTGAATGAGTCCTGCAAAATTGTCACCGTGCCGGGGGTCAGCTCACTGGGCGCGGCGGCGGCGGCGGCTAACTTGCCGCTCGTCTCGCGCCATCAAAGTCTGGCCGTCGTGCCTGCGACCCTGCCTGAGGCGGAAATCAAATCACGCATTGCCGCTGCAAATGCGGCGGCGGTGTTCAAGGTTGGCCGCAACATGGCCAAGGTCAAGCGGGTGCTTGATGTCCTTGGTCGCATGGACGGGGCAATTTATATAGAGCGCGCCTCGCTGCCCGAAGTCAGGGTTTTGCCACTTGCCGATGCGCCCGATGACGCCCCTTATTTTTCAATGATACTGACGACGGAAACCTGAATTCATGACGGTAATACTGGTGCTCGATCAGGGCGGGCTCGAGATGGCAAAGACTCTTAAAAAAGCCCTGGAAGGGGCGTCCATTCACGGGCTTGCCCACAGGGTCGAGGGCGCGGATGAAACCTTCACTGAAACGGCACCCCACTTGCGGCGGCTGTTTCAGTCCGGCGAGGCAATCATCGGCCTTTGTGCAACCGGCATTCTGGTGCGCGCTTTAGCTCCGGTTTTGATCGACAAGAAAAACGAACCGCCAGTCATTGCGGTGGCGGTGGATGGTTCGGTGGTGGTGCCGCTGCTTGGGGGACACAGTGGTGGCAACCGTCTGGCCGCTGAAATTGCTCAAACGACCGGCGCAATCAACGCCATGACGACGGCGGGAGATGTGCGGTTGGGCGTGGCCCTTGATGATCCGCCAAAGGGTTGGGTTGTCGCGGGCCGGGTCAACGCCAAAGGCATCGCCGCCCGCCTGCTGGCCGATGAGCCGGTGCGGCTGGATGTGGATTGTGGCGATGCCTGTTGGTTGACGGAATCAGGAGCCCGTTTTGACAAGACGGCCCCCGGCCCCCGTATTCGGGTTACTGCTGAAGCTATTAGCGACCCGGGCGATGATCTGATTTTACATCCGCCGGTGCTGGCCCTTGGGGTTGGCTGCGAACGTGATTGCGAACCGGCGGAACTTGTCACACTGGTCGAAGACACATTGGCAGAGGCCGGATTGTCGGCGAACGCCGTGGCTTGTGTCGTCTCCCTTGACGTGAAAATGGATGAGCCCGCTGTTCATGCCGTAGCGGCCAGCCTTGGTGTCCCGGCACGCTTTTTCACGAGCGAAGAACTGCTAAACGAAACGTCGCGCCTGGCCAATCCGTCAGATGTTGTTTTTAACGAAGTTGGCTGTCATGGGGTTAGCGAAGGGGCTGCACTGGCAGCCGCGGGCGCGAAAGGGGCCTTGCGGGTAGAGAAAAAACGTTCGAAGAGGGCGACGTGCGCCGTCGCGTTCAATGAAGCCGGAATTGATGCGGCGACGACCGGACGGGCGCGCGGCCGTTTAAGCATTGTCGGCATTGGTCCCGGTTCGGACGGGTGGCGCACGCCCGAAGCCTCTGCCCAATTGGCGGCGGCGAGCGATGTTGTCGGTTATGGGCTCTATCTTGATCTGGTTGCCGATTTGATAGCCGGTAAGGAGCGCCATGTTTCTGAACTGGCACAGGAAGAAGAGCGGGTTCGCCGGGCCCTTGATCTGGCAGGTGAAGGACGCAACGTTGCCCTTGTTTGTTCCGGGGACGCCGGAATTTACGCCCTGGCCACACTGGCGTTCGAGCTCATGGACAGGGAAGACCGGGCCGACTGGAACCGTACGGAAGTTTCTGTAACACCAGGAGTCTCGGCCTTGCAGGCTGCTGCCGCCCGCATTGGTGCACCCATCGGCCATGATTTCTGCACCATCTCCCTGTCGGACCTGTTGACACCGTTTGATGAAATCGAACGCCGCCTGCAGGCCGCTGCCGATGGGGATTTCGTCGTCGCTTTTTATAATCCGGTGTCAAAGCGCAGGCGCACCCAATTGGCCCGGGCCCAGGAAATTCTTGTTGCAAAGCGCGGGCCCGATGCGCCGGTGGTGCTGGCGCGAAACCTTGGCCGTGCGGGAGAAGACATTAAGGTGATCAGACTCGGCGATTTGACCCCGGACCACGCGGACATGTTGACGATGGTGCTGGTCGGTAATTCCCAGTCGCGACTGATCATGCGTGGCGGACGGCAGTGGGTATACACGCCGCGCGGCTACGCCGCCAAGATGACTTGAGGGAGATGAGCTTCATGAGCGTCCATTTTATCGGCGCCGGACCCGGTGCACCTGACCTGATTACGGTTCGCGGCCTCAACCTGATCAAGGCTGCGGGGGTTGTCCTTTATGCAGGATCTCTTGTGCCAGAGGCGATCGTCGCCGAAGCCTCCGAAAGCGCCCGGGTTGTCGATACCGCCCCCCTGCACCTTGATGAAATTATCGATGAAATAAAGGCCGCCCACGAGAACGGTCAGGATGTGGCGCGGGTTCATTCGGGTGATCCATCCCTTTACGGGGCCGTCGCCGAGCAGATGCGGCGTCTTGACGAACTTGGCATCGACTATGACGTAACCCCCGGGGTGTCGGCTTACGCCGCAGCTGCGGCGGCAATGAAAACAGAACTGACACTGCCAGGCGTCAGCCAGAGTATTATCCTGACCCGTACGGCGGTGCGCTCTTCGGATATGCCGACCCGCGAAGATTTGCAGATACTGGGCAAGAGTGGCGCGACCCTGGCCATTCACCTGTCGGTCAACAATATGGCCAAAGTGGTCCGTGATCTTGTTCCTCATTACGGGGAAGATTGCCCTGTCGCCGTCGTTTACCGGGCCAGTTGGCCAGATGAAATGATCCTTCGCGGCACCCTGGAGGACATTCGCGCCAAGGTTAAGGCGGCAGGCATCACCCGCACCGCATTGATCATGGTCGGGCGGGTGCTGGGTGAAAATGCGTTTGATGATTCAAGACTGTACGCCGCCGATCATCACCATGTGCTCAGGCCCAAAGGGCCCTAAACCCGGCTTTCAAGCCACAACAGGGCTTCGCTTACAGTATCGACGGCTTCTCCCGGTTCAGGCAGTGGACGGCGTAGCAGGACGATGGCAATGCGATTGCGGATGGCGGCGGTGATTTTTGCCACCGTTCCTTCGCCGCCGCTTTGTTTGGCAAGCAGAGCGTCGATATCGTGTTCTTCCATCAGCGCCAGTTCATCATCAAGCCGGTAGGGCGGGCGACCGGTGATCAGGGTGATATTGTCTCCTGCAAGCGGTCCTGCGGGTTCTTCAATAACGCGGACGACAAAGTGGATATCCGGGAAATCAGCCAAAACATCGAGGCTGCTTTGACCGGTTGTCACCAGCACTCGTTTGGCAAAGCCTGATAACAACTGCACGGCCTCGCCGATGTCGTCTGCCTCGAGCAATTTTGCTCCAGGCGGCAAATTCCACGGTGGCCTGGCCAGCGTCAGGCGGGGTGTTTGCGTTGCCTGGCAGGCGTCAAAAGCGTTTGCCGATATGATCGCGGCAAAAGGATGGGTGGCGTCGATCAAAAAATCGATGCCTTCGTTTTTGATAAAGTCGGCCAGCCCCGGGCCACCGCCAAAACCACCGATGCGAACGGACGCTTTTAGATCGCGCACCGGCTTGACCCGCCCGGCCAGTGAATAAATGACATCAAGGCGACCGGCAAACTGGTCGACGGCCAGTTCGGCCAGATTGGCAGCCTCGCCTGTTCCGCCCAGAATTAACAGGCGTTTGATTTTAGCCATCGGCATCTCCTTCTGCGCGACCAACGAGTTGGCCACCCCTGTCGAAAACACAAACCTCGACAGACAAGCCCCCATCAACTGCCGACAATGCCACATCGTGGGCGCGCCGGGCGATCAGGTCGGCCAGGGGCAATCCTTGAGTTCGCGCAAGGTCGAGAACCGCCATGGCCGTCGTCGCCTTTTTGGCATCGGCAACGCATTTTTCGCCACCCCCAAGGTCTTTCAGGCAGGCGGCAAGTTTGTTAAAATCAAGTTGTGAGCGGTCCGAATGCAGGTCCATATTTCCCTGCGCCAGCTTGGTCAATTTGCCAAAACCACCGGCCAGAGTCAGTTTTTCGACGCGGTGATGACGCAAGTACTTCAAAAGCCCACCGGCGAAATCACCCATGTCGATCAGGGCGCTTCCGGTAAGGCCATAAAGCGCCTTGATTGCGGTCTCAGAGGTGCTGCCGGTGGTTGCGGCAATGTGGGTGATGCCGGTCGCCCGGGCCACATCAATACCGCTATGTATCGAATGAATCCACGCCGAACAGGAATAAGGCCTGACGATCCCGGTGGTGCCAAGGATCGACAATCCGCCGATGATGCCAAGGCGACCGTTCATGGTTTTTTCCGCCAGCTTTTCGCCGCCGGGGATGGCGATGGAAATCTCAAAGTCCGGGGGTTTGCCAAATGAGGCCGCGACGGCCTTAGCAACCTCGGTCATCATTTTGCGCGGCGCAGGATTGATGGCGGGCTCACCGACGGGTACTGGCAGGCCGGGCAGTGTGACGGTGCCGACGCCCGGACCCGCCACGAAGGTGATCCCGCTGCCGACGTGCCCCTGCCTTACGGTGACAATAATTTCAGCGCCGTGGGTGACATCCGGGTCGTCACCGGCATCCTTGATGATACCGGCGCTGGCCTGACCCGCTTCCAGTGAATGCCGGGAGAGGATAAAAATTGGTTCCTGGCCACCGGGAAGGCTGATGGTGACATCATTTTCGAAATGGCCCTGCAGAAGGGCCAGAAGGGCTGCTTTGGTGGCTGCAGTGGCACAGGCCCCTGTTGTCCATCCATAGCGCAGTTTCCCCGCGGGTTTAAACAGATCGTCATTCATGGGTGATATAGTACAGCTTTCCCGGAATCCGGATCATGATTTTTTTAAACTGAAAATCAAATTAAGTGTGGTTTGCGCTTGATGGCAGAGCCGGGGCGACTATCATGTGTGGCGGACAGTAAATTTGAAACTTGAGAGACCATGGCTGACAATAAACCAAGCAAACCCGATCAAAAGACGCTCAAGGGTGAAGAATCCAAAAAGGCGGCGAAACCCAAAAAACCCGCAGAACCCAAAAAGGATTCTAAAATGCCATCGCGTCTCATGACCTATATTGCCCTGATGGTCCTTATCAGTGCCTTTATTCTGGTCTGGCGGCACTATATCGAACCCACCTATTTTGCTGAATTCAAGGCCCCCGCCGGCGCCCAGGTGCAAACTGTTGGAACGCCGAAAATTGGCGGCCCTTTCAATCTTGTCAATCAGGACGGAGCAAGCGTCAGCGAAGCCGACTTCATGGGGCGATATATGCTGATCTATTTCGGCTACACCTATTGCCCGGATGTCTGCCCGACGTCGCTGTCTGAGATGGCCGACGCACTGGATATGCTTGGCCCGAAAGGTGATAAAATTACCCCGGTCTTCATCACCATAGATCCGGAACGTGATGACGCGAATGCACTGAAAACCTACGTTGCCTATTTTCACCCCCGGCTGGTTGGCTTAACGGGAACCGTCGAGCAAGTCAAAGCTGCGGCCAAGGCTTACAAGGCCTATTTCGCCAAAGCGGGTGATGGTTACAACGATGATGATTACACAATGGATCATTCCTCAATCACCTACCTGATGGGCCCTGATGGTGAATTTATCACTCATTTTGGCCATGGGGTTGATGCCGAACAAATGGCCGAGAAACTATCGGACCTCCTTTAATGAATAAAACACCAGGCCTCACAAATGGGCTGATTATCGCCGCACCTTCATCGGGAAGCGGCAAGACCGTGCTGACCCTGGGGTTGTTGCGGCACTTGTCCCGTATTGGCACCCCGGTGGCCTCGCTTAAGGCCGGGCCCGATTATATTGATCCTGCCTTTCACACGGCGGCGACCGACCAGCCTTGTTACAACCTTGATCCGTGGGCCATGCGACCGGCGCTTTTAAACCATACCGCTGCCCTTGGGGCCAAGGCAGGGGGGGCGACGACGGTTATTTGCGAAGGGGTCATGGGGCTGTTTGACGGTGCCATCATGGAACAGGGCTCGACCGCCGATTTAGCTGAAATTACCGGTTGGCCGGTTATTTTGATTATCGATGCTGCGGCGCAGGGCGCTTCTGCCGGGGCCGTGCTGCGCGGTTTTGCCACCCATCGCCCACATTTTTCTCCGGTGGCGGTGGTCTTCAACCGGGTCGGCGGGGAGCGTCACCGCGATGTCCTTAGCAAGGCAGCCGAGGCCGCAGCACCCAACATCAAAGTACTCGGTTTTGTGCCACGTCAGGTCGACTTGCAATTGCCCGATCGTCACCTGGGGTTGGTGCAGGCACGCGAGCATCATGACCTGGAGGATTTTCTTGATACAGCGGCAGACCTTGTTGCTAAAAATATTGATGTCGACGCATTGTTGGCCCTGGCCCAACCCCTGAAACAATCTGTCAGTGATAAGCCTGAATTTATCAAACCGCTGGGGCAACGAATCGCCATTGCCGATGACGAAGCTTTTTCATTCCGCTACCCGCTGATCTTGGAAGGTTGGAGGGCAGCAGGGGCGGAGCTTTCGTTTTTCTCGCCACTTGATGACGAAGCCCCCGGTCATGATGCTGACGCCGTCTACCTGCCCGGCGGATATCCGGAACTGCACGGTTATCGGTTAGGCACGGCCAACGTCTTCATGGATGGCCTTAAAGAGGCAGCGGACAAGGGGACAGTGATCTTTGGTGAATGCGGTGGCTATATGGTTCTGGGAAAGGGACTCATTGATGCCGATGGCGAGCGCCATGTGATGGCTGGTTTGTTGCCGCTTGAGACCTCGTTTGCGCGAAGAAAACTTCATCTTGGTTATCGTCAGGTTGAACTGGACGCTGGCGCGTCCCTTGGTTCGGGCGGTGTGCTGGGGGCACCAGGACAGCGTTTTCGCGGTCACGAATTTCATTATGCGTCGGTCATTAATGAGAGCCCGGGGGCACCGTTGTTTAAATCGTCCAATGCTGCCGGTGACGATCTGGGGCTTGCCGGTCTTGCCGATGGCCGGGTCATGGGGTCGTTTATTCACCTGATCGACCGGGTCGCTGATGATGACACATAAGCCCGCCCGCCAAAACGAGCCGCCGTTCTGGCATCAAAAGACATTGGCCAGGATGAACCCGCAAGAATGGGAATCCCTGTGCGACGGATGCGCCCGTTGCTGTCTGGAAAAGCTGGAGGATTCTGATTCTGGCGAAGTCAGCTATACCAACATCGGTTGCGGTTTGCTTGATGTACAGGCATGCCGCTGCACCAACTACCCGGAACGCAAGCGTTTCATGCCGGATTGTGAACGATTAACGCCGGGGAATATCGCCTTTCTGAAATGGATGCCCTCAACCTGCGCCTACAAGTTGCTGTCCGAAGGAAAGGACCTGCCCGACTGGCACCCACTGGTAACGGGCGACCCGGATTCGGTTCACAAGGCAGGAATATCCGTCCGCGGTCGCGCCGTCTCGCAAGAGGACGCCGGTGATTTTGAGGACCATATTGTTATCTGGCCAAAATAGTGAGAAAGATTTTTTGATGAACGACACCCTTAAAGGTATTTTCGCCGCCGCCCTGACACCCTTGAACAGCGATTTGAGTGTCGATCATGAAAGGCTCGTCAGCCACTGCCGCTGGTTGCTTGAAAATGGTTGTGACGGGCTGGCTGTGCTGGGCACCACTGGCGAGGCGAACTCGTTCAATCTGGCGGAGAGAATTGGCATTCTTGAAACCCTGTCCGATGCTGGAATTCCGGGCTCCGCTCTGATGCCGGGCACCGGTAGCTGTTCGATCCCCGAAACTGTCGAAATGACCCGGCGGGCTGTTGAGCTGGGGGCTGCCGGGGTGCTGATGCTGCCGCCGTTCTATTACAAGAACGTTAGCGACGAGGGCCTGTTCGCCGCCTACAGCGAAGTGATTGAGCGGGTCGGCGACGACCGCCTTAAAGTTTATCTGTATCATTTCCCGCAGATGTCGGCGGTCCCCCTTAGCTACGATTTGATTGAACGGTTACTTAAACGTTATCCGGACACCATCGCCGGTATGAAGGACAGTTCCGGCGTGTTTGACAATATGGCTGGTGCGGCTGAAAAGTTTCCTGGCTTCGGTGTCTTTAGTGGCGGCGATGATTTCCTGTTGCCGCTTCTGAAAAAAGGCGGTGTCGGTTGCATTACGGCGGTCTGCAATATTGCCTGTAATCTGTCGGCTGAGCTTTACCAGGCCTGGCAAAATGATGATCCGGCGGCGGAAGATTTGCAAAACAAGTTAATCACCGTCAGGGAAGCGGCCCAGAGCTATCCCTACAGTGCGGGTCTGAAATCCCTGCTCGCCCATTACAGTGGCGATCAGGGTTGGGTCACGGTTCGCCCGCCACTTGTCGCCCTGGATGAGACGCAAGCTGCGGACCTTGTCGGTCTTGTTGCGGCGACAGGGCACACCCCGCCGCCTGTTGGTTGACCGGTGAGGTCTGCCCGAAAAAAGATGCGCGAAGACCATCACAGCATCCATATCGATGGTCGTGAGATACCCCTGATTGTGCGCCGCCATCCACGCGCCCGGCGGATCATTCTGCGTATCAATACGGCAGGCGAAGGCGCGGTGGTGACAATTCCTGCCCATGCGGACCCGGCTGACGGTCTTGAGATGGCGCGTCGCCAGTCGACGTGGCTGGGCGAACGCCTGGATGACATGGGGGCGCGCACAGAATTTCGCGATGGCGTTCAGGTTCCCTTCCAGGGTCAGGACTATACCCTGCGCCATGATCCGGCTGCCCGTGGCCCGGTCTGGATCGAAGGTGATGAAATCTATGTTGCTGGCGACGCCCGCCACATGACCCGGCGCTTGAGCGACTGGATGAAGAAACAGGCGCGCGCCGAAATTGCGCCACTCGCTCACGCCAAGGCGGCCAACATCGGCCACGCTCCGTCGCGCATTACCATCCGCGATACCCGCACCCGTTGGGGGTCGTGTTCATCTAAAGGCGGGTTGTCGTTTAGTTGGCGTCTGGTGATGGCGCCGAACGAGGTTCTTGATTATGTCGTCGCCCATGAAGTCGCCCATCTTGAACACATGAACCACAGCCCGGCGTTCTGGCAAACCGTTGATAAACTGACCGCCGATGCCAGGCATGGACGGGACTGGTTGAGTGATAACGGCAGCGCCCTGCACCGGATTGGATAAGTGATGAAACAGGCTCAACATACGCTTGCCATAACGACGAAAGGTCAGGGGCTTTACGAATTTACCGATCAGGTGGTTAACTGGGTATCGGGGCAGGGGATTGCGGCCGGGCTGTTAACGGTTTTTTGCAGCCATACTTCGGCCAGTCTGACGATCCAGGAAAATGCCGACAGCGACGTGCAGCGCGACCTGCTGACCTTTTTTGCCAATCTGGCACCCGAAGATTCAGCACTTTATCGCCATACAATGGAAGGGCCCGACGACATGCCGGCCCACATCAAGAGCGCCCTCAGTGATGTGTCTTTATCGATCCCCGTTCAGGAGGGCCGTCCGACACTGGGCACCTGGCAGGGGATTTATCTATTTGAACACCGGACTCGCCCTCACAATCGCACGGTGATTTTACAACTGATGGGAACTTGAAAGTCATGACACTGTCGGCCTTGATTTTTGATGTTGATGGCACGTTGGCTGATACGGAAGAAGCCCATCGGCAAGCCTTTAATCGGGCGTTTGCCGCCGCTGGCCTTGATTGGCACTGGGATCAGGATTTGTACACCCGTCTGTTGGCGGTGACTGGTGGTCAGGCGCGTATGCGCTTTTTTCTGGAGCAAAGCAAAAGGCCCTTGCTGGACGATCAGGACATTGCCGATTTGCATAAAAGCAAGACGACGTTTTATGTAGAGGCCATGCAGGCCGGGCGTGTTCCCTTACGATCCGGTGTTGAGCGCCTGTTGGGTGAGGCCCGGTCCGAAGGATTGACCCTGGCCATTGCAACAACAACGACGCCGGTTAATTTTCAGTCTCTTATTGAAAGCACCTTGGGGGCGGCGGCGCTGGACTGGTTCGCCGTTATTGGAGCCGGTGACTGTGTTGAAAACCTGAAACCGGCCCCGGATGTCTATCTTTGGGCGCTCGACCGTCTGGGGCTTGAGCCATCACAGTGCCTGGCCTTTGAAGACAGTGCCAACGGACTTAAGGCGGCAACGGCGGCCGGGCTTGCAACCATCGTCACGCCATGCCCCTACACCAAAAACCATGACTTTACCGGCGCACTTGTCGTACAGGATAATCTGGATGAGCCCGACCATGTTGATGTCGCATTTTTGCGGCAGTTACATGGCCATCTTTAAAGTCGTGGCCTGAACTGTTACAGTAGCTCTTCTCAATGAAGGGAGTGTTCAATGCGGCTGTTTATTATTGCCGGTTTGCTGCTATCGCTGTTGTCGTTTGAAAGCGTCCGCGCGGAGACACTTCTGCAGTGCATGGAAAAATGTATCAGTTACGAAGGCGGTAATTCCGATACCAACAAGGCAACCTGTAAAACCCGCTGCGGTTCGGCGATGATCAAACAAAAGCCAGCCGGAATGCGCGATTGCAAGGGCGAGGTCAAAGCCTGTCGGTCAAAATGCGGCAAGGAAAAAATCGGCCAGCCGAGCGCTTGCCACAAGGAATGCAAGGCGCTGCAAATGTCGTGTCTTTAGGTCAGGACAAATTCCGACTTGTGAAATCCCTGAATATATAAAAGCGCACTCAGGTCGCCGTGGTCGATGCAGGCGTTGGCGACTTCTTTCAGACTTTCAGATGCGTGAATGGCGACGCCAAGCCCGGCGGCTTGTATCATTTTGATATCGTTGGCCCCGTCACCGACGGCCAGCACATCGGCAAGCTGCAGGTCCTTTTGCGCACATAAATCTTTTAGGATCGCAAGCTTTGCGATTCTGCCCAGTACCGGTTCTTCAACGGTGCCGGTTAACCTGCCGTCTTCAAAGATCAGCTCGTTTCCCCTGTCTTCATCAAAGCCGAGCCGTTCCGCAATGCGGCTGGTGAAAAAGCTGAAACCCCCTGACACCAAAATGCAATACGCTCCGTGATGGGCCATGGTTTGAACCAGTAGGCGCGCCCCTGCCTTAATGGTAAGGCGATTCCGGTAGACGCTTTCAAGCAGATGCTGGTCCATCCCCTTCATCAGCAACATTCGTTTGCGCAGGGCTTCTGAAAAATTGATCTCGCCGTTAATCACGGCGGTGGTAATTTCCCTGATTTGTGGGCCAACACCAAAAGCATCGCCCAACTCGTCAATGCATTCCTGATCAATGACCGTTGAATCCATATCGGAAATAAGAAGTTTTTTGCGACGTCCCTGGGCGGCGTTGCAGACCGCATCAATGGCCATACCCGCCAGGGCCTCGCGGGCCTGTTCGGCAATCTCCAAAGCGGCCAGGGGGGTATCCATGAAAAGATCACACGCTTCAGCCTCGGCCAGCCAATGGGGCTCGGCAGGGATTTCCAGACGCTGGCAGACACGCTCAATATGGGCGGACTTTAGCGGATTTGTTTCGGCATTGCCGATCAGGGTGAGGGCGTGGGAAGTCATCAGAATGGTTCGAAGTATATCACATTCAGCTAAAATACAAGGGCGGTATTAGGCATTGCTGTGGCCGTGCTTGCATTAAATTAACAGACGTTAGGCACCGGCAATATATAATGATCAGGGGCAGGAATGACACCGCGCAATGAATGGAGATACAAACCCGCGGCTTCTGGCCGCCCGAAAATTCGCCGGGGTAGCGGTCAATGAAGACGTCCGGGTCAAGCTCGATCATATTAAGTAATTCTCGCACCCGCTCTTCGTATTTCGCGCCGCTTAAGCCAAGATAAAATGCCAGCGGTCTGCCGATGACGTCACGAATGCCAGGGCGCGGCCGATACCTCGCCCCGAACCTGTCGCCAGTGCCGATTTTCCTGTCAGTTTGTTCACAGTGCCTCCACATAGCGCTGGCGTATTTCACGTTTAAGGGTTTTACCGGCCATATTCCTTGGGAATTCATCGAGGATCAGAAGGTCGGCCAGCCGCTGAAATTTGGCACCGACATGGTTGTTTGTCCATTTGATTAAAGCCTGGGCGTCGCTGGCGCTGCCATCTTTCAGGCGCACGGCAGCAACCGGCTTCTCGCCCCATTTTTCATCCGGAACGCCGAAGACGGCGGCCTCGATGATGTCGTCATGACCACCCAGGACTTCTTCAATATCTTTTGGATAGACATTCACCCCGCCTGAAATAATCATGTCCTTGATGCGGTCGACGAGGAAAAGAAAGCCGTCATCGTCCACATAGCCGACGTCTCCGGTCAGCAGCCAGCCATCGACAATGGCACTTTCGGTCAAGTCCGGGCGTTTGTAATAGCCGGGCATCATCATCGGCGAACGGCCACAAATCTCGCCGATCTCACCGGCTGGCAGTTCAATGCCCTGGGGGTCAATAATTTTGACCTCAAACAAGGGCGGCGGCACTCCGACGGAGCCGGTCTTGGTCATGGAATCCTTGCAATCCAGAACGGTGCACATGCCTTCGGTCAGTCCGTACAGCTCATAAAAGCGCCCCGGCAGGGCTTTGTTGAGATCTTCCTTATAGGTCAGGGGCAAAGGTGCGCCGACGGACAGGATCATCTCAAGGGAAGACAACCGGGACGGATCAAATTCAGGGTGATTGACGATCTCGATAATTTGCGCGGGCACCAGAACAATATGGGTCACCTTCTCGGCCTCAATGCCATCGAGAACAGCCTTGGCATCGAAGGCGCGATGCAGGATGTAAGTGCAACCCACATACATCCATGGCATCAGGTCAAGCATGGCCCCGTTAAAAGCAATGGAGCCTGCATGCAGGACAATGCTTTCAGGGTGCATCCGGAAACTCGAGGCAAAGGTGGTGCAATAGTGGCCGCGCACATAATGGGTGTGAATGATCCCCTTGGGATCGCCGGTGGTGCCGCTGGTGTACATGATGTTGTAGGTATCGTCGTCGCACAGGCCCGCTTCGGGAGGCTCGCTTCCCGGCGCGCCTTCGATCAATTGGGCATAGGTGCGAAATCCGTCATGGGACGACCCATCGCCGCCGACCAGAATGTATCCATCGTTGCGGACGTCACCCAGGTCGCCTCGAATATCCTTTAAAGTCTCTGCGAAACGGACATCGGCGAAAACCATGGCGGCGTCCGAATTGGCGATTAGGGATTGCAGGCCCGCCGCCTGCAGCAAGGTGCTGGCCGGGACAATGACGATACCGGTTTTGGCGGCCATCCAGTATAGGGTCATTAATTCAAAACTGTTGGAGAGCACGGCAAACACGTGATCGCCCTTTTTCAGACCTTGGGCCAGCAGGGCATTGCTCAGGCAATTAACGTGCTTGTTAAAGGCGCGAAAACTCAGGCGCTGATCATCAATAACGAAGCCTAAATGATCTGGCCGGTATCTGGCATGGCGGGGTAAAAGAGTACCAATGTTCATAAGCCCGGAAACTTTTCCTGTGTGTGTAAGGAGGTTATGGAATTTGATAAAATCAGGCAAGCACCTCCGTTACCTGTAAAAACAGGATTCATTCTGCCGCCCGGGTCGCCCGCTGTGCAAGCACAATGGCGACGCCACCCAGAGTCGCGGCCGAGGCCAGAACCAGCCGCAGCGTCAGATCTTCCGACAACAGGACAACCCCGCCAAAGGAAGCGATCGCGGGAACCGAAAGCTGAACAGTGGCGGCACGGGTGGCACTTAAAGCGGGCAGCACCGCGTACCAGACAACATAGCCACATCCCGACGCCAGCGCTCCGGAGGCGACGGCCAGAATCAAACCTGTGGGGCTGCTGCTGAAATCCTGCCAGAACACCAGACTGACAACCAGAACCAAGGGCACACAATAGGTGAAATTTCTGGCCGTTGCCTCCAGTGGGTCGGTCGCCCCCCTGCCCAACAAGGAATACGCTCCCCACGCGACACCGGCGATGGCCATCAGGATGGCGCCTGTGGGATCGGGCGCCGTGACGCCTGGGGAAACCAGATAGACCAGTCCGAAAACGGCCAGGGCAAGACCGGCCCATGACAATTTCGCAAAATGCTCGCCGCCGCGCAGGGCAACAACAAACATGGTCAACTGAACGGCACCAAAAAGAATGAGGGCGCCTGTGCCAGCGCCAAGGGAAAGGTAGGCGAATGAAAAAAACACCATGTAGGTAAACAACATCGCCGCAGATCGCCAGTTTGCTGTGCTGGGCTGGCGCGATCTTCGCCTGACCATGACAATCAGGATCAACGTTGCCGCACCTGCGATCACTCTGAGTGATGCAAAGGTGGCGGCGTCGATCAGCCCCTGCCCCAAAGCCTGCCTGCATAATAACGAGTTGGCGGCAAAGGCCAGCATGGCAGTGGCCGTCAACAACACTGTACGCGCCGTGCTATGGGAGGGATGGTCAGACATCATGACGTCACCTTAAACACATTTGCGAGCCTCATGGAAAGCTGACATTATCGGGTGCCCTCTGGAACCTGTGTAAGGCGGGTCATTATTTAAGGATCGTTTTGTGAGAGATTCACTGTTCCATATCCGCAGGAATGATTCTCTTAGTATCCATTCCCAAATCCGCACAATGTTGGTTTCGGCCATTCTTGATGGCCATCTCGCCACCGGCATGGCGCTGCCTTCTTGCCGCAAGATGTCAACCACGCTTGGCGTATCGCGCAATACCGTCGCCCTGGCTTATCAAAGTCTGGTTGATGACGGCTATCTTTCGTCGCGTGAACGCAGCGGTTACTACATCAGTGGTGAAAATCTTGATGGCAGAAGCAAAGCGCCCCGACAGGTAACAGGTCACAAGGACACCCCGGACTGGAGCGGCCGTTTCGGGATTGAACCCTCAAGCCAGCGTAATATAGACCTGCCGCGTGATTGGCGCTCTTATCCCTATCCCTTCACATACGGTCAGGTCGATCAGGATTTGTTTCCGCTGACCGAATGGCGCGAGTGCTCGCGTCAGGCCCTCAGCAAGACGGCCATGGAGGAGGACTCTTGCGATATTTTTTGTGATGACGACGCCTTGCTGGTGGAACAGATCTGTTTGCGGTTGTTGCCGCGCCGGGGCATTCGCGTCAATGCGGATCAGATACTGGTCACCCTGGGTGGTCAGAACGCCATTTACCTGCTTGCCAATTTGTTGATGACAGAAAAAACCACGGTTGCTTTTGAAGACCCGGGATACCCGGATGTGCGTAATATTTTTTCTCTCAGGACGCCAAATCTGGTCCCCATTCCCGTTGATGAAGAAGGCCTTCCCGTCGATCAGCGTCTGGATGATTGCGATTATGTTTTTGTCACCCCCAGCCACCAGTCGCCGACGACGGTGACACTGCCGCTGGCCCGGCGCGAGGCGCTGCTTAAGAAAGCTCGCGAGAAACGCTTTTTGATTATCGAGGACGATTACGAACCGGAAGCCAATTATGTCAACGAACCGACACCGGCGATCAAGTCCCTGGATGTCGATGACCGGGTTATATACGTGGGCAGCCTGTCAAAAACCGTTTTTCCAGGACTGCGCATTGGTTATCTGGTTGGCCACCCCAGGTTGATAGCGGAAGCCCGCGCCCTGCGCCGTTTGATGTTCAGGCATCCCCCCAACAATAACCAGCGCACCGTGTCGCTGTTTCTCTCGCTGGGCCATTATGACACGCTGGTGCATCGTCTTCACCGTTCCTACCGGGCACGATGGCAGTGCATGAGGGAGGCGCTGGCCAAACATCTGCCTGACTCGTTCCGGGTGCCGACTTTCGGCGGCAGCAGTTTCTGGATCAGGGGACCCGAAGGCCTTGACGCCGACGAATTGGCCAAAGAAGCCTTGCAAAAGGGCTTGATCATCCAGCCCGGTCGGGTGTTCTTCTCATCAAGCAGCGCTCCGGCGAATTACTTCCGCCTTGGCTTTTCGGCCATTCCCATAGAGCGTATCGAACCGGGCATTGCCATTCTTACCAGCCTGATCAAGGAATTTACCACTTCTTCATCTGACATATAAGATCGCCAGCATTTGGCCCTATGCTGCCGGGCACAGGCTGTCTATCAATCATTTCAGAATATAGTTTTGATAAGGAATATCGATCATGACCAAAATGACCACGGAAGAAGCCTTCGTCAAAGTCTTGCAGATGCACGGCATCGAACATGCGTTCGGGATCATTGGTTCGGCTTTCATGCCGATTTCTGATCTGTTCCCGAAGGCCGGTATTAATTTCTGGGATGTGGCTCACGAAACAAACGGCGGCCTGATTTGTGACGGCTATACGCGGACAACCGGCAAGATGGCCATGGCGATAGCCCAGAACGGACCGGGCATCACAGGCTTCGTGACGGCGGTCAAGACGGCTTACTGGAACCACACACCAATGTTACTGGTCACCCCGCAGGCGGCTAACAAGACCATTGGTCAGGGCGGTTTTCAGGAAGTCGAACAAATGGCCCTGTTTAAGGACATGGTCTGCTATCAGGAAGAAGTGCGCCATGCGACCCGGGTCGGTGAAGTCCTTAACCGTGTTATTGAAAAAGCGATCCGAGGCTCGGCCCCGGCCCAGATCAACGTGCCGCGCGATTTCTGGACGCAGGTGATCGATATCGAACTGCCGCAGATCGTCAGGCTGGAACGTCCCGCCGGTGGTGCCGCGGCCATTGCCGAAGCGGCGAAGCTTTTGTCCGAGGCTAAATTCCCGGTCATTCTTTCCGGTGCCGGTGTTGTTATCGGCGGCGCCATTGCTGAATGTCAGGCTTTGGCCGAACGTCTTGATGCGCCGGTTGCCAGTGGTTACCAGCACAATGACAGTTTTCCCGGCAGCCATCCGCTGGCCGCAGGGCCGCTTGGTTACAACGGCTCGAAAGCGGCCATGGAACTGATTTCCAAGGCCGATGTGGTACTGGCTTTGGGAACCCGGCTCAATCCGTTCTCTACTTTACCCGGTTATGGCATCGATTACTGGCCGATCCAGGCAAGCATCATTCAGGTCGACATCAATTCAGACCGTATCGGGTTGGCCAAGAAGGTCAGCGTCGGCATTTGCGGTGACGCCAAACTGGTGGCCCAGCAAATCCTTGATCAGCTTTCCGCGACTGCTGGCGATGCCGGCCGCGAAGAACGCAAGGCAACTATCCATCAGGCCAAGTCATCCTGGTTGCAGGCGCTTTCCAGCATGGACCATGAAGACGATGATCCGGGCACCGACTGGAATGCAGAGTCGCGCAAGCGCGACGCCGACCTGATGTCGCCGCGTCAGGCCTGGCGCGCCATTCAGGCTGGACTTCCCGAAGGCGTTATCATGTCCAGTGATATTGGTAACAACTGCGCCATTGGCAATGCCTACCCGACTTTCGAGGAGGGCCGTAAATATCTGGCTCCCGGCCTGTTCGGTCCGTGCGGATATGGCTTCCCGTCGATCCTCGGGGCCAAGATCGGCAACCCGGACACGCCGGTGGTCGGCTTTGCCGGTGACGGTGCCTTCGGCATTTCCATGAACGAGATGATTTCCTGCGGCCGCGAGGAATGGCCCGCCATCACCATGGTGATTTTCCGTAACTTCCAGTGGGGCGCGGAAAAGCGGAATTCGATCCTGTGGTATGACAACAACTTTGTCGGCACCGAGCTGAACCCCGATTTGAGTTTTGCCAAAGTCGCCGAAGGGTGTGGCCTGAAAGGGGTTTCGGTGAAGACGCCGGAAGATCTGACCGAAGCCTTGAAGGTTGCCTGCAAGGCGCAGGACGACGGGGTCACGACATTTATTG
>JACKQG010000664.1_pt2 | contig 40189 bp, 40 predicted proteins | sample 8237621 | NCBI WGS metagenome assembly JACKQG01 (sample SAMN15677084, study PRJNA649215) | marine metagenome | biome: marine; feature: Black Sea; material: saline water; isolation source: suspended particulate matter (SPM) from the Black Sea western gyre | collected 2013-06-09/2013-06-10 | depth... | reverse complement strand
CAAATGAGACCGGAAATGACAAGTACGCAAATGAGACCGGAGACGAATAGAAAATGAGCGTAGTTTTACTTGAAGGAGCGATTGTGCATTATGAGGTGCTTGGGCGGGGACGCCCGGTTATCTTTTTGCACGGTTGGGTTGGCTCATGGAGGTATTGGATATCCTCCATGCAAACCACATCAACATCCTTTCGCGCCTACGCTCTTGATCTCTGGGGCTTTGGAGATACCGCGCACCATTCTCGGGAGCAAGAGAAATATAGTCTAAAAAAACAGGCGGCGCTTCTTCACGCCTTTCTTGAAAAGATGGGGATCGGGAAAATCGCCCTGGTAGGACATGGTTTGGGGGCTTTGGTCGCCCTTGAATTTGCTTCCACATATGCAAACATAGTAGATCGGGTGATGATTATCAATTGTCCACTGGACACAGAAAAGATCAACCCCCGTTTATATACAGATACAATGGATGAATTGGTTAGCTGGCTTTCGAGTCATATGCCAGATGCGCAAATTGCACTTGCTGATGCAAAAAAAACAGATCCGGCAGCTATTCACGCCTCGAAAAACGGAATTATTGCAAGCAATCTATTCAAGAATGTCATTCTTCAACACACGCCCTGCCTTTTGGTTAACGGAGATCAAGATCCACTTGTTGCGCAACCAAGTTTTCAAGCGTTGAGCCTCCTGTCTGATTATGGGCAACATATTGTTTTTGATGGAGCTGGCTATTTTCCAATGCTTGATTCTACGGCAAAATTTAACCGTTTACTAACAGATTTCCTGACGTTGGAATCAGGCCTTAGCATAAAAGAATTAGGATTTAGGGAAGAATGGCGGCGTCGTGTGCGGTAGTTTTCTCAACGCCGTTGACAAAAAAAAGAGACCATAGTAATATTTGCTCCGCTATGGCGAGGTAGCTCAGTTGGCAGAGCGGAGGACTCATAAGCCTTAGGTCGTGGGTTCAAGTCCCACTCTCGCCACTTTAGCAAAAACCTGTCTGAAAAGACAGGTTTTTCATTTAAATAACGGAGGCAAGCCCGATTAAACGCGTGGAGCGGATATGTGCCCATTGGTTATTGCGAAGCATTCAGAGATTTATCTCCCAAAGAAAAGCTCCATCCAGACCTGCCATTTTTTTATACGCTCAGGTACAGGTGTCGGAATAAATGTATCTGGCAGCGGAGGGCCATCCGAGGGCAAAGGCACAATTCGTTGGTCCCCTTCCTGGATTTCCCCACTATTTCTGGCTTCTCTTTCTGTAATGGCGTCTGATGTTGCTTCTGCGATTTGGGTTTGCAACGTGATCTGGGTCTGGTTCACTTCTGTAGCCTCAGCACGAACGGTGAGTGCTTTATCGTTAAGCTGATTTAGCTTGTCAAGGCGGGAATTATAGTCCATCATCAAAAAAACGAGCAGGACAACGCCCGCGATAATTGCCATTTCTTTAAAATAATTTTTCCAGGATTTCATGCTCTTATCTTACTAGTGCTCTGTATCTTTGGCAAGATTAAATCCGATCCAGTAATTTGACGGCCTTCATTCCCTCTGGTATACTTTCGGGTCGGAGCGTAGTACCCTTCGCTCCGTATTAATCTTATATTCCGAAGGGCTTGAGAAAAAAATGAAAATCTTATTGATCAAAGACGTATTTAAGCTCGGTCGTGCCGGTGACGTGAAAAAGGTTGCAGATGGCTACGGCCGTAACTATTTAATCCCTCAGGGATTGGCGATCCTCGCCACTCCCGGCGCGCTCAAACAAGCTGACCGCATCCGCTCGAAAGCCTCAGAACGACGTGAGGCTCTTAACAATGAGTTAGGTGGCCTGGCTGAACAGATCGAGGGTTTGCGACTGCTCTTCTCTGCTAAGGCTGGTGATTCTGATAAACTCTACGGTTCCATCACAACCCAACAAATTGCTGATGCCGTTGAAAAAGAAACCAGCTTCAAAATAAAAAAACAGCAGATCGAAGTCCAGCCGATCCGCACCTTAGGCAAACATATTGCCAAGGCACGTTTAACAATGGATCTTGTCCCTGAGTTCAATGTTGTGGTTTACCGTGAAGGCGAAGCCGCTCCTGCGGAAGGGGAAGAATATGTTCCAGGCGTTGAGGAAGAAGAAAATGTTGAAGCCTCAGTTATGCCAGAAGCTGTAGAAGAATTAGATGCTTCTGAAGAAGCCGAAGTTGTAGATGATTCAGATGTAGTAGAGCCTGTAGAAGAAGCGGCAGAAAAAACAGAAGAAATCGAAGAAACCGAAGCCTAAATTTTTTCGTCACTTGAACACAATTACATCGCCGGTTCTCCTTTCATACAGGGGTCCGGTGATGTTGTCTTAACCATGTCTCTTACCATTGGTCAGCAACTCAAAAACGCCCGTCTTGACCACAACCTCAGCCTCGAGGATGTCTTTGAGAGCACACATATCCGCATCAAATATCTCGAGGCTCTGGAAGCGGATGATTTCTCGGTCATGCCCTCTCCAGCGCAGGGGCGTGGCTTTTTGCGTCTCTATGCCCAACATCTGGATCTGGATATCGATTCCATTCTTGCCGAAATGCGCAACGCTGAGGTCACAAAGATTTCTTCTGAGTTTTCAAAAGTAGAGAAAGCATCTACCGCAGAAAGTGAGGAAATTCCTGAAGAAGAAACGGATGTGGAATCCTCCACTGATGAGAAGGAAGCCATATCTTTTTGGGTACGCTTGTTGCGTCGGATTGGCGTACCACGTTCAGGTCCTGAACCGGCTCCCGTGCAAGAGGCCGAATCTGATCCCATAGAGGAAGCAAGCCCAACTCTCGCACCCGAAGTGCTGCCAACACCTGATAAACCTGCCAGCGTCGACGAGAATATCGCTCACGAGTCATCCCATCCTCCAGAAGAATCTCGGATCATATTTGCAAGGATTGGCTCAATCCTGTGTGAACGAAGAGAGATGCTCAGCCTCACATATGAGGAGATCGAAGGGCACCTCCACCTGCGCCCTCATTATTTAGCTGCCCTCGAGTCGGGGAAATATGAATCCCTGCCTTCCTCTGTGCAAACCCGAGGCATGTTGAATAATTATGCTGATTTTTTGGACCTGGATACCGATGCAATTCTCCTGGAATTTGCAGAAGGGTTGCAAGCACAACGCATTGAGCGACATCTTGAGATGGCAGATCAGTTTCAGGGATCAATTAAAAAGAGAAGACGTAAATTTTCATTGGGTGGTTATGTTGCCCCAGACTTGATTTTTGGAGTGGGGCTAATCGCGCTTTTAATTGCCTTCTCAATTTGGGGGCTGGGAAGAATAGCCAAAACGCAGGTCGCAACAAGGGTGGAGGCAACTGCTCCCTCAATTTCAGAGATATTGATGAGCACCCCCACGCTGACTCTTGACGAAATCGTTACGCCGACTTTGCTTGTGGTGAATACCCCCGTAGTAGAAGCCGGGACGGTAGTTCCCCTGGATGAAACTATTTTTGAAGAGGAAAATCCCGGAGTACAGATTCTAGTGACAATTTTAGAGCGCGCTTGGATTCGCGTTAACGTGGATGGGAAACTTGTTTTTGAAGGTCGGGCTCAACCCAATGCGACCTTTGTTTATGAGGGAAATGAGCAAGTGGAAATTTTAACGGCCAATGGTGCAGGTGTACGCATTGCCTATAATCAACGTGATATGGGGTTGATGGGTGGCTTTGGTGAGGTAGTTCAGCGTATTTATGGTGCTCGCACCATCTTGACCCCAACGGTAACACCGACCCTCCCAGCCACCGTCACACCGACCCCAACAATTACCCCTTCGCCGACATTAACACCCCTTGCAACAGTAGTTGGGCCGGCCGATTAAAGACCAAAGAGAAATGTGCCTTTACCATTGTGATGGCTTATCGTTTGAAGTGCATTCTCCACTTATTATAGGTATAAAAATATGAAAGAAAATACTTTTCACTTAGTTTCATTAGGTTGTGCCAAGAACACAGTTGATTCTGATTCGATGGCGCAGCTTCTTTTGCGGGATGGTTACAATGCCTCGGAAGACCCAGCTCTGGCGGATGTGTTAATCGTCAACACTTGCGGATTTATTGGTCCCTCCCGTGATGAATCAATTGGCGTCTTGCGGGAGCTTGCGGAAGAGAAAGAAGAGGGGCAATTGCTGATCGCGGCTGGTTGCCTGACGCAGCGTTTTAGCGAATTAGTTGCCCAGGAAGTTCCCGGTGTAGATGGGATGCTCGGTACTCGTCGCTGGATGGATATTGTGCAGGTAGTAAAAAAGCTCCGAAATATGCGCAATAATTATCGCCCCGAAGTACTTTATCATTTACCGGAAAATGCCAAAACTGTTGGTACGGATGAAAGCGATATCTTACGGGCGAATGTCTTTGGTGCCAGCGCATATCTTAAGATCGCAGATGGTTGTCGTCGTCCATGCGCTTTTTGCTCAATCCCTCTTATTAAGGGAACTGCTGTCAGCCGCCCGCTGGAAGCCATCCTCGAGGAAGCACAGATATTAAGCGATAATGGCGTCCGTGAGTTGATCCTGATCGCTCAGGATACGACTGATTACGGTCATGATCTCGGCATGAAGGATGGGCTTGCCATTTTGCTTGAAGAGCTGACCGATTCTGTTGCCGAAATGGAATGGATCCGGATCATGTATGCCTATCCGGGTTATGTCACAGATCGTATGATCGATGTGATGGCCTCCCGACCACAGATATTGCCTTATCTTGATATTCCCCTCCAGCACGCCGCCCCAATGGCCCTGCGACGGATGAAGCGCCCCGCCAATATGGATTGGGTTCACAAAACCCTCGCCAAGATGCGTGAGCGCATTGAAAATCTGGCCATCCGCACGACTTTTATTGTCGGGTATCCTGGTGAAACCGAAGAGGAATTCCAGGCCCTGCTCGACTTTATTGAAGAGACACGCTTTGACCGTGTGGGTGCCTTCCAATTCTCCTTTGAGCCAGGCACGACCAGTGAGCCTTTGGGTGATCCAGTCCCGGCAGAAGTAAAGGAAGAACGCTGGGAACGCTTAATGGAAATCCAGCAAAAAATCTCATTGCAGATCAATCAATCTTTCGTTGGCAAGACGCTGGATGTGCTCATTGAAGGCTTTGATGATGGAATTGCCATAGGTCGCTCCTACCGTGATGCGCCTGAAATTGATGGCCTGGTCTTAATCGAAGGTGAAGCCGAAATTGGTGCAATGGTCCCCGTGCGCATTACCGGCGCAATGGCCTATGATCTGACGGGCGTTTTAGCGGAAACCAATTAAACACAAAGAGCACAAAGAAGTACAAAGTTTATCCTTTGAGAGCTTTTGTGACCCTGGTGTTTAGAAAAAAGGAAAATTCATGATCGATCTCAATGACCCTGAAATTATATTTGCGTTGAACGCAGTGCAGAAAGCTTCTCAGCTTATCCAAATGGTGCAAACCGAAACCGCTGCCTCTGCCCTTACCAAAGGTGATAAATCTCCCGTCACAGTCGCGGATTTTGCCTCGCAGGCGCTCGTTTCATATTTGCTGATGGTAGATTTTCCTGATGCGGTATTAGTGGGAGAAGAAGCCTCAGATGCACTAAAAGAAGAAGGGGCAGAGCATCTATTGGAACAGGTGACAGCCTACGCCGCTCGCTTCATACCCGAAGCCAAGCCTGCTTCCGTTTGTGAGTGGATTGACCGGGGAGCAGCAGATTCTGCCAACCGCTTCTGGACGCTTGATCCCATCGACGGTACGAAGGGTTTTATCCGTGGCGACCAGTATGCTGTCGCACTGGCACTTGTCGAAGAAGGGGATGTAAAGATCGGTGTTCTTGGCTGTCCCAACCTGACGGACGGATTTATCTCCGAACCGGGAGGGGAGGGATCACTTCTCATCGCGGTACGTGGCGAGGGGACCTGGTTAACGAGTATTGCCGGTTTCGAGAAAAATGACTGGAAACGGATCCAAGCCTCCCCGCGTGCGGAGGGAGTTGAGGCCCGTCTGATGCGCTCCTTTGAATCCGGGCATACGGATGTCAGCAAAATAGATCAGTTCGCATCCGCATTAGGAACACAGGCTGAGCCTGTTCGGATGGATTCTCAGGTCAAATATGCGGTGCTGGCAGCAGGTGCGGGGGAGATCATCCTGCGGCTCCTTTCACCGAAGATGCCCGATTATCAGGAAAAAATTTGGGATCAGGCAGCTGGCTCACTGGTGTTGGAGGAGGCAGGCGGGAGGATCAGTGATCTTAGTGGCAAGCCACTGGATTTTTCGTCCGGGCGCAAACTGGTCAATAATCGTGGTGTGCTGGCAACGAATGGTCTGCTGCACGAAGCAGCATTGAAGGCTCTTAAGGATGTTGGCGCATAAACCAGGCTTAAAGCAAGGGACCGAGGATTTCTAAACACTCGGTCGCTTGTTAGAAAAAGGTCCCGTTCCCTTCAAGGGAACGGGACCTTCATTTTACAGCTTAATTTTTAAGCAGCCCTGGCCAGCGCAGTCATTCCTACAATGAGAATCGCCAAAATTAGATTGAGATTGAGCAATAAAGCTTCTCGTTTTCGCAAGGCAATCAATTCTGTCTCATCCCCGATTTTCTGCTGACGAAGCATCGCCCGTCGAAGGGAGGGCAGCAGCCACCAGGTTTGCGCTGCGCTGACGAGGATCATCAGCCCGAAAAAGATATGTTTGACCAGAATGGAAATCGCCCATTGTCCGCTGATGGCGAGAAAACCCTCGTAATTGGGGTTGGCGCTCATCTGGAACAGGCCTGTTACCAGCAAAAGCGCGAGGCTAAACCAACCCAATGGGTCCAGCCGATGCTGGATGGCTTCAAGCAATTGGCTTTGCGATTTAGTGTCGAGACTGCGGCGGGCAGCAGGTAAAACAAGCAAACTCAGTGCAACAAGGCTACCTAGCCAAATAACCGTTGCCAGCATATGTAGCCAATATATCAGGGCCAGAGCCCAGACAGGCATGGTATTCATCGCTTATGGCGAGGGAACAGGCGTATCTGTCGGAATTGGGGCTGGTTCGGGAGTTGCGGTCGCCGGATAACAGATATCATAGGCCTCGTAGGAATATTTTGTGGCAGTTTCATCCAACCCGCCATAGGCGAGCGCATTTGAATACTGCGCATAAGCACCACAAAAGTCATCTGCTAAAAAGCGTTCATCACCATACCGCATCAACGCGATCCGATAACGTTCCCCCGCCGTCATATTGGAGGCCGCATCCCAGACATTGGGGGCAAATGCCGCAAGCTGACCAAAGTAGTTTACAGCCTGCTCCCAGTTAATTTCCCAAAATGTAGCACCGGTGATATAGAGCCGTGCATTTGCACGCAGATTATTTGCGGTGCTATCCAGGGGTCCAAAACGCTCTGCCAAGGTCAGGAAGTAGATACCACCCTCAAGATCGCCTAGTTTGGCAATTTTATCTGCACCATTGTAGCGCAGGGCGAAATAATACATCCCATCCACTTCTGCGGTTCGGTAGTCAGGAGCTTCTTTTCGGAGTTGATCGAGCGCGGCGAGGGCATTTGTCCAATCACCGGTGTTGATAAGTTGTTGCGCATTATTAATGATCGCCTCCGCGCCGCGTAAATCAGGGGTGGGGGTGAGCGTTGGGGAAGGTGTAATTGTTGGGGTGGCGGTAAAAGTCATCCCCAAAATGGCCTGAGCCATCGCTTCAGCAGCACCGGGATAGGTGGGCTCATGTTGAACAATAAATTCAAAATGTTGGCGGGCATGGTCATAACGCCCTTCTGCCAGGGCGATGGCTCCGAGTTCGAATTGTTCGCCAAGAGCCTGGCCGATCTGGGTCGCTTCTGCGCTTTTTCGGATGCCGATCCCCGAGTTGTATCCGCCAAAGGCGCCCAGCGCGAGGATGAGGATGAATCCCAGTATGGTGATAAATAATCTTTTTCTACTGGTTTTTTTATTTGTTTTTACAGGTTGTGTATCTTCAATTGATTCAGACATGGGAGCTATTATACACGCTTAGAGATTAAATAGCAGGCGTATTTCTTTCCATACGATTGGCAATGCAATCCCCGCTCCAACCAACATCCCGATGATCGCGGTAAGCACTGCCCCGCCGGGTAAATAAAGAGCAACTGCGTAAGCGGATACTCCGCCGAGAAGGGCTGCCAATAATCCTCGGCCAAGGGATGGAAATGCCGAAACGCCCTCCGGGAGGCGTGCGTTCATTATGGCAAGCATCAATGCCGCTTCAATCGCTACCGCCAACTCTGCCAACGCGATCCCGATCGCACTCAGATGAGGATAATACTTCAACACGATCACTCCGCCCAGAATATAAAGACCAAAGCGGACGAAGATCGTCGCCAGAGGAATGAGGGCCTCTTTTCGGGCGTAGAAGGCCCGCGAGAGGACTTCCTGGAGAGCGTATCCGGCCAGGGTGAGCAAATAGGCACGGGCTGTCCATGTGAGCAGGGAGGTGCCATCCACGTCGAAGCCAAAAACCAGACGGACAAGCGGTAGCAAACCTGCGGCAAGAATGGCTGCGAAAGGCAAGGTTAACGCGATCAACACGCGGATGGCGTTCTCAATCGTTTCACGGAACTTTCCCCAATTTTCAGTGGCTGCATATTCGGAGATCGTTGGCAGGATGGCTGTCGCAATCGCTGTGCCGAGCAGGGTCTCGGGGACCTGCATGATCATCCAGCCATAGGTCAGGGAGGTGATTGCGCCGACCCCGAGCCGCGAGGCAAAATTATCGCGGGCGATGAAAATCAATTGGATTCCGATCATGGTGACCAGACGTGGCCCCATGATCTTGAGCGCCATAAGCACGCCTTCGTCCTTGAGTGTAAGTGAGGGTGTCCAGCGGAATTTATATTTGATCAGACCCGGGATTTGGATCCCGAGATGCAGGGTTGCACCAAGGATGACGCCATAAACAAGACCAGGGATGCCCAGCCCGAGGGCAGGGAAAGTGACCGGGCCGATTGTATAAGGCTCGGTGGGTGAAAAAACCAGCGCGCCAAATATTTGACCGATATTATATAGCGCGGGTGCCATTGCGGGCAGGAAGAAATGCTGGTTGGCTTGCAGACCGCCCATCACGAGACCGCTGACTGAGAAAATCGTCGTTGCGATCAGATTCAAACGCATCAGTTTGATGATCACGTCCTGCTCTTCGGGACCAAATCCTGGTGCGATACCTATCTCAGAGCGGACGATTTGCTCAGCAAAGATGGCGATAAAGATCCCAACTATGGCCGTTACTACAAAGGCGAGATTGGCAATCCTGGAGAACAGCTTCCATGCTTCGGGACGGCCACGGGTGGTCAGATATTCGCTCAGGATGGGGATCAGCGCCATCGACATCGCCCCACCTGAGATCAGCGCAAAGAGCATGTCGGGCAGGTTGTTGGCAACATTGAAAGCATCCAGCTCGAAGCTCAGGCTGAATTGGCGCGCGATAATGATCGAGCGCAAAAAGGCCAGCCCTTTATCCAGCGCGAAAAATCCTCCGATCAGGAAGGATGTGCGCGTAAGAAAAGAAAGCTTTCTCATCTTTTAGTGGTGATGTTCGGCGTCTCCGAAGTTCTCAGCGCCGGGTAGTTTATCAACCAGTTTTTCAGATTTATGGATTAATATGGGGAGGCATTGTGGGCAAATGAAGAGTTTCCCCGATTGATAATGCAGATCCAGCAAAGGAATTTCTTCTTCGGTCTTTTCACAATTCAGGCAAGACTTTGTCATTGTTTTCTCCAATAAATAGTTGTAAGTGCAGATTGTACCTTATTCAGTTGAAGGTTGGAAAGTTTCAAGTTGAAGGTTTTAAGCTGCCAACCTTTAACCTTCAACCTGTAACTTAAAGCGTTCCCTTATACATCCCACCATCAACGGTCAGCATCACGCCGGTAATATAGGAGGCGGCAGGCGAGAGCAGAAAGACAGCCGGATTGGCAAATTCCTGTGGATCGGCCATTCGCCCAAGCGGGCAGGCCTCCATTTGTTTGGCCATTTCCTCGTCCACGCTCGTGCCATTGGCTTGTGCCCGTGCTCCGAGCAATTCAAATACTCGATCAGTTTTTGTCCACCCGGGCAGGATCGAGTTGAAGCGGATCCCATCCCCGCCCAGTTCAAGGGCAAGAGTCTTCGTCAGCCCGACTGTTGCGGCGCGGATGCTATTCGAAAGCACCAAATTGGGGATCGGCTGCTTCACAGAAACAGAGGTGATCGTCAGCACGCTGGCTGCGTCCGATTTGCGCAGGTGGGGTAAGGCCGCCTTTATCAAGCGAACGTGGCTCATCAACGAAAGATCGATCCCTTTTGCCCAATCCTCTTCGCTAAAGGACTCGAATCCGCCCGAAGGGGGACCGCCTGCGTTCGTGACGAGCAGATCCAGCCCGCCGAGAGTCTTGATGGTTTCTGCGATCAGGTTTGCCGGCGCAGATGGATCGCTCATATCCGCGGGGAATGTGGCGACTTTGGAGCCGTAGTCGCTTTCAATTTGTTTTGCAGCAGCAGAGAGATTTTCCATGCTCCGACTGTTGATGGCGACCTGGCAGCCCTCAGCCGCCAGGGTTGCTGCAACGGCGTATCCCAAACCCCTCGATGCACCGGTGACGAGGGCGCGTTTGCCTTTTAATCCTAAATCCATATTACTCTCCTTTTTTAACACGAATGCTCCGATTGAACGAATAACACGAATGTTTTTATTTGCGGTATTCGCTTATTCGAGTCATTCGTGTTGAGCTTTTCTTGTTTATATTATTTCAATACTTTCATCCACCAGCGTCATATCTGGCCAATTAGCCTCCACCCACGCCACCACGGTTTGCAGCGCGCGCTGGGCCTGTTTATTATCATTGCTAACCACTGCACAGGCGATGATCGTATCCTGCCAGGTATCGTGCAAATCCATCTCAGCGACCGAGATATTGAATTCCCGATGCAGGCGCGTCAGCAAAGGTTTCAGTCGGCTTCGCTTTTCTTTCAACGATTTACAGCCGGGAATATGCAGGTGGAGGGTGAGGATACCGAGCATTTCAGTAATTCTTGTAAATTCCGCTGCGTGGAGCGACTGTGAGTATGAGAATAATCAATTGCTCATCTTCAATCGCGTAGATAATGCGCCAATCTCCCACGCGGATACGAAAGAGGTTCTCATGTCCCATTATTTTTTTATAACCTTTAGGGCGCGGGTTTTCTGCAAGCGAGCGAATAGCTTGCCTGGTTCGATTCAATATTTCGCCGCGCAATCGCTTCAACGTTTTTTCTGCTTTACGATGGATAATGATTTGCCAACGATTTTCCCCCATGAGGCTATTCTTCGCTATTTAGTTCTGCGTCAACATTATCCCAGGCGCGTGCAAGGGATGGATCAGTTTTCCATTCTTTGTAAGCAGCGGCGGCTTCCCGTGTGGCCCGCATTTCTTCCAGGGTCTCACGGATTTGTTCGTAATCAACTGCGGGGATCATGACCGCAATTTCTTTACCATTGCGCTCAATGAGCATATCCTTGCCCGCAAAAACCTGATCTAGAATATCTCGCCATTTTGCGCGCGCTTCACCGCTTTTAATTTTTGTAGGGAACATCCATAACTCCTTTGCTAAAGCGTACGTTATGTACAAATTGTACGCTTTGTGCGTGAGAGAGTCAAGTGAAATGTATGCAGGTGGAGGTTAAGGACGCTGAACATCACTGCATCAATTTGGTGCGTAATGCAGCAACTAAATTTTCTACATCAGCATATTCACAGCTGGCGTCTTTATTGATAAATGAGACTCCACGCTCTTCGTCATCTTCCTTACGCGGCATCAACTATGCATGGAAATGAGGGACGCTCTCCAAAATAATTAATTGATAAATTCGCTCTGCTTTCGTTATGGTTTTGAGCGCCGTATAAATCTGCTTCAATAAAGGCCCGTATTCTGCTAATTCATCAGGATTAGCTTGTGCAAAATCCAGAAAATGTCGGCTGGACTCTATGATAAGCGTTCCTAAGGGACCCCTGTCCACAGGGGCGTGACAGATCTTCCAGTACTCGCCATCGAGAATGTATCCTCCTGGTGGGGGAGCAATTATTCCCTCGTGTTTTTGGCAGAGAAAGCAATTCATAAAACTCCTTGCCTAGCCATCTTTCGCCGATTACAATCCTTCCAATGGATACAGAAACCGCTTATAACAAGGCCCTTGACTACCTTTATTCTTTTGTAGATTATAGCCTGAAACATGCCTCCGAATTGGCCAAGGCCGAGTTCAACCTTGACCGGATGCGTGACCTGATGCATTTACTCGGCGATCCGCAAAATGATTATCCCATCATTCATATTGCCGGGTCAAAAGGAAAGGGTTCCACGGCTGCATTTACAGCCAGCGCATTGCGTGCCGCCGACTATCGCGTCGGCCTTTATACCTCGCCCCATTTGCAGGATTTCACTGAGCGGATGCAGATCAACGGTGTCCCCATCCCGCAGGATGAATTCGCCGCCCTGGTAGAAGAGATCAAGCCTTCCGTGGCGCAGGTTCCTTTTATCACCACCTTCGAGCTGACCACTGCGCTGGCTTTTCTCTATTTCTCTCGTCAAAAGATCACGGCTGCGGTCATTGAAGTCGGCCTGGGGGGACGACTGGATGCGACCAATATTGTCACGCCGCTAGTTTCGGTGATCACTTCGCTTTCATTGGAACATACCGCTGTTTTGGGAAATACCCTGACTGAGATCGCCCGCGAAAAAGCAGGGATCGTCAAAGAGGGACATCCCTTCGTTTCAGCACCCCAAAAACCGGAAGCTGCCTCCGTTTTGGATTTGGCCGCCGAGGAGTACAATGTCCCGTTAACCCTCGTTGGACGGGATCTGATGTATAAAGTGAAGAAGAAAACCATTGATGGGCAAATGCTCGAAGTCTGGATGCGGAATGGTCCAAAGATGAAACTCAGTATTCCGCTTTTGGGTGACCATCAGGTGGAGAACGCGGTCACGGCTTATGCTGCGCTTATCGCCGCCCGCCAGGAAGGCCTCGTGTTCAACGCTGCCCAACTCAAACAGGGATTTGCTGAAACAAAATGGCCCGGGCGCTTCGAAATCTGGCGCGAGAAGCCGCCCATTGTGTTAGACTCAGCCCATAATCCCGATTCCTTTGCCAAACTGCGCCAAACCCTCGACGAATACTTCCCGGAATGGCCGGTCATATTAATTTTCGGTGTCTCGGAAGATAAAAATGTGGCTGACATGTTGAAGGAATTAGCTTCTCGGTTGGAAAAAGTACTCTTGACGAAATCTGTGCATCCACGCGCTGTTGAAGTGCAGAAACTGGTTGGGTTTGCCGAGCAGGCCGGGGTTGCGTGCGAAGCGGTTGAGCCTGTCGAAGAGGCAGTTGCCCGAGCGTTAGATATTGCCGGGGATCAAGCGCTTGTTCTATCCGCCGGATCAATTTTTCTGACCGCTGCTGTACGCGCGGTTTTGAGTGAAAATTTAAATAATTAGGATCACTGTCATTGCGAGGAGGCTGTAAGCCGACGCGGCAATCTCCCTCCCAGAACTGGAGACTGCCACGCAAAAGAAGCTCGCAGTGACGTATAGGAAAAGCATGAATCGAAACGATTGGTCATTTGAAGACGAAGAAGATTTTGGGATCTCCCTTTCACAGCGGACGGAGGAGCTTTATCGCGTCCCGAATCGTGCTGCAGACGCAGATGGGCTGATCGAGGCCTGGGCTATTCCTCTGCGTGATCTGGTGATTTTTCCAAGGATGGTCTCCCCGATTTTTATTGGGCGTGAGACTTCGTTACTTGCCATCCAGGAAGCCCAGATAAATGACCAGACTGTGATTGGCCTGACACAACGAGATGCCGATCTTGATACGCCTGGCGATGGGGATTTCTTGCCAATTGGTGTGGAATTGGCGGTGGGACGTTTGCTCAGTATGCCCGAAGGTTCCAGTTCTGCGCTGGTGCAGGGACGACGGCGAGTGGAGATTGTCGAATTTGTTCAACTGGAACCCTTTATACGGGTTCGTGCCCGCCCAATATTTGAGCCTAAGGAAACCGACCGTGAGATGCAGGCGCTGATGCGCTCTGTGCTCGAATCCTTTGAGAATTGTGTTCGCCTGGATCGAGCTATACCCGATGAAGCCCATCTCTACGCGCTGAATATTGTTGAGCCAGGCTGGCTGGCAGATATGATTGCTTCTTCACTTTCAATCTCTGCACAGGAAAAACAAAAACTACTCATGCTTCCAGACCCTGCAACTCGCTTGCAGCAACTTAATATTTTGCTGGTGCAGGAGGTGGATGTCCTGGAACTTGAAAATAAAATTCATACCCGTGTCCAATCTGAAGTGGATCGTAGCCAGCGTGAGTTTTATTTGCGCGAACAGCTGAAAGCCATCCAAAGCGAATTGGGGGAAGGGGATATTTGGGGGCGGGATATTGCCGAAATCCGCAAGAAGATCGAGGATGCCAAACTACCCAAAGAAGCCAAAGAGACAGCGAATAAAGAAATGGAACGGTTGATGCAGATGCCTCCGATGGCACCTGAGGTGGGAATCATTCGCACCTATATCGATTGGATCGTTGACCTGCCCTGGAAACAATCCTCGAAAGATAAGCTTGATGTAAGTCATGCGGCAGAAATTCTTAACCGTGATCATTACGGTTTGAAAAAGATCAAAGATCGTATTCTCGAATATATTGCCGTGCGCAGTTTGAAACCAAAGAAGGAACGTCAACCGATACTCTGTTTTGTTGGTGCGCCGGGAACGGGGAAAACCTCGTTGGGACGCTCCATCGCCGAGGCGCTCGGACGTGAATTTGTCCGTGTTTCCCTGGGCGGGGTGCGCGATGTTTCAGAAATACGCGGTCACCGCCGGACCTATATCGGTGCGCTACCCGGACGGATCCTCCAGACGATGAAGAGGGCCGGTAAAGCCAACCCGCTTTTCATGCTCGATGAAATCGACAAACTGGGCTCCGATTTTCGCGGCGATCCCTCATCCGCATTGCTCGAAGTTCTCGACCCGGAGCAAAACTACGCCTTTAGCGATCATTATCTTGAGATCCCATTTGACCTTTCAAAGGTCATGTTTATCACCACAGCCAATTCATTACATGATATTCCCGATGCTTTGCTTGATCGGATGGAGGTGATCGAGTTCCCCGGTTATATCGAGGAAGAGAAGCTTGCCATTGCCGATCAGTATCTCATCCCGCGCCAGATAGAAGAGAGCGGCGTAGATGATCTTGGGATACGTTTTTCACCAAAGGCTCTGAAGAGCATTATCCGTGAATACACCTATGAGGCCGGTGTCCGCAATTTGGAGCGTGAGATCGGTCGTGTTTGTCGCAAGGTGGCGAGGCTCAAAGCAGAAGGGAAACATTATCCGCAGCAGATCACCCTGCGCGCTATAGAAAAATTCCTTGGGCCACCAGATTACTTCATCCCGCAGGCAGAAGAGCAGGATGAGGTCGGGGTTGCAACCGGTCTCGCCTGGACGATAAATGGTGGTGAGATCATGTCCATTGAAGTTGCCATCCTCGAGGGGAAAGGCAATCTCCAGATCACCGGTCGGGTTGGCGATGTGATGCAGGAATCCGTTCAGGCCGGGCTGACCTATCTGAAATCCCGTGCGACAGATTTTGAAATCCCTCTCGAAGTTTTCGATCGGATGGATATTCATCTTCACTTGCCGGAAGGCGCGATCCCGAAAGATGGCCCCAGTGCAGGCATTACCCTGACAACGGCGATGGTCTCAGCACTGACGGGACATCCCGTTTATCATGATGTAGCGATGACTGGTGAGATCACCCTGCGTGGGCGCGTTCTGCCTGTCGGCGGTGTCCGGGAGAAAGTCCTCGCCGCTTATCGCTCCGGGATGAAGGTGATATTGTTGCCAGAAAAAAACATGAAGGACCTGGTGGATATTCCCAAGGCAGCCCGAACTGACTTGAAGCTGATCCCAGTCAAGCATATGGATGAGGTTCTTAAGATTGCCATTGCACCCGAACAGACTATTGATCCGCCACGCCCGACTCAAAAAGAGGAAGAGGATTGAGAAGACTTCAGACATTAGACATTAGACTTCAGACAACAGGGCTGAAATCTGAAATCTGAAGTCTGAAGTCTTAAACCTGAAGTCATAACCCAAGGATGGACTCATGCAACTCAAAGACAAAGTAGTACTGATCACCGGTGCCTCCTCTGGTTTTGGCGCAAGTGCAGCTTTTCTCTTTGCTCATGAGGGAGCCAAAGTGATCCTGGTGGCTCGCCGCCTTGATCGCCTTCAAAAATTGGCCAATGATATCCAGGAGCAGGGATACGAGGCGCTGGCTATTCCCGTAGATATTGCAAGCCTTGCCGAGATCAGGCTGATGGTACAAAGTGCACTTGATTTTTATGGCCAGATCGATATTCTTTTTAATAATGCAGGTTTTGGTCGCATGGATTGGTTTGAAAATCTCGATTCCGAACGTGATATCGAACCCCAGATTGCTGTTAATCTGACAGGGCTGATCCAGGTCACACGCGCTGTTCTTCCCCACATGATAGACCGGGGTGAAGGGCATATCATTAATATGTCCTCTGTTACGGGTTGGACAGCCGCACCGCTCTACAGCGTCTATGCTGCCACAAAATTTGGTGTGCGTGGCTTTTCCGATGCGCTCCGCCGCGAAGTGCGGCACCTCGGCATTCATGTATCGGCCATTTATCCAGGCTCCGCTGTGACTGAATTCAGTAATCAAACCAGTGATAAATCCATTAAGAAAAAATTTAAAACCCCTGCACGGCTCTCAATGACCTCTGACTATGTCGCCGCAAAAGTTGTTCAGGTTGCCTGGCGTCCCCGCCGCGCCCTGATATTGCCGTGGTGGATGGGAATTATTATCTGGATTAATAATCACTTTCCGGGTCTCTCAGATTGGGCACAAATCCGATTTTCTAAAAAATATCACAAATAATTGGTTTTTATAAAGAGATGGAGAACTCAATGAGCATTTCCCGTTTAGATAAACTTTTCACAGCCCTGGCAGATTTCGGTCTGGACGCTCTCGCCCTCAACCCCACCCCCAGCTTGCTATACGCGACCGGACTTCATTTTCATCTGATGGAGCGCCCCATCGTGGCCCTCTTTGCCGCAGATGGACGAATTGCGCTTGTTTTGCCTGAGTTGGAAATCGCCAAGCTGACGGGAATCCCCTATGATGTAGAAGCCTTCCCCTATAATGAAGATCCCACCACCTGGACAGATGTATTCCGCAAAGCCGTTAACTGCCTCGGTTTGGATGGGAAAAAGATCGGCGTAGAGCCGCTTGGGATGCGTCTTTTTGAACATAGCCATTTGCAGGCTGCGGCTCCCAATGCAAGCTTCCCGGATGCGACCGAAACCATGGCCTCTCTTCGTATTCGCAAGGATGTAGAGGAGATCGCATCCATGCGCAAAGCGGTCAAGATTGCCGAAGCTGCCCTCGAGGCTACTTTGCCAATGATCAAGATCGGTGTAAGCGAGAAAGAGATTGCTGCCGAGTTGGTCAGCCAATTGCTCAAAAATGGAACCGAATCACCAGTCCCCTTCCAGCCAATTGTTTCCGGAGGGCCAAATTCGGCCAACCCCCATGCTACCCCATCTGAACGTAAATTGCAGCAAGGTGATCTTCTGGTCATCGACTGGGGTGCCACAAATAATTCTTACGTCTCTGATATCACCCGCACCTTTGCTATTGGTGAAGTGGATCCGGAATATCTTAAAATCCACGAAATTGTGCAGCAGGCCAACGCAGCCGGACGGGCCGCAGCAAAGCCAGGTCTTCCCGCCAGTGTGGTGGATATCGCCGCGCGAAAAATCATCGATGAAGCAGGTTATGGCGAATATTTTACTCATCGCACAGGACATGGCATCGGTATGGAGGGACATGAAGCGCCCTATATGCGCGCGGATAATCAACGCATCCTCGAAGTGGGGATGGCCTTTACAGTTGAGCCTGGGATTTATCTGCCCGGTCGGAATGGTGTCCGCGTAGAGGATGATCTGGTCATCACCGAGGATGGCGCTGAGAGTTTGAGCACTTTGCCCCGCGAAATTCGTGTATTGGGGTAATAACCTTTGTATTGGGGTGGCGCAACTATACACCAACAATAAAATTCTATGGCAACCTGGATCGTTCATCTTCGCATTGCAGGAAACCTATAAATAGAATAGCTATATAACCATGATCATAAAAACTGCCGAACCCTTTTTCTTCCCCGGTAACAAAACGGGGTGCCTCCTCGTTCACGGTTTTACCGGCGCTCCCAAAGAGCTGCGCTGGATGGGGGAATATTTAGCGGAAGAAGGTTTCAGTGTCCTCGGTGTTCGGCTCGCCGGGCACGCCACAAATCCGGAGGAAATGATCCGCACCCGCTATATTGACTGGATGCACTCCGTCGAAGATGGGGTTTATTTTCTGCGTGGCGCAGCAGATCGCATCTTCCTGATCGGGCTTTCGATGGGTGGAGCGCTTTCTTTGCTCATGTCTACAAAATTGGAAGTCGATGGGGTCATCGCCATGTCAACTCCCTATAAAATTGATCTCCCAAGTCTAAAACTTGCGAAAATCCTTGCACCAATCGTGCCCTATATGAGCAAATCCAGTGATGAACCCGGGGCGACATGGTTCGATCAGGATGCATGGAAAGACCATATTTCCTATCCCCAAAATCCCGTTCGTTCGGCTGTTGAGATTTCCCTGCTATTGGAAGAGATGCGCGATTCACTCCCGGATGCCACCGCACCCACATTGCTGGTGCATTCACACAACGATACTTATATTCCTTCGGACAGCATGAAAAATATCTACAATGCCCTTGGCACAGACGATAAAGAGATGATGTGGGTCACCGAAAGCGGGCATGTCATTCCCCGTGAACCAGCAAAGGCACAGGTTTTCAAAGCTGCCTCAGCCTTTATTCACCGAATAGACAAAGCAGCCAAATGAATCCAGCACTCCTGCTTCTTGGTGGGGCCCTATTCACGTGGGGAATTGGCGAAGGGGTGTTTTTCTATTTTCAACCCCTTTATCTGGCTGAGTTGGGGGCTGATCCTCTTCAGATCGGGACGATTTTGGGGGTTGCCGGGGTGGCGATGGCCGTTGTTCATATTCCGGCAGGTTATCTTGCCGATAAATTTGGGCGGCGCCCGCTCCTGCGTGCCGCGTGGGGAATTGGTTTGCTATCTTGTATGTTGATGGCAACCGCCAATACCTTGTCCATTTTTGTAATAGGATTGATTTTTTATAGTTTTACAGCTTTTGTTATGTCTCCCTTAAATAGCTATGTCACCTCTGCACGGGGCAAGTGGACGGTTGAACGCGCCATCACACTCGTTTCGGCAACTTTTAGCCTGGGAATGATTCTCGGACCTCTCCTCGGGGGCTGGCTGGGAGATCGTTTTGGTTTACGCTCACTTTATTATGGCGCTCTGGGTGTTTTTTTAATTTCCATGGTTTTCATTCTCTCACTGCCGCCACAGCCTGTCGAATCTTCGTCGACACAACTTTCCTCCAAAAATTTGCTCAGAAATAAACGCTATCTGAGCTTTCTCGGTCTGATTTTTATCGTGATGTTTGCACTTTACCTCTCTCAGCCACTTACGCAGAATTTTCTCCAGGAAGTTCGCGGTCTGACGCTGGGGCAGATCGGGTTGCTAGGGTCTCTGGGCGCGCTCGGCAATGTGATATTGAATCTGATCCTCGGGCAAACAAGAGCCCGACTCGGTTTTTTATTTGGCCAGCTTTTCACTGCCATATTTGCCTTTTTGATCTGGCGCGGTTCCGGGATCGGAGTTTTTGGTCTCGCTTATTTCCTGCTTGGAGGATATCGTGCAGCTCGATCGATGGCTACGGCCCATGTGAGCAGCCTTGTTCATGAAGCCCAAATGGGATTGGCCTATGGATGGCTGGAAACCATTAGCGCTCTCTCACTGATCCTTGCGCCGCCACTGGCGGGATACCTCTATGTGAGTGACCCCGCATCGCCCTACCCCTTTGCCTTGCTTCTGATATTCATTAGCATTATACTGACCCTGATCTTTTTCCCGCGTTCCAAAAACCTAATTCCTGAATCCTGAGAACCTCTATGTTGAAAATTATCTCCCTTACCCTGGGTCCTGTCCAGACCAATTCATTTATTGTTGCTGATACCGATACCGGTGATGCTATTGTTGTTGATCCTTCCTGGGATGGCGCCCTGGTTGCCAAAACCGCCGCTGAACAAGGCTGGCAGATCAAAGAAATTTGGCTCACCCATGCCCACTTCGACCACATTGGCGGAGTGGCTGAACTAGTGGATGCCCTTCCCGAAGCCCCCCCTGTTCTTCTGCACTCTGATGATCTTGATCTGTGGAAAAAGGGTGGTGGGGCGGCGTTATTTGGTTTCAAGATTGACCCGGGCCCTGAGCCTGAGACTCTGATAAATGGACAAATCCTTCAGCTTGGAAAATTTTCATTTGAAACCCGCCATACTCCGGGACATCGCCCCGGTCATTGTGCTTTCTATTGTGCGGATGCAGACATCCTGTTTAGCGGAGACCTGATCTTCTATCGTAGTGTTGGCCGTACAGACCTCCCCGGCGGCGATTGGGCAACCTTGGAGGCGAGCATCCGTGAGCAGGTATATTCCCTCCCCGATCAGACGCGCATTCTCTCTGGTCATGGCGAGGAGACAAATGTGGGTGATGAAAAAGAGAATAATCACTTTGTTAGGGCATAATCGATGTTTACAAAACCCTCCCAACGTTTTCCATTATTATTTGTAGCTGTACTTGTGTTATTTGTCGCCATGTGGAGTGGTCTCTTGCGTATGGGTTGGCAATGGCCCACTTTATCCCCCTGGCCGATGGCGCATGGGCCTTTGATGATCGCAGGCTTTTTAGGTACCTTGATCAGTATTGAGCGCGCCGTTGCCCTCAATAAATCCTGGTTATATGCAGGGCCAGTATTGAGCGCCCTGGGAGGGCTTTATTATGTCGCAGGTGGAAATGCGATTCTTGGCGCCCTCTTGATGACTGCGGGGAGCTTTGGTCTTGTTGTCATCTTTGTCGTGATCCTGAAACAACATCGAGCAGACTACACGGTCATTATGACCCTGGGAGCCATCGCCTGGTTTATTGGAACATTGCTTTGGTTTCTGGGCCTGCCTATCTTTCAGATCGTCTTGTGGTGGAGCGCTTTTCTTGTCTTGACCATCGTTGGCGAACGGTTGGAACTAAATCGAATTATGCCTCCATCTCAAAGACGACGAGTCATTGGGTTAATGACAATTGGCGTTTATTTACTTGGTTTAATTCTGTCACTCTTCTGGTCTGATGTGGGTACTCGCACCATTTCTGCGGGGATGCTCCTCATGGCGCTCTGGCTTCTTCGCTTCGACATTGCCCGCATCACGGTTCGCAAAACGGGACTGGTGCGCTTTGTCGCTATTTGTCTCTTGAGTGGCTATGTCTGGTTGGGTGTCAGTGGAGTGATCGGCTTATATTCTGGAGCTGTTTTTGCCGGTCCGATTTACGATGCTTATCTGCATACGGTTTTTGTCGGCTTTACCTTCTCTATGATCTTCGGTCATGCGGCGATTATTTTCCCGGCAATCCTGCATTTACCAGTCAAATATAGCAGCAAATTCTATTATCCATTGATTCTTTTGCACATATCCCTGATTCTACGTGTTGTTGGAGATTTGAATTTTCAGCAGCCTTTACGCTTATGGGGTAGTCTCTTCAACGCGATTTCAATTCTGTTGTTTTTGGGGATTATGGGAAGAACGATCTATATTGGGAGTAAAGAAGCAGGTGAAGAGGCGCAAGCATAAAAAATAACATCATGAAGATGGCTTCGCATCTATCGCGAGGCTCTTTTCAAATCCTATTGATTTCAGTAAATATTTATCTAGAGGGAGCTGGATGAATTACGTTTCTTGCTCATTTTATGGGAAACCTGAGTAAGGGGGGAAGGTTATCCAAATAATTGCGGCCGAAAATCATCTCAAAAAAGAATATCACGCGGTATAATGGGCGTAGAGCTTTAACATTTTATTTTTGATCAAGGTACCTTTTCCCCCGGATGGGAAGGTTCAAAGGCGAAGCCGGTTTAAGTCCGGCGCTGTAGCGCAACTGTAAGTTCCGTCAGGAACAAGCCAGGACGCCCGCCTTGATTAGTCTCCACACCCCTCGCAGAAAGGAGGTGGAAAGCGTTTATATCACTAAACCATTCCTCTCCCCTACCGCAAGGTAGGGGATTTTGATTCTATAAATACCATACCGATAAATATAGATTGTTGGAGAGATAAATGATAAACAAGAAAAAAATACTTTTTTTAACAGTGCTATTCTCATTTGGACTGTTGCTCGGAGCCTGTACCCCTGCTGCAACCCCACCTGAAATTCCTGTTGAAGTAGAATCCACCGATGTTCCGAAACCTGCTGAAGAACCACAACCAGAGGGTATGATCTTTGTTGACGATTTAGGCAATACGATTGAGTTGAGCGAATACCCGCAAGCCATCGTTTCCATTTCGGCCTCTACCACAGAGGTTCTGTTTGCAATCGGTGCCGGAGATCAGGTTGTCGGGCGCGATGAGTATTCTGTGTATCCTGAAGCAGCCCTCGATGTCACCAGCGTAGGTGCGTTATGGGAGGAGTTGCCCACAGAAGCCATCCTGGCGCTGGAGCCAGACCTGGTCGTTGCGGCTGAGATTATCTCGGAAGACCAGGCTCTGGCCTTGCGCGACCTCGGGTTGAATGTTTACTGGCAGGCCAACCCCGCCTCGTATGAAGAGCTATTTGAAAACTTACGTGATTTTGCCAGGCTGACGGGTCACGAAGCCGAAACCGAAATCCTGATTACAGACCTGGATGCACGTGTCAAAGCTGTACAGGAAAAAGTTGCTCCTGTATCTTATCTCCCTTCTGTCTTTTACGAATTGGATGCAACTGATCCGGCCAATCCCTGGACGACGGGGTCTGGCACATTTATTGATTATATTATCACCATGGCCGGTGGCATCAATGCGGCTTCTGCGCTAGAAGGTGATTATGCTCAGATCAGTACCGAAGCATTGATCGCTATCAATCCAGAGATTATTTTGCTGGCCGATGCACCCTATGGTGTTACTCCTGAGATTGTTATCGCACGCCCAGGTTGGGATGCCATCACTGCTGTCGCTGAGAATGCACTTTATCCTATCGACCCCAACATGATGAGCGTTCCTGGCCCCCGTCTGGTGGATGCTCTGGAAGAAACTGCCAGACTCTTGCACCCCGAGATATTTGAGTAAGCCCGATCATACGAGGCTTCATATGCTGACCGTGAAAGGTTATGGAGCCTCGTCCCGCTTATTATGATCCGCAAACGACCTTATTTAATGAATACGATCTTGTTGCTCACAGCCTTTGTGATCAGTATTGCGCTGGGTGCTGTCTTCATTCCTCCGGAGACTATCTTCCGGATCCTGGCAGCTCAAATTCCTGGGATCAATATCAATCCTGATTGGCCAAATTCATTTTCAGCCATCATCCTGGCTGTGCGCCTTCCGCACACGGTTCTGGTAGTCCTGACAGGAGCAGCCCTGGGGAGCAGTGGGGCTGCGTATCAAGGATTGTTCCGTAATCCGCTTGCTGATCCTTATCTGATCGGTGTCGCTTCAGGGGCTGGACTAGGTGCGGTGTTTGCAATGTCACTTAACTGGCCGACAAACTTGCTGGGATTTTATTTGGTGCCTGCCGGCGCCTTTGTGGGGGCGATCCTGACCGTAGTATTGGTCTACAATCTGGCGCGTGTAAATGGTATGGTCCCGATGACGACGCTTATCCTTGCCGGTGTGGCTGTAGGAGCCTTTGCTTCGGCAATGACTTCCTTTTTGATGCTGCGTACCGATTTGCAACTTCACCGGGCAATTTCATTTTTGCTCGGTGGTTCACCGATGGCAGGCTGGAATCCTGTCATCGCAGCTTTGCCTTACATGCTTGCAGGCATGGGGATGCTATCCATCTCTGGACATATGCTAAATGTGCTCCAGTTCGGGGAAGAAGAAGCCAAGCAGATGGGGCTGAATGTTGACCGGGCTAAAATATTCATCATTGTGACAGCATCCCTGACCACAGCGGTAGCAGTTGCATTTTCGGGAGTGATCGGCTTCATAGGTTTGATCGTCCCGCATATGATTCGCATTCTGTGGGGGGCGGATTACCGGCGCCTCGTCCCGCTATCCATTTTGGGAGGTGGCAGTGCGTTGCTGCTGGCCGATATGCTGGCGCGTATCCTGTTGGCTCCCTCTACCCTGCCTGTGGGGATTGTGACCGCCCTTGCTGGCGCGCCTTTCTTCTTGTGGATTCTGCGCCGTGCAAAGCGAGAGGTCTTCTGGTAATATGCTAAAAATAGACTCTCTTACAGTTGCCTATGGCCAGAAAAGGGTGCTGAAAAATATTACCATTGAGGCCCTTCCCGGAGAAATAATCGCTTTGATCGGCCCGAATGGTGCCGGAAAAACCACGCTTGTGCGAGCCGTAAGCGGGACAATACCCACCGAATCCGGGCAGATCTATGTCAATGGGAAAGATTTATCCCGTTTTTCAACCGCGGAACGGGCCAGGGTTTTGGCTGTTGTTCCTCAAACACGGCAATTGGGAGGTGCTTATTCTGTTGAGCAGGCCGTGATGATGGGACGTACAGCCTATATGAGCTGGCTTGGGCGTGAGAGCCAGGAGGATAGAGATGCTGTTCGATTGGCGTTGGAGCAAGCCCAATTGCAGGATTTTGCTGACAGGTCGATCGCTCAATTATCCGGGGGCGAACAACAGAGGGTATTGCTGGCGCGAGCCCTCGCTCAGTCAACCCCTGTTTTATTGCTTGACGAACCCACAAATCATCTGGACTTGCAACACCAGACAAATTTATTATCGCTGATAAAAAGACTTTCGATAGAGAAAGAATTAGCTGTTTTGATGGCCGTCCATGATTTGAATTTGGTTTCATTTTTTGCAGATAAAGTTGCCTTGCTGGTCGGTGGAGAGCTAATAACCTTTGGTACTCCGCAAGAGGTGATCTGTGCAGAAAATATCAGTGAGGCCTATCAAACGCCGGTTGAGATTATCCCTCATCCAGTTACGGGTGCGCCGATCATTTTTCCGCAAGGCGCATTGGAACAAAAGTAATAGAGAGGCAAAATGGCAAAAAAGAAAAAGGGCCTGGTGATCGTCAATACGGGAAAAGGGAAGGGGAAATCCACTGCAGCCTTTGGTGTGGTTTTACGCGCATGGGGGCGTGGGATGCGCATCTGTGTTCTCCAATTCATCAAATCAGAGAAGGGAAAATGGGGTGAGGTTAAAGCCGCCACAAAACTGGGAATTGACTGGCTTTCCACCGGGGATGGATTTACCTGGCGTTCAAAAGATATGGATGAGACCATTGCACGCGCGCAGCATGGTTGGAAATTGGCACAGGAAAAGATCACCAGTGGCGAATACGATTTGATCGTTTTAGACGAATTTACCTACCCATTGGATTTCGAATGGTTGGATGTGAATGAAGTGATCGCCTGGTTGCAGGAAAACAAACCGCCCATGCTGCATTTGATCATCACTGGGCGCAATGCACCACAGGAGTTGATAGATTTTGCCGATATAGTCACGGAAATGAAAGAAATCAAGCATCCTTATGAAGATCAGGAAATTTCTGCACAGCCAGGAATTGAATTTTAAAGCCGTACCTGGCGGATTGGATAAAAAATGATAACTTCACTTCTGACTGCTTTCCAATTTTTGACCACCTTTCCGGCACTTATCCGTCGCCCATTTACCTCACAGGAGCTGGGTCGATCTGTGGGCTATTTCCCGGTGGTCGGCCTGGCGCTGGGCGGGGTGCTTTATGGATTGGGAAGTGGCCTGGAGTTGATTTTTTCAACGCAGATTGTCTCGGTCATCGTCCTGGCAGCCTGGTTGCTGCTCACCCGTGCCCTGCACTTTGACGGGTTTCTCGATTCATGCGATGGTCTATTTGGCGGATTCACTCCAGAGCGACGCCTGGAGATCATGAGGGATTCGCGCGTTGGCGCATTTGGTGTGGCTGGTGGAGTCGTGTTGCTGCTGTCAAAATATGCCGCCATGACTTCTCTCCCGAATCTTTCTGGACTTTTGCTTGCTCCCGTTTTCGGACGCTGGGCATTGTCTATTGCAATCTTCGCTTTCCCATACGCCCGCGAAAAAGGAATGGGGCGCGGTATGAAAGAGAACGTCCGTTGGCCACAAGTCATTCTGGCTACCGTTCTGACTGTCTTGGGAGCCTGGTTCTTCGCTGATTGGATCGGCTTATTGACCTTCGCTATCTCAGGAATAATACTTTGGCTTGGCGCAAGCTTTATTTTACGCCGCGTCCCCGGCCTGACCGGAGATAGTTACGGCGCCCTATGCGAATTGATCGAATTGGCTGTTTTGCTTATTTTCACAACCGGAGTGGCAATATGACCGGAAAAGTTCTCGTAGTTTTAGGCACCTCCTCATCCGTTGGAAAAAGCTTGCTGGTAGCTGGCTTATGTCACCTTTTCGCCAGACGAGGAGTGCGGGTTGCACCCTTCAAAGCGCAGAATATGTCCAACAACGCTGCCGTTTGCCCGGATGGCTCCGAGATCGGACGTGCGCAGGCTACCCAGGCAATTGCCTCCGGCCTGGAACCTCACGTGGATATGAACCCGGTCCTGATCAAACCTGAAGCGGATTCTCGCTCACAGGTGGTTGTTATGGGGCGGCCCTGGAAAACGCTTTCCGCAAAAGACTATTATCCGAATAAGAAGATGCTTTGGAAGGAGGCAACGGCTGCCCTGGATCGACTGCGTGAAAAATACGAACTAGTAATTATTGAAGGTGCTGGCAGTGCGGCTGAACTTAATTTAAAAGAGGGCGATATAGTTAACATGGCGATTGCGCGTTATGCAAAAGCCCCTGTACTATTAGCTGGTGATATTGACCGTGGCGGGATTTTCGCACAATTAATTGGCACAGCCTGGTTACTGGAGCCTGAAGAGCGCGAACTGGTAAAAGGCTTTATTGTCAACAAATTCCGCGGGGATATATCGCTGTTCTCAGATGGGGTCAAAATTTTGGAAGATAAAACCGATATTCCGGTCTTGGGTGTAGTGCCCTATTTACAGGGTCTATTCATCCCTGAAGAAGATGCGGTGGCGTTGGACAATCCCTTTGAGAATTCTGTCTCACCAACTGACGAACTCGAGATAGTCGTGGTACATCTGCCCCGCATTGCTAATTTTGATGATTTCGATCCGCTATCCGCAGAGCCGGGTGTTCGCGTTCGTTATGTGGATAGCCCCGAGCAAATTGGCAATCCCGCGGCGATCATCATCCCGGGGACGAAGAGCACCCTCAACGACCTGGAGTGGTTGCGGTCGCAAGGCTTTGAAAAAAGGATTCAGGAGCATGCACAGAAGGGAGGCGCTGTCGTTGGGATATGTGGCGGTTACCAGATGCTGGGAGAACTTGTCCATGATCCGGAACATGTGGAATCAGCACTGGAAAGCGCCCCCGGATTGGGTTTGCTTCCCATTGAAACAGTTTTTTCTGGTGAAAAAGCCACTCATCAGGCCAGTGCCCAAATAGAAAATGGTTCTGGCTGGTTTGCTGATATTGAAGGTGAAATAATAAGCGGATATGAAATTCACATGGGTCGTACCGATAGCCAAAGCCCCTGGATGAAACTTATAGAACGCAGTGGTCAATCGGTTCAGGTGCCGGATGGAGCAACCAGCGAGGACGGAAAAATTTGGGGATGCTATCTGCATGGATTGTTCTCGAATGAGAATCTACGCCGAGCCTGGTTGAAAGATGTAGGTTGGAGTGGTGAAGAGGCAGGAAAGAAAGACCCATTCGCGGCTTCCCTGACACGTTTGGCGGATACTCTGGAAGAAACCCTGGATATGGAATATTTGGAGAAGATCATATGGGAAAATTAACCTTGGTTCTCGGTGGCGCCCGGAGTGGCAAAAGCTCCTTTGCAGAAAAGAGGGCCAAAGAATCAGGTGGTGAGAATGTTCTTTATGTCGCCACGTCTGAGATCAAAGATGAGGAGATGATCGAGCGGGTCAGGAAGCATCGCACCGAGAGGCCATCCACCTGGGGGACGATAGAAGCCCCCCGAAATGTTGCCCAAGCTATTCGTGAGGCAGGTAGCACGGCACGTATCATTTTACTGGATTGTATGACCTTCCTGGTTGCCAATCATCTGATGGATGCGGCCGCCCCGGTAGGCGATCCCTTTGAAGACCCAAAGGCTGATCCCTTCGAACCTGAAATCGAGGCGAATGTGATTGTCGAAGTGGAGGCTTTGGTCGCTTATGTCCGGGAGACAGAGGTAGAACTGTTGGTTGTATCGAATGAGGTTGGTCTGGGGGTTGTCCCACCCTATGAATTGGGACGCGCCTATCGAGATATTCTTGGACGTGCCAACCAAATCCTGGCATCTCATGCCGACGAAGTGCTATTGCTTGTAGCGGGTATTCCGATGCAGGTAAAGTAGGGGCGGACGGCTGTCCGCCCTTATAAAAATTATCCCGCCAACCCCAGCTCAGGTGCAATACGGCGCATGGCTTCGATCACATTCGTGATATGTTCAGATAATTCGACGCCAAATTCCCCGGCACCTTGTTCCATCTCCTCGCGGTTGGCTCCGGCTGCGAAATGTCTATCTTTCCATTTTTTCTTGACGGATTTCGCTTGTAGATCCATTAACGAACGCGAGGGGCGTACCAGCGCAACGGCGGTGATCAACCCCGTGATCTCGTCACAGGCGAAGAGTGCTTTTTCCATCAGGGAATCACGTGGAATTCCGGTATGTTCCGCATGGCTGAGGATGGCGCGAACGATTGGTTCCGGCACACCCCTCTCCCGCAAGAGGGGAGCGCCCTCAGCTGGATGATCCTCGAGTGTGGGATGAATCTCCCAGTCAAAATCATGCAAGAGCCCGACCACTCCCCAGAGTTCCACATCTTTATTCAACTTTTCGGCGTAAAAACGCATGGCGGCTTCGACGGCAAACATATGCTTGACCAGATTTTCATTTTTGATGAATTCGCGAACTATCGCTAAGGCTTCTATGCGTTTCATTATTCCTCCGGAAAAATTGGTTCAAAATCTCCCAAAACGGGTATGGGATGTATAACATGCACATCCCAGAGTGCAGAGATGGTGGCAAGTGATTCTCGCAAATTCCAGTACCCTCGGGAAAATTTCCTATAGGTACGTCTATCTGCATTGATGCCTTTGCTTGATATCCCAAGCGCATCGCAAATATAGAGTGCGCGTGATAAATGGAATTCCTGGGTGACGAGGATCGCTGATTCCAGCCCGAAAATTTCTTTGGCACGGTAGCATGTGTCATACGTGCGGCGACCGGCAAAATCGAGGATAATGACCTCTTCGGGAACACCCAACCCAAGAGCGTAATTTTTCATCGCGGATGGCTCGTCGTAGTCAGCAAAACGATTATCGCCACTCAGTAATAATTTTTCAACCTTGCCCTGGAAGTATAGTTCGGACGCGGCCTGAACCCGATCCCGTAAAACGGGCGTGGGACTGCCATCACGCCAGAGTCCCGCACCAAAGACGATTGCCGCCCGTTCAGCAGGAATATCTTCAACGCTGTAGACGCGACCTTTACTATGGATGGCAGTAATCAGACGCGCGATCAATAAAATAATTGCGCCGCTAATTCCCAGAATGAAAAGGAGTTTGAAAATTAGCATAAGAATGCTTTTAATAAGAGCATAAATTTTAAATAACAGTTTGAACATTCGGGCATTTTACCACTTTACAGCAAAAGGCCCCAAAGGGAATGGATCGCCTTTAGGGCCTTGGTATTATCCGCTACATCTCTTATACAAAGCGGGCGCGGATCTCTGCACTCACATAATCCAGAATGGCGACTGTGATCGCGATGAACCAGACACACATCCCGGCAGAGCGATAATCCAGAACACGGATATATTGGATCAACAGGAAGCCAACTCCGCCACCGCCGACCATACCGATGATGGTGGACATGCGCACATTGATATCCCAGCGATAGATAGTGAAGGAAACAAAGGGTGGGATGATTTGTGGAACGACCGCATACATTACAGTTTGGATCCAGTTGGCACCAGTAGCCTGGACAGCTTCAATTGGCCCGGGGTCGATTGATTCGATTGCTTCGGAATATAGTTTGCCCAGGGCCGCAATCGAGTGTAAGACCAGGGCCAGGACGCCTGCAAAAGGCCCCAATCCGACCACAATGATGAAGATGACGGCCCAGATGATCGGTTCGATGGAACGAATGATATTCAAGATAAATCGAACCAAATAGTAGATTGCCAGTGTCAATGGCGATATTGACATCAGGTTTCGGGCTGCCAGGAAGCTGACCGGCAACGCGAACAAGATTCCAAAGAAGGTAGCCATCATGCCCATGAAAATGGTCTCGATCATTTTTTCAACGATCAATTTAAAATCGTGGCTTAATTTTGCGGCCCCCACTTCTTCAATCTGATGGCCGAACACTTCCCAGATATAAGTTGGTTCTCTAGCACTGGGTGGCAGAAGAGCGTAAGGCATTTCAATGTCGATTTCGAAATAACCGTTTTCATCCGGGATAACAATCACATATTCTCCGCCCTGGCGCTGGCGGAATTCGTCACCAATCGGGTCTTCCCACATGATATCGACCTCAATGCCCGGTGAAAAATTGTAGCCTTCCAGGTGCAGCTCTGTGCCCGGATTGTCGGTTCCATCCTGATCACGCAGATTTCCACAGGTTGGCGTCGAAATGATGATAGGCTCGTCTCCTGAAAGGGTGTTTTCAGGGGGAGGCGCATCTGAGCAAGGAATTTCTATTTCTGCATCTGCCCGGATTTCAGTTAACTCGTAATCAATAGCTTTACTCCAGGGCCAGCCAACCCGACCCAGAGCGGGTAGTGCATCATCAGCGTTAGAAACAAAGCCAACCAAATCGATTTGGGCGATTTGCCAGCCCAATGCAAAAAACATAACCATTAGCGCGATAAAAACTCCCAGTGGAGTTTTTGTGCGCACTTTTGCCAACGAATAGGCATCAATGGCGATCCAGATGTACAGGATGAAAAGCAGGATGGTGACAACAATTAAAAAGGGGTCCAGATACAAGCCTTTTTTAAAGATCGCCCACCAGCCTGTATCACGCGGTGCAGCAATACCAAAGCGCCACATTGTCAGGCCCACTACGGTTATGAAGGAAAAGAACAGGATCAATCCTCGGCGTGCGCTTCGGGCGAGAGCCTGTCCCAGGCCGGGAATGATCAGGGATGCCAATGCAGCGATTGGTGCAGGCACCAGGCTGGGTTCTCGGGCGTCCTCAGGGATATGACCTAGTTGGAGTTTGTCGTCAGTCATGCTGCACCTCCCACTTTTACACCTAGATCTCCTTCAAGTCCGCCGCCCACTCGTTCCGCATCCTGACCATAAATATCCTTAAATTGTTCATCTGTCATTGCGCGAATATCTGCTTTGCTGCCCTCATAAACAAGTACCCCATCTTTTAGACCAATAACTCTTGTGGCGTAGCGTTGTACCAAATCCAGATAATGCAGGCTGCAAACCATGGTTATCTTGTCTTCCTGGTTAAGTAATTCGAGATATTGCATGATCGAGTGAGCCAGCACCGGATCTAAACTTGCTACAGGCTCATCGGCCAGGATCATCTCAGGATCTTGCATCAGGGCTCGGGCTACGCCGACACGCTGTTGCTGACCACCACTCAATTCACTGGCTCGTTTATAGATCTGATCTTCGATACCCAGTCTTTTGATGGCCTCAAATGCTTTTATTTTGTCCTCTGCGGAAAAACGCCCGATTAAACTATTCCAGGATGGTGTATATCCTAATCGTCCCGCGAGAACATTTTTTAACACAGATGATCTTTTAACAAGATTAAAGTGCTGGAAAATCATCCCAATCTTGCGTCGGGCTTTGCGCAAATCTTCCCCTTTGAGTTGAGCCAGATCTACGCCGTCCCAAAGAATTTCTCCTTCGGTTGGGTCGATCAGGCGGTTGATACACCGGAGCATGGTTGATTTCCCTGATCCGCTCAACCCGATGACAACAAGAAACTCTCCATCAGGCACTGAAAAACTGACATCTTTCAGCGCCTTGGTCCCGTCGGCATATGTTTTACTGAGGTGACGAACTTCAAGCATATGGTTCTCCTCTAGTTAGTCTAGATTGGTACTGCCAAAAATATTTCAAAAACCCAAAATCACAACATGTTTTTATGATTTTGGGTTTTAATAATACAATCGGAATTTTTTATTGCCAATCGCCTTTCTTAAGAAACACCAGCGGAGAAATGCTATCTTTGGCATCCTCCGCTGGTGAATTGTATTTACATTCCAGGTACTAAAAGATCAGGATTTTTAGTAGTCTGAAGCAGAAACACCGGCAGCATCAAGCACCTGACGGAAGGCATCATAGAAGGTGTCATTCTGTTCTTCAAGAGCATTCCAACTGTAGGCGGTATCAAGAGCTTCTTTGCCTGCATCGGTCTCAGCGATAGCCAGCAAGGCATCAACGATCAAAGCACGTGCTTCAGCGTCAAAGCTGGGAACGAACTGAACACCATCATTGGGGATGTCGGCTGAGATCTCGATGACCTTGATGACGTCTTTGACGTCAGGATGATCCTCTTCAATGGTGCCACGGGCGTCTACATAAGATGTACCCGCATCGCAGTCACCATTATAAACACCGGCAACAGAAGCATCATGGGAGCCAGCGTCTACAATTTGGGCCAGATCGGTATCAGGATCGATACCAGCAGCTTTAAAGGTGATGCTGGGGATGATCCAGCCACTGGTGGAAAGAGGGTCGGGGCGGCAAACGGTCTTCCCGGCCAGTTCTGTAATAGATGTAATACCACTATCTTCGCGAACGAAAATTTGGCCATTATAGACAGCACTGCCAAATCGGACTGAGACCAGGGAAACATCAGCGCAGCCTCTTTCGGCAGCCAGGATGTATGAGAAAGTGGCCAAAGATGACATATGAGCTTTTGGCGGATTACTGCACATGGCTTCGATCACACCAGCGTACTCAGTGGCGACCAAAGGCTGAACAACCAGGCCAGTCTCATCGAAGATCATTGCGGCAACTTCTTCAAAGCCTGTGACGACGCGCTCGGTTTCACCTGAGGGAACAACAGCCCAGATGATGGGGTTTTTTTCTGTCCCAAGTTTGCCCGGGCCACAAGCAGATATGACAAGCGATGCAATGATCAAAACAAAGAGCAAATACAAAACTTTCTTCATGTTTTTCTCCTCTCAAAGAAAAGTAGGATTATGGTTGAAATTTCAACCTTTCAGAAATGATAATAACTCGAAACAAAATAGAATGCAAGGTACCTGTGTTCTCGAAATGTTATAATATATCCTAAAATAGTTTTTGCTTATTTCCCTTTCTATTTTTATGAGGATAATGTAGATCATGAAACAATATTTGGTTCCAATACTTCTTCTAATTATTGTGGGCGCAGGTGCATATTTTGTTGTTCAATCCGTACAAGAGGGTGCATCCCAAGCCCAACAGGCCCTGGCCCCTATCGCGCAGGCAAATAGTGCCATGCAGACCCAGGTCTCCGAGTTGCTCAACCCCACGCCAACAATTGTAGCTGATCCTGTGACTATCATCAATGAAATTCGTGCGTTGGCAAGACTAGAGACAATTCAATATAATGAAACTCAAGTTGTACACTATGAAGATAGGCAAGGAACATTAGGCTTCCTCTTTGGTACAAAATTTCTTGTTGTGGTACACGGAATTGTTATTGCCGGAATTGATATGGAAAAAATTCGACCAGAAGATATGAAATTGGAAGGAAGTGTTTTATACGTACAGCTTCCTCCAGCAGAAGTATTTATAACTGCGTTGAATAATAGCGAGACAGAGGTGTATACAATTCAGGACGGACTTTGGGCTGAGATTGATCCGAATATGGTAATTAAAACTCTTGGGGTGGGAGAAGAAGCAATTCTGAATGCCGCACTAGAAGATGGTATTTTAGATACAGCTCAGAAAAATGCCGAAAGTTACTTGAAAAGATTCTATGATGCTCTTGGCTATGAAAATGTGATTTTCCTTACCCCCTGATTATTAAACAGTTCAATTAAATACGCTCAGTCCAATCTGGATGGGCGTATTTTTCTTTAACCAATGATGCCGCCCGTTTGGTTTCGGATTGTGATAACTCGTCCCGTTGGAAGCTGATCCCTAACGCCGATTCAAACCCTTGAACAAAAGACTTGCTGGCCGTTTCCCAGTCAGTGAATCGCCCCAAAGCTGATTCCACTGTGGTGGCGCGGGCCAAAAGATTCTCGGCGGCATGTTGACGGGATCCCTCGTCCGGGAAGATCAAGGCCTGGGTAATGCGTGCCAAATCCCCGGTCAAAGGGAGGGAACCGTGCTGAAGGACCCCATCCTTCTGGCGTGCTTGTGCGCTTCCGATCAATTTCTTCCCGTTCACTGTAATTTCATACGCGGAGGGGGTCTCAAAACAAACGGGGTTTGCTTGCGTACTTTGTTCAGCTCTTTCTTCGTTCATCTCTGCTTTGACATCCAGCATTTTCAAGGCGGTTAGCAAGCCCTGAGCGAGATGTTGATAGCTTTCCAGCAATGTCCCGCTGACGTGGGTGTTAGAACCTGGAGAAATGATTGAGTAGGTCAGCTCATCAGTATGCAGAATAGCACGTCCTCCGGTAATACGGCGGACAACATCCCAGCCATTGGCTTTCAGAGCGGGGATATTCACATCAGAAAAAGGTTGTGCGCGTCCCAGTGAGAGACAAGGTGGTACCCAGCCGAAGAGCCGCAACGTGGGCGGGGAATCCCCGCGGGATATATTTTCAAGAATTGCTTCATCGACTGCCATATTCCATGCGCCGGTGGCAGGTGGAGAAAGGTATAAACGCCAAACTTCACTCATATTATTGATCTAAGAAGGGGGCAAGTTCGGCGACTGCTGCATCAGCAAGATCTGATGGGGTTTGAAGCAGTGGGGGGCGTAATGGCCAATGAGGGAAATTATGCAAGCGAGCGGCCAATGCTTTCAGGAGGGGCGGAAAGGGCATATATTTTTCCAAAATTTCACGAATGACGGTGATTTTCCCTTGAATAACAGTGCCATCCTGCCCGGCGTTGAGGGTATCCCAGAGCAGGCGCAGCTCAGGTGAGATCAGGTTGGCAGGAGCAGTAATGCAACCCTGCGCGTGGAAATTCATTGCCTGCGAGAGGTAGGAATCTGTTCCATTTAGAACGAGCAGGTCACTTCCAAAACGGTCGCCCAGGGCTTTAGCGTGGATCAGGTCATGAGAAGAGTCTTTGATCCCGGCGAATTTTACCGGATGAGAATCTTTCAGGCGGGCGAGGAGATCATGCGATAGTGGCACCCCCGAAACACGGGGAATATGATAGCCGAGCAAGTATTTGCCCTCCGGGACAGATCGCCGTATGACGGCATCAAACCAGTTGAACAGCCCTTCATCAGTGGCATTGCGAAAATAGAAGGGAGGTAATACAACGACACCTTCAAAACCATTCTCGAAAGCCGCCTTGTTGAGATGAATGGTCTCCTGGAGGCTGGGAGTTCCGGTTCCGGCTAGAAGACGAAAATCGGGATGTTTTTGGCGGATTGCCACGGCAGCCTCGAAGAGCATGGCTCTCTCGATTGATGAGAAAGATGGCCCTTCGCCTGTGGTGCCAAAGAGTAATGCGCCGTGGCAACCTCTTTCGGCAAGAAAATCCAGATAAGTGGGAACAGACTCAAGGCTGAGAGTGTCTCCATCGCCATTTATTGGGGTAATTGATGCTGCGTAAATTCCGGCAAGGGGATGTAATGTCATGATTGAAAATCCTTTTTTTTCTAGATTTTGCCCCAAAACACACGAATGTGCAAGGGTAGGCCATCCGACCGGTTGCAAAACCAGCCCGTGCACACTATAATTCTGTATTCATTTAAAGATGAAGGTTTTTATGACGCAGCTGATTTCTTTGTGATCTCATAGTGCCAGGAGATTACCGGCGTGTAATAAGTGAGGAAAACTGGATACTAAAAAAGTAACATATTCTGAAGATGAAGGTAATTCACAACCTGTTCAGCAACAATTACAACCGGGAGTTACGCTCTCTGAACGTTACCTGATTCAGGAAATTGTTGGCATTGGGGGAATGGGATCTGTTTATCGTTCCCGGGATTTACATTTTCCGAATGTGGTAAAACTTGTTGCGGTTAAGGAAATGGTCAATCTTGCTCCTGACCCACAAATAAGAAAAACTATTGTCGAAAATTTTGAGCGTGAGGCCAATATTTTGGCAACGCTCACACACCCCTCCATCCCCAGTATTTTTGATTATTTCTCCAGTGAAGATCGATCTTATCTGGTCCTTGAATTTATTAATGGCAAGGATCTTGAAGCTGTCATACGGGAATCTGAAGGTTTCCTTTCTACAGCACAGGTTGTCTCATGGGCGATTGAGCTTTGTGATGTATTAAGTTTTTTGCATGGTCATAAGCCAGATCAGATTATTTTTAGGGATATGAAACCCTCCAATGTGATGGTTGATAATCGTGGTCATATTATGCTGGTCGATTTTGGAATAGCTAAACAATTCCAAACCGGGCAAAAAGGCACGATGATCGGAACAGAGGGATACTCCCCTCCAGAACAGTATCGGGGTGAAGCCACTCACCTTGCTGATATTTACGCGTTGGGGGCCACCGTTCATCATTTGCTTACAAAAAAAGATCCGCGTTTGGAACCACCATTTTCTTTTAATGAGCGGCCAATCAATAAATTCAATCAGGATGTTTCTCCCGAGATTGAAACAGTAATTGCACGGGCACTTGAATACGAGGCCAATGATCGATACCCGAATGTCGCTGAAATGAAAGATGCCTTGTCTGCTGCTGCTCGCCAAACGGGATTGCTTGCGAGAATGCCCTCCACGATTGCATCATCACTTGAGACAAATGGGATTAAGCCACTCTGGAGTTTCAAATGCGAAGATGAAATTCGTGGCACACCTGCCTATTTTGATAATACGATCTATATCGGCTGTTACGATAACAACCTTTATGCGCTCAATGCAGCCGAGGGTACTTTTAAATGGAAATATCCAACGGATGGCGGCATTGTTTCCAAGCCGGCCATTGCTGATGAAAATGTGTATTTCGGATCTGAAGATAAACGTTTACATGTAATTAGCGCTCGCTCCGGCAAAATTTCCTGGTCGCATTTTGCCGAAGGACCTTTCCATTCATCACCTTGCATTGCCGAAGGACATGTTTTTATTGGTTCAGATGATAACTGCCTGCATGCAATAAATAGCATGACTGGACGTTCAGCCTGGACTTTTACTGCATCTGATGCTGTTCGCTCTACCCCCTTTGTTGCGCATGAACTGATTTATTTCGGCTCTGAAAGTGGAGAATTCTATTGTTTGGACTTTAAAGGGAATATTAAATGGCAATTTAGAGCCAACCGTGGTATTACATCATCTCCACTGGTGACCGAACACGCTGTATACTTCACATCACTGGATGGAGTATTATATGCCTTGGATCCGAGCAATGGTTGGGTCCTTTGGAAATTCCGGATGGGAAAAGGCTCGATTTCATCCCCTGCTATTTTGGAGAACTTGATTTTCGCTGGTTCTGCTGACAGTTTTATTTATGCCATTGATTTGAAAACAGCTAAAGAAGTGTGGCGTTTTCGTACAGAACATCAAGTAACTGGCTCACCCGTTGTCTACAAAGATGCACTATATTCCACCTCAGTTGATGGTCATCTTTATTGTCTTGAAGCCCGTAAGGGACAGTTGCGTTGGAAATTTGCCACTGAAGGACCGATCACCGGATCCCCCATAGTTTATGACGATATTGTCTATTTTGGTTCTACAGACCACCAATTTTATGCACTCTTGGCATGAGAAGAGGAGCTACCTGTGTTTGAATTTCTGAAGAAGCTATTCCCAAACAAAATTAAAACTACCACCAATAGCGATGGAAAAGAAACAGTTCCTCTATCTCCAGGGCAGGTGGATAACCTTAGCACAAATCAAAAGCAATCCTATGATCTGCTGCAGCTGACTGCTGCAGGCGGTCAATCTGTTGGGATGCAGCGTGAACTTAACGAAGATAGCCTCTTGGTTATCACTTCTACTCTTGCCGGAAATGCGGGCAACACTCCCTTTGGGCTGTATATAGTAGCAGATGGTATGGGAGGACATCAATACGGAGAAGTTGCCAGCAATACTGCCATAAGAACCTTTGGAGGGCATATAATCCGGAAATTCCACCCTTATCTTTTCAACTTGCCCACAACACCATTAAACGAATCCCTTCAAACCATTATGCATGATGGTGTCAATAAAGCACAGGAGGCCATTCAGCGTGATGCCCCTGGCAGTGGTACCACGCTTACGGCTGCGCTTGTTTTAGGACAGCAGATTACTATTGCCCATGTAGGAGATAGTCGTGCCTATTCCGTTTATCCCGATGGGCGATTCGAAGCAATTACTCGCGATCACTCTCTTGTAGGTCGCCTCGAAGAATTAGGGCAGATTACAGCGGAAGAAGCTGAAAAACACCCCCAGAAAAATGTTTTATATAGGGCATTAGGGCAGGGAGAAGTTCTCGAGCCTGATCTGTTCACCGTTTCTTTTCCACAAAAAGGGACCTTAATGATTTGTAGCGATGGTCTCTGGGGTGTCCTTAGCGAGGCTGAAATGTTCAAAGCCATGAATAGCGTAGATACGCTTGAACTCGCCTGCCAGAACCTTGTTAATGCAGCTAATGCAGCTGGAGGCCCTGATAATATATCTGTTGTGCTAGCGAAAATGATCGGGTAATATGTCAACTCTGCTAGATTATTACGCTCTTTTAGGAATAAACAGGGATGCAACTCAGGATGAGATCAAGCAAGCCTATTTCGATGCTGCCCAACCTCTGCATCCAGATAAAAATGAAGCTTCTGGTGAAACAGAACTATTTGAAAATATTCAACAAGCTTACGATCTTTTATCGAATCCGGAAAAACGAGCTCAATACGATGCAACATTAGTTCCGGAAGAAGAAATAATTTCGCCGATTGTTCACCGGGTTCTCTACAGCCGGCAGAGTCTTGTTCGACTGAATGAAACGCAATTGATCTATGCCCTTTTAGAGTGGAAGTCGCGCGAAAATGAAAAAGAGGTAATTTCGCCTCCGCTAAATATCTGCCTGGTTTTGGATTGCTCCACCTCTATGAAAGGGTCAAATATCGAGATGGCCAAAGCTGCAGCTATTCACCTGGTTCGTAGTTTAAGGCAGCAGGATATTTTTAGTATAGTTACATTTAGTGATCGGGCGCAGGTTCTTGTCCCTTCTTCATTGCAACCGGATCGTCAAAGAATGGAGACACAAATCAGGAGGGTCAATCCATCTGGTGGAACGGAGATATTGCAAGGGTTGCTAGTTGGTGTTGAAGAAGTTCGAAGAAATCTTTCAGATGAGTGGGTTAATCATGTGATCTTGCTAACCGATGGCCAAACGTATGGAGATGAAGCTGAGGCGTTGGCCCTCGCTGAAAGAACAGCCGAACAGGGTATTGGGATTAGCGGTTTGGGAATTGGCCAGGATTGGAACGATGACTTTCTGGATGAATTGGCTGCTAAAACGGGGAGTAGCAGCAGTTATATAGCTGAGCCACAAGAAATACAAAGATTTTTAGAAGAGAAATTTAGGCAATTGACAAAAGTCTTTGCAGAAAACGTTGAGCTAACCATTAAAAATGCCCCCAATATTGATCTAACCTATGCTTTCCGCCTACAACCGAACGCGACACATCTTTCTGCCGAGAAAGCGATACAATTGGGAGTTCTATTGCGTGACCAACCGCTTAGTCTCTTACTCGAATTTGAAATAAAGCCAACTGCAATTTTGCAGGATGAGGCAGAATTGTTGAATGGCTCATTGAAATTTGATATTCTCTCAAAATCATTGCCGACCCCACCCATGCGAGTTCGGCTTTCCCGAAATGTAACCGAGAAGGCAATTCTCGAACCTCCCTCGCCAACCCTTGTTCAAGCCCTGGCAAATCTCAACTTATACCGGATGCAGGAAAAGGCGCAGGAGGAAGCTGACGCTGGAAATTATAATGAAGCCTCTATCCGCTTGCA
>JACKQG010000981.1_pt1 | contig 40217 bp, 33 predicted proteins | sample 8237621 | NCBI WGS metagenome assembly JACKQG01 (sample SAMN15677084, study PRJNA649215) | marine metagenome | biome: marine; feature: Black Sea; material: saline water; isolation source: suspended particulate matter (SPM) from the Black Sea western gyre | collected 2013-06-09/2013-06-10 | depth... | reverse complement strand
TGCGATTTTTCCAACATCAAACATCTTTTCTTCGGTCATGTTCACCGTCCTGTTAGCGGCAGTTGGCATGGAATCCCTTTTACCACATTGCGGGGAACAAATCATCAAGTTCAGTTAGATTTAAAAGCAGTAGATTATTTGCCATACAGCCATGAGCCTCCTGCTTACTGCGTGATTTTCCTTGAACATCAACAAACAACCGTGCATTTCCACGATTATCTTGACGATTCTCTCTACTTAAAAATGCCTTTAAACACGGCATGAATAAATTTGAACCGCAGCAAACAAAGAGCAAAATCAGTTTTCCTTCGATCGAAAACGGAATAAAATAATGAGTTATGCAGTTTTATTCGCTTTGCTTAGTTTGTTATTGAGCGGTGTGAGCGATATAGTTTTTAAAATCTACTCAACTGGAGGACGATCACGAGGGATGTTCCTTTTTGGTGTTGGATTAATTTGGACTTTGTCTCAATGGGGACTTGCAAAATTTCAGGGGACTCCGCTTGAATTCAATCCGGCGACGATCGGTTTTGGACTGATGGCCGGATTATTCCTGACACTTTCCAACTTGATGCTTTTAGAAAGTCTTGCACAAATTGAAGTCAGTCTTGCTACAACAATTTACCGTTTAAACACAATCGGTGTCGTTCTTTTTTCATATTTCATGCTGCATGAATCTTTTGACTGGCTCAAAGGATTCGGTATTTTACTAGGTTTGATTGCTGTGTTTTTTCTCTACAAAAGCCAAATCCATCAAACTCAGCAAAAACAATTACTCCTGTTTATGGCAGTTGCGGGAGTTGCTTCATTGTTCAGAGCTTCCTATGGCATTAGCTCCAAAGTAGGTTTCCTAGATGGAGCTGACCGCAATTCCATGCTCATCATTATCTCGGCGAGTTGGGTAGTTGGCGGTGCAATGTACGCACTTTTACGTGAAAAACGATTCCGAATAACTTGGGAAAAAACGCGTTTCATTATAATCTCTTCAATGTTGGTAGTCGGCATCGTCAACTTTCTGATGCTTGCGATCCAACATGGTGAAGCAAGTACTGTAATTCCGATTGCAAATATGAGCTTCGTGATTGCTTTGTTACTCTCGGTCGCCTTGAAAATGGAAAAACTAAACATGATGAAACTTGGTGCCATAAGCTGTGCAATAGGATCAATCCTGCTGCTTGCCCAAAGCTAACTCTATCAATCTGCAGCTGAACTCAATTCGGCGGATAACCTACATTTTAAAATTAGACATGAGTACTTACGAAAATTATCACAGGACCAGTCAAGTTTATGACAAAACACGCACCGCAGGAGGTATTGACATAATACTCAAAGCAATGGAGGAAGGAATTCTGCCATTGAGTGAACAGGTATTGCTGGACGCGGGTTGCGGTACTGGATTGTATTCAGCAGCTCTGCTAAACGAAGTAAGGCGCATCGAAGCAGTAGATCTAAATGCTGGAATGCTGGGCATGGCACAAGACAAACTACAGGCAGAAGAAAAGCAAGGTAGAATTAGTTTTCACCAGACTGCAATCAACTCATTACCGCTGCCTGATAAAAGCGTAGATGCAGTCATGATTAATCAGGTTTTACACCATCTACCTGACGATGCTGATTCCGGCTGGCCGGAACATAAGAAAGTTTTTAATGAATTTTTTAGAATACTTAAACCAGGCGGCAGACTGATTATCAACAGTTGCAGTCCGGAACAGCTGGAACTGGGATTCTGGTTTTACCACTTAATTCCGGATGCAATCAAGGCTGTACAGGAAAAGACAATTGCTCTTGAGGAAATAGCTGAACAGCTTCATGAAGTGGGTTTTTTCAGCCACCGCCAAGAAGTGCCTCTGGATTTGATTTTACAGGACGAAGCATACTTCCAACATGATGGAATCCTTGATCCTGACTGGCGTAGTGGTGATTCTATCTGGAGTCTGGTTGAAGATAAAAATCTTACAGACGTGCTGTACAAAACGCAGCATCTTCAAAAAAGTGGAAATCTCAAAGACTACATGCTGAAGCATGATCAACTGCGAAAAACTTCAGGACAAGTCACATTCACTGTTGCTGGCAAGCAGTTTTGAAAAAGAAATTATAAAAAGCTTACCGAAAGCTTTTTATTCCAAAACTCAGATCACTTTCTACGTGACAGTGATTGCGCAACTACACAGAGGATTTCAAACATCAACGTAGCTCCCGTCAAAGCAGTGTTGCCGGTTGGATCAAAAGGTGGTGCTACTTCAACTAAGTCTCCACCAATAAGATTTAGTTCTCCAAGTTCACGAATCATCAGTTGCGCTTCCAGATTGCTGAAACCACCGATTTCCGGAGTTCCAGTGCCCGGTGCATAAACCGGATCAAGTCCATCAACATCAAAACTAAGATATGCCGGTTCATTACCAACAATTGATTTTGCTTCGTCAATCACATCTTTCCAGCCACGTTCAAAAAACTCTTCTATATAAATCACCCGCATTCCGGAATCATGACTGAATTTCCAAATATCCGGATCATTGAGAGATCCGCGAATACCGATTTGCACTGTGCGCTTAGGATCGAGCAAGCCTTCTTCAACTGCTCTGCGGAAAGGTGCGCCGTGATGAAACTTTGATCCGAGATAGTCATCTCCGGTATCACAATGCGCATCAAAATGAACCATTCCAAGCGGTCTTTCTGCTGCAATAGCCCGAAATATCGGTAATGTAATTGAGTGATCACCACCAACAGACACCGGAAGTGCACCTGATTTGTGAATATCAAGGAAAAATTTTTCAATTTCCTGATGACTCTGCTCCAGATTAAACGGTCCTTCCACCCATGCATCTCCCACGTCTGCAATCTTTGCCAAAGCATATGGATCAATTCCACTTGCCTGATTCATTGTTCTGATCAGACTGCTCTGATTACGTATCTCTCGAGGACCGTGTCTCGCTCCGGCACGATTAGTTACACCACCGTCAAATGGAACTCCGACAAGTGCAATCTCAAGCCCGATTGCTGACTCGTGATAAGGTGTCCTGAAAAATGTAGGGATGCCTGTGTAGCGAGGACGAATCTGTGGATTTTCAAACTCAGGATATTGATATTTTTTTGACATATTATTTTTATTTTTTACAGACATATTTTATTTGAGTTGTTATCAAGATTTATTTGCAGTTTTGTAAATCACAAAATGCAATCATAGTCTGTATGCTCTTAATTTTTAACAAGAATAATTATTCTTTTTCGGATTTTACCTGACCTTCAAGGTTGACTGGAGCAAAAATATTTTGATATTGATTTTTTGGGGTTTTAGATGCTTCCGTTTTTTCTTCTATAGACTCTACTTGACCTTCAAGGTTTGTTGGAGCAAAGATGTTTTGATATTGATTTTTTGGGGTTTTTGAGTTTTCTTTCTGATCTTCTGTTGACTCCACCTGACCTTCCAGATTTGTTGGAGCAAAGATGCTTCCATACTGATCTGTACCGGGAGCAGTTTTACTTGATTTTGAGTCACTACCATTTGCAGAAGCAGCCTCTTGGGACTCCAGTCTTTTCTGCATTTCCAGCAATCGTTTTTTACTGAGTTCTTCCTGTTTTTTTCGTTTTTCTTCAGAAACTTCTATTTTACACTGATTAACATCATAAGCACGTGCCATCCAGACAGTACTGAGACCTGCAACAAATATTAATAAAACCATCAATGTTACAGGTTTACGGAAAGCTGTTCGTGATAGAGTTTTTACATTGCCGACTTGTCCCTCTTTTTTAAGAGCAATTTCTCTGGCCTGCTCTCTCCTTTTAAGTACTTCGTGTATCAAAGCCGCAGTTATGGTCAGTCCAATGATAATAACGGCCAGGGCACTAATTGAAGGGTTTATACCATAACGAACTTTACTGGCCAAAACTGTAGTCAGTGTACTTTCAGAAACAATAGTAAATACAGTTGTATTGTAATTTTCAAAGGAAGCAAGAAACGCCAATACTGCTGCTGAACCAATCGCAGGTTTCAGAAATGGCAGAAGAATTTTTCTAAAAGTCTGAATATTTGTGGCACCTAAGTCAAGAGCAGCTTCCTCCAAAACCGGATCAAAACGCTGCAGACGTGAAATAAACACCAACATCGTGTAGGCAGAAATGAATGTAGACTGGCCTATTATTGTCAAAACTATTCCATCATAGAAGATAGAATCATACCCAGCATTGAACATCATCCCCATTCGATCCCAGAAAATCAGGGTTGAAATTCCTAAAACAACCCCAGGGACTAAAATTGTAGAAATGGTAACTGTATAAAATACTGGACGTACGCGATTGCTGAGTTGACCCAACATCAAGGCACCAGCCAAACCCATTGGTACTGAGACAAAAACTACTGATATGCCAATGATCAAACTATTTTTAAAGCCACCCATCATTCTGGCATCATTGACCAGAACTCCAAACCACTCAGTAGAAAAACAGTCCCAGGGTGAAAGACGTGGAAATGCAGCACTGTTAAACGCAGTGATACTCATTACAATCAAAGGACCGAACAGGTAAGCAAAAAAAAGGATAATGTAAGAGCTTGTAACAAGCCGTAAAAATTTTGCAGAACTCACCGGCCGATTTCTCCAAATTTAACTTTGAATATTTTCATTATCAGTAATACTAAAATCACGCAGATTACCATGAGACTTACCGCATATGCAGATCCTCTAGGCCAGTTGCTTCCAGTATTAAACCACTGATAAATAATTTGTGTGAACCACAAACTACTTGGTCCACCGATGATTTGCGGTAGGGCCAGAGCACCGGCAGACAGCATGAAGACCATTGTGCAACCGGAAGTAATACCTGGTTTTGCAAAAGGAATCACCACTCGCCAGTGAATGCGCCACCATGGAGAACCTAAATCACGTGCCGCTTCAATTTGGTTGCGGTCCAAGCTTTCAACGGCATTGTAAATTGGAAAAATCATCAACAGAATATAGGCATAACCTAAACCTGTGTATAGAGCAATATTTTCACGTACAAAATCTATAGGTTGATTCAAAACACCTAAAAATAATAAGATATTATTGATAGTACCTTCCTCACCAAATAAAATTCTAAATGCAAATGCCCGAAGCAGTTCATTGATCCAAAACGGTACTACCAAAGAGAGCATCATCAAACGGGTTATACTTCCTTTTGCAACATGAGCCAGATAATAAGCCACTGGATAACACAGAATAACGTCAAATAGAGTCACAAAAATTGCTGCCAGAATCGTACGACCAAATACTGTTACGTCGACGATATTTAAAGGATCGGGATTGTTTGGACTGCCAAACAGCAAAAACTTGTAATGTTGAAGAGTGTAAATATCTTCTGGACTGCCAATTTTGGATGGATCGATTTGAGTCCAATTAAAACGGAATGAAAAATCAAACATGAATATTTGCGGCAGCACAAACATCACTACTATCCAGATAAAAGTCACCAGCAACATGTATAAGGAGAGTACTATACCATTGCGCAAAAAGAATTTTTTTAACCAGAGCCTCATATTTTACTCCGCAGCCAGAGGTCCAGAAGGCAGTACTACTGCCAGTTTTGGATCAATCTGCACCTTAATCTTTTTGCCTTCTTCAAAAACCTCAGTTGTTCCGTCATTAATCTGTGACATTTTGATCTTCAAACCATTTACTCCTTGAAGTATTAAATGCCAAAAATGTCCTTCAAATTCCTGATGCACTACTTCTGTGTTTATTACATTTTTGACTAAATTTCTACGTTTAACAAAACTCATGGCTTCCGGACGAGCAAAAACAATAGCCTTATCTCCAACCTTTAATGAACTGCCCTCAGCAGGAGATGCTTCGAGAACTCCTGAATCCGTACTAACAACAATTTTTGCAGCAAGGATATTGCTGACTGTCCCGTGAAAAGCGTTATTTTCACCAACAAATGACGCCACAAAGGCAGTTACCGGTTTATCATATACTTTCGTTCCTTCTTCTACCTGTTCAATAACTCCCTCCCGCATTACTGCTACCCTATCAGACATAGTAAGAGCCTCACCCTGATCATGTGTGATATAGATAAATGTAATTCCTGCCCGCTGCTGAATTTCTCTTAATTCTGTTCGCATATGCTGACGCAATTTTAAATCCAGTGCAGAGAGCGGTTCATCCAGCAATAGTACCTCTGGTTCTGCAGCCAGTGCACGTGCAACAGCTACCCGTTGACGTTGACCTCCGGACAATTCATTGACCATCTTATCGCCTTGTCCAGGCATCGCAACTAATTCCAACAGTTCTTCTGCCCTTTTTCGGCATTTAGTTTTACTGACACCTTTAACTTCAAGAGAAAAAGCAATATTTTCCCAAACGGTCATTAGCGGGAAGAGTGCTAGATTTTGGAAAATCAAAGCTGTAGGACGTTTATTGGGACCAATACCCGTCATATCATTACCGCCAATTAATACACGCCCCTGTGAAGGTTCCTGAAAACCTGAAATAACACGAAGTAAGGTGGTTTTTCCGCATCCTGAAGGTCCAAGAAAACTAAAAAATTCACCGCCTTTAATAGTAATATCTGTGTTATTCACGGCAGTAAAGTCATCAAATTTGACCGTAATATTTTCTAGGGTTACATCTGCACTCATATTTATTACTGAAGATATAATATTAACAACTGAAACTTTATTAATTGGTTCAGAAAACAAGACTTGTTTCAAGAAAATATATGCCACCAATCTGCAGGCATGTCAAGATTTCAAAAACAATCAATAATATTGAATCAAAAATTCCACAGGAAATTGCCCCTCCATTAAAGGCGGGGCAAATTTTGTATTATTCCCGGATCAGAAAGATCAGAGAGAATTGAATTTATGCATTTACGAACTTGTTTCTGTACTCAGTACGAACGTCCGCATACCACTGTGGCTCTTTTGGCCACGGCCACAAATTGCCAAGAGATTTCCCTGGATAGATTTGGTTAAACCACTTTCCATAATCACTACTGGCATGTTTATCTGCACCCAACACAGCTGAATTATAACCATGCTGCCCCCAGCCATCAATACCACCGCCGTCAATAGAACGACCTGCAGCCTGTGCATCAAAACAGAAATCAAGGAAAGCATATGCCTGATCAACATTTGCTGAAGCTGAAGAGAGTGTTAGTCCATCAACCCAGGCAAGTGAGCCTTCAACAGGTGCACGATACACAACAGGTAAACCTTCCTTCATTTGTACTGTCGGTGGTCCATCCCATGTTTGTCCTACTAAAACCCCCTGGTTCATGAATCCAGTCTTCTGACTGTCTGCGTCATTCCAGAAGAGTTTGACCTGCTTCTTGTTCTTGATACAGAAGTCAGTTACTTTTTGCCATGTTTTGCGCATCAGAGCTTCGTTGCCGTATGCACGCTTCATCGCACCAGGTTCAAGAGCACCAGTTGTTTCCATATAAAGACCAGCCCCAAGCATTCCGGAGTGAGGACGCATCATAGTTTTTCCTTCAACATCAGACTGCCAGATATCACCGTAACTTGGCATTGCTACACCATCTACACTTCTCGGTGGTGTCCACTTGTCATTACGCCAGGCAATTCCTTCTGTTCCCCAAATCTGTGGAAGCCAGTGTGAACCTTTTCCGCCAAAATTCCACTCATTATCACCTACAGCCAACATTGCGGGATTTAGATTTTTGACATTGGGAATGCGGCCGTAATCAATAGGCTGAATCAAGCCAAGAGGCTCCCATTGTAATGATCGCATATTTGTCGGACTGCAAATATCAAAACCACGACCCTTTGTAGCTTTCATCTTGTTAATAATTTCTTCATTGGAGCCAATACCGGTAAAATTCATTGTAATTCCAGTTTTTTTCTTGAAAGCTTTGATGAAGCCTGGAGGGCAATAGTCAGACCAGAGCAGCACGTTAACTTCTCCTGAAGAAGACAAAGCTTTCTTCGGCAAAATCCAAGGACCAACACTTGCGGCAACACCAGTTGCTGCAATTCCTTTGACTACTTTTCTCCGTGTAATCGACTTGGATCCTATTTTTTCTTTCTTTTCCATTTTTCTCCTGTTCTTTGTATTAAAATTTTCCTAATAATCTCATTCGGTATCACCGAAATAATGATTTCAGAAAAATTAAGGAATTGCTGATTCTTTTTAAATTGAGAATCAGTTCAATTTAATTTACAATTTCATGGAATGAGACTACGAGTCTCAGATTAAAAATTGTTAAGTAATCTTTTTAGTATTTTCCATAAATTATGTCAAGGAAAAAATAATGGACGATAATTTTTTAGATAAAGGTTCAGCTATGCACCGCATACTTGCCATATTGGAGCAGGTAGCCGGCACTGAACGACCAGTCTCACCAACAGATATAAATGAAAAGTTAAAACTACCTAAGGCCACCATTCATCGTCTCTGTTCAACACTGGAAGATGAACTGTTTTTACAACGTGAAATTGACGGTAAACGCTACCTGCCAGGAACTCGATTGAGAAAAATTGCTCTTGGAGTAATGAGTAATGAGTATTTTCGTGCCCAACGCAAAGCAGTTTTAATGAGACTCTCTGAGGACATAGGTGAGACCTGCAACATTTCAATACCTGACGGCAATCAAATGAGATATTTAGATCGTGCGGAAAGTCACTGGCCATTACGGTTGCAGCTTCCAGTCGGTACAAAAGTACCTCTTCATTGTACTTCAAGCGGTAAACTATTTCTCAGCCTTCTCTCAAGAGAACAACTTTCTAGTTTGTTAGATAATTTGAATTTAGAACAAAAAACAGCAAATACATTGACTACTAAAGCGGCACTTGTAAAAGCTTTAGCAAAGATTAGAAAAGATCAGGTTGGAACAGATAATCAGGAATTTGTTGAAGGGATGATTTGTGTCGCTGTACCTATTTTCGACAGGCGAGAACGCTTTTTTGCAACTTTATCAATTCATGCACCAACTACCAGAATGTCTCTGGAAGAACTTTCACAACATATTCCCCTTTTGCAAAAAGCCTCGCAAAACTTGACCTTGATTATCGATCCCGGTGACAATTAATCTAGTTTTTTGCAATTTTCTATTATAATCACAGAACTGACTTTTTTATATTGAAACTTTGTCTGTCGGTGCTTTTGAAACTTAATCAATTTAGACATCTTTACTCTTTACTGATTAGCACCTTCACTCTTGACATGAGTTACTGATCTTCAGTAAAAATTATTGATATCACCTTCGTTATATCAACTCGACTGAAGAGAAGATTATGAATTACTACTGACAAATAAGCTGCTAACGAAGAAACGAAGAGTATGACACATAAAAATTCGTGACTGTTGTCTATCTGTAAAGAAACATTATTCAATACATGATCAAAGAATACGGAGCCATCATACTTGCAGGAGGATTGTCAACACGAATGGGCCGTGACAAAGCAAGTCTGGAATTAGCAGGGCAGACTTTGCTGGAGCGTTTGCTCCTGGTTTTAAAGCCACTTGTTTCAGAAACAGTTGTTATCCGGGCACAGGGGCAACCCTTGCCCAGAATAGCTCATGAGTTGGAGGAATGGATCAGATTTGCAACTGACTCAGTTTATGGACAGGGACCACTACAAGGTATCGCGGATGCACTGCCACATTTAAGTGCAAATATTGATAAGATTTTCCTGCTGACTTGTGATATGCCGTATTTAACAAGAGAGTGGCTGCAGACTTTAGCAGATCTAATGTGCGAAGAGGACGATCTTATCTGTACTGAAGAAAACAACATCACGAATCCACTGCTCGCCCTTTATCGTCGTCCAGTTCTTGAACCAGCATCAAAACTGCTGGCGAAAGGAGAACGGCGTCCTTTTTTACTTTGGGAAGGTTGGAAAATGGTTCGGCTTTCCGCACCAGAAGAAACCCCCTGGATCTGCCGGGATGTGAATACTCCAGAAGAGTTCTTAAAAGCAGAATATCAACTTAAAACAATGAAATAATTATGCTTGATTTATTTACCGGACCTACTCCAAACGGTTACAAAGTTTCAATTCTACTCGAAGAACTAAAACTGCCGTACAAAGTGATTGCAATTGATCTGGAAAAAAAAGAACAAAAAAAACCGGAGTATTTAAAATTAAACCCTAACGGCAGAATTCCAACTATTGTTGATCATGACAACAATAATTTCACTGTTTTTGAATCCGGTGCAATCCTGATTTACCTTGCAGAAAAAACCGGACAATTCCTGCCTGCTGATCCCCAAAAACGTTCTGTAGTACTCCAGTGGCTGATGTTTCAAATGGGCGGAGTAGGCCCCATGCAGGGACAGGCTCATGTATTTTATAGATATGCTCCCGAAAAAATTGACTATGCCATAAATCGTTATCAAAAAGAAACTCTACGTCTCTACACCGTACTGGACACTCAGCTAAAAAACAATGAGTACCTTGCCGGTCAACTTTCCATTGCAGACATGGCAACCTGGCCCTGGGTCAGGATCTATAACTGGGCCGGTCTGGAAATCGATCATCTTCCGAATTTGCAGCGCTGGCTGGATGCGTTAGCTGAACGTCCTGCTTTTCAGCGGGGGATTGAAGTTCCCTACAAGGTAGATCGAAGTAAAATGACTACTGATCAAGCACAGGAAAAAGGCAGTAAAATATTGATATAAATAAAGCTCATGTCCTTCGCTCTACTTTCTGTTAAAGATTTATCAGTTGATTTCACTCAAGATGAAAGTGTAACTCATGCAGTCCGAAAGGCTTCCTTTGATTTAAACAAAGGAGAAACGCTGGCATTGGTTGGAGAAAGCGGATCCGGCAAATCCGTGAGTGCACATTCCATTCTGCGTCTTTTACCGGACTCTGCATCTCATCCGCATGGAATAATTGAATTTGAAGGTAAAAACCTGCTCCAAATGACTGAAACACAAATCCGTGGCATACGCGGAAACCGTATCGGTATGATTTTTCAGGAACCGATGAGTTCTCTGAATCCACTACACTCAATTGAAAAACAGATTAGCGAAGTTCTCTTTGTCCATCAGGGAATGAGTCGGAAGCAAGCACGTGAACGAACACTTGAATTACTGGACATGGTGGAAATTCAAAATGCAAAAAAACGTTTGGGAGCCTTTCCACATGAGTTAAGCGGAGGACAGCGGCAGCGAGTCATGATTGCCATGGCTCTAGCCAATAAGCCTGATTTACTGATTGCAGATGAACCAACAACTGCTCTAGATGTGACAGTTCAGGCCCAGGTTCTACAACTCCTTGCACATTTGCAGCAACAATTTAAGATGGCCATTCTTTTGATTACTCATGATCTGGGAATTGTACGGCATCATGCAGACCGGGTAGCGGTAATGACTCAGGGTGAAATAGTTGAAATAGAACACACAGAACCACTCTTTTTACAGCCCACACACAACTACACAAAAAAACTACTGGACTCAGAACCGAGTGGAACTCCTGTACAAATCACAAAATCTACGCCTGTCTTCATCTCTTCCACTAATTTAAAAGTCTGGTTTCCAATTCAAAAAGGTGTATTAAAACGAACAGTTGCTTATGTTAAAGCTGTTGACGGTATCAGTCTAAAAATCCGAAAGGGGCACAGTCTCGGTGTCGTAGGAGAAAGCGGATCCGGAAAATCAACTCTCGGTTTGGCTTTGCTGCGTCTGATAAAAAGTGAGGGTAATATTCAGTTTGGAGAAATAGAACTGAACAAATTGAATCAAAAGCAGATAACATCTTTTCGTAAAGAAATGCAAATCGTTTTTCAGGATCCCTTCGGCAGTTTAAGTCCCAGAATGACTGTCGAGCAGATTGTAGCCGAGGGTCTGGAAATACACTCCAGCGCTGCTAAAGAGCAACGCACAGAGCAGATTATACAAGTACTCAACGAAGTAAACTTGGATCCGGAATTGAGACACAGATACCCACATGAATTTTCCGGAGGACAGCGACAGCGCATTGCCATTGCCCGTGCACTGGTACTAAAACCCAGCTTTTTAATTCTGGATGAGCCCACATCTTCTTTGGACCGTTCAGTACAAGCTCAAGTCTTGGAGCTGCTGCGCAATTTGCAAAAAAAGTACAACCTGACATATCTTTTTATCAGTCACGATTTAAAAATAATTCAAGCCCTTTGTCATGACATCATTGTGATGAAAGATGGAATTGCGGTGGAATCCGGTTCTGCCGAAAAAATTCTAAACGATCCTCAAAACAAGTATACCCAATCTTTGTTGGCTGCAGCTTTCTAGTGAACAAAAATACTATTTCCCCGGATTTAGGTGAGACAACACGTCCATTCGTTTACCGGAAATTTTAAATGCTTTCCCAAAGCCTTTGACAAATAATCCGGATTTCGGCAATAAACGTATTAGATAAAAATCCTGAAGCATACGCAGTGTCTGCATTAGTTCGCCAACGGACTCATCAAACTTGTTCATAATCTTTTGCCAGTCTGAAGAGTCTCGTTTCAGTACTTCCACATCGCATTCAAAAGTTACACGTTTTCTAGCAAAAACATTTTCTGCCTGCTCTTCTGTTTCTATCAACATGATTCCGGCCCGGCCGTCATTAAGTAAATTTGCAGTGTGTCCAGCAAGAGCACTGATGTAAAGATAAAACTGTTTGTTTTCGTCCATTACAAATGGCGCATAACTACTGTTTGGAGCTCCGTTTTTGCCTACTGTGGAGAGATAAAGACTCTTATAATTCAGTAAAAATTTAGAATATTCTGCTTTTGTCTTTGCAAGTGGAGTTGAAAGGGATTTCATATTTTATTTCAAATTTTGTAGATACTCAAAATAAACCATAACATAAAATTTATTTTTTTTATATTCATTTTATTCCACATCCCATAGTTGACTAATATTGAACAACTTTATTGCTCTATGATTTAGTATATACAATAAAATATTTTATTTTTTTATTTTTTATTTATATTTATATATCAGACGCTTAGGGGTAAGCTCTTCATCTTTTTAGAGTTCTTTTTTGTTGATTTTAGAGTTCGATTTGCATTAAATTAATTAGGCCGGTCTGGCACGGAAGCTATTCCCCTGATAAGAATAATTCACCTGCAGATTTGACTACTTTACATGAGTAATCTTTGAGATGATTAAACAACAAATGGATTTGAAAATCAATTAAAATGGAGCTGAGTCAAGAACAATCACTGGAATTTGTAGAGTGCTTGCGCAAATCTTTGCCACCTCACTCCTGCCAGGCATGGCTTAATTCAGTGCAACTGTTAAATATCACTCCCTCAAAAGTTGTCATAGGTGGTATTCGACATAAAGTTTATCGCTATGATATCAAAACCAATCACGAATCCATTTTACGAAATGTACTAAATAAGTTGTATCCGGAAAAAGCACCATTTGCAGAAAAGAAATTTGAATATAAAATTTCCGGTAGGAATCATAAACAGGCAATTCAACCCGAATTTAATCTTAAGCAGCGAAAATCTACTGTCAAAAACGAAGAGCTGCTATTGGAAAATTCCAAACCTGAAAAGCATGCAGAAACTTCAGTTGATAAAAAACACCCCTCCTTGCTGGACTCATTTATTCCAGGAACTAGAAATCTACTTGCAAGCCGGGCATCCCGAGCTGTAATTGATCTGCCGGGAGTTGCCTTCAATCCATTTATCATTTATGGAGAGTCCGGGTCGGGCAAGTCACATTTGCTGGAAGGAATAAATCTGGAACTTCAGCAAGGAAATGCAAAACATAAAACAATCCTGGTTTCTGCTGAGGTTTTTTTAAATGATTTTATCGTCCACCTCAGAACAAATAAAATGAAAGAATTCCGGGATCGTTATCGAAAAGTGGATACTTTTATTTTGGACGATTTGCAGGCAATTGTTCCATCTTCCAAGTGCCAGACAGAACTACTTTACACTATTAATGCCCTGCGTAAAAAAAATTCTCAGATTGTAGTAGCCTCTCTGCAGGCACCTACACAGATAACTGGGCTCAGTACTGGGTTAAAGAGCCGGCTGGAATCAGGTTTGACAGTTGATATCGGGATTCCTGATGATCAGACCCGAATTACAATCCTTGAAAGCAAAGCAAAAGATCGTGGTATTCCTCTAAGCAAAGAACTGTCAGTATTCATTGTACAGCATATAAAGGGAGGAATTGGCCGCATGGAGGGCGTACTGATGCGACTTGGTGTACATGCTTCATTACTGAACGAAGAGTTGACGGTTGATTTGGCACGTTATGCTCTGAAAGACTGGTTAGATGATTCTGCACAAATCTCAAGTTCCCAGCATGCTGCTCAAGAAAGATTTTCAGATGAAACTGTAAAGAAAATTATGCAGAAGACCTGCATTATGTTTCAAATTTCAGAGGATGGACTCTATTCTTATCGAAGAGACAGAAAACACAGCAAAGCCAGGCAGGCAGCAGTTTATCTGCTGAAACAACTTACCCCCCTCTCCCTGAGTGAAATCGGCAAAATTGTGGGACGCAACCACTCTACAGTCCATGCCACCCTTAAAAAAGTCAGGGAGAGGATGTCTGCAGATAATTTCTTTATAAAACAGATGGAAACTTTCCTGCAGGAATTTGAAGAAACCCCCCTAACCCACCGTGAACTTCAACAAAAACGCAATTATCGTTTGTGATTGCAGTTGCAAAAACACATCAACCTCTGTTTTTGAGTTCTACTACCTGCCATTGCCTTTAGTTCAAAAATAAGCTAATATCGGCTACCAGATAATCCAACAAACATAATTAAAGCTGATTTGAATCATGTGCTTTAGACTAACCCTGATTCATTGTTTATTGCTGTATATTTTCCTATTGCTCTCCACCGGTTGTTTCGGACCAGAGCAACAGGTTTATCGTAACCACCCCTACATGTTTCACAAACAAATCAGAATGGTCTGCCTGAACACTGATGCTTCTCATTTCGTGGTCAAAGATCAAAAGGTCTGGTTCTCCCTGCAGGACGGTCAGGAACTTGAAATGAAACATTACCAACCGCAACTTCCAGATGATTACTATTTCTGCAGTGGTCAAGTGCGTACTTCTACGATATTGGACTAAAATTATACAATGCCTGAATCTGCGTCACCAAAAATTCTGATACGAACACCAAACTGGCTGGGTGATCTGATAATGTCAACCGGTTTTATTCAAGCTGTGCTAACTGCTTTTCCTGAGTCACAACTCGATCTGATTGTTAAAAACGGATTTGAAAATTTACCGCTTCCGCATCATGGCAAAGTAATACCTTTTAATTCAAAAACACATTCCGCGGGTACCTTAGGAAAAACTCTGCGCGCTGAAAACTATGAGTATTTTTATGTTTTGCCACCAAGTTTTTCAGCAGCCTGGATGGCCTTTCAAAGCAGAGTTACAAATCGTATCGGTTATTCCGGAGAGTTCAGGAGTCTGCTGTTGAGTGCAGCAATAAAGCATGAACATCCAGCTCGATCTCAGCACCTGCTCAAAGAATATCTGAACTTACTAACTCCAAATCTTGATCTTGAGAAATATCCTCCACAACTTGATATAACCGCAGAGTGGCTTGATAAACAGCTCAGCACATTGAATATTTCTCTACCTGAATCTTTTATGGTCTTCACACCCGGTGCTGTTTATGGTCCGGCAAAACAATGGCCACTTGAACATTTCCGCACCTTAGCTTCACAACTGCATCATCATTATGGCCTCTCAATTCTCATTTTAGGTACTGAGTCTGATATCGAATCCGGAACTGAAATTTCACAGGGACTTGGTTGGGTACATAATTATTGTGGTCAAACTTCACTTTCAGAGTTCCTGGCTATTTTATCAAAAGCCAAATTGCTGATTGGTAATGATTCAGGAAGTATGCATTTAATGGGTGCATTACAGCGTCCACAAGTAGCAATCTTCGGTTCAACTTCTCCAACCTGGACTGCGCCAATTAATCCTCAGGCCATTGTACTCAGTCAAAACTTGAGCTGTGCCCCTTGTTTTTCTAGAACCTGCCGCTACGGTCACTATGACTGTTTGACTCAAATATTGCCAGAAATGGTACTTGAAGCTGTACAAAGAACCCTCAGTCCACCAAACTAGCTATAAGTTGTTTTCCTCTTCAAGATTGATTTTTCAGGCAAGAACAAGCATAATCGCATTGATAAATATTAATAGTTCCTGCAAACATCTGAGTTAAGTCATACAGAACAATAATAGTATAACCATATAAACTCATTTTTTCCGTCGAAACTAAGTCGCCATAATCACTTTCAATAATCAGACTGACATCAAGTAATGGATTGGATAGAAGCCCTTGTACTGGGCATTGTTCAGGGACTGACCGAATTTTTACCAATCAGTAGTACCGCACATTTACGAATTATTCCAGAATTGCTCGGCTGGAGCGATCCTGGTACCGAATTTTCTGCAGTTATTCAGTTGGGAACACTGGGTGCGGTTTTACTTTATTTCCGACAGGATGTGTTGCAGCTTTCAAAAGCAGCCCTGGAAAGTCTCTGGAAACGTAACCTCATGTATACTCCGGAGTCCAAGATGGCTTGGAGCATTGCTGCCGGTACAATACCGGTTGTGATTCTCGGCTTGGGCTTTAAGGATTTTATTAAAACTGATGCACGTGAACTCTGGGTTATTGGGACTGCCTTGATTGTACTGGCAGTTTTTTTGTATCTAGCAGAAAGAAGTTCTGCCCGCAACCGTAACATAAAAGAATTAAGTTTTATACAGATCCAATTAATTGGTCTGACCCAGGCTTTAGCTTTGATTCCAGGCTGTTCCCGCTCCGGATCCACAATCATGGGAGGTTTGATTGTTGGCTTAAACCGTGAGGCTGCAGCCCGTTTTTCTTTTTTACTGGGTTTGCCTGCAATTTTCGGCAGCGGACTTTATGAATTAAAAGAACTGTTGGAAATTGGCATCAGCGGTGACGGCTATTTTAATTTAATACTCGGTATTATCGCATCGTTTGTTGTCGGTTACCTCTCAATCGAATTATTGCTGCGCTTTCTAAGAAAACACGGAACACTGGTTTTTGTGATTTACCGGATAGTGCTTGGAACAGGTATATTGATTTTTCTAGCATAAAATAATTATAACTAAAAACCCAAAACTGTTTTTCATGTTTCATAATAAATCCATTTTTTCCCTCGTTTTGCTTTATCTTTGCTCTGCTCTGTTTTCCACTGCGCTGGCTTCTGCAGATTCAATTGAACAATCGGTATTTCGCATCACAAATTATCAGCAAAGTCCGGACTGGAAATCTCCCTGGAAAATGAAACCTACCGGTAGTGGAATGGGTAGCGGATTTTTAATCAGTAGTGGTTGGATCTTAACCAATGCGCATGTAGTCAGTGATTCACGCATGCTGCTGGTGAACAAAATATCAAGCCCTGAACCGTTTCTGGCAGACGTGGTAGCCATTGCACACGATTCTGATTTAGCTATACTGAAAGTCCGCGATCCGAGATTTTATCAAAATTTAAGAGCATTGGAACTGGGAGGCATTCCTGAGGTCCGCAGCAGAGTCCGGGCCTATGGATATCCGGTTGGTGGACAGGAACTGTCTCGAACAGAAGGAGTAGTCTCTCGCATAGAATTTGGTACATACGTCCACCCAGGCATTGATTCGCACCTGCTTGTGCAGACTGATTCGGCCATTAACCCTGGAAACAGCGGTGGCCCCGTCACTCAATCCGGAAAAGCAGTTGGTGTTGCCTTTCAGTCAAATTTACGTCTGAATGATGTGGGTTATTTTATTCCAGTACCACTGATAAACCGCTTCATCTCTGATATTGAAGATGGACGTTATGACGGAGTTCCAGAAATTGGAGTTGAAACCAGTTCTCTGATAAATCAATATTATCGTCAATACCTGAGACTTCCTGAAGGAACTGGCGGTATTCTGGTAGAAAGGGTCGTTCCATATTCTTCTGCAGACGGAGTCCTGCAAAAAGGAGATGTCCTGACTAAAATTGAAGATCTGCAAATAGACGCAGCAGGAATGGTACGTTACGGTGAACAACAGGTCACATTTTTCATTGAAGCAGAAAATCGGCAAATCGGTGATTCTCTTAAAATGCAGGTCTGGCGTAACGGAAAATTTAAAAACCTGACTCTCACCCTCAAAGCACCACCGTTTAGTACTGAAATGCGTAACAGTTACGATGAGTTGCCGGAATATCTTATATTTGGAGGACTTGTTTTCATTGCCCTGAATCGTAATTATATCCATTCACCTGGGAATGTTACTCCAGCACTAGCCTATGAGCACTGGTATCGTGAAATTGAACGTCCACAAACAAGGCGTAAACAGGCAATTCTAATCAGTAGAGTTTTACCTGCACCAGTCAACAGTGGTTACACCAGTTTGCATAACTATGTTGTCAACAAATTGAATGGAGTTTCAATCAATTCACTGGCACATTTAGACAAAATGCTAAGAAATATGTCTCTGGGAACACATCATGTTGTTTTTAGCAGTGAATGGCATAGCATGCCTCTGGTACTGGATTTTGAAGAAAGCAAAATGCAACAGGATTCAATTCTAAAACGCTATGGAATTTTAGCTGCCTCTAATCTTGTACTTGAGTGAAATAAAGAGCAGTGATGATATTCAGAAAAATACTTTTATTAAGATTCGGATTGGCTTTCATCAGCATGTATTTTGTCTTTCCTTCAGCATTGCTGGCCGGTTTTCCACCCATCAAACCTTGGTATCAGCAGTCTGTTATTCTGAAAACATATCAACAATCTTATGATTGGCGTACACCGTGGGAAAAACGTGAAATTAGTACACTAACTGGAATGGCAATTGTTGTCAGTTTGGATTTATCTACTGACACAAGCATTTCAGAAACAAATTCATTTAAAAATTTGTTTCTCTTGACAACTGCAGAGATGGTAGCAGATGCAACTCTGATTGAGGCAACTCGCAAAGGAAACCGGAGTCCTTTTCAAGCCAAACTTGTACTGATGGACTATGCAGCAAATCTGGCTCTGCTTAAAATAAACGATGCAATTTTTTGGGAAAATCTCCGCCCGGTTGAATGGAGTTCTGTAAAAGAAAATGGTCCGGCAGATGTGAAAGAAATTTTCTCTCTCAAATTAAATTCTCAGCAAAAGTGGGAATTTGAATCCGGTAAAATAGAACAAATGACTGTAGGACACAGAGATGTCAGCGATGCCTGGTTTCCACTCCTGAAACTGAGCGGCGTGTCTTTTAGCGGCCAGGGGTACCCCCTGTTACAGGATAATGAAACTGTCGGGATGATTCTGACTGCAGCTGGAGGTAAAGCTAAGGCCATGCCGGCAGAAATGCTGTATGAATTCCTGCAGCACGCCAAAAGCAGTCCATACCTGAGTTTAGCACATCGCGGTTTTAGCTGGAGGAAACTACCCCAACATAGTGCTGCAGAATACTTTCAGATACCTGCAGAAACACCTGGAATTTGGATCAGCAGGGTTTTACCTTTCGGTACAGGATCCGAGGTATTGAAACAGGGAGATTATATAACTAAAATTGGGAAATGGCCACTCTCTTATGATGGTAAAATTGAACATCCCAAATGGGGACTTGCATTGTTTGATTTACTCTTTTTAGATCAACTCAAAGCAGGTGAAGAACTGGAGCTTTCAGTAATCCGTAGTGGTAAGCACCTTGTCTTAAAAACTAAAGTTGCCGCTTACCGTGAAAATGGTCGAATCGTTCCTTTGAAGAGAGTTGGGTTCCCGCCACGATATGTGATTCAAGGAGGATTTTTATTTCAGGAACTGAGTGTGAATTATCTCCGGATGTGGGGTTCAAACTGGAGAACTCGCGCTCCTGTTCGGCTTCGTTTGTTTTTAGAATTGAACAATACAGTTATGATTCCTGAAAAAAACAATTCTGCAGCATTTCCATCTGCATCAAACGTATTATCTGATGAACATCACCGGATTGTACTGGTCAGCCAGGTTATTCCGGATCCTCTGAATATCGGCTATCAACAACTTTCGAACGCCGTTATTTTGCAGATCAACGGCCAACACATCCGAAGCCTGGAAGATGTAGCTGCAGCTTTCAAGAATCCCATTGACAATTTTCACCGCCTTGATTTCCTCCCTGGTTCAGTTCGTATGAGTGTGATTTTACCTGCGAACAAAATTACTGAAGCAAATCGGCGTATTCAAAACAATTTTCGAATCCCCAAACTTCAGGTTCTCTAAGCGTATAATTAATAATAATTCATTTTGACAACAAGCTTGAGTAGAATAAACAGTATGAAAGTAAAATCCAGAGATCATTCTACACTGAAATCATATCTAAAATCTGCCGGTCAGTGGATTGGTGAGGAAACTATACGCTGTATACCGGATAGTGAGCCCAAAGAGTACCTTTATGATTTAATGCAAAATTATCCGCTACGTGGTGGAAAACGATTCCGACCTGCACTCGTTTTGCTTAGTTGCGAATTATTTGGCGGAGATCCGGAGGATGCACTAACTTCTGCAGTTGCACTTGAATTATTTCACAATTTTGCATTGATTCATGACGACATTGAGGACGAATCATTGTTGAGACGCGGAACTCCAACTTTACACCTGCAGTACGGAATAGCACTGGCACTCAATTCCGGAGATGCTTTGTTGGGACTGGTACACGAGATACTGCTTGAAAATCATTTAAGACTGGAAGGCACACTTGCTTTAAAAATACACCGACAGCTAAACAAAGTCATGCAGGCAACTTTTGAAGGTCAGGCCCTTGACATTGGCTGGGTTGTAAACAAAGTATTTCCAGACCGTGCTGAGTACCGTGAAATGATCAGTCGTAAAACAGGCTGGTATTCCGGGAAAGGACCATGCCAGTGCGGAGCTTTGATTGCTGGCGCCTCAAAAACTGAGTTGGAAATAATCGGCAGTTTTGGTGAAGCTATTGGTATTGGCTTTCAGGTTCGTGATGACTTATTAAACCTGACTGAAGAAAGTGAGACTGTTGCTCCAAATGCAGGAGCAGGCGGCTATGGCAAAGAACGGGGGGGAGATATTGCTGAAGGCAAACGAACCTTGATTACCATTGAATTACTGGAAAGACTTCCTGCAGCAGAAGCCGAAGAACTACGCAGCATTTTGTTAGCTGAACGTGATCAGGTGACTGAATCTGAAATCAACTGGTGTATTGAAAAGGCAAAAAACAGTGGAGCTCTGGATTCTGTCGCTGATTATTGTCAACAACATGCAATTCAGGCTGCTGATGCATTAACAAAACTGCCTCACAATTCTGCCGGTTCCCTGCTAGGGGAACTAGTGGACTATTTGACAATAGAACGAAAAGCCTGATTATTACAAAAAAAGAATCGACAAATTGCAAAAATACTGATAAAAATGGGAGTTAGCTTTTACAACATAAATATTATTATATGCTGAACTTAAGGCAAATTAGATGGCTCAGAATGAAGAATATTTGTTTAATTTACTTGCTGAACCAATTAAAGCTGCAGATTATGAACTGATAGATCTGGTTTTCAGCAAGCATGGTACGCAAACAACTATTCAACTTTTTATTGACAGTGCAAATGGTGTTGATATAGACGATTGTGTGACTGTCAACCAGGTGGCCCAGGAAATACTTGACAGCCATGATCCAATTTCTACAGCATATACTTTGGAGGTTTCTACACCAGGAATATTCAGGAAACTTAAAACTCCTGAACACTTTAAGGCATTTACTGGAGAGAGAATAAAAATAAGATTGCTGCAAAAGATTAAGGGACTAAAGGATGCAGTAGGCAACTTGCAGGAGTGCTCAGAAAATGGAATCTGCATAAAACTTGAAAAAGACGGTACAGAGCTGGAAATTCCTTATTCACTGATTACCAGGGCCAATCTCGAACCTGAACTGAATTATTAACTATCATTTGAATAATAGTAAAAAACATTTCACAAAAAAAGGTAGATTTTGAAAGAGAACTTATATGAAATCATCAAAGACTTCTCCAGAGAGAAGGGCTTAGATCATGAGGTCGTAATCAAGCTGGTAGAAGAATCGTTGATTCAGGCTGCACAGCGTAAATTACCATATCACGAAATTGAAGGCAGTATTGATGAAAAAACCGGAAAAATAAATCTGGTCCATTTTAAAGAAGTTGTTGAGTTTGTTGAAGATACTCATAATGAAATTTCTATTGATGATGTGATTGAAATTGATCCCGATGCTGGTCTTGGAGATGAAGTTGAGTATGAAATTAGTGATCGTGAATTTCTCAGAATTGCACACTCTACCCGGCCAATTATTTTTGGAAGTTTGAAAGAAGCAGAACGGCAGATGGTCGTTTCAACTTTTACAGATAAAGTCGGAGAAGTATTGACAGGTACAGTATTGCGAGTGGAGCCAAATGGTCGAGTAGCTTTTAGTTTTCAAAATAAAGTAGAAGCTTATTTGTTCCGGCGAGAACAGATTTACGGAGAAAATTTTACTTTTGGTGACCACGTCAGAGTCTTCTTACTTGATGTAAATGACAATCCGCATAAAGACTCCCAATTGACTATTTCTAGAACACATCCGGGACTGCTGATTAAATTATTTGAAATGGAGGTGCCTGAAATTTTTGATGGCATTGTTAAGATAGTAAATGCCTCAAGAGAACCAGGACGCAGAGCAAAAATATCAGTATATTCTACTGATGAAGAGGTGGATCCAGTTGGTTCCTGCGTTGGTATGCGGGGCAGTAGAGTACAAACTATTGTAAACGATTTAAACGGTGAAAAAATAGACATCGTTCGTTGGAATGAGGATATCAGCGAATACACCTGTAATGCATTAGCTCCTGCAGAAATTGAAAGTCTGGATATTGATGAAGAAACAAAACAGATTGATGTAATCGTTGCTCAGAATCAACTCTCATTAGCAATAGGACATAAGGGGCAGAACGTACGTCTTGCTTCTAAACTGATCGGCTACAAAATAAACATAGTTGCAACTGAAGAAGAAGAACTTTCAATTGATCAACAGTTGGAGAAAGAATTTGCCAAGACCAAAATTAATGATGCTGCAGAACAAGAAGATTCGGAAACACCAACTGAAGAAGGTATCTTAGCAGAAAGTCATACTACCTCTGAAACAAATCAAACTGAGGATAATAATGCTGATCTTGATAGTTCTGCAGACACTGAATCTGGGGATAATGAGCAGAAATCTGAAGGAGAAGCAACGCATGAGAATAACGCTGAAGAGGATATCACTGCTGAAGTTGAAGAAATAGAAGTTGTTGAAGCTGAGGAGACTAAAACAGAAGAGACTGAAGCTGTAACAACTAAGACTAAAGCTAAAACAAAGTCAAAAACAAAATCTAAAACAGCAGAATAGTACGACGGAAACCGACAACTGCTGGAACTGTATAAAACCTGTAAAAACCCCAAAGGAATTAATGTCTGAAGTAAGAGTATTTGAACTGGCAAAAGAATTAAGCATGCCGGCCAAGCAACTGCTCACCAAGATCCGTAAAGCCGGAATTCCTGTAACAGGAAACTTTTCCGAATTATCTCTTGAGCAAGCTAATATTGTCAGAAAGATGGCAAAAAGTGCAAAGGGGATTGTCCTGCCGAAATCATCTGAAGGCACTGGACTACGTCGCGTCAGGCGGACTGCCAAAGTAACTGGTGTTGAGGAGCTTGATCAAAAAAAGAAACCCACAAAAAAAACAAAAAGTTCAAAAATTGTTACCATCTCGACTAAATCTCAATTAGAAGAGGAACAAGAGCCGGAAGCTCCCAAAAGGAGAATCCGCAGGAAAAAGAAAGATACTGACGATACTGTTTCGGATATAAAAACAGAAAGAACAGAAGATTCTAAAACTAAAACTTCAGCAGATGCTACTTTGGAAACACCACCATCTGAGGTTGTAGGAGAAGAGCCAGAAAAAGAAGATAGAGTAATAGCTGCGGATTTGTCTGAGCCAAACGACTCTCCGCTAGAAAATGCAGAATCAATAACGGAAAACAAAGTTAATGCTTCTCCAGATGATACCGGTTCATTACAACAGGCTGAGGATCTACAGAAAGAAAAATCAGCAGGTATTGACAAGCTTAAGGAAGACATAGCTTTAAAATCTACAAACAAACCCAAGAAGACCACTGTTGCTCCCACTCCAGAACAATCTGAAGATGCAGAGAATGACTCTTCAAAAAGAAAAGGTTCCCGCCGAACTGATGGTGAACAAAAACGCAAAGGTGGAGGTGGTCAACGTGATTATCTCAATTTTCGCGAAAGACGACCTCGTCATAGAAAAAGAGACTATCAAAAAGATAAACGAAACAGAGGACCGCGCAAGATTTCTGATCCAAATGTTCCAAAACACGTCTTTAATCCGAGAAAAAAGAGTATTCGGATCGGCAACCAGGTTATAGTTGCAGAGCTTGCAGGTTTGATTGGCATCAAGGCTCCTGAAATAATCAAGAAACTGATTTCTTTAGGTCTTATGGCAACTATCAATCAGACAATTTCAGGAGAAATGGCAGAATTGGTTGCTGCTGATTTTAACGTAACCGTTGAGGTTGAATCATTTGAGTTAGCTGACCTGCTTAAAGAAGAAGAACCTGATGTCTCTGAACTTGAATTGCGATCACCTATCGTGACAATCATGGGACATGTGGATCATGGAAAAACATCTTTACTGGATAAAATCCGTGAAACCCGTATTGCATCAGGAGAAGCCGGAGGAATAACCCAGCACATAGGTGCTTATCATTTGAAGGCCGGCGGGAATCAAGTCACATTTCTTGATACACCTGGGCACAAAGCTTTTACTTCTATGCGGGCCAGGGGAGCTAACATTACTGATATAGTAATACTTGTCGTTGCTGCTGATGATAAAGTTCAACCACAAACAATAGAAGCAATTCAACATGCCAGAGCTGCTGATGTGCCGATTATTGTTGCTGTCAATAAAATTGACCGGCCAGAATCGGATCCAAATCGAATTCAACAGGAGTTGCTCTTACATGAACTTATTCCAGAAGATTTAGGTGGAAGTACAATTTTTGTGAAAGTATCTGCCAAAACAGGTGAAGGTCTTGAAGAACTACTGGAAATGATTCATTTACAGGCAGAAGTATTGGAGCTCAAGTCAACAGCAAAAGGTTGTGCCCGTGGAACAATTATTGAGTCTCGTGTTCGTAAAGGTCAGGGCCCGGTTGGTACTGTTCTTGTGCAGCGTGGAACACTCAGGATTGGTGATTACTTTGTGATGGGTGGCATTCATGGCCGTATACGGGCAATGTTTAATGAAGCAGGTAAATCAATGACTGAAGCAGGACCAGCAATTCCGGTTGAAATATCCGGTTTGAGCAATGTGCCTGAAGTTGGAGAAACTTTTGTTGTGCTGGAAGATGAAAAGAAAGCACGTCAGATTGCTGAAGAACGTGAATTTCAACAGCGAGCAGAAACTATTAGAGAATTTCAGAAAACAAGTCTGGATAATTTATTCAGCAAAATAGAAGAAGGTAAAGCAACTGAACTCCGCCTGATAATCAAAGGTGATGTGCAGGGATCTGTCGAAGCACTAAAGTCTTCACTTGAACAAATTGGTGATGAACGTATTTCAACACGCTTTCTATTGTGTTCAGTGGGAAACATTACTGAAACAGATATTACTTTAGCTTCAGCATCAGATGCTATAATTGTCGGTTTCAATGTGCAAATGGATTCAAAGGCCAGAGAGATTCGTGCTGTAGAAGGTGTTGATGTCCGACTTTATGATGTCATTTATAACGCATTGGATGACGTCAAAGCTGCCATGGAAGGCCTCTTAGAACCAGAAATTAGAGAAGAAATACTGGGTCACTTGGAAGTACGTCAGGTCTTTTCTTCCGGTAAAAACGGAATGGTTGTCGGTGGTTTGGTAACCGACGGCAAGTTGCTCAGGAACAGCCTTATTCGTGTCTTACGCAAGGAAGAGAGTGTTTTTGAAGGTAAGATCATTTCTCTAAAGCGCTTTAAAGATGATGTTGCAGAAGTTGCACATAATTATGAATGTGGAATTATACTCGATTTTGCAGAAATCGAAAATGGTGATATTGTAGAAGCTTACGAGCAAATTGAAGAAAGTGCACGACTGTAGAAAATCATGCATAAAACTGGTAGAAGTAATTTCAGTACTTTGGTACACCGCAGACTTTCGGAAGTGCTTCTTTTTGAAAGCAAAGATCCTCGGTTCAGTAAAGTAACAATCAGCAGAGTTGAAGCTGGCCCTAATTTAAGTAATGCAAAAGTCTTTGTCTCAATTTTTCCAACAGAGGGACAGGAAGAGTTGATAGAGGCTTTAAACCGTGCTGCTGGTTTTTTCAGCCGACAGTTGGGAAAAGTACTTAAAACGCGTAATACTCCACAGCTATCATTTGTTTATGACTCCGGCTTTGACCATAGTGACGAAATAGAGATTCTGTTACGCAGTGTTCTTCCTGAAGACGAGCAGAGTCTTAAAACAAAAACTGAACTGCAGCAATAATTACGCAGAATCTATATCATTTGTTATTAGCTGATAATTAAATAATTTTTTGCGAATAATCAATATAGACAAGCCAAAGGGCTGGACATCTTTTGATACGGTACGTTTTATTAAACGACGTTTTCAAGAAAAGAAAGTCGGACATTTAGGCACTTTAGATCCCATGGCAACTGGAATTTTGCCTATCTTTCTGGGACAGGCTACTAGACTTATTCCACTTTTCAATGATGCAGACAAATCTTACCGTGCAGTCTGTAAATTAGGCCAATCCACTAACACTTTTGATGCAGAAGGAAGTGTCACAGAGTCTAAAGAATGCGGATTTTTAACTCCTGATGAAGTTATTAAAGCCGTTTACACTTTTCAGGGCCAACAGATTCAACAAACACCTGCATTTTCAGCTGCAAAAATCAACGGAACACCTTCATACAAGTTGGCCAGACAGGGTATAGAAGTTACTGGCAAAACCCGTTCAGTCTACTTCCATGAATTAGAAGTAGAATCTGTAGATCTTCCTTTTGTACAAATCAAAATACGCTGTTCGAAAGGAACTTATATCCGTACACTGGCTGATGATCTGGGAAAACTGCTGAAAGTTGGGGGGCACCTCACTTCTCTGGAACGACTGGCTTGCGGAGAGTGGTTTGATCAACATAATTCTGTGTCAATTCAACATCTTAAAGAGATAATATTGGATACAGATGTACCGTGGATATTTCCTGTTGATGTGCTGAACCACCTTCACACAATCATCTCAACTCCAGATATACTGAAATTATTAAAAGATGGTCGCCGGATTGAAATTCCTCAGTCGATTATGTTTGAGCATGAAGACACCAAATGTTTTCTAAATGTACTGAAGGACACCTCAAAGACTGCACAAACAAAAGTTCTGGATGATTGTCAGAATATTGTTGCTATCGGTTTCGTAATGTGGGAGAATGGCGATTGTTATTTTCAACCAACAAAGGTTTTCGTTAAGTAAAATAGATAATTTGTATGTTAACAAAAGAACATAAGGTCGAAATTGTAAATAAGTTCGGCAAAAACAATTCAGATACCGGTTCCACAGAAGTTCAGGTTGCTTTATTAACTGAGCGTATTAAATCATTGACAGATCATTTACGTCTGCAACCAAAAGATTTTAGTTCACGTCGTGGATTATTAAAACTGGTAGGTCAACGACGTAATTTTATGAGATATCTCAAAAACAGAAATAAAGACAGCTTTCTTGCTGTTTCAAAGCAACTCGAGATTCGCGTCAGGTGATTCACACAAAACTTCTCAGGAGATTTGTCCACGGGGGCGGGTCTTCTGTCAGGTATATTTTGGCATCTGCTAAATTGTACTGTTGCAATTCCCCCGTATTCTGCAGCATCAAGTCGGTTCGCCTTCTTTCAGCACAATATTTTAGTTTGTTGAGAAATGTTTTTATGGAGAATGCTTTGAGCATTTTACAGATAACTGGAAGTTATTTTATTTCCAGTCCAAAAAAAGGAAAGAGTTTGCATGCTGCCATTTAAAGAATACCGCAATCAGACATTTATCAAGGGACTTCCCTTCATGTCTGATCAGGTAGAACGTTGATAATCAGGAGTAGAATGAAGATTGTAGAAAGAGAATTTGGTCCAGCAACTATGAAGCTGGAAACAGGTAGGATGGCCAAACAGGCCAACGGATCCGTATTGGTTACATACGGTGATACAGTAGTATTAGTTGCTGCAACTGCAGCAAAAGGATCAGGAACAGGTGCGGATTTTTTCCCCCTTTCCGTTTTTTATGTTGAAAAAGCTTATGCCTCCGGAAGAATTCCTGGAGGTTTCTTAAAACGTGAATCACGTCTTTCGGACAGTGAGACACTAATTTCACGAATTATTGACCGACCATTGCGACCGGCTTTTGAAGATAACTATCTTGCAGAAACAATGATTGCTGCAACAGTCTTAAGCCACGATCTTATCCATCCTTCTGATGTTGCCGCGATGAACGGTGCTTCAGCTGCATTGGCAATTTCTGACATCCCTTTTCACAATCCTCTGGGTGGTGTAAGAGTAGGTCGTATCGATGGTAAATTTGTCACAAATCCTAGTCCTGAAGAACTCGAAGTTAGTGAACTAAACATCTTCATGGCTGCGTCTAAAGATGCGATTTTAATGGTTGAGGGTGAATCAAGCGGAGTTAGTGAATCAGTGATGCTGGACGCACTCTGGTATGGTCAGGAAGCAGTTTTGCCAATCATTGAGATGCAGGAAGAGTTGATGCAGAGTGTTGGTAAGAAAAAACGCACCGTCGATGTACCGCCAGTAAATGCTGAACTAAAATCCAAAATTGAAGCGATTGCACCTACACGTCTGCGTGATGCTCTCGGCATCAAAGACAAGATCGAACGCTACGAACGTTTGGACACTTTACGTGATGAAGTCAGCAATGAGATTCTTGGAGATTCACCGGATTCAGATTCCTCAAAAGAGCTCAAACAAATTTTTGCTGACATCAAAAAAGATGAAATGCGCTCCAGTTTGATTACAAATAAAATCCGGATCGATGGACGAAAGCCTACAGAAATTCGCCCAATCACCTGTGAGACAAAAGTTTTACCACGTACACACGGTTCAGCCTTGTTCACACGTGGAGAAACACAGGCACTTGCAGTTACCACCTTGGGTGCACGTGAAGATGAAAAAATGATCGAATCACTTGACGGTATTTCTTTCAAAAGGTTCATGCTGCATTATAACTTCCCAAGTTTTTGTGTTGGAGAGACACGAGCACCACGCGGTCCGGGACGTAGAGAAATTGGACACGGAACTTTGGCAGAGCGTGGATTGACACCTGTTGTTCCTACCAAAGCAGAATTTCCTTATACAATTCGTCTGGTTTCAGAAGTTCTTGAATCAAACGGTTCATCATCAATGGCTACTGTCTGTGCCGGTTCTCTGGCTATGATGGATGCAGGAGTGCCTCTTAAAGAAGCAACTGCAGGTATTGCCATGGGTTTGATCAGTGACGGTAAAAACAACGTTATTCTTTCAGACATACTTGGTGACGAAGACCATCTGGGTGACATGGATTTCAAGGTTGTTGGTACTGAAAACGGAATCACTGCCCTGCAGATGGATATTAAGATTAAGGGACTCGGACGTGATGTCGTTGAGCAATCCCTGATGCAGGCCCGTGAAGGTCGGTTGCATATTTTAGGAAAGATGGGAGAAGCACTGAAAGAATCCCGTGGAGGACTTTCTACTTATGCACCTCGCTTTATCACTCATAAAATATCACCAGACAAGATAGGTACCGTTATTGGTCCGGGTGGAAAGATGATCAAAAGTATTGTCGAAAAAACCGGTGTAAAAATTAACATCGATGATGACGGTATTGTTTCCATCATGTCACGTGACCATCAAGCTGTGGATGATGCTCTGGAAATCGTCCAGAATCTCACCCGAACAATTGAGATCGGAGAAACTTATACCGGACCAGTCAAGAAAGTGATGGACTTTGGTGCATTTGTCGAAGTTTTTCCTGGTACAGAAGGTCTTGTACATATTTCAAATCTGGCAGAAGGCCGAGTCGAAAAAGTTACTGATGTTTGTAAAGAGGGTGATATTATCACCGTTAAAGCAACTGGAGTTGACAGACGAGGTAAAATCCAGCTTAGCATCAAAGACGTTTAATTCGCGTCCTCTTCTGTTTTAACTAGACAGTAGAAAGGTCTGCACCATTTATATTGCATATAGTGGTGCAGACAACTACTTCAGGCATTCTGTTTTAACATTGTTTTAGTTTAAAAACGAAGCCGTCCTTCCATAAATAAAATTCGCAGCACTATTAGATTGAATTTGGCCTGATCTCAGGCTACGGTTAGATGTGTATAATCTGATCCATATTGCCAACCTAATATTATCCTTATGAAGCTTGTTATCACAGATTCAGGACTTGGTGGACTGTCTGTTTGTGCCAAATTGATACTACTCTTAAAAGAGAGTTCTGAAGCAACATCACCTCATTTACCTGCATCACGATTACAAATCACATACCTTAATGCAGCACCATCTAATGAGCGTGGATTCAATTCCATGTCCGGTAGAGATGAACAACTGCAGACCTTCAGCAACATTCTCAGGAACACAACTCTGCTGTTTGCACCTGATTCTATTTTTGTGGCTTGTGGAACTCTTTCTGTCTTAATGGAGCATTTAGATTTTACAATTCAAAATGACATAAATTTTGAAGGTATTTTGTCAATTGGTTCCGCACAGTTGCTGTCAAGTCTACAGGAAATACCTCAGTCGACTGTTATTATCTTTGGAACTCCAACCACGATTAATGAAGCTACTTTTCAAGATCGACTTAAGAAAAATGGAGTTGCAGAAAAACGGATAATCGTACAGGCCTGTCCGGAATTGGCAACCCAAATTTCTAATGACCATGATGGCTCAATTGTTACAGCCAAAATCAAGCACTGGGTTACAACTGCCCTGCAAAATATACCACCAGACAGTGTTCTTCCTCAATTTGCTTTTCTGGCCTGTACCCATTATGCTTTTCGCGAGAATTTATTCAAAAAAGCATTCGAACAGGCTGGACTCAGCAAGATCTCTTTTTTAAATCCAAATCAGGCCGCAGCTGAATATTTAGTCAAACTTGTCAAGCGTGCTAGAGATTTCAAAAGTTCTGAGTCTCCAGATATCTCTGTAGAATTTGTAACTCCATACGAAATACCTGAACAGGAAATAAACACTTTAACTCATATGCTGACTCCTGAAGCGCCGGAAACGGTTTATGCCCTTCAAAATGCCAATATTTGTCCTGAGCTACTCCTTAAATGATCCATGAATAGTGATTTTTTTAATGCTGTTGACCTGCTCTCCTATGTGAGTAACTCTCAGCAGCTCACCACATCAGGCGAAAGCAAAGTTTGGTTTGCACAGCTTAATATCAAAGACCTGACAGCAGATCATATCCCAGATGGAGGACAGCTGGCAGAATATTTAGTCTCAAAGCTTGAACTTCCTGAAGTCCATTTTTTTCTTCTGTTAATAGAACGCACAAGAAGCGAAGAATGGCATGAAAGCCCTAGTCTAATTGTTTTTCAGGAGTTAATAGAAGTAAAAATCCGTAAAACAGAAAATTGCACATATAATTATTCTGGCAGAAAACGAGGTTCAGTCTGGAAAAATATAATTGCTCTGCAACAGTTGCGGAAAATATTCAAACAAAACCCTGATACTCCATTCGAAGCTGCAGCAAAATTTCAGCAGGCAGCAATTATAAATGCGGACCATCCACTACAACTGGAAGTTCTTAATATCCAAAAACCCTGGGGTTATGAAGGTTGGTACACTGGAGTTGAAAAACGTGGTGTAGTAAAAGTTACAACTGAGTCCGGAAAAACAGAATTACCTTATGCTCTATCTCTCTTCAAAAAAGATCAACTTGCTGCTTATCCCGAAGAACTAATCTTGCTTAAAACACTCAATCCTGTAGCAGATGATGTAGTTGGAGATTTGTATTATGAAATGCATGAAAAAAAATGGGAAGTTTATGTGGTTACAGAAATAGATCGTATTGCCTGGCCGTCCGGAACAGGGATTATTAAAGCTGGATTAAATCCGCAAAAAATAGGGGAATATCAAGATACTCATGGTGAGCAATGGCAAGAACAACTATTAAATGATTTTAGACTAGCAATTCAGCAATACGAAAACATACGTCGTCAAATTGATGACTCTACCACTGAAACAACTACTGAACTCAGCCAGAAGGAATTGTATTTGAGAGAGTCTGCTGCTGATTTTGTTGGAGATTTAACAGTAAATGTAGGTGACATCGTCAGTTTTCCTGCATTTCAAATGCACTCTTTACGGCATGGAATTAAGGTCGTTGAATTTCAAACACCGCACTATGAGCGTCTTATCCTGATGTTTGGCCAAAAAGTTCTCACTCAGGATAGTTGGGATACTGAAGAGGCTCTCAACAAAATGCAGACTTGTATCTATCAAGCGCCAGAACTTGAATGTCTGCAACAAGCAACAGGGATGCTTGTAGAACGTTTTGTAGATTTCCCAGATTTTACTGCAGATAGAATATCTTTGGCACCCAATAAGAGCTGGAAAGATAATCTGAAAGATAAATATCAACTCCTGATAATCATTTCAAGCCAGGCGTGTATAATTCCGGAAAACGGCAAACCAATTTTTCTAGAACCAGAACAAGCCCTGTTTTTACCTGCCGGCATGAAAAGTTACAGTTTGGAAAACACTGGAGACTCTCCGCTTATTTGCCTTAAGTCGATGCCAAAATAACACATGATTGTTGAAGTTGTACTAAATCTGCCAATCCGTAAATCCTTCGATTATAGCTGGCCGGATCATCTTACTCGTATACCTGAAGCAGGTCTGCAGGTTCTTGTACCCTTTGGTTCGAAGAAAAAAGGTGGAGTCGTAGTTAGTGTTAAAAATCATTCAGAATTTGCAACCCTAAAAAAAGTAGATACTCTGATTGACGAGGAACCGCTTTTTTCTACAGAAATGCTGGACCTTAGCAAATGGACTTCTGAATACTATTTTTGTGCCTGGGGTGAAGCTCTCAATGCTGCTATTCCTGGTGGTCTGGCACTGCGTTTACTAACTACTTACTCTCTCCAAACCTCCTCACTTCCAGAATTGAACTCGCTGAGTACACAGGCACAATCCCTGGTGCACTCAAAAAAAACATGGACTCAACAGGAGTGGCTGCAGTGTTCACCGAACAAGCAGGACCATCAGTTGCTGCGTGCTTTGTTAATGAATGACAAAGTGCAATCAAAACAGGTATTGCTTGGACAAAAAACAAAAGCAAAAATGGAGCGCTGGGTACGTATGCTCAAATCTGATACAGCTAAATTCATTTCTTCCAGGCGTAAAACTAAACGTCAGCAAATATTAGAAATATTGGCTGAAAATTCTGAAATTTGCTGGAGTGAAATACAAAACAGAGTCAATGCACCATCGCAGGCTTTAAAAAAACTTAAAGATGAAGGCTTGATTGAATTTTTTGAAAAACGGGTATTCCGTAGATTTATGGAAGGTGGCCTGCCTGAAATGGAACAGTTTCAGGAACTCAGTGCAAAACAGATAGTTGTTTATGAAGAAATTTCTACTTCACTGAAAAAAGGATCATACTGCACTTTTTTACTCGAAGGAGTAACCGGTAGTGGAAAAACTGAAATCTATCTGCATGCAGTCCGGAAAACCTTGAAGCTGGGAAAAACAAGTTTGATTTTGGTTCCGGAAATATCTTTAACTCCTCAACTAGTCAATCGCTTTCGCTCCCGTTTTGGAGACCAGGTCGCAGTTTTACATAGTGGAATGGATGACGGAGAACGCTTTGATGAATGGTCCAGAGTACGTAATGGAACAGCACCAATAGTAATTGGAGCACGCAGCGCAGTCTTTTCTCCTCTGAGTAACTTGGGATTAATTGTAATTGATGAAGAGCACGACCCCTCCTATAAACAGGGGGAAACTCCGCGTTATCATGGACGTGATGTTGCAATTTTTCGTGGATTTTCTGCAGGGGCAACAGTTTTGTTGGGGACTGCAACACCTTCACTTGAATCTGCAAACAACGTAATAAATGGAAAATATAGACCTTTAAGTCTACCATCACGTATCAACGAAGCACTACTACCAAATGTTAAGCTGCTGGATATGAAAACTGTGACTATCCAGAAAGGCAGTCCCTATTTTTCCAGTGAATTGGTTGAAGCACTGCGAAAACGACTATTGAGGAAAGAGCAAAGTATTATATTTTTGAATCGACGTGGTTTTGCTCCTTTGGTTAGTTGTTCTAAATGTGAAGCCATACAGACTTGTCCAAATTGCAGCTTGAGTTTAGTTTACCATCAAGGAGCAAACCAGGTCCGCTGCCATCAATGTGATTTCATCAAACCACTGCAGCAAAAATGCACGGACTGTGGTACTGAACAAGCACCAAAAATTATCGGCACCGGAACTGAACAAGTTGAAGAAAACCTGAAAATGTTTTTTCCTGCCGCCCGTATTTTACGGATGGACCGTGACACTCTGCATGGAAAACATGCACTTTCAAAAATGCATGAACGTATTCAGAAACATGAGGTGGACATCGTGATTGGTACCCAATTAGTTACCAAGGGGCATGACTTTCCGCAAGTGACTCTTGTTGGTGTAATCCTTTCAGATTTATCACTTAACATTCCTGATTTTCGTGCTAGTGAACGGACATTCCAACTGTTAACGCAGGTTGCTGGACGAGCTGGACGTGCACAAAAACCTGGTGAAGTTTTAATTCAAACTCACAACCCACGACACCACAGTTTGCTTTGTGCTAAAGAGCACGATTCCATTTATTTCAGGAAACTTGAGTTGGAACGCCGACAAAATCTAATGATGCCACCATATCAGTCACTGACTATGATTGTCTGCAGTAGTCCACGTGAAGAACGTGCAGAAACTCTTGTTAGAGATATAGCTGATAAGATCAAAGCTGCTGCTGCCACAAAACACAGTACAATTGCTTTTGCTGGAAGAACTGAAACTTTATTTCCAGTTAAAATCATCGGACCAATAGAGGCACCAATAAAAAAATTGAGAAACCGTTTTCGTTGGCAGTTATTACTCAAAGCAGATAATGTCAAACTTCTTTTATTCTTATTAAAACAAGTCTTTGCGCAACCTGCTGCTATCAAACGGGACGAACTGATACAAATTGATGTAGATCCTCATCAGTTGATGTGAATAATTAATACAGGATCAACAAACTTTCTTAAGAGAAATATATGGATTTCATACAATGGAGTCAATTAGCTTTGATCTGTGTTATGGGGGCAATATCTCCAGGTCCAAGTCTAGCGGTGGTCCTTAGAAATACTATTTCCGGAAATCGAACACAGGGTGTCTTGACAGGAATAGGTCACGGTCTGGGAATAACCTTCTATTCGGTGGTTGCTTTAACTGGTTTAGTTTCTCTGCTCAAGAGCATTCCCAACTTTTTCCTGATTGCTCAAATCATCGGTTCTTTTTATTTAATTTGGCTGGGCAGCAAAATGCTGATTTCCGGCATTGGTGATACTCAAACAATTCAGACAGAAAAACACACAAATATATCTGAAAGTCGTGGTTTTAGTGTAGGATTTATGATTGCTTTTCTGAATCCAAAAATTGCAGTCTGGTTACTAGCAATTTTCAGCCAGTTCGTTAAACCTGAAGCCGCCTTTCAGGACCAACTACTGCTGGTCTCGACTGTGGGAGGTATTGATACGAGTTGGTACTGCCTGGTAGCCTTTCTTGCATCCTCAAAAAGGCTTCTAAAAACTCTCCAGAGCAACGCAAAACGGATTGATCTTATGATGGGAACCCTTTTAATCTTATTAGCCACTGGAATGCTCTGGAGAGCAATTACACATATCAGTTAAAATAAAAACAGATGTTGCAAATTCGTGAAGCTGAAGAACAGGATTTTGATCAGATATGGACTATTTTCAGGCAAATAGTTTCTGCTGGAGAAAGCTACGCATATCCTCAGGAGACAAGCAAGGAAGAGGCTTTTGAAATATGGATGAAACAGACCCAAAAAACTTTTGTCTGCCTTGAAAACGAAGATATTCTAGCTACCTATTATATTAAACAAAATCAGCCTGGTGCAGGCAGTCATGTCTGCAATTGCGGCTACATGGTTGCAGCAGAGTCCAGAGGCCGTGGACTGGCGACTCTGATGTGCGAACACTCCCAGGATACTGCACAGAAACTTGGCTACAAGGCCATGCAGTTCAATCTGGTATTAGTTAGTAATGAGCAGGCAGTACAGTTGTGGGACAATTTGGGTTTCAAAACTGTTGGTAGAATCCCAAAAGCATTTAAGCATCCTAAACTTGATTTCGTGGATGCACTGATTATGTATAAATGGTTCTAATTAATAGTGATTATTCTGTTATTTATTATTGCTATAGCCTATAATAATAGTCTTAGTACTTCATACTAAAATTAACCTTTTCATTCTTATTTAAAAACAAATGCTGCAATTAATTCGAGATTTTGTAATGAACCTTCAATGGTTTATGATCATTATAATTTGCCTTACTTTGGGCTTGGCTCCTTTTTTCCCTGTACCACACATTTGGGAGAAACTAAAAATGCTTTATTCAGGCACACTTGTCCGCCCTCTTGATTGGTTTGACTTAATGCTGCACAGTGCACCCTGGATTTTGCTCATTCTCAAAATGTTTTTCACTCTGACAGAATCCAGTGTGAGAGGAAACAGTTAAGGTCTTTTACAGAGCATGCACTGCATCATTTCATGAGCCGCCTAGACAGCTCGTTTTCAAACTGTCTGTCAGCAAAATAAGAGTTCAAAACTGAAATAACAGTTTTAAAGCTGCTGAAATAAGGACTCACTCTCTGCAATCAAATTCAACTCATCCTCAGACCAGCACTGGCGATTCCATTTCACTTTAAAGGCCTCCCCCAGACAGTCAAGTAATAACAGCCTCAAATCCTGACTGGATCTGCCGGGATAAACACCAGCTGTTTCCATCGAGTGCATCTCTTGACGCAGTCTGTTTTCTTGAGTATAAGGGAAAATATTTAAAATCTGAGGAATTGGATCTCTGAGAGGGATTGTACCATGCTGTAAAAACACTCTGCATGATGAAGAGTCCGAACCGTGAATTGTTCTTACACGTTGAGCATTGCCAATTATTTTTCTGCCTTCAATCAATATCTCATAAACAGCAGGATCTGCAAAGCAAATGTGATTGTCATTATTGCTCTTTTGCTGAGTTTGTTCCTGCAGTTCAGGAGCAAGATCTAAGGTCTGAAAAAATAGTTTAAAACCCTGTACCAGATAACGGTAATTATCCAAAACACCACCTGAAAACTGCTGATCCAAAACACCGCCGACTACGGAATAAGTCAGATCATCTCCATGCAGAACTGCTTTACCTCCGGTTGCACGTCTGACAACAGGAATTGCCAGTTCATTACATGCTTTTAAATCAATTCGTCGGTCAATCTTTTCATTCCTGCCCAGTGAAAGAGTTGAACATTCCCAGTCATAAAGTCTCAGAACCGGATCATCATTCTGAGAATAATTATCCAGCAACACCTGATCTGCTGCCATGTTGAAACTGCCTGAACGAGGTATGTCCTCAATCAGACGCCAGATATCCATCTCAAAAACTTTAAAAAATCATTTTTTTTGATTAAGTAAACTTGATAAATCCAGACCACCTGTCATTTTACCCAGTTGCTGGCCCAGAGAGTTTTGCATATTTTGTTGGCTTTGTCTGAGTCCTTCGTTCACTGCAGAGAGAATCAAATCCTGAAGAGTTTCAATATCATCGACATCTACAACTTCCGGGTCAATTTCGATGCTCTTTGCTTCCTGCTTTCCGTTGAAAGTCATTTTCACCATCTCTCCACCTACTGAAACAGCGAAAGTTTGTTTGCCCAGTTCCTCCTGCTGCTGTTTCATATTCTCAGAAAGTTCCTGAGCCTTTTTCATCATTTCATTCATGTCAATCATAGTGTTCTCCACATTTTATTAATTAATTTCCTTAAATATCAAATAATTATTGTTTTCAGGTTTAACTCAAACCTCTGATAATTTTATACCGGTAATTTTGCTGTTTGTAAATACAGAGAGAATTTCTTTAACCTGAGGAAAATTTCTGGCTTTTTCGCGTTTAATTTCTCTTTGCTGTTCTATAAGTATTTGTTCATATTCAAAAATTGTCTGCTGAGTACTTACGATTGCAGATATTTCACAACTCACATGGACTGCATGTCCTGTCCAGTCTGATGTGATTTTTTCCAGTAATACTCTATTTTGTTCAGTCAGCATTGAGGAATAGTTGCCACTTTTAAAAGACAGTTTAAGTTGGGAATTCTGAAGTATTTGTGGTACTGCATTTCGGATTATGCTCGCAAGTTTTGATGATCTCTTTTGAACTTCTTCTGCATAATCAATCCATTCTTGAGCAGGTTTTACAACATCTTCTGCAGTCATTTGTTTAGCAGATAGATCTTCACTTTTTTCGGCTAGAGAGCTGAACTCCTGTGATTTAGATCCAGTCTCCTGAGAATCGTGAACTCTTGAGACTGCACTTGCCTGGAAAACAGCAGTTTCTGCTACCTGCTGTGCTTCAGTTTCAGCATGAGAATATGTTTTTGGTTCAGATACAATATCATTCACTTTTTGAATATTATCCTCATCTGCAATCTTTGTCTTTTCTGCTACCGTAGGACCAGATAATTGAGTATTATCCTCACCTGCATTCTTCAGCTTTTGCGAGTTATCAACATCAGTAGTTGACTCTTCAGAATATTCTTCTGCCTCAACATTTCCTCCAGACTGCAAAATATTTTTTATCTTTGCAACATTTGTATGCGTTTCTTCTGCAGCAAATCTTTCAACAATGATATCCTGCTGTTTTGTTGCATATTTTGCAATTTCGTTTTCTAAATGTTCAGGACTTTTTTTTTGCTCCATGTTGGAATTATTAGCATTTGAGCCTGGCACTAGTCTATCTTTGCTAATATTTTTTATTCCTCTGATCAACTCCGGCAAACCAATCAAAGGCTCAACTGCAGATATTTGTAAAATGGCCATTTCAAAACAGATCTTTTTATGAACACTACGTTTCATCTGCTCTTCCAAGCCGAGTAATATTTGAAACACCTGTTGTAGTTCATCTGCACTAACAACCTTACTTAGAGTTTCAAATTCATCCAAATCATCGGTTGAAAATTCCTGAAATAATGCCGGTTCAGTTCCAAGAGTTTTGACTAGTGCAATCGTCTTAATTGTCTGTAGTAAATCTGACAAGATGTCATGTACATCATGCCCGTGTTCCTGCAGTTGCTGAAAATAACGAAGTGCCTCTGCTTGTTTTTTTTTCAAAATTGCACCAACAAATTCAAATCGTGATTCTCGGTCCAGGATTCCCAGGATCTGTGCAACTTTTTGATCAGTAGCAGTTGTACCACTAAAACTGAGTATTTGATCAATTGCAGTCAAGGCATCTCTCATTCCTCCTACTGAGTTTCTTGCTATCATCTCCAAAGCTCCCCTTGACAACTCCAGCTTTTCATTCTTAATCACAGTTTCCAAAAATTTAACCATTTTACTGACTGGAATTCTCAAAAAGTCATAGCGTTGGCAACGTGATATAATTGTTGGCGGGATTTTGTAGGGATCAGTTGTAGCAAAAATAAACTTCACATATGCAGGCGGCTCTTCCAGAGTTTTCAAAAGTGCATTGAAGGACTCCAGTGTCAGCATATGCGCCTCATCAATGATATATATTTTATATCTGCATCTGGCAGGCACATAATTCACGTTTTCACGCAACTCTCGAATATTTTCTATTCCACGGTTGGAAGCTGCATCAATTTCGTAAACATCCGGTGATGCATTATGATTAATTTCAACGCAGTTTTCACATGTATTACACGGATCTCCATTGTCAGGATTTAAACAGTTGAGTGCCCGTGTTAAAATTCTGGCTGCACTGGTTTTTCCAACTCCACGTGATCCTGTAAATAAAAAGGCATGTGCTGCTCTATTGGATAAAACTGCATTGCGTAAGGTTTGGGCAGCAGTTTCCTGTCCAATCAAATCTGCAAAGCGTGAAGGACGCAGTCTGCGTGCCAGAACTACATATGACATGAAGGGGATTCCATTTTTCGAAGAGAGGCTGAGGAATGCGGCACATCTACGAAATCTTAGTGCTGCTTCCGCTAGGATCTGACACGGTTCGAAATTTTC
>JACKQG010000980.1_pt1 | contig 40274 bp, 29 predicted proteins | sample 8237621 | NCBI WGS metagenome assembly JACKQG01 (sample SAMN15677084, study PRJNA649215) | marine metagenome | biome: marine; feature: Black Sea; material: saline water; isolation source: suspended particulate matter (SPM) from the Black Sea western gyre | collected 2013-06-09/2013-06-10 | depth... | reverse complement strand
GAATCGAAGTAGACGCGCATGTGCTCGTTCTTGGTCGTGAAGGCCGGCGGCCCTCCCAGGCCGAGATTGACAAAATCCAAACCGCTGCTCATCCGTAAGAGGTCGCGGATGAGGATCTTACTACGCGGATCACCCTCGGCCTGCCACTGTCGCACCGGAGCGGGCTGATCGATCTTCAGCAGTCCACGCTGAACCAACACGCCCACCAGCGCCGCCGTGATGCTCTTGCCTTGCGACCAGCCGATTTGCGGCGTGTCCTTCGTCCAGCCGGGTGCGTAGCGTTCGCCGATGATCTTTCCACCGTACGCTACTACAAAAGCGCGCGTGTTCTGTTTCTGTTGCTCCATCGCCCAGTCGAGGGCAGCGGCCACGGCCTCGGCGTCCACGTCGTCCGGGATTGGTTCGGTTGCTCCTGCGTCGCCGGAGGGCCAGGGTTGCGTTGCGGCGTCCGGAAGACCGCGGGGCACCGGTATGGGCTTGTAGTAGACGTCCTGCTCGCCGGGCGGCAGGATCGTGGTACCTTGGTCGCCGTTGTATTTCGCAGTGCGAGGGGGAGCGCCGGGAGCGGTGACCGTTACCATCCGTCGCTGGCGGTCAACCTTGTATTCGAACTCGGGTTCCCAACCGAAAACCTTGAACGGCGCGATGTCCTGGGCGACCACTTCCTCTGGAGTCCGTTTGTGGGAACGTCCCACAACCCACAGCCCGGAGCAGATGTGGTGAGCGGCCATGGCGGCGCGGAACTCTCGACTTTCTTTGGCGTCTTGGCCGTCGGATTTGCGTTCTGGCGACGCCTCGGCCGCTAGTAGGCCGCCCGACGAAAATGTACGATCAGCGAAATCGACTCGCGGCTCGCCGACAAGAGCGAGGACGACAATAAGCGAAGTGACAATTTGCGCGATTTGTCGAGTGGGCATAATATGGTCTCCATCGTTGGAAGCAAAAAGGAAGCCTACCACAGAGGATACGAGGGAAGAAAGCCGTGGAAAGGACAGGGGGTGGAATGTTCAATTTGTGGTGTTTCTTGGCTATGCAATTGATTTGAATGTTTCCCAGTCTCGTACCGGTCTTTTCAGTGCCAAAGGCACGTTCCTATGTGAGCCCAGGGTGCAGCGACGTGAATCCGCGAACGTCGCGGAACCCTGGGAAACGAGATTAGATAGAACAGAAAGCCCCAACGGGGCGGTCCTACCTGCCGGGTGCTGCCACGATTAGGGCCATCCCTTCGGGATTTCGATGTCAATCGTCCTCCTCATCCAGGGTTGCCCGACGTTCGTTTCCCTCACGTCGCTCCACCCTGGGCTGGCTTAGGGTCGTCCCTTCGGGACTGGAAGAGACAACGGGCACGAAGCAATCCATTCGATGGCCGCAACCTGAACACATCAAGCCTGGCCCTTTGGGCTCGGATACGCCAGTCAGATTGATCGAGCTTAACTGAAGTGCAATGATGTTGGCGTTGCCGCCGTTTGGGACTCTCTCAATGCTTGCCGTTGGGATGCTCGCGGTCAAGACGGAAAGACGTCGCCTTTCCCCTTCCATTCGACGAGGTAGTCATGAAGCGTATCGAGATGAAACGCATCGCCGTGCTTGGGACGCGCACTATCATGGCGACGATCGCCGCCGTGGCATCGTTTGGCGTTGCCTCGGCGGAGGTGCAAGGCGCTGAATGGCTCGCTGGGGCTGCTTCGGTGTCCATAACGCCAGACGATCCCGTTTGGATGGCGGGGTATTCGAGCCGCAATCAGCCGTCGCAAGGCGTCTCGCAAGACCTACATGCCAAAGCCCTGGTCGTTCAGGACGCAGCCGGTGAACGATTCGTGATGGTCACCGTCGACCTTGTGGGTATCACCGAGCCGATGCGCTCGGATGTGGAACGGCAGATCAAGCAGCGATTTGACCTGGAGCCTTCCACGCTGCTGATGAACGCTTCGCACACCCACAGCGCACCAGAGGTGCGAATCGACCGCATGCAGCTCGAAGAGCGTGAGAGCGCGTGGATCGAACGAGCGGAGCGGTACGTGCAGGAAACCAGCGGCAAGATCGTCTCGGCGATTGGCGAGGCTTTGAATCGGCTGAAGCCGTCAAAGCTAAGCTATACGCACGCACGCTGCGGTTTTGCGATGAACCGGCGACGCGTGACGGACAGAGGAGTTCGCGGCGGACCGAATCCGAAGGGACCCGTCGATCAGAGCGTTCCCGTGCTTCGCGTAGACTCGATCGACGGAAAGAATCTCCGCGCGGTGGTGTTTGGCTACGCCTGTCACTGCACAGTGCTGGGCACATACGACCTGAACGGCGACTATGCCGGGTGGACGCAGTATTTCCTTCAAGAGGCTCACCCAGACACCGTGGCTATGTTCGTGGCCGGCTGCGGAGCAGATCAGAACCCCTACCCCCGACGCACCCCGGAGTTGGCCAAACAACACGGCCGGTCGTTGGCAAATTCCGTCGAGGCGGCGCTCATGGCGACGGGAAAGCCGTTGCAGGGCCCGCTACGGACGGCGATCGAAACCGTGCCTCTCACCTTCGGAAAAGGACCGACGCGAGAGGAACTGAGCGAACTTGCGAAGTCCAAAAACATCTACCAGCGACGATACGCCGGGCGGCTGCTGCGGCAACTTGATGAAAACGGCGGCTACATCCAGCAGTACGCGTATCCGATCCAGGTCGTACGGTTCGGAAACGATTTGACATTGATCGGCCTGGCCGGGGAAGTGGTTGTTGACTATTCATTGCGGTTAAAACAAGAACTGGACGGGCCGACGGTATGGGTGGCCGGGTACTGCAATTCGTTGCCGACCTACATACCGAGCCTGCGTGTGCTACACGAGGGCGGATATGAAGGCGGCGATCACCGTCGGTACACGAACTTCGCCGCTGCGTTCGACAAGTCGATTGAGCAACGAATTGTCGGCAAAGTGCATGAACTGAACGAACGACTTTGCCCCGGAGAGGAGCAGAGATGACCGATTTTTCACGGCGAGCGTTCCTTCTACAGAGTCCGGGCTTGGCGCTGTCCGCGGGAGTCGCCGGTTCGTACGCAACGGCCGCGGACCCGCCAGAACCGATCCAGGAGTACAGCCGCGGCGGGATGGTGTACCGCCGGTTGGGGCACTCGGACCTATACGTTTCCTTGCTCTCGTTCGGCTCCCACACTAACGCGGCTTTCAAGCGACGGGACAAGCACGGTAGCGACTTGACCGAAAAGGGCCAGGCTCTGCGGGACCGCCGGATCGCGAAGGCTTTCGACCTCGGCGTCAACATGGTGGACACGTACGAAAACGCCGGCCAGTGGAATCCGATGGCCCGTTTGGTGCGAACGCGGAGGGACAAGGTGCTGGTTTCGATTTGCCGCCAGTTTCCGGATTTCGTCGGTCGGAATATCGAGGCTGCGGCCCGGCTGTTCGGTCACGTGGACCTGTACCGGATCTACGTGGGCGACGGCCCGGCGGTCAGCGAGCGCACGCTCGAAGATTGGGACGTGATGCGCAAGGCGAAGACGGCGGGTACCGTGCGCGCAATCGGCATCTCGACGCACAGCGAACGGATGATGCTCAGTGCCTTGGAAGAACTCGAAGGGCTGGACTACATCATGTTTCCCTACAACTTCATCCACGCGCGTGCCGACTACAGCCAATTCCTGCCGACGGCCGTCAAGGAGGTTATCGGGCTGATCGCCATCAAGCCGCTGGCAGCCGGATCGATCGTCAAGTTGGATCCGCGGGCTCATCCGGAGTCCAAGGCCGAGAACCCGCAGACACAGCTCTACAGGGAACGCAACCGGGCCATGTTGCCGGCCGTGGTGGCGAAGCTGACGCGGAGCCTGAACCGTCTGCCTGACGAAACGCTTTGCCAAGCCGCGTTGCGGTTCGTGTACGCACGATCGTTCATCACCAGCGCAATGCCGGGCATGTTCCAGGAGCATGAGCTGACGCAGAACTATGATGCACTGAAAAGGCATGTGGAGCTAAGCCAAGATGAGCGGGCCGCCCTGGACGCGGCCCGCACGCTGAGCACCGTCTACGGCCAAAACTGGTTGCCGCCGCACTACCGTTGGCTCGATGAGCGATGGCGAGTTTGATTTCGTGGGATAGGCTTCCAGCCTGTCGGCAGAAGAGACAGGCTGGAAGCCTATCCCACGATTTGCGCTGCAGTTCATTGTCGTGCGTTCGATGGAGAGGAGTCTTGATTTATGATCCGTTGGGTAATCATCGTTGCGATGCTTTCCACTCTATTTGTGACTGCCTGGATGAACGACCGGGCGTGGTACATCACCACCGAGCCGGTAGCCGCGGCGGAATCTGACGCGATGTCGCAGGCGCCGGAATTCAAGCAAGCCGGGGTGTGTGCGCGTTGCCACGTTGTTTCGGTGTTGGAGTGGGGATTTTCTGGGCACGTTGAGTCGGCGACAGATTGCACAAGTTGTCACGGACCCAGCCTCGCGCACGTTGCCGACGAGCGGAACGAAGCCAAACCCGACCACTTTCACCAAGGCTCGGCGATTGCCGAAAAGACTTGCCTGCGCTGTCACGAATCCGGCTGCGAGGAAACAGACGAGCAGCAATCGTGCGAGAAGTGCCACCACGTGCATGCGCTGGTCAATCCTTTGGAGCCGCCGCAGCTCAAGGACGATCGGCTGGTGGAACTGCTTGCCCGCTGGCAACGATTCGATAAGAAGATAGCCGAGGGCGATCAGCACGTGGATCGGCACCAGTGGAAGGAGGCCCAGCAGGCGTTCCGGGCAGCCCTGGAGTTGATCCCTGGGAATCATCGCGCGCGGTCGCGTTTGAGAATGTGCGGCCGGCGGCTTCGTCCCGAACTGCCGGGTTTCGCGATAACCGGCGACGAGTTCCACGCCACCACCGGCCTCCCGTGCGAGGTCGCCATCGCGGGGCTCCAGACTCCAATGCTGCTGGTGCCACCGGGTGAGTTTGACATGGGATCTGACGATCTGGTCGATTCCCGACCGGTGCATACGGTCCACGTCGACGCTTTCTATCTGGGGCGGTATGAGGTTACGCAGGCCGAGTGGAACTCCGTGATGGGCGACAATCCGAGCGCTCACCAGGGCGAGGGTTACACGGATGCCGGGCGGATGCCGGTCGAGCGTGTGTCGTGGAACGATTGTCAGGAGTTCTTCGAGCGACTGAACAAGCGAGTTCCCGGTGGCGGGTTCAGGCTGCCGACCGAAGCGGAATGGGAATACGCTTGCCGTGCCAGCTCCGGCAGTTTGGATGAAAAGGAACTCGCCGAGCACGCCTGGTTCGGCGCCAACTCGCTGCGAGAACCAGAACCCAGCGGGCCGTTTCTGCAAGTCGACGCATACGCACCGCGTCCGGCCGGCACGCGGAAGCCGAACGCCTGGGGTTTCTCGGACATGCAGGGCAACGTCGGGGAATGGTGTTCGAGTTTGTCGCGGCCTTACCTCTACCAAGCCGACGACGGCCGCGAGTCGCTCGCGACTGCGGGCTTGCGAGTCGTGCGCGGCGGAAGCTACGCCGATTCGTTTCGCTCACTCGATCCGGCATTGAGGCACACCGAGCGCCCACACCGTCGGCTGCGGTTCAACGGTCTGCGACTCGCTCGCAATGTGCCGAGCTTGAAGAAAGAGTGAATAGCGAAAGGCATGAATCCAAGAAACAAAGGGGTCATGGCATGTCGACATCGCGCAGAGCATTTTCCTGAAACACAACAAAATCGCCGACCGGTGAGTCGAGTAGGGCCGGTTCCTACCGGCCGGGCGCTTGGTCGTCATTTGATCGGCCGGTGGGAACCGGCCCTACGCCAGCTTGGCGCCACAGGCGGTTGAGCATCGGTCCCACGGTCTCCACGATCCGGTAGCCGGCGTACGGTTCTAATCGGGTCCAGTAGATCGGCTCTCCCGAATAGCCGCCGCCCAGCAGGCCGTAGATCGTCGGGCAGTAACCACAGTAACCGTCCGCAAGACCGACAACCGCAGTGATCGGCGCGGGGCTGCGACGTTTGATGTCCAGGCCGAACTGGCAGTACAGCTCGCAGGGCTGCGTCACCAGCGCCACGTCTCCTATGCGAACGGCGTGAACCGGCAACGTGTCGACTGGGTTCTCGCCGTACACTTCCTGCAGTTGCACGGCTCCGAACGCCATGATCATCTGCATCCCGCGGATCTTCTCGCCGGCGTCGATCCTCGCCAATACCTTGCGGTCCTCGACCAGTCGTTCCGGTTTGGGTAGCCGCACCTTGACCTTGAGATCTTCGTAGATGTGGTCCAGTACGGGACGGTCGTGATACCGCACGTCCTCGTACAGTCGTAACGTTTCATCGGTCATCAATCGACCAAGTCGCTGAACCGCCTGCTCACGAGAGTCCCCGTGAGGCTGTAGCTGGTTACGGCATGCGATGTCACCTTGTGCCCCGTTCAGAAACAGCGTGGGGATGTTGCCCAGCTCTTCTCGCAGGATCCTTCGAGCCTCGCCAATAAAGCCGACCGAGAAGATCGAGGATCCCCAGAAGAGTGTCGGATGTGTGGTGTTGTGATGCAGTACCGCGATGAGCTTGCCATCGGTGTCCGCAGCAAATAGTGCCAGATGCTGCGGGTCGTCAGGTCCTTCCAGACCGGCAAAGTCCTTGCGCGTGGCACCGCCGTGCATCGTGTGTGTGCCGTCTGCCCAACAGAGGCGACGGTTGAAACCGATCTGGGCGGTCCCCTTTCCCCAGCCGATCTTCCCCGGCCGGGCCGACTGAATCGTCTGCTGAGCAAGTTCCACGAGCCACCCTTGCAGACGATCCAAGTAAGCGTCATCGACCGGCATCACGTAGTTGCTCCGGAAGACCGAAGGACCGCGTGTGTGTGTGCAAGCGATAATGATGTCGCGAGGCGGAATCGCGGTTGCCCGGCCCATCGCCTCCCGTATTGCGATTACCCGCGGCAATGTCAAGACGCCCAAATCGCAACTGACCAGCAGTATCTGCTTCTTTCCGTCCGACAGATACAGTCCGTTTGCCTCCAAGTTGTCGCGAATCTCCGTCGCGCGTTTGGCGACACCGGCCGCCTGTACCCAGTCGCCGATCTGGGGGTTGATCACGCAAGAGGCTGCGCCGATTCGAAACGGCGCCGGGTTCGACTCCTCAGTGTCATCATCGGCAGCCAACGAGACAGCCGCTTGTCCGGCCCAGGCCGCCGCGATGGCTGCCGTCGCGACATGCCCAACAAAACGCCGTCGCGTCATTGATTCCCCAGAAGGCATGGTGACTTCCTTCTTCTTCGAAGAGCAGTAGGGCCGGTTCCTACCGGCTGGGTGTTTGATCGTCATTTGATCGGCCGGTGGGAACCCGCCCTACGCCTGCCTCACTCCTACCTCGCAAATCACAAATCATCAATCGACAATCATCAATCCATTACTCCACCCCGTCGCGTCATCATCGAACAATCGCCTTCGACCGACGCCACGATTCAGCACATGAGAAACCGTCCCGCCAGGGGCAACACGCGAGGTTCTTGACATCACAACACGCTACCGCCACCCGCTCTCCCAGTCAATTGATGCGCCCGTCCCCTTCGTTTTTCTTCGTCTATCGCTGCCAGCCAATTGCCCACGACACCGTTGGAGGTCTCGGCGGGAATCTCGCCTGTAAGTTGTTGCATTGCCGTTCTGGCTGATACAATACGGCGAACGCGCCGTGCAAGTTGGGGTGCGTGGAAATGGGGTTAGGTTGAGACACAATGTCTGACAAAACATCAAATTCAATCGTGAATCTCGGTGACATCTCGAAACCAGCCGACACTTTGATCCTAAGATATCGCAGGCGGTCGGCGGGTTCTTCAAACCGTACCAAGTCAAACGGATGGCCAACGCCGAGGCTGAAGCAGCCATCATAGAAGCACAAACCGAAATTGAGATTACAGACCTACATCGGCGAGCCATGCACCGGTTTGTTGAGGAAGAAGCAAATCGTCAACAGAACATCGAGACCATCACTGACAGGGCATTGCTGCTGCTGACCGACCAGTCCGATGCTGAGGCAATTGAAGACGACTGGGTTACGAATTTCTTTGATAAGTCCCGAATCGTATCGGACAACGAAATGCAGGATTTGTGGGCGCGTGTGCTCGCGGGTGAAGCGAATTCGCCGGGTTCATATTCAAGGCGAACTGTGAATTGTCTGGGGGACCTCGATAAGACTGATGCTGAACTTTTCATTAAGTTGTGCGGATTCGGCTGGCAAATTGGAAACGTTGTTCCACTCATTTTCGCCCTTGACGATGATATTTACAAATCCTGCGACATCAACTTCAATTCACTGAGCCACCTTGAGAGTATCGGGCTCATACAATTCGGTAACCTGGCTGGCTTCAAGCGTCGCGGTCTCCCGCAACATCTCCCGATTTTCTACTACGGTCAACCATTGCTCCTCAAACTACCAAAAGATGAAGGAGAGAACGATTTAGAACTGGGTAAGGTGCTACTGACAAAGATTGGGCAAGAACTCGCGCCGATCTGTGGCGGTGGCCCAGTCGATGGCTTTATGGACCATGTGCGAAAAAGATGGAGGGATTACCTCTCCATAGAAGCGAGTGAACAATCGCCTGAACAGGAGTCGACAGCGGATGCGGATTCAAATGGAGGCTCTTCTCCACCGCCCTGCTGACCCCAGTGGTCAACTCGCCGGGAACGGATAACGACATGGAAACAACCCACCCGGGCGAAGAAAAGCTGACAGGCGCATTTAATAGCCTGGTTACAGTCTCTTTGGACGACCGCGCGGCCGGAACGTCGACTCAAGACCAAGTATTATGGCTCTTCGCGAAGGGCACGGCAATTCACTTCTCCGTCCACAGCGAATCTAGCAATTCCAGGGTTCGTTCGACCAACGCGCGACCGCCTTCGGGGCCTATTTCCGTGCTTTCGGGAATCGCCCCGTAAGCGCCTCCGGCCACCGACAAAAGTCACAGTAGTAGGCACACTCCGTGTGCCGTGACCGTGTTTTGCTGGGCGCGAACGGCACGGCGGAGCGTGCCTGCTACTCTTGATGGCGCCTCACTGCCGCCTTGATTCACCAGTCTCTTCCCGTAGACTCGGTTCTGCTGGAGGAAATCAATTCTCCTATTAGTTAGCAGGGACCATCCGATGAACGATATGCGTCATATCAAGCTGTTTCGGCAGACCGTCGTTCTGTTCGTTGCGAGCGTCTGTGCTGTTGGGCACGTCGCGTCCAGCGCAGAGACCGAGGTGGTGGTCGCCGTTCGGACGGATCGCCCTGAAGCGATTTACAGGTGTGGCGAACGAGCGCCCTTTCGTATCTCTGTAGCCGAGAAGGGCGAGCCGATAGCAGACGGCGAGGTCTCTGTTTCGCTCACGCTCGATGGCGGAAGGCCGATTGAGAACAAGACGCTTCCTCTGACTGCTGCGCCGGTCACGATCGCCGGCACTCTCACAGATCCGGGCTTCCTGCGTTGCACCGTGTCGTACCGGAAAAACGGCAAGAGATACGTGGGATACGGCGGCGCAGGTTTCGATCCGGAGCGCATCGAGCCGACTGCGGTGATGCCCGACGACTTCGACGCGTTCTGGGAGGCCGGCCGAGCCAAGCTCGCGGCGCTCCCCCTCGATCTCCAGTTGACGCCTCTGCCGAAGTACTCGGACGATAGCCAGCAGAGCTTCAAGTTCAGCATCGCAAACATCGACAACACGCGCTGCCACGGCTTTCTGAGCGTGCCCACGGGCCGGAAGCCTCCGTTCCCGGCATACGTCACCGTCCCCGGAGCCGGCCCTGGCCCGAGTAGTCCCGGCGCCAGGAGCTGGGCCGCGAAGGGCGTGCTGGGCTTGGTCGTCAGCGTGCACGCGTACGACTGCGGCCAGCCGGTCGCGAAGATCAAGGAATGCTACGCCAAGCTGAATGAGAGGGGGATCTATTCTCATCACGGCGCGCCCGATCGTGAGAAGTACTACTTCCGCCGCGCGTACCTCGGCATCGACCGAGCCGTCACCTACCTGGCGTCGCGGCCCGACTTCGATGGCAAGCACCTGGTGGTCAGCGGGTCCAGCCAGGGCGGCGGCTCCGCACTGATCCTGGCCGGGCTCAACCCACACGTCACCGCCGCGGCTGCGAACGTCCCAGCGTTGTGCGACCATGCCGGTCATTTGGCCGAACGCAGCCCAGGATGGCCGGGAATTGTCAGAGGCGACACCGAGGAAGTGAAAGCGGAGCTCCTGAAGATGTCGGCCTACTTCGACGCAGTGAACTTCGCCCGGAAGATCGACTGCCCCACGATCGTCTCGGTAGGCTTCATCGACCGCACCTGCTGTCCCAGTTCCGTCTATTCCGCATACAACGTCATCACTGCACCCAAGCGACTCTTCACTGACCCGCTGGCGGGGCACACATGGAACGTAGGGGAGTTTCGCTCATTCCTGGACAAATGGCTCCCCGGACAGTTGGGGCTCACTGATCCCGTGCCGCCGACTGGGGAGGAAGAGTGACAGCCACCAAATTTGACAAAGGCAGGTGGGGCAGGTTTTGATTTGAAAATTTGCGAGCGGCATGAGCCCGCTCAAAATCAAAATACTGGGATTGGGGCAACTCATGTCGGGAAGGTCCCGGCAACGCTGAAAACCGAGAACACTTACGGCTGGAGAAAAACAATGGGCAGCAAAACGACATCAGCCTTGTGCTTGTTCGTCGCCGTGTTGGTGGGCCTGGCGACGCATGCTAGTGGCGAGATTCGGTTGACGATCAAGAAAGTCACGAGCATCCGTCCCACCCACGATGGACGCTACTTCGGACGGGCATCGCTTCAGGTACTGGCCAACGGGGTCTGGGTGATGACCTACGTCCATTCAGACCACCACTGGAAGGACCCTGGCGGCCAAATCGAAGTCATGTTTTCCGGCGACGAAGGCCGGACATGGGCTCCGCCGAATACCTATTTGGACGGCAAGCCTGTCTCGGGACTACCCAGCGCTGCCAGCCCGAAGGAATCGCCACATGATCCGGTCGAGCCGTATATCTACCTCGCGCCGAATGGGGACCTGGTGATCGCCGCCATGGACGCCGTTTTCCCTCCCGGTCAAGGCGAGCCGCGCCTGGGCCATGGTGGTATGTGGATCACCGTCTCGTCGGATGATGGCCGAACCTGGAACAAGTGGAGCAAGGTTGCGTTTCGGGGTGTCCCAGGTGGAGGTTGCGGTGATCTGACGCAGGATTCATTCCTGGATGGCAACACGATATACGCCACCTCCCGGCTCAGCGACTGGCGCCAGAATCAGCCGGGCAAGTTGCTTTCCGCCGAGTGGTTCTATCCGGGCAAGACGCTTCCCGCCCTCTTGAAGTCCACCGACAACGGGCGCACGTGGGAGTTCGTCAGTTGCTGCGATAGCGAGAGAGACTGGGACCGGACCGGAGATTCTGAGACCGGAATTGAACGCGTTGGCGAAACCGAGCTTGTGGTCGTTATACGCGGCGGTTTCAAGGCGGAGCTGCCCTGGTTGACCAGGAGTCGGGACATGGGCAAAACGTGGACCAAGGCAGTCAGGATAAGTTCCACGGTGAAATCATGGAAACGCGCCAGGATTTACACGTTCAAGCATCTCAAGCACCTGAGCCGCGTAGAGACCATCCCGGAATGGTGGAACGATAGCACATTGATCGGGACCGGTGTCCATCAGGTCACCGCAAGCACGCGAAACGTTGGGCTCTGGTACTCGGAAGACAAGGGGGAAACTTGGAGCGCACCGCTGGATCTTGACGCGACCACGCAAGACGCGGGTTACGGCGACGTGCGGATGCGCAAGAACGGCGATCTCGTCGTGGTCTCGTACCACGGAGCCCACGACCAAGCGTCAATCAAGCAATACGTGGTCGGCATTGAGACCGACGATGGCCCGTAGGGCTTGAATTGCACCCAGTTTCGTTCCGGTCTCTTCAGTGCCAAAGGCACGTTCCTAAGTCAGCCCAGATGGAGCGACGTGAGTCCGCGAACGTCGCGGAACCCTGGGTTGTGAAGGTCATTCCAACCCGGACCCTGAAGGGGTGGCCCTAAGTCCTGGGCGGTTCGTTCTGCTGCGCCGGGTCGACGGTTCCCAAGAATAGGCTGGGCTGCCGACAACGCCATTCACGCCACGTATTGTCATCTCTTGGTGACTCTGCGCAGTAATAGGGCCGCCCCATTTGGGGCTATGAAGACGTAGTAGTAGGCAACCTCGACCCAGGGTTGCGCGACGCTCCCGTCGGTCGCGTCGCTCCACCCTGGGGCTTACATATCGCCGTCCCGTCGGGACTGGAACAAAAACAACTGGGCTGCGAGTCGTTTGACCGCTTTGGCAGTTTGTGTATTGACTACCACGAGACTATCGTTTCATCTAACCTCTGCAATTTGGTGCTTCCCCCCAGCAAATCCCGTGATACGCACCAGTATTCAGGAGAACAGACCGCATGTTTGCGACTCACTATCGCGTCGTGCAGTTCATCTTCGCCGGATTGGCGCTGTCAGGCGCCGTTGTCGGCACACGGCAGGCGCGCGGCGACGAGAGTGAACGGCCCATCATCTCGACGACCATCGATTTCCTCGATTACTGTTTCTTCCGGACGGATCCGTCAAAGGGTTACTTCACCGAAGAGCAATACGACGAGGTGATTCGCTCGGTCGCCGAAGCTGGAATCACGAAGATTTACTTGCGCGTCGATGTGTGCGGGCTCACTCTCTATCCGACCAAGGTAGGCAAGCAATACGCGGGCGACGGGCGAGATCCCGGTTCGACTTACCTGGTAAATACACTGAAGCGTTACGATCCGGCCGCCAAGACCGTTGAACTGGGCCACCGCCACGGCCTCGAAGTTTGGGCTTGGGACACGCTCTTCGACGACGAGGCGACCATGGTGTACTATGGCGCGGAAACGGACCTAAGACGACGCTTCGGCGAATACCCGCTCAAGGACCCGTTCCTCGTAGAGAATCCTCAATTTCAATGGCGACTCGACCCACGAATCGACGCCAAGCAGCAAGAAGAGGCTGCGGCCCGTGACCTCGACGCGCCGATTGCGGCGATCCGCATCATCAGCGACACGCGCTCGGCCACCAACCGGGTCACGGGCGAGATGTTCGATATCCTCGTCAGCAACGACAATCGCCGCTATCACGTCTACGAGGGCAACTGGGAATTCCGGGTTGAATCGGCCAAGCCGCCCGTCTTGCTCATCGAGGGTCTGAAGATCCGCGAACCTTACATCAAATTGGCGTTTCACAAGCCATGGCCAACAGACCAGAGTTTCACCATCACCGGCGAGGCCGACGGCTTTGCGCAGCTTCTTTGTGGAGGTGCTTGGCATAAGGCGCTTTGTGACTTCCGCGATCAGGTCAAACCGGCGGGGCAAGGCGGGTTCGATTTCGTCACTTCCCGCTTTGCATGGGACTACGGTCGCCGCGTGCTGGGCATCGCCCAGCACGTGCCCCATCTGCCGCGTCACTATGGGATGGTCGAGCTAGGCTACGCGGAGGTCCGGGCCCACAAACTGGCCAATCTACGCGAACTGGCGGCCTACGACTTCGACGGTTTCGCGTATTCGATCCGCACGCACACACTTGGTCGGGTCCCCCAACACTACGGCTACAACGAAGTAACCCGTGACGCCTTTCGCAAGCAATACGGCAAGGACATCTGGACCGAGGATTTCGACCGCGAAGCCTGGCTCGGCTTGCGTGCCGAGGCGGTGAACGCTTATCTTGCCGAAGCGGGCAAAACGCTCGGATCGCGACCGTTGTATATGGACTGTCCGCGACAGGAGCCGGGCGCGCCATACATTCGGCCGTATGGCGGGATGCCGTTTCAGCCGGAGGCTTGGATCCGAGATGGCGCCGTGGCATGCATTCGCATGCTCGGAATCTCCTCCGGCCGGAAGGTCGAACCGGAGTTCGCCGGCGCCGATCGAGTGCGCATCGTCCGCTTCGTCGACAACGGCCGGATGCCGCCGCCGGACAAGTTCCGGGAAAACCTGCAGCGATGGCTCAAGAATCCGATCCTCGACGAAATCGAGTTCTACGAAACGCTCCTCTACACCGATCGCCCCGAATACCTGCAGATCATTCGCGAGACACTGGCGCCTTGAAGGCCGGCTGACGTATCCACCGGCAGCCGTTACTCGCAGCGCCGCAGCCCGGATCGTAAGGACCGCCGGTCTTCAGGCGGGAATTCTGCTTGCCTGTTGTTGGCAAGCTCTTCCGACCCTAAGATGGAACCAAGCGGTTCGGCAGGTTGCGGCAAACCGGCCGCCGACCTGCTGAGGGGCGAGAGTCGGCGGACCATCGCACCCTTTCCCGAAAATGTCGGGAGAAGGTAGGGAGGTCTCCAGTGAAATCAATCGGGAACAGAAGCTGGCCGGAGTCGTTCTCGGAGACGACTCCCGACCCCTTCTTCGGCTGAATTTGAGGATCGTCGATTTTGAGTTGATTCACAGTGTCACGCCTTAGTTAGGTATGAATTACGAGCGAACTATGGCGAGAGAGATTGCTTGCACCTGAGGATTCTTCCATGTCGAAACGCACCAGAGCATACCCGCTGCGGCACCTGTCAATTCGCGTCCCCTGGCATGAACCGGAAAACGGGTCGGGAGTCTTTTCTCGACGACCCCTTCTTCCGTGCTGCCGTTGAACCATCAACTGCTGCGAAGAATGCGCAACAGTAACGATTGACATCAAGATCGAAGCCCGTCCGGTTTTCCGCGCCGCGCACTGCTTGGTATGATGTTATGGTCGAGTTGTGGATCCGCGCAAGAGAGTTTGTGAGATATCGAGGGAGCTTGCGATGTCCGTCACTGTTACCGTATACGATCCGCTGGCTGAGAAATTGCAGTCGGAAGCCCTCCAGCAGCAGGTAAGCGTGGAAGAGTTAGCCGCAGACCTTCTGGCTCGCGCTCTCGAAGGCTCCCAGGATGCAGCCTGGGAAAAGGCCAATCAGCGGCGGCTGGTGCTGGTTCACAGGAGTTCGACGGCAGGCTTGACTCCGGAGGAAGCGAGCGAACTGCAAGAGCTTCAAATGTTGGCCGATCAGCGTCTGGAAGCCTTAGATGCCGGACGGCTGGCTGAGGTCGAGCGGATGGAACAAGAAACGAGAGCGGCTCTCCTCGAGGCCGAGGGATCCTGACCGCATGATTTTCCAGTACCCGCAACACAGCCACACGCGACGACACGGCCCGCGCGGCTATGTCAACTACAAGTCGTACAAGCCCTGGTTGCGGGACGAGTTCGATTTCCGCTGCGTCTACTGTCTGTGGCGCGAGCGTTGGTATGCGGCAGGCGAAGCCGCATTCAGTGTCGAACATCTCCAGTCGCAGGCCGTGGCTCCGCAGCTTGTATGCGAGTACGAGAACCTTGTCTACGCATGCTGTCGCTGCAATTCCATCAAGACAGATGCTGCAGCCGTCCTGGATCCCTGCCGGGACGCGTTCGGCCATCATTTGGTAGTGCTTACCGACGGCCGCATTCACGGCCTCACGCCAGAGGGGCACGAACTGATCAGGATATGCAAACTCGATCAGCCGTTGCTGATCGAATCACGGCGACGCTTGATCGAACTACTTCAGACTCTGCAGGAAAGCGACAGTCCAAGAGCGGCGCGGCTGCGAGAACAATACCTCCGATTTCCCCGTAACCTTCCAGTGTTGGCGAGATGCTCTCCGCCCGGCGGAAACGCCCAACCCGAGGGCATCGCTACGAGCTATTACGAGCGAGCGCGACGAGCCGAGTTGCCGGCAGTCTACTGAAGAGCCCTTTCGGCCGCGGTAGAGCCGATCGGAAGGACAGGTTACTCCTGCCCGTCTACCTTGAAAGGGATCGCCTTGGGGAACTTGTAGCCGCCTGCCTCGGGCACGGCGTGTTTTGCGACAAAATCTGCCACTCTCTTCGCAGCGCCGAGGATCTTATCGTTCTTGAGGTACTTGCCTATCTGGGCCAGAACGCAAACCACGCCACGCTGGCCTACCAGCGCGAGCCGCCCGGCAATCCCTGGGAAGCCCCCAACGTGCTCATCGTGCCGCCCTTCTCCGAGTACAGCGTTTTCTATCACCGGCTGACCATTAATCGGGGCGGCCGTCTGTTGCTGTCGTACCAGTACTGGTCCACCCACTGGTTTTACCGCACCGAACACTGGTGTAACCGTCGCGCGTTGCTCGTGTCGCCCGACGGTGGCGAGACCTGGAAGCTGGCAGGGTCGGGGGATCTGTAGATTCCCTCCGACCACCTGCTCCGCGTTCGCCTTCTTCACCGGTGTTTCCAAGCCCGACATCGTCCAGATAATCAAGAAAGACCCGGAACGGCTCTTGGGACGCTTCGGCCACCCGCCCCAGATCCCGGAGGAGACATCCGATGCGAAATCGTCACTGTTGCGCGAAACGCCTCCAGGTTTGTGGTGGTGCACTTCATTGCACGCGGATGGGCGATGAATCGCCCTACTACGCACCGATATCTTACGTTCCGGCCTTTCCTCAAGCGGAACGAAATAGTGCTGCTACCGTCAAGCGTGTGGCGCGGATAGGATGTGACGAGCTTGACATCAGGGCCTCCGCACATGGGAACGCGGTAGAGGGCTATGATTTGTGCACTGCGTTCCGTGAGTATAATGGGGAATGGTTGGAACGTCCACGAGCTGTGCGAGAGAGCGGGACGGAGTCCAATATCTTAGGATTAGGACGAAAACGCGTGCAAACGATTGAGAATCCGCAGCTTGGGCTCGCCTATGACTATGTGCAATGGACCGGCAAGCATGTCTTTCTGACCGGCAAGGCCGGCACGGGCAAGACCACGTTTCTGCGTAGCTTGCAGCAACGGTGTACCAAGCGCATGATCGTGGTCGCACCGACTGGGGTGGCCGCGATCAATGCGGGGGGCGTGACGATCCATTCCTTCTTTCAGATGCCCTTTGGCCCGATTGTGCCCTCAGCAAACGGGATCGAACGGATGGACAGTCACGGCGAGACGCTCACTCGCCGCTTTAGCCGGACCAAAATCAATATCATCCGGGGGCTGGATCTACTGGTCATCGACGAGATCAGCATGGTGCGAGCCGACCTACTGGATGGGATCGATGCCGTGCTGCGGCGTTATCGCGAGCGAGATCGGCCATTCGGTGGCGTGCAGTTACTCATGATCGGCGATCTCCAACAACTGCCCCCGGTCATCAAGGACGAGGACTGGGCTCTCCTGCGCGAATACTATCAAACCGGGTTCTTCTTCGGCAGCCTGGCGCTGCAGCAGACCCAGTTCGTGAGTATCGAATTGAAACACATTTACCGGCAGAGCGACGCCCGTTTTATTGACCTCCTGAATAGGGTACGCGAGAACCGCATGGACGGTTCCACATGCCAGGAGCTGAACCGCCGCTACCGCCCGGATTTCACCCCCGATGACAGCCAGGGCTATATCACCCTGACCACGCACAATGCCCAAGCCCAGCAGACCAATGATGCCAAGTTGGAGGCTCTCAAGACCCGGTGTTGGGAATTCACCGCTCACGTCGCGGGGGATTTCCCGGAGTACATGTTCCCTACAGAATCCAACCTGAAGCTGAAGGTCGGAGCCCAAGTCATGTTCGTAAAGAACGACATTTCACGGGAGAAACGCTACTTCAACGGCAAGATCGGCACCTTGATGGGATTTGAGGACGACGCGATTCAAGTGCAGTGCCCAGACGACCCTTATCCGATTCTTGTAGAGCGAGATACCTGGGAAAACACCAAGTACACCATTAACGAAGCAACCAAGGAAATTCAAGCCGATGTGGCAGGTGTCTTTACCCAGTATCCCCTGAAGCTGGCCTGGGCCATCACGATCCACAAGAGTCAGGGGCTGACTTTCGAGAGGGCCATTATCGATGCTCGGGCCGCGTTCGCTCACGGCCAGGTGTACGTGGCGCTCAGTCGCTGCACGACGCTGGAGGGGCTGGTGTTGAGCACGCCAATTCAAACCAAGGCGGTGAAGAGCGATACTGAAATCCTGTCCTTTACGAGCGACATCGAGCGAAATCAGCCCGATTCGCATCAGTTGGCTCAAGACCGCTATGTATATCAGCAGCAGCTCCTGTTCGACTTATTCAGTTTTCGTTCCTTCCCGAGGTTGTTGTCGCACATTATCAAACGGGTGCGTGAATCTGGCAGTACTCTGCCGGAGAAACTGCTGGATCGGTTTCTTGAAGTAGACCGTGAAGTGCGGGAACACGTCGGTGACGTCGCCGAGAAGTTCCATGCCCAACTCCAAACGTTGACCGCGGATCACACGCAACCGATTGAAACCAATGCGTTCCTGCAGGAGAGGGTTCAGAAGGGCTGCGTCTACTTTGCGGACAAGCTGAAGAGCCTGGTACTCGATCCGCTGGAAGTCCTGGCCGTGGAAACGGATAACAAGGCTGTGCGCAAATCCGTCGAGGAGGCTATCGAAGCGTTGCTGGCGCGTGCCCGGTTGGAAGTGGCCTGTCTAACTGCGTGTGCCGCCGGATTTTCCAGTAAGACCTACCTGAAGGTTCGGGCTGAGGCCGCCATCGACGTCCGGGAAGCACGCAAGCGCCGGAAGTCTCGGGTCGGTGCCGGTTTGGCTGATGTCGCACATCCCGAGCTGTACAAACGCCTGCACCAATGGCGTGAAAGAAAAGCCGATCAGCAAAAGGTGGCGCCGAATACCATACTGCCCCGAAAAGCGATGGTCGGTATCGCCGATCGTGCGCCCGTCACCAGGAGCCAGCTCAAACGGGTTCGTGGCGTCGGTAAGCAAACGATGCTGCGAGTTGGTGATGAATTGTTGGCTTTGCTAAAGGAGTATGCCTCGAAACACGACACGGTAGATTCCGCAGAGACCAATCGTCGCCGGAAGCGCGAGGTCAGTGAAACCAAACAGATGAGTTTTGATCTCTTCCAGCAAGGTAAGACCGTTGCCGACGTCGCGGCCGCCCGAGGCTTGGCCCCGACTACCATCGAAACCCACCTGGCCCACTTCGTAGGTACCGGAGAATTGCCCTTGGAGAGATTTGTGTCTCCGGAAAAGGCCCAGCCGGTCATGGACTACTTCAAGCAAGCTGGCGCGCTAGACCTGTCGCCCGCCAAGGAGCATTTTGGCAATGCGTACTCCTGGGGCGAATTGAAGATGATCGTGCAGCATCTCATTCACCAAGGTGGACCCGACGCGTAAACTGGGAAACGCAGGCTCTCTTGTCGTTCCAGAAACCCCCACGCAACGCCAGCAGCCCCATGGATGTCGGTGTGGTACTCGGGCTCTTCGCCTTCTGCCGCAGACACCACGCCCGGGACGGCTATTGCCACTGCAAGAGTAACTGAGAGACCCACATATAAGACACGACAGCGCTGGATCATGGAAATGATTTCGTCAGAATCAGGCGGTTCCCTTCCGGGCCCGTTACGTTGAATCCGGGGAACGTCACCAACCCCCACCGATCCGCCTTCAGCGGCATCGACTGGATCGTCTGGCCCGCAGCGTCGATGTTGGCGGCGGCGCAGGTTTGGCCGGGCGGTAATCGGAAGGTCTGGCAGCGACGCGGCGTCACGTCCACTGACAGCGGCAAGTCGTTGACAAGTGCGCCGCACCCCACAAGCACCTCGTAGCGATCGGCGGTTTCCTTGGGGTCGGTCCAGTTCAGCCCTCGGTTGATGTATCCCACGATGTCGCCACTGTTACTATCGCCATTGCCCGGCTCGTTGTTTGCCGAGGATTTGCTGAAGGCGGGGTAGCTCTTGTTGAGCGCGAAGCGCGTCAGGTGTGTCGTTTTCCATTCGAGAAAGTCGGGCGGCAAACCGTTGGCTACTGCAGAATGGATGCCGTCGTTCCAGGCGATCCGGCAGCCGTGACGCATCTTCTGGAGCGCCCGGTAGAGATCCGGATTGTTGTGCCAGGGGATGGATGTGTCTTGGCGGCCGTTGGCGATGATCAGAAAGGGCAAATCGTCGGGATGCGAAAGGACGAAGTCGGTCGAGTCCATCCGTTTCGATAACGGCATGCCGTCGCTGCACGCGAGCGAAAGAGGGCCGCAGAAGGAGACCAGCCGGTGACTGTTGCCGTGCCAGCCCAGTCTCACCCCTTTCTTCTCGTCGCCGTCGTTGTAAGCCACGATGGGGACGTGGGCGCTGACGGCGGCGAATATCTCCGGATGGCGGAAGGCAAAAGACATGGCCCCGCAGCCGCCCATGGACGAGCCGGAGCAGTACGTGCGATTGGGATCGGTCCCGAGAAAGCGCTTCACCCAGTCGATTTCGAACAGCAGTCGTCGTTCGCTGTAGTTCGTGGGAGTGCCCTTCTCGATCTTCTCGGGCTGGGGAATCTTGTCGCTCGAACCGTACCAGAAGGTCCAGATGCCGCGGATGTCGCCTTCGGCTGCGATGCCTCTCCGGAACGACCGTCCGACGTACATGGTATTACTCGGTAGGAGCAGGACGCTATCCGGGCGGACAGCCACGTCAAACATGAAAGGAATGCCCTCGCGCCAGGCATGTGTCGAGTCGCCGAAGACGATGTATTTGCAGGCCGGGCGGTTGCCTTTGGCGTGCAGCACCAGGTGCAGCGCCTTTCCCTTGCCCGAGTCGGGCGCCGCTGCCGTACCTTCGCCCTGCCAGATGGGACGGATCAGCTCGCACTTCTGGGCGACCGGATCGCGCAGCGCGTTCTCGCCGGGGACGATGGTCCGGTCCTCCCGACCGTCCAACACCGTCGTGACGGCGTAGTAGCCGTTTCCCTGCTCGTCTCTGCCGACGGTGTGCACGTGCAGGCCCGACGTCGGGTCCAGACGCTTCGCGCCTTCCCGGATGATGTACCCGAGCGGATCGGGCACGGGCGGTATCTGGCCGGTCGCCGCGTCCCGCACGCGTCCTTTGCCGTAGTTGCCTTTGTCGCGAGTCCAGTCCTCCGCCGACCGGGGTTCGATCCACCGGCAGACTTGTTTGGCCTCCGCAAGCGTCGCCTCATCGGCAATGGGACTCCGCGACAGATAGACATTGAAGGTCGTCCCCATCGGTACGGGCGATTCCTGCCACGTCAGAAACGTCTGGCCATACCTATATTCGGCGCTGAGTTTGGCCACGACGGACGTCCCCGGCGCCGCGTCCGCAACAGCAGTCCCCAGCAATACCAGGAGGAGAACTCTCTGTTTCATCTTCGTTTGCCTGTCATCAAGCGGAAAACGGTCCGTCACTCGAACTTGATTGCAGCCGCCTAAGTACTTCATTATCAGATCCACCAGACTTCACATCGCTGGGCGTTTCATGGTTTCGGTGTCCACGAGCTAGCACGGATTATCGGATCTATTCCCCGCTACCGCTAAGGTATCAAGTTCTCCCTCGGTGGCGACTAGCGTCACAAGATCTCGCGTGGTTCGGGGCGGGTGGCCCACACTGCTTCGGCATATTTGACGCCACAAGCCAGACCGCGATATTCGGCCAGCGTTTGCTTGACAGTCTGCGTTCGGTCGGGCGACTGTGGGTCATAGGGCCGATTGCGCACGAAAGCCATCAACTGCCCCAGCCACTCCATCGCCGCGGGCCATGCGGCGGTCACATCCACAAATGTGTTCGGCTCGAACCCGATTGTGTGGCCGGGACCGTTGTCGTAGGCATAGATGCGTCGGGCGGCTCTTACGCCCGGGCGGCCAAGAATAGCGCCAGGCTGGCGCAGAGCCATCTCGCTCAACACCGACGCGACCTCGTGATCGGGATGACGATCGCGGCGCCACAGCATGAAGGCCACATCCGGTTTGACGTCGGCCACGACTTCGGCGACGGCTCGCTTGGTATCGGCATTCACATCGAAGTGCATCGAGGCGTAGTCCAGGAATCGCACTTCGATGCCTCGTTCCGACGCCAGGCGGATGTTGGTCGCACGCAACTGTTCCGCACGGCCTTTGACAGGCGACCATTTGGCGTAATCGCCGATGATGTTAAGGATGACGACGCGATACTGTTTGCGAACGGCCTCGAGCAGGATGCCCGGAATGCCGAAGACGCAATCGTCGTAGTGAGCTCCGATGGCCAGTAGCGTCTTTCCCGTGGTGGCGGATGTCGGCGCTGGGGTCGACTTTGGACGGATTTCCTTGGACTCAGTCGGCACAGTCTCCGCCCCCTGCGCATCCAAACCGGTCGAGTCCCCACGCGGCGCAGCTCCACACTCGCCAACCCCGTTCGCGGCGACCAACCCCGCTGCTCCAGTCGATACGGCAAATTTACCCAGGAAGTCACGACGATTCGGGTTCTCTGACATAACCAGCTCTCCATTGTGGAGGTGAAATAGATCCGATGAATCAGGTTGTCCCCTTCCGCGCGTTACAGTTCAAGCCGTGGTCTCGGATTTCCACTTGGCTTTCGCCGAAAGCGAGTTGGCCCACGACTGCCGACGATTGCCCGTTGCAGCGGCTCCGCGCGGCGCACATACTGTTCAGTTGAAGTTGAGGTAAGGTCATTGAGGGTGTCTGGTGAGTGATCTGTCCGACTCGCTGCGCTCATTCGTCACACTATAGCTAGGAGTCTTTCATGCGCTGTCTCTTGAACGCAGGTTTCCTTGTTCTGATCGTGACCTCTTTCGCCGCCTATCTGCAATCCGAAGCCAAGGGAGCCGATCCCCAACGGGTCTCGCTCTGGAACGGCCGTGCTCCCGTCGGTGACGGCGAGTTTCAGGAAGGAGAATCGTGGATCACCGTGCACCGGCCAGGCAAGGGCAACGGAGCGGCGATCGTGATTTGCCCTGGTGGTGGCTACGGCGGGCTGGTGACCGGCGCCGAGGGCCACGGCATCGCCAGATGGCTCAATGGTCACGGCATCACCGGCGTGGTGCTGGAATATCGTCTCCCCGCCGGCCGGCCTTTTGTACCGTTACTCGACGCCCAGCGGGCGCTGCGCACGGTTCGCGCGAACGCAAAGCAGTGGGGTGTCGAACCATCGCGCATCGGCATTATGGGTTTTTCGGCCGGTGGCCATTTGGCGTCGACCGCGGGCACCCACTTCGACGATGGCGATCCGAACGCCGCCGATCCCGTCGACCGCATCGGCTGTCGGCCCGATTTTGTGATCCTCATTTATCCCGTCATCACGATGGGCGAGAAGACTCACCAGGGCTCCAAAAACAATCTCTTGGGCAAACCGGCGTCGCCGAAGTTGGTCGAACTGTTCTCGAACGAGAAGCAGGTGACGGCGCAGACTCCGCCGACGTTCTTGGCTCACGCTTGCGACGACAAGCCCGTCCCTCCCGTTCACAGCCGAGCATTTTACGAGGCCCTTCAGGCTGAAAAGATCCCGTCGCAATACCTCGAACTGGCGTCCGGCGGTCACGGTCTCAACGGCTACAAGGGGCCAATGTGGGATGCGTGGCAAGAGAAGTCGTTGGCGTGGCTGGCCCATCTGAAGTTCATCTCGCCGAAAACCACGCCCGGGAATTGACCGGCAGTGGTGAAAAGGCAAGGGGTATGCGAAGAATCATAGTGGCTGGCGGCGGCGTCACTGCTCCAATTTGCGTCGGTCCAAGACCACGAGGCTGTTACCGTCGCGGGCGCCGACGAAGAGCAAATCTCCGCGCAACGCCACACCGTAAGCTTTCTTCATGACTGGATCGCGAAAGGAAGTCAGAAACTTGGGCTTCCTGGGGTCGGCTATGTTCACCACCGCCACACCGTCTCCTCCCTGTCCCAGCGGCAGGTAGGCCCGGTCGCCGCTGGCGACGCAACGGTTGGGCATAATCAGCCGGTTGTCCACCAGTTTGGCTGCAAGTTTCGGATTGGCAGGATCGGCGATGTCGAAAACGAGCAGCGCGTTACGGTAACTGGAAGCGGCGAAGTAGAAGTCTCCGACCACGGTGCCGCTGACCACGGTAATTACCGGGTCGAGGACTTGCGAGACCAAGCGCGGATTGGCAGGATCTTCCACGTCGACAACGGCCAAGCGATTGCGGCTGCCAAACAGCGTTCCCGTCAGGGCGTAATTGTCACGGAGCAACACGCTGAATGGACCGTCGTCTTCCGTGGTTACGACGACGGAGCCGACGACCACCGGCCGGCGCGCGTCGCGCACGTCGACGATAAAGAGCCTCTTTTCGTTTTGAAGTGCCGCGTAACAGTACCCGTCACGATAGGCCACTTTGTACAGTACCCCCTCGGTGCCGGGCTCTCCAACGGTCACAGAACCGAGCAGGCGAACGGCCGACTTGTCCGTCGCGTCGAGTACCAACAGCCGATGATTCCTCAGGGAATTGAGGTAAAGAGTATTGCCGTTGAACGCCAGGCCGGTAGCTTGATCAAGATCGGGATGGGTGAAACTAGAGACCACTTCGGGGTTAGCGGGATCTTCGATCGAGCAGATCGTGAGCCGCTTGCCTTCCCGGCAGGGCAGAAAAGCGTAATCGCCTTCGAGATGGACATCCTCGATGCCCCGCAGGAACACCGGATCTACAAGCCGACCCACAAAGGGCGTCGGCAAAGACTGGGCGATGGCCACTGACGGAACCAGATACGCGCTCGAAAGAGCAATCGCCATGGCAAACAGTGTCTTAAGCATGTACAGCCTCCGGACTGAGTTACCGTGAACCCAGTATCTTGGTTTTCCTACGATTGGACAACAAGCTGTACGCTTGTCGCGGCCTTCCGCCGCAACCAAAACACGCGGATTTTGAACAGAAGGAAACAGAGTACGCAGAGTTCGTAACTATTCTTCGTTCTCCTCGGTTGTGGGCGGGTCGGGAGACCAGCCCATAACAGGGCGGATCGCGTCCAGTTAGCCCCGACGGAAGCTGTCAGCGCTGCGATACCCAGAATGTACTGACCGGCCAGAGCAAAACCGTGGTCTGGATTCCTTTGGCTCTGAACGCTCCGACAGGCGACTGGAAGCTGCGAGTCACCGACGTGGCGACCGGAAAAGCCGCAACCGCCGGATTCCGCGTCGATCCGCGGTTAGGCGAGTGGCAGATGAGAATATACCGGTAGCGGAACTCGCCAAGAGTTTCGGCCGACATGCGGTAACCGCAGCCAGGTCCCTCAGCGGATCCAGGACTTCTCGATCTCTTCGAGTGTCTTGCCCTTCGTCTCGGGAACGATCGCCCAAACAAACAGGAGGGATGGGGCACATAGTGTGGCGTAAAGCCAGAAACAGCCTGCGGGGCCCAGGTTCTCCTTCAGCCACGGGAACGTTTGGGATACCAGACCACAGGTGGCCCAGACGGCAAAGACGCCGAACGACATGGCCCGGCCTCGGATCCGCGTGGGGAAAATCTCGGAGATAATGACCCAGGGGATCGGGCCCAAGCCGATCGCAAAGCTGGCGATGTAGCACAGGATCAGCCCCAATAGCCAGGGACCCTTGGTCGCGTCATTGTGGAACAGTAGTCCGACCAATACCAGCGAGACGACCACGCCCAGGGTGCCGATCTGCAGAATGGGCTTGCGGCCCAGGCTGTCGATCTTCCAGATCGTCAGCAGCGTGAACGCCGTATTGACGATGCCGATGATCACCAACCCGCCCAAGGCATCGCCAAGTTGCCAGCCGGCCGCGTCGAAGATCTCTTCGCCGTAGTAGATGATCACGTTAATACCGCTGATTTGCCCAAACATAGGCAGCATGACGCCGATCAACAGGGCGATCCGCATTCCCGGCCGGAAAAGCTGCCACACTGAACCACTTTCGTGTGCGATCGTATCGCGGATTTCGTCCATCTGGCGCGTGGCCGTTTCTCGCCCGCCGACGCGAGCGAGTATGCTGGTGGCTTCGTCTGCACGCTGCTGCTTGGTCAGCCAGCGAGGACTCTCCGGCACCGCCAGCAGCAGGAGCAGAAACAGAGACGCCGGGAGTACTTCGGCGCCGAACATGCCGCGCCATAACTCCTCGACGAAGATCCAACGCAACGTGTCCGAACCGAACAGCGCGGTATGGTTCTCGGCCAAGTGCAGAAGAAACGCATTGGAGAAATAGGCCGCCAGCACGCCGACGGTGATGGCGAACTGATATAGAGCGACCATGCGGCCTCGCAGGTGGGGCGGCGAGAGTTCGGAGATGTACAACGGCGCAAGCATCGACGCGAATCCAACGCCCAGTCCGCCGACCAGCCGCGCTGCGATCAGCACGCCGGACGTTTGCGGGATCGTCGACGCGAGTGCCGAGACCAGAAACAGCCCGGCCGCCAGGATCATGAGTTTCTTGCGCCCGAATCGGTCGCTGAGCGTCCCAGCCGCCATGGCCCCGGTGATGCAACCCAGCAAGACCGAGCTGACGACCCAGCCTTCCATCACCGGGCCGAGTGCAAACTGCGTTTTCAGCATCCCGATGGCCCCGGAGATCACGGCCGTATCGAACCCGAACAGCAACCCTCCCAATGCCGCCACGGTGCAAACGACCGACAGATACAAAAGGCTTCCCCGCTCGGGCACGAAGGCTGGTTGCGGAATCCCGACGGCTTTGTCCGGTATGGTCAATGGTTCTCTCCCGGTGGTTGGGGCCGTCCGATCTGTCGGATCGAACGTCTCTCAGCGAAGCGTGGTATTTTCGACGTCCAATATCTGGATGGCCGCCGGATCGAACATCCGCTCGTGCATCGCCGCACGCCAGACCACCTTTTTGTCAGGTGTAACCTCGAAGAACGGTGCGCTATCCGTTCGGCGCTTGTGGACAAACCAGTTACCCACGACCGTGTTGCCGTTGGGAAGCCGCTGGACACAGCAGATCCAGTAGAGCTTCACGTCCGGCACATCCTCTTGGGTCAGATGCCAAACCACCTTGTCTTTTGGATCCACTTCGATGACTCCGCCACGGTAGCCGATGACGGTATTTCCGTTCTCCAGTCGAATCATACTGAACGCCAGGTCAGGCACCTTGATCTCGCGTATCATTTTTCCGGATGAGTCATACTCCCGTACAGCCTTGTCGTCCAGCAGGCCCACCAGATAGTTCCCGTTGGCCAGCTTGCGCGCGTGGCGCATTCCCATGTGCGTGTTGCCTCCGGATTCAACGGACACAATCTTGACGATCTCTCCCTTTCTATCGACCTCGACCACGCGTTTGTCCGTACACTCGGCGACCAGCGTATTTCCGTCGGGCAGCCGCTGACAGCCCCAGACCTCGCCGCTCGTGTCGTACTCCCAGACGACTTTCTTATCGGGGGTGACCTCTCGGACCCCGCGTTTCTTGCCCGTAAAACTCATCAAGACATTTCCGTTGTCTAGCATCCACGCGTCTGTGCATTGGTCCGCCGGATACTCCCACTGAATTTCTCCCGCGGCCGATATCTTGAAGACCCGCTTTGCTCCGATATCACTGCAAAGAAAGCAATGCTGTACCGTTTGTCGTGAGGTCTTTTCCTGTTCGGCGCCGTATGATGCTATCGCCATTGGCAGGAAGAACATGACCACTACGATTGCATGTGTTATGCTGTTCTTCATCTTCTACTCCCTGTATTGACGTGAGTATGTTCGAGGTACTTATCGGCGTAACGCAAAACGGATTCCCAAACGCGCGAAAGCACAGATTATACGATGAGCCGATCGCCAATGTCCACGCTCGTGATCCTAGCCGTTGCGACCAGCCTACAGGCAGCGACGGAGGAACGGCCTCCCGATGACGTCGCCATAAGCAAGAACCTCGCGCTGGGCAGGCCGTATACGCTCAGCATCTGGCCGACGGTCAGTCCCTGGCTCTACGAGCAGCGGGGCAGGCCGCTGCCGGATACGGATCGCCTGTTGACCGACGGCAAGTTTGCCAAGACCGAGTTGTTCGTGACGGACCACGAAGCGGTCGTTTTTACAGGCGCGACGACATTGGAGATCGTTGTCGACCTGGGCCAGGTGCAGCCGATCGGCGAGATATGGGCCCGTCACGAAGGCAACGCCCATCGCTCGCTCCAACCGGTCAAACAGGAATACTACGTCAGCGATGACGGCGAAACGTTTTACAGAGCGGCCGAAGTGAAGAACACGTGGGGCCCACCCGACCTGAAAGACCGCTCGCAGTTGGCCAAGTTCTTCAAGGGGGTGAAACGCTGGAGTTCAGGTCCGATTCGCACCAAGGGGCGGTACGTCATGATCAAGACGTATCCGCTGGGGCCGAACAATGGCGGAATCAATCCCGGCCACATCGGCTGCGACGAGATCGGCGTGACGCTGGGTAGCTTCCGAGTCGAAGAGACTCAAATCGACAGGAGCATGCCGTATGTGCCCTCGGCGACAGGGTTGCCGTCCGACGTGCTGGGTTACCGGTACGCCATGCTGCCATGGGGCGAGATGTTTCGCGAAGGGCCGCTGTTCTACGCCCTGAATCCGTACGAGCTGCTGATGGAGAATGAATACCATCTTTCCATCGACGGCGCTTACATCATGACGTGGTTCCCTTTGGTCAACTCGTCCGATCTCAAGACCGAGATCGAATTCGAATGCACAATGCCGGCGGCGGTCGAGGTGCTGTCGACAAGCAAGTTCATGAAGATCGTCGAGACAAAGCGAGTTCAACGCGACGGCAAACCGCACATCTACCGACGGATGGTGCACGATCGGGCGGCGAAGCAGAGAGGATTGCCAACGCAGCTTTTGGTGGTTCGCGTAGTCGACGGGGCCGCCCGGCCCGGGACGCTCGGCAAACTTCACTTCAGGTGCGGCTACAAGGCCGAGGGTCAAACCTATGCCGCTGCCGAGCGGAGCATCGACCTGGTGTTGCAGGAGCGGATCACAGCGCCGGCGCCGAAGGAGTTGGTCCAGGGTATGTGGTTCCTGCGCCTCGGCAACGCGTTTTCCGATCTGGACCAGGCGGCCGGCGCGTTGGTGCGTTTCTACAAGGACCTGGGCTTCAACGCGATCTGGGGTGCCGTTGGTCCGGAAGTGTATCGCCATGCGCGAGAGAACGGCATGTTGACGGTTCAAAACGGAGGCACCCGGTACGCGGGCAACGGGTTCACGTTTGCGGCTTACGACGCCGGGGCGTGGAAACGCGTGCCGGAGGCGGGCCGGTTCCAGTTCCATCCGAAATTTGCCAGGGGCAAGGAGATCGCCCAATACACCCTCTGTCCCACGATGCTCGCCTCGCCGGATCTGTTTCCCCTGATCAAAGAACAGGCCGCAAAGAAACTCCAGACCACCGACTGGGTCGAGGAAAACTGGGAGCCGCACATGTTCGAGAAGCGAGGCTGTGTATGCGAACTGTGCAAGCGAGCTTTCCAGGAGTTCTCGGAGTTGCCGGCCTCGCGAGTCGAGTCGCTTTGGCCCGATTGCGTCGTTGATATGAACAACGAGTCGCACAACCGCTTCACGGCCCATCAGATGGCCCAGGCAATGCTCACGTTTGATCGCGCCTGGCGGGAGGCTTCGCGTGAGTTGGGTCGGCCGGGGACGGCATGCTACGTGCCCGCCGTTCCCCCGCACATCGACTTCACCCCCGATTCCGAGAAGTTCAAGATCCGCGGCGCGTCGGAGTACCTGGGCCAACTGAACGCACTGACGATGTGGGGCGTGCCGTTCGCGATCAAGCTCGGCCGCGTCCATCCGCCGTCGCTGGTGGGGCACAACCTGGTCAGCCTCGACGAGATCCGCGCCTCCGTCGCGATGGCCGATCGACACGGTCGCCGGGAAGCCGGCCGGCGTCGGCCGCGGTTATACAACATGAGCGGGATCCAGTTTGGTGTCACCAGCGAAGGCAAGTTCGTCATGCCGCGCGTGTTTTACTTCCAGACGGTGCTGGACGTGCTCGAGGGTCTCGACGGCCATGCCTCGTACCGGGAGTACGGCGTCGACGCCCGTTTCATGCGGCTGCGCGCCAAGGCCGCTCGGATTATGGCGACGTACGAGTCGTACACGTTGCACGGAGAGCCCAAGGCCAATTTCACTGCCGCGATTGCCTCGCCCGCACCGAAGATCCCCGAGCGTAGCGTGCTGTACACGAAGTCCTACGAGCGCAAGGGCAGCCAGATCATCGCCCTTGGCAACGACGGCATTGACCGCATCTACTTGACGCTCACGCTCACCGACCTCGAAGGCGGCAGACCCGTTTGGCTTGTCGATCGCATTGCCGGAACGATATTCGGCGGCAAGGACGGCTTCGACGCCGACGAGTTGGTGCGGGGCGTGCTGATCGACATCCCGCACAAGGAATTTCGGATCCTGGAGGTCCATCGCGAACTGACCGATCCCGCGTTTCAGGCGTTCGCCACGGTCGACGATACCGAGGTCCGCGCCAAGCTCGATGCCAACAAAAACCGTCTAGCCGAAAAGGCGAAGTGGCTGGAATCGCTGGTAGAATAGATGCATGATCCGCTGGTTTGACGGAGCGATTGTTTCGGAAAGCCTGGGCTGTGGCGCGCAGGAAGACTTCCAGGAAGCTGTGGATCTTTCCCGTCCGTCGAAGTTTCATTAGCAGTGAAGCAAATCTCCAGAATTCACTGCGATGACGCGATCGCACGCCGATCCGCCACAAAACTCATAACCGTGTTCCCAGGCTGAACCGCAAAACCGAGACAAGCTGCCGCGGCAAGATTTTCTCTTAGCCTTCGAGTCAAACGTTTGGTACAGTGATGGCGCAAACGCGGTTTCAAGTCTACGCGATTCCGAAAGGAGCTTTGCGACATGAGAGATGGAGTGGTATTCCGAGAAAGTGTCTTGTTCAGTTTCTCTGTTCTGATTCTTGCATGCGTCGGGTGTGGCGGCGATGACGCTCCACCTGCGGCATTGGACGAGGAGGCAACGGCCGATGCTGTCGAAACGCCCAGTCCGGAACCCCCGCCGTCGCAGGACCTCACAGCAGAAGAACCCTCCGTCCCACGCGAGGTGACTCCCGAGACGGTCAACCAGGCGGCCGTGCTTCCGGCCTGGGCCGGACAAGCCGGCGAACCCTTTGACGTCAAACAGTTTCTTGAGAGTCGCCAACCGCCGGCCGACAACGCAGCCCCGCTGTACATCACGGCGCTGGCACAAATTGGCGGCGAACTCGGGCATCTTTTCCCGGAGGCTGAGCGTAGCCAGCGACTGGATCGCGCTCGGACGCTCGGCAGGTCCATCGGCGAATTGGCGAATGCCGACAAGTTGGAATCCGGGGCAATTCCGCCGCAACAGGTAGAACAGGTGCTCGTGTCGGCGGCGCCGGTTATCGACCAACTTGATCTCGCTCAATCCAAGCAGTCATGTGTGTTCACCACGCCAATCAGCATTGATGTGCTGCTACCGCACGTACAAGCGGCTCGAAACGTCGCGCGGCTGTCCATGGTGCAGTTGTACTTGGCGAGCGTCAAGGGAGATTCGGAGTTGGCTGCTTCCGCGGCCAAGCGATCGCTGTGTCTGTCGCGCGACCTTCGACCGCGCGGGTTTATCGTATGCCAACTCGTCTCGATCGCCATGGACGGTATTATTCTTGATGCCATCGGTCGATTCACGTTGAAGGGCCCAGGTCTGACGACGGATCATTGCGATCAAGTACTCTCTTTGTTGGTCGAGCACCAACGGCAGGGGCTCGACTGCTACAGCGAAGGGCTGCACCTTGACTACATCGCCTCGCGTCAAACGCTGGAGGATCTCCGCGGCGGAAAGATCTCGCCGGACGACGTCGAGAAGCTCATAGGCGTCGCACCCGGGCGCGGACCATCGCTGGAACGCATTAGTATTGACGCCGAGGTTGCCGCGCTCAACCGGGTTTTCACGTCGGCATTTCGCGAGGCACCGGCTCCTTATCATCAGATCGCTCAATCAAACGCAACCAAGTCGGAAATCGCGAAACTGACCGAACGGGCAAAGGCAGGACAAGCCGATGCGGCAGTACTTGTTCTCCTGTTTGTCCCTGCGTTGGACGCCGTACGTGAGGCGTCGACTCGAAGCCAGGCGAACCTCGCGGGAGTCCAGTTGCTTACTGCCGTCCGTCGTTTCGAGGTGGCGCACGGATACCTTCCCGAATCGTTGGACGAGGTTGCTTCCGAAACGATCCTCAAGACGGTACCGACGGACCCGTATTCCGGCCGACCGATGTGCTACGCGATCATCGACGGAAAGCCGACGGTGTATTCCGTGGGCAAAGACCTGAAAGACGACGGAGGTCGTACCGACTGGAAATACGGCCAGCAACCGGGCGACTATCTTCTCCCGCTAACGCCACTGCCCGGGACCGGCCCGCGGCCCAAAACGGCCGCAACTCCCAAGGCGGGTGACACGCCTCGAACGACACCCGCACAGCCGACTCCCAAGCCAACCTCCGCGCCGCGCGTCTGGACGAGCACCGTCGGAACGACCGTTGAAGCCGAGTTTGTCGAACTGCAGGACAACGTCGCGGTACTCAAGAAGGGCGACGGAAGCGTGCTCCGAGTGACGTTGGACAACCTCAGCGAGCAGGATAGAGAATGGATTCGCCAAGCAGTGCAGAGATGAAGGTGACAGTCGAACTACGCGTGCCTCGCGCAATCCTTGAACAGGAGGCAACAGAGGAAACGGAGAATGGTGTCAGCCTCTGTTGACTAACACCTCTGAATCGTAGGCGACGTATTCCACACTCATTCAATATCCCCGAATCGCGGTCTCTCTGCAATCAGGATCTGACGTCGGTCAAGGACCGACCGCCATCTGAACCAACCCGAAGTCCTTGACGAGCTAGGGCTGTCAATCGTCGACTTTTCCCTTTCTCGCTGTTTCCGCTATACTGATGGGCGTGAACTGCGGTAGTCCAAGTTGCGCTGGACAACGTCGATACGGAACTCCGAATCCCCCTGGAGGGCACGATCATGAGCGAGTCCCAAGGCAAGTCCGGGCCCCAGTTTCAAGCCGATCAGCCGCTGGGGAGCGGCCGGCGACTGGGACCGATTCCTCGTGGCGTCGAGGTGCTGGTCCGCAAGGCATCGGTTGACTCCGAGTTCAAACGGTTGCTGCTAGTCGAACGGGCCGCGGCAGCCCGGCGGATCGACTTGGCCCTGGATCAGGCCGAGGCGATGATGCTGGACGCCGTGCCCGAAGACCAATTGGAGACGATTATCGCCCGGACGACCGTCCCAAACGAGCACCGTCGGGCGTTCCTCGGTACGGCCGCAGCGGCCATGCTCGCGGCGGTCGGGCTGATCAGCGCCGGATGCAGCGATCGCGATCCATCGCTGGACAGCCAGGGCCGGCCGACGCGTAATCGGGCGGGCGAAACCGGCGGCGCCGCGCCCGACGAGCCGCCCGAGAAGGAACCGGATGGCAACGCCGGTTCGGCCGACCCCAGTACCGAAGAACCGGCTGGGGGGCCAAGCGATGCGCCCTAGCTCCGCGTCAGATTGAGAAGGAGTGGGTACGCATTTGCCCATCACACATGTGTTCGAGTCAGCGACTTATCGACGCCGGAATAACCCACGGCGTCGTCTCTGCTGCAGCTTCTCGTAGCTCTGTCCATAAGCCGCCAGCGAAAAGACCTTGGAGTCGTCTTCCACGGGAGGATTCAGATAGACTCGCCCCTTCCAATCGACTGGGATACGCGGCGGACTTTGCGGGCCCGCAAATCCTCCGGATCGGTCGTAGACATAATACGTCTCGAATTGAATGACGGCACCCTTCTTGTGACCGGCCGCGGATCTCTCGACCGCAACGACCCTCGCGTCGCAAATGAAGTACTGGACCGATTCGTCTTGCCTTACCTTTTCGACTTTCACGACCTGCAGTTGCAGAACCTCCTTTGCCTCGTCCTTCAGCTTCTTGTATGCACCCGGCGGTAACTCGGCATGTGCCGTGCCGCCCAAGACCATCACGGCTAATCCGACGACGGCAAGCACACCGTTGTGGGAATCGTTCTGCATGGTCCAATCCTCCAACTGAAAGAAAGCAATTCCAATCCCCATCCAGCCACTGAACCTATCCGAAGCGCCCCCTCGTGTCAAAACACTTACCTTTGTTCAGTCGATTCAGCTCGAAGCATGGAAATGAGACTGCAAAACTGCTTGGTCTGTCGTCGGATGTCTGGTCAGTGGGGAGAGGCTGATGTACAGTGCCAGGAATCCGTTAAGCTATCACAATACACTGAGACTTGCAGAAAGGGGATTGCGACCATGGACAAGAGACCCATTTCCAGTTGGATTCGAGTGCTGTTCGGCGCAATTGGGTTCGCTGCAATCACGATCACGTCTTCCGCTGGGGATACACCATCGCTCCGCGCCGGAGCAGCGGTTGTCGACATCACGCCTCAGGAATTCTCGATGAACTTGCCTGGCGGCTTCCGAGGCAATCCGGCGGAAATCGCGCACGATCCGCTGCATGCCCGTGCACTGGTGCTGGACGATGGCGCGACGACGCTGGCGATGGTCGTCGTGGACAATCTGGGCGTGGCTCGTGAAGCGGCCGACGACGCACGGGCGCTCGCCACGGAGCGTTGCGGCATTCCACCAGAGAAGATCCTCGTAGCATCGACTCACACCCACAGCGCTCCGTCCTCGAATGTCAAAGAGGGCCAACCGGCCGCTGTGGCCTACCGGAAACTGCTGATCGAGGGAATTGCCGAGTCCATCGTCCGCGCTCACAAAGCACTTCGCCCGGCCGCCGTTGGACATGCCGTGCATCCGTTGCCGGACGAAGTCCGCAATCGCCGCTGGTATCTCAAGCCGGGCAAGATGCCGCTGAATCCCTTTGGCGAGATGGATCAGGTGAAGATGAATCCGGGTACCAGTCCCGAAGTTCTCGATCGGCCGGCCGGCCCCATCGACCCCGACGTGACGATCCTATCGGTCCGGGACACAAAAACCCGCAAACCGCTGGCACTCTTTGCCAACTACACCCTGCACTATGTCGGTGGCGTGCCGAGGGGCCAGATATCCGCCGACTATTTCGGCGAATTCTCGCGGCTGATGCCATTCCGGTTGCGTGCGGGGGATGACTTCGTCGCCATGATGTCAAACGGTGCCACGGGCGACATCAACAACATCCCTTTTCTCATCACCAGGCCCCCGCGCGAGCCATTTGAACAGATCCGCATCGTCGCCCGGAAAGCAGCCGATGCCGCATGGTTTGCCTGGAAGAAGATCGACGCGCACGACTCGGATCTGCGTCTCGGGATGATCGAACGTGAAATCACCCTGAAGATGCGTCGCCCGACCACAGAGCAAATCGAGCGTGCCAAGACCATCGTCGCCACGAAGGGCGAAGCCGAACTCGCCAAGCTACCGCGCCTGGCCGAGCCCTATGCCAGGCGGACGCTGTCGCTCGCCGCGGGTCCCGAGACTCTCAGTGTCCCCTTGCAGACGCTGCGCATCGGAGACTTCGCGATCTGCGCCATTCCCTTCGAGACACTGGTCGAAATCGGCCTCGACCTAAAGAAACGCAGCCCCTTTCCCCGCACCATAGTCCTCGGCGTGACCAACGGCTACAACGGTTACCTACCCACGCCCGAGCAACACGAACTCGGCGGGTACGAGACCTGGCTCGGCACGTGCAGGGTGCAGGAAGACAGCTCGGTGATCATTACCGATCACTTGCTCGAAATGCTTGGGGAACTGGCGAAGGAAGAATGACACGCCTGCCAGTCATGGACAATTCTGTCGCATTGGCGTTCCTGTTCGCGAAGGAGGTCCCCAACGAATTCAGGGCGGCAACGAATCTAGCACAGATCGACAGTCTTCTGTCGATGTGATGCCGGGAAGACTCTAGGCTCGCAGCTTGAGCTGCAGGGACTCGCCAGCTTCCAGCGTGATATCGCGGGCAAAACGGACCAGTACTTGATTGTCCTCGCGCTCGATCGTCGCGGCCTCCGGCCGGTCTTTCACGGTGGCGTCGACGTGAGTCGGGTCGAATCCGTCGACATTCAAAGCGATACTCCGTAGCCGCAGCTTGCCGTGCTTCAGTTCGATGCCGCACGTTTGCTCGTTTGCCTGTCGGGTTTGAGTGAAGCTGCCCCAGCCTTCGGCCGTTGTGAAAGCGGCCCGGAAATCTTCGGGTGTCAGCCGCGGTGTGAATTCCACGTGCCCCTGTGGACCGTGGCAGTTGAAGCCGCACACAGCTTGGAATACGCCGTAGCTGGCCATGGCCCGGGAATAATGGTCGCTGCACTCGATTTCGTTATACGGGTTGCGAAGGGCGGCGTTGTAGCGGTCGTGGATGGCTCGGGTAACCGCCAGACCGTTTTGCAGCAGATCGGGTTGATCGAGGCCTTCCCAGATCATGTGCGCGGCGGCCTGGTACTCGAAACCCGTCATGCACTCGTTGAAATAGCCGTACTGCCAATGGTTCTTGAATGCCGGGTTTTTTCCGCCTTTGGGCCACGAACACATGATCAACCCGGCGTCGCCCGCCGCAGCGTACCACCGTCCCGGCACGAATCGTTTGCGGAAGGGGCCGACATCCGGCACGAAGCTGTACTTCCATAACGCACGCAGCGCCGATAGCTGCTTGTCGCGATCAAACAACCGGCCCAGGCCAACCCAATGCGCCCAGGTCTGGCCAAACACCTGGTCGATGTAGCACCCGGAACCAACGCCGATCTTATCTTTATGCTGAGGATCTTCGATCTGGATAAAGTACTCGCCGTTGTACGTTTCCAGAATCGACTCCTCGCCGCGTCGAGCGATTTCTCGGCACTGTTCGGCGAACTGCTCGTCGCCCATCTCGGTCGCCATCGCCTCGCCGGCTTTGAGCATCGCCAGGTACAGCGAACTAATGAAGCTGATCTTGCCGTACCAGTTCGCGTCGAGCGTGTTGGGCTGGGCACCCTCGAGCATTCCGTCCGCGTTGGCGTCGCGTGCGATCATGAACTCGATCGCCCTCTTCACTTTGGGCCAGAGTCGCCGCAAGAAACCGTCGTCGGCCGACATCTGGTGCTCGCGCAACATGCCAAGGACGCGACCGCAGTGGCCGTCGTCGGCGTGGTGATTTGAACTGTTCAGATTGGTGCGCATCCCGACACCACCGTCGGCGTGCTGGCCAATACCGAAATTGACGCGTTCTCGTTCGATTCGCTCAATTTCCGGAAACAACCGGCCGGGGGCCTGGGCGTAGTGCCAGACGTGCGTACACGTACCCTGACAACAACCGATGCCCTCCCAGGCCCAGAAGCGGCCATCTTCGAAGCGGTAGCAGGTCGTCGTTGCTAGAGTCGATGCGTTGGCCAACGTTCGATCCAGCAACCAGTACGGCAGCGTCGAGTCGTACCAGGTCTCGACCCACTTGCGGGTGTCGCCGGCCAAACGATCGAACTCGGCCGCAATGTAACGGGCGACCGCCAGTGCCGAGTCGAAACGGGCTGCGTAGTAATGACCAACCAGTGCATTGCCCACCCCGTGGGCACGGAAGTTGGGGAAATGCCACGTAATGACGAAATCAACAGCCTGCTCTTCGCCCGGTTCCAGGTGCACCGAGCGGCCGAGTTGGCCGGTGAGCGGCACGGCAAGATCGGCCGTAGCGGCCTCGATCGCGTCTTCTGACGTGATGTCGGCCCGCGAAAAAGGGGTCAGGTCCAATTTGTGCGAAGCACCCTCCGGGCCGTTCCGGCAAATTGGACCTGACCCCTTTTTCGCGTCGAGCAGCGCCAACGTCATCGTGCCGAAATCGCGTTGCTGCTCGAGTGTGGCGTTGTCCAATGGCCGATCGGTAAACACGATATCGTCGATGCCGATGTTGCCCCAGCCTTTGCTGTATTGATCGACGATCTGAAGCCGAGCCTGTTTGCCCTCGAACGCTCGCACATTAAATGCCGTGCGGAACATGCGGTTGTCGTTGCGGCCGGTGGCCGAGGCGACAACCCGGTCATCGACGATCAGATTCACACATGTCCGGTCCTTGTGCGCCCCGCCGCCAATGAAGAATTGAATGAAATGCCGTTCGATTTTGAACGGCGGGCTGGTGAGCGTGCCGACTTGGCTGTCCTTTTCGCCCACGTTATTGCCGGGAGCCGAGGCGTGACTGTTGACGACGCGTTTGCCCTCACCTCCGACGTCGCCTTGATAGTCGGGGATGCTTTTCTTTTCGACGGGACCATCGCCAAAGGCAACGCCTTCGGTCGTCCATTTCTCGTATTCGGGGCGCTCGAAGTTATCGAATGCAATATCCGGCCTCGGCTCTTCGACGTTTGGCTTGGCAGGCAGTCCGGCCGAGCACTCCAGGGCTGCGAGCCCATCGTGTTTCACGATACGATTACGAAGCTCGCCGGTCTGTTGCGATTTGGTTTCCAGGCAGATCGCGTTCTGCAAGTGACCGAGGATATCTGCATCGACCGCTCGATCGCTGGTGTTCTTCACGCGAAAGCTCATCACGGTGGCCGGCAGCGATGAATCGTCCGCGTTGAGCGGAATGAACGGCGAGAAGGCCTCGAGCTGCACCTGGACCGGACAGCCCGCGTCGCGATACGTGATGCGGCCGATCGGGTAGCGGCCGTCGAAGCTTACCTGCTTGAACCCGGTGGCATCGAGCGGGAACTCGGCCTCGCCCAACTTGACCGCGAAGCCGATTTTGAATGGCTGAGTTACCGGCGCAGGGGCCAGGTAGTTCAAGCCCCTCATGTTGCTATTTCCGCCGACCCCGATGCCTTCGGGTAACACTGCGTCGCGAGGCAGGATACCGTTCTGGTCGCGATTGAAGATGTCCCACAGCCACAACCGGCCGTCGCCCGCGAGGTAGACGGTTCCCGCAAAAAGCCCTCCCACCGGCATGCCAATGTGCATCAGCGCATCGCGGTCCGTATAGGTCTCCTTCTCGCCGCGGACGAACAGCGAACGGGCCCAGGCCGGATCGAGCTTCTTGTCGATGGGGATCGTATCGAGATACTCATTGCCCTCGAATGGCCCGGCCATGATCGGCATCGCACCCGCACCGAAGGCGACTCCAGCCGCGCCCAACTTGATAAAACTGCGCCGTGAAACACCGGAGCTGCACCCGCAGTCCCCTTGGGCACACGACTTCGAACTCTGATCAGATGTCATGGCAGTGGACTCCTTAGATGGTACGCCGCTCGCGGCTGAGTTTTGCACGTTTCATAGTAACCCGAAGCGTAAGCGAGGCAAATATGACGCCCCTCGCTTCTTTCGGAGTCAGGTGACGGTCGCGAGCCTCGGATACATCGTCGCGTTGTCTCGCCGTGGTATCGTGCGGTAGAATACGTGTGATCCGCAGAATGCTGGCAACATAAAAAGGGCGACCCTCATAACGCTAAGGTATTCCTGAACTACCGACCCCTCAACCTTTGGACAGTCCTGCCATGAAGACACCTGCTATTGCCGTCTTCGGAATACTGCTATCCTTCGCGCCTGGTACGGCTGCCGACAGGCCGAATGTACTGCTGATCGTTTCTGAGGATAACGGGCCGGAACTGGGGTGCTATGGTGACCCGTATGCACGCACGCCGAATCTCGATCGTCTGGCCGCCGAGGGCGTGCGGTTCGAGAACGCCTTTGTGCCCTACTCCGTCTGTTCGCCTTCGCGAGCCTGCTTCCTTACCGGGCTACATCCGCATCGGAACGGACAGATTGGCTTGGCGACGCACAAATTCGCGATGTATCGCGAGGACACGCCCAGTTTTGTCACGCTGCTGAAAGCGAAGGGTTACCGCACGGGATTGGTCGGAAAACTGCACGTGAATCCTCCATCTGCATTCCCGTTCGACTTCACGGCGATACCCTCGGCGAATTTCCAGCGCAAGCAGTCGCCGGTCGACTACGCCGCCGCGGCCGCTCGGTTCTTCGAGCAATCCGGCAATGCACCGTGGTTCTTGTCCGTGAACTTCCCAGACGCCCATCTGCCTTTTCTGCGTCAGGTACATGCACTGCCGGCCGAGCCGCTCGCCGCCGACGACGTCAAACCCATGCCGTGGATCGGTGTCGACACACCTCGGCTCAGAGAACAAGTGGCCAACTATTACAATTGTCTCGAACGTCTGGATCACGCAGTCGGGTTGCTGCTCGACGAATTGCAGAAGACCGGGCGGGCCGACAATACACTGGTTTTCTACATCGGCGATCACGGCGCCCAGTTTCCACGTGGCAAAGGTACGGTTTACGAAGCGGGGCTGCGCGTTCCTTTGATTGTTCGCTGGCCGGGGCAGTCGCAGGCCGGACAGGTCCGGCAGGAACTCGTTTCCACGCTCGATCTGCTGCCAACCGCGCTGGTCGCCGCGGGCATCAGACCGGCAGGCAACCTGCCAGGCCAGGCCCTACAGCCGTTGTTGGCAGGCGTCCCCGCCCAGGATTCGCAGCGATACATCTACGGCTTCACGACCGGATCGTTTCCTGGTAACTGTTTCGTCCAGCATTCGGTGCGCGATGAACGCTTCAAACTGGTTTTCGACAGTACGTTTTCGTAAGTACTTTCTCCATGACGACTTATGCCGACCCCAATCGCTGTTGGCACCATGCGCGTCCCAGGGGCGACGCGGTGGATTGG
>JACKQG010000979.1_pt1 | contig 40286 bp, 27 predicted proteins | sample 8237621 | NCBI WGS metagenome assembly JACKQG01 (sample SAMN15677084, study PRJNA649215) | marine metagenome | biome: marine; feature: Black Sea; material: saline water; isolation source: suspended particulate matter (SPM) from the Black Sea western gyre | collected 2013-06-09/2013-06-10 | depth... | reverse complement strand
AAAACGCAGAAAGAAGCAGGAAAATCAAAACAAGAAGCGTAAGCGAGGCAAAGCACGCTACACTATGAATCGAAACCCGAAGCGTGAGCGAGGATCGAAGTACCGAACGAGCACATCCCTCGATTACGCTTCGGGTTACGATGGGAGGGACGGTGTAAGAGGAAACCCGAAGCGTGAGCGAGGGAGCGGCGGAAGTAACGACCACCGATATACTGAGGCCCGAAGCGCAAGCGAGGGCGAAGCGGTTTTCAGCCTCATTCCTCGCTTACGCTTCGGGTTACGCGTAAGCGGCTACGCCGCTTAGACTCGTACCATTCGGTACGGGCCGGTGGGTAGGAGACGTTATCGTGACGAAAGGACGCCAGATGGAAAACCGTTCGCGTGTCTTGATTCTGGATGATGACAAGGGCCAACTCGATACCCTGTCGGCGCTGCTGGAGGATGAAGGATTCGATGTTCTGGTCTCCCAGACGGCGGCGACCGGCATCGAGCGGCTTGGGCGTGGCGACGTGGACGTGGCCGTCGTGGATCTTCATCTGCCCGATGCGGACGAGGTACAACTGCTGGACAGCTTGGCCGAGTTGGCCGACGACGTAGCCTCGATCATCCACACGGGGTACAGCTCGTATCAGACCGCCAAAAAGGCCGTCAACATCGGCGCGTTCGCCTACGTCGAAAAGGGCGGCGACCCTTCCGAGCTCCTGCGCCAAGTCCACCGGGCTGTACGAGACCGTTTGCAGCGCCGCGCCGCGAAACTGGAGTCCGCGGTACAAGCACGCACGCGGGCTCTGAGTGAAAGCGAACGGAAGTACCGGCAGATCGTCGAGACAGCGAACGAAGGCATTTGGGGCATCGACGCCCAAGCGAACACGACATTCGCCAATGCTCGCATGGCAGATATGCTCGGCTACACGGTCGAGGAGATGCTTGGCGAGCCGTTGCTGTCGTTCATGGATGAACAGGCGAAGAGCGAAGCGCAGGAGCTTCTGGAACGGCGGAAGCAAGGTGTTCACGAACAGCATGATTTTCAATTTCGCCGAAAGGATGGAACGGACCTCTGGGCCATCGTTTCCACAAATCCTATCTTCGACGAGGACGGCCAGTTCGTCGGGGCGTTGGGCATGGTTACCGACGTTACCGAGCGCAGGCAAGCCGAGCAAGCGTTGCGAGAGGCAAAGAACTACACCGACAGCATCATTCGGTCAATGGCCAACATGCTGCTGGTCGTTTCGCCAGACGGCGAAATCGTGACGGTCAATGAGGCAGCCCGTACTGCGTTGGGGTACCCGGAAGATGAATTGATCGGGCGCCGCGCTGCGCTCCTCTTCGAAGAAGAAGAAGAAGAAGAAGAAGAAGAAGAAGAAGAAGAAGACACCGCCCAACTTATTCTGTCGCAGGATTCATTTCCTTTCAAGAGGACAGTGCTGCGCCGCTTGGTGAAAGACGGATCTGTCAGCAATTTAGAGAAATCACTTCTGGCCAAGAGTGGCGACAGGATTCCCGTGCTTCTGTCAGGATCAGTCATGCGAGATGACGAGGACAACATTCGCGGGATCGTGTGCCTCGCTCTGGACATAACCGAGCAAAAACGGGCAGAGAAGGCGTTACGGGACTCGGAGATAAAAAGCCGCACTTTGCTTGAGAGTTCACCGGTCTGCAACAAGATTATTGACCTCGATTCCCGGTTGCAGTACATGAGCGCGGCAGGTCTGAAGCAACTCAAGATTCCTGATATCGAGCCCTATTATGGGCGTACTTATCCTCCAGATTTCTATCCTGAGTCGATGCGAGCTCCCTTGATCGAACATTTGGAGCGAGCCAAGTCGGGGGAAACCTCCAGCGTGGAAACGCCTGTGCACGACACGGAAGGATGTGAAGTATGGTACCACACAACTTTCGTGCCGGCTCGTGACGATGACGGCCGAATCAAGTATGTCATCGCCTCATCCGTGGATATCACCGAGCGAAAGAAGGCCGAAAGGGAATTGCTGCTGCGGGACCGGGCTGTTAATGCGGCCACTGAGGGAATCAGTATCACCGACCCCAACCAGCCGGGCCATCCAGCCATTTTCGTCAACCAGGGTTTCGAGCATCTGACCGGTTACAGCGCCGAAGAGGTGCTTGGCCGGAACATGCGTCTTCTGCAGGGGCCCGATACGGATCCCGAAGCCGTCGATCGAATGCGTCGGGCCATCGCACAAGGCGAATCCACCACCGTCGAACTGCAAAACTACCGCAAAGACGGCTCGCCCTTCTGGAACCGCATTGCTCTGACGCCAGTAAGGGACGATTTGGGCGCCGTGACCCACTTCATCGGTATTCACGCCGACGTGACCGAGCAGAGACTCGTGGAAGAGCAACTTCGCCACACGCAGAAGATGGAGGCGGTTGGGCAACTGGCTGCCGGTGTGGCCCACGAGTTCAATAACCTGTTGTTCGGGATCCTCGGCAGTGCCGAGATTATACTCGCCACGCAGGAAGGCGAGCTTCCGGAACACCTTGAGCGTCCTTTGCGAGACATCAAGAAGTGTGGCCGGCGTGGTGCGACTCTGACGAAGCAGTTGCTCAGCTTTGCCAGGAAGAAGAAGCCGGAGATATCGCAGTTTGACATCAACCAGGTGGTCGGCGAACTGGACGGTGTGATCCAACGGATGATCACCGAAACGATCACACTGGAAACCGATCTTGCCCCGGACCTACCGCCGCTCGAAGCGGATCGCGGCGAGATCGAGCAAGCCCTCTTGAACTTGGCCAGAAACGCCCGCGACGCGATGCCGGACGGTGGCAAGCTGACGATCCGAACGGCCATCGAGCAGCTTGACGAGGCTCGCGTATCCACATACCCGCTGGCCGGGCCGGGGCCTTACGTCCAGTTGTCCGTGGCCGATACCGGCTGCGGGATGCCGGCGGAGACAGTGAAACGGATTTTCGAGCCCTTCTTCACCACCAAGCCCGTGGGCAAAGGGACCGGCTTGGGCCTTTCGACCGTGTTTGCTGATGTGACCAAGCACGGCGGGATTATCGAAGTGGATAGCCACGAAGGCGAAGGAACGACATTTCACATCTACCTGCCCAGTGCCGAACAGCCGGTCGACGCAGGCAGTGACGACGCGGCGCGTTCGGCAGACGCGTACCCCGGTGGCACTGAGACGATCCTTGTCGTTGATGACGACGAAGTCGTACTCGATTCCGGCGTTTTCCTACTGGAGATGCGAGGATACAACGTCATACGCGCACTGGGCGCGCCCGAAGCGATCGAGGCCGCCACGGCTCACGACGGGCCGATCGACCTGTTGCTGACCGACGTGACGATGCCAGAGATGAACGGCTGGGAACTGTCGAAGAAGCTGATCGCACAGCGATCAAACATGAAGGTGATTTTCATGTCCGGCTATGCCGAAGATGTTCTCAAAGCCGGCGCGGCCGAAGGCGAGCGCATCGAGTTCCTCGAAAAGCCCCCAGAGGGCGACTCGCTGTTTCGGCGCATCCGCGAGGTGCTGGATGCAACCACGAGGCCCGCATCGTGACACGCCGGAATCTCGTCGTTGATGACTCAGCGCGCGGTGAGGCAGACCGGTCGAACATGGTAACCCGAAGCGTCAGCGAGGAAATGGCTGCAGCGTCTTCCCTCGCTGACGCTTCGGGTTACGATGGGCTTCAAAGTGGCGCTGTCCAAGTAAGAGAGGAGTGTAGATCGTGACAGATATCAAGCGAAGGGCATTCATGCGAAGCACGGCGGCAGGATTGACGGCGGGCACTCTCGCATGCCAAGGCCTCCCGTCTGCCGCATCCGAAACCGAGGGGTCTACAGAGTCGCGTGAGGAGACCAAACACGCGATGAGCGACGTGCGTCTCAAAGCGATGACCATGGAGCGCATCGATACGCACAGCCACTGGCACTCCAAGCCGGCTGCGCTCAAGAACATGGCCCTGGGACTGGGTGACTTCACGCAGAGCCCTGGTATGAGTTTCAGCCGCCAACTCGCTTTGGGCAGCCGGAAACTGTACGGCATCGACGCCGGTCTTTTCCTTCGGCCGGATTCATCGGAAGAATTGTTCGAGAAGGCTGCCTCGCTCAGGGCGAAAGGACCGGCGGCTGCCTTGGAGGCCGCGTTGGATGCGGGCGATATCTCGATTCAATTCTGCTTCTCCGGCTTCAGGCCCGAACATGCCTCGCACGCGAAACTGTCGCCACGACTGCGGTTGCTCGCTTACATCGATCAAGCCATCGCCGGCCAGGACCGCGCGTTCTGTCCGGACGGCCGAGACATGGAATTCAACTACTACGATTCGATTAGCGGCCATTTCGCCGGGCCGAAGACGCTCACAGACTACCTGGACGCGTTGGACGCGACCATCGATTCGTGGCGCTCCCACGGAGTCGTGGGGATGAAGACGGCCTTCGCCTACACGATCGGTCTGAAGTTCAGCGACCCGTCTTTGGAGGAGGCACAGGCCGCATTTGCCAAGAAACAGGACATGAGCCGGGAGGAGATAGCAAAGGTGCAGCACTACGCGTTCCGGCACGCGCTGCTGGCGTGCCAGCGTAACGAGTTGCCAGTGGTCGTGCACACAGGCTTCCAGATCTGGGGGCACTCGGACCTCCGACAGTCCAATCCGATGCATCTGCACAACCTTCTGGTCGACAAACGATACAAGGACATTACGTGGGTGCTGCTCCATGGAGGCAACCCTTACGTCGGTGAAACGACCTACCTGGCTCGCATGTTCCCGAACGTGAATATCGACTTCACCTGGATTTCCTGGATGACCCGGGCCCGGTTCCGAATGGCGTTGGCCGAGTGGATCGAGATTGTGCCGCACGGCAAGTTCTGCTTCGGTTCGGACAGCAGTTGTCCGGAGAGCATCGTCGGCACGGGCGAAATCACCCGCGAGGTCATTGCTAACGTTCTGGAAGATCAGATCGCCCGACGGATCATTGATGAGCGAATCGCTCTGGACTTCATCGAACACACCTATGTCAAGACGCCGACTCGTCTGTTTCAGTTGTAGGAAGCCGAGCCTCGGCGCAGGAATAAGTGGGGCACGATTCCATCGTGCCTGGCACGTTGGAAACGTGCCCCACAGTCAGAATGCAACGGCGTCGGCTCCTTGACAACAGAAAGGTGATCGCCATGAGACTATCGTCAAGGTCCGCCAGCATCATAGTAGCGTTGTGGTTTGCCGCAACGGCACTGCTCGGTGAAGCTCGCGGGGAATTGCTCAGGTTCCGGCCTCTCGGACAGCCAACAGCGGCCAAAGAAGAGGCGGCGCGGAAGATCAACGAACTGATGCTCTTTCAGGATCGGCTGTACCTGGGCCACGGGGATTGGTTCAAGGATACTGGCCCGACGGACGTTATCTACTACGACTTCGCGCAGCAGAAATTCGTCAACGAGTACACCGTCGACGAGGAGGCCATTGTCCGGTATCGACGCTACGGGAATCGTTTGTATCTGCCTGGTGCGGATTCCACGGAGAGTTGGGAGTTCGGCAATCTATACGTTCACGAAGCCTCGGGCTGGAAGAAGCACCGGACGATTCCTCGGGGCCTGCATGTGTTCGACTTCGCAGAGTTCACCGACCGGTGGTACGTGGCCACGGGCAGCTACATTGGCCCTTCCGAGGGGAGACCGGCGATCGGCGCGATCTACTCTTCCGAGGATCAAGGGGCGACTTGGCGATACGAGTTCACGACCCCCTCGGCGTTTGGCGCTGTCTACCGGCTAACGGCCTTGATGCCGTACAAGGGTCGCCTATTCGCATTCGGATACGCGGACGGTCCGATGGCCCGCGAGTCGACTCCCGAGCAGAACCAATCCGACGACGGCAAGCAGTATAACCGGGTCGCGAGGTCGTTCGTCCACGACGGTGGGGGATGGTTCCGAGCCGATATCGTTTCAGCCAGTCTTGTCCAGACGATCGAACCCCACGTCTTTGGCGACCACCTGCTGCTATGTGCTCGCATCGGTCGCTATGGGGATCAGTTCAAGAACCAGTGGCAGTTGTTCGCCCACGACGGCAAGAACACACGCCGCGTGCCACTGGAGTGCGATCAGATCGTGGACACGTTGGTCAAGAACGACCGGCTGATGCTGTTGTTGGCGCGGCAGGGGAAATACTCACTGGTGGAATCCACCGACCTCGCCCATTGGACGCATCGCGACCTTGCGCCCGATATCAAACGGCCGCTTTCCATCGAGTACGACGGCACATCTTACTACCTGGGTCTGGCCGACGGCACCGTGTTGGCCGCGACCGCGTCCGTCGATTGATCTTGTCAAGCGGCCGCGGACTACCATACCTGAATCACCCGGAAACCAACGGTAGCGTGCCGATCCGATGGCGAGCGCGCGTTGCGGAAGGCTGATCGGCAGGCGGGAGAGGGCTGGCTCCAACTGCCGCCGCGATGCACACGTAGCGAGCCGGAATCGGGGCCCATTGGATCGCTCTGAGGTGATCGCTCGTAGTACTTCCGGTCATGCCAGTCTTGGCACCATTCCCCCGCGTTCCCGCGCATGTCGAAGAGGCCAAGCGTGTCAGGCTTGAACTGCCCGACCGGGGCCGTGAACGGGTGACCGTCATCCCAAGCCGAGGTCGAACCGGTCGCGACTTCCGGCCACTTGCGCCCGAGGGACACATCGGCGACGTTGGCCCGCTCGCGCAGCGATCGCGGGTTGGCGGCGCTGGCCGATGACGCGGTCATCCCCAAGCGGCAGGCGTATTCCCATTCTGCTTCGGTCGGCAAACGGCATTCGTCGCCCTCGGCGCTCTGCAAATACTCGCAGTACGCGACCGCGTCGTTCCAGCTCACGTTGACTACCGGATGTTGGTCGGTTTGCGGGAAACCAGGGTTTTCCCAGGTGTACTGCGCCCCGGATTCCAGTTTTCCGGTCGCCGAATTCAGGCCCCAGCCGTTGCGGCCATCTTCGACCTTGTCCGGGTGGTAGTCGCCCCAACTGAGAAAGCTGCGAAACTGCCCGACCGTCACCTCGTATTGCGACATGTAGAACGGTCTGGTGATTCTGACACGATGCTGCGGACGTTCATCGGACAATCGGCTCATATACCATTCCGGCATCTTATGCGCGGTAGCCTCCTGAGACAGCCGGTTGGTTGCCGCTTCGGTGGACCCCATGTGGAACTCGCCCGGCGGGATCAAGACGCACTTCATGCCGAGGAGGTTCGCGTATTCTACAGGCATACCCAGGTGATGCGCCCACGCCTGCTGACTGCCCTTGATCTGTTCGGCTGTGAAGGGCGGAACGAGTGGCGGTGGTGCTTTGGACACCATGGGTTCCTTCCCGGACGGGGCGGACGAAGTCCGGCCGTGAGCCAGTGCATCCGCCGGGGGCTCATCGGCGGCCAGGCTCGCGCAGACAACTTCTTCGTCATTCCGGGCAAAGACATGTTTGTAGGCGAAAGCCGGATGGGACCAGCAGACACCACTGCGGCGCCGGAACTGCTCTCGCGTGGGTTCGAGCAATTTGGCGCGACTGATTTGCTCGAATCCCCTTGCCGACAGCCGGGATACAATCAACTCGCCGCGATCGTTGAGAATCCAAGTCTTCTGGCCGTTGCGGACCAGATGGCCCATTCCCCAGATGACTTGCGATGTTGCTGTGCGGTCCTCCCAGACTTGCTCGCCCGTGTTGGCGTCCAGACAGCGCAACTGGCCGAAATAGTCGATTCCGTAAAGGAAATCGCCGGCCAGCCAAGGTGTCGAGATCACGGCATGTAAACTCTTGCCGCGTCGTCGAGCGGGACCGGCGTATTCCCAAACCAATTCGACTTTCAGTTCATCCGGATGCAGTTTCAGCATGCGCGCACCATGCTGGGTACAGGAGACGAACAGCCTGTTCGAATCGAATGCGGGGCTTGCGATCGGATCGATCCATCCGCCATCGTGACCCCACGCGTGCCTCCAATAAACAGTCCCGGTATCCGGATCCAGTCCGGAGACGCTGGCTCCCGTCCAGCAGACGAGGACACGGCGACCGGCCTGTTCGATAACGATGGGCGAGGAGTAGGATGTCGGCTCGTCAAGAGCTTTCCATCGCTCGTCGCCAGTCCTTTTATCGAAAGCGACGATGCAGGCGCCACCCGCACCGCCGACCTGCAGAATCACAAAGTTACCTTCCACAAGTGGTGCGGGGGCGATTCCCCACGTTAACAGGCGGATCTTGTATTCGTCGACAAGATCCTTCTTCCACAGCACCTTGCCAGTCGCGCCATCGAAGCAATGGAAATGGCCCACAGTACCCAGCGAAAAGGCACGACCGTCGTCGATCGTAACGCACGCCCGAGGCCCGGCGGGAAAACCGACGGATCCATAATCGCACGGATAGGCGTGAGTCCATATGGTCTTGCCCGTCTTCCAGTCCATACAGTGAATCCGTTCTACTTGTTCCGGTTCGCTCACGTAGTCGCTCACATACACGCGCCCCTCGGCGACCGTCGGCCCGCTGTACCCGCTGGAAATACGGGTGCGCCAGCGAATCTTGATCTGAGGTGCTTCGAACTTCTCGATGATGCCGGACTCGTGCCAGACGCCGTCTCGACTGGGACCTCGCCACTGAGGCCAGTCGTCGGCCAGCAGGATGCCGTAGAGGAAAGACCACGTCAGCGCAGCGTGAACCGCAACAAGTGTTCTCATGGAACGACACTTCCTATAAACTCGGTCAATCCAGTGCGCCAAAAGACACAATCTCGCCGGACCGGCAGGTAGCAAACAGCCGGCCGCCCTGGAACGCCAGATCCGTGACTTCGCTCGGCACGGGGGCACTCCAGAGTTCCTCCCCGTCAGCGGCGCCGGTCGCGTAGACCTTTGTTTCTCCGCCGGAGAACAACACGCCACCTGCTTCGATCAACACGTTCATCAGGACACCTTCCCACGCTTTCCAGACGAGACGCCTTGGCGGGGCCGCTTTGTCGTTGGTCAATGGCCCTGAAGAGGCAACCAGGTAGGGACCGACCTTGCCGCCAACTTTCTGGTTGGGTAGATAGGCGGCATCATCGCCGACAATGGGCAGCCTCCCAGTGGCGTTCTCGGCTACGTACTTCACATGCCACACATATTGCCTTCCGCGCGTAGTGGAAACCAGCCGATTGTCTGCCACCATGATCTCAGGCCCGCCGCGGCGAGCACCAAACAAGACGGGTGCCACGGCACGCGGCGTTCGATCCGAACCACTAAGTTGGATCTGCCACGGCGCCGCCTCGGGGGTCGGGAAATAGAGGCGATCTTCACTCATGGCCAGCGGGCCGCCTGGGACAAATGCATTTCTGAATTTGGCTACCGAATCGTTGAGCAGTTCTTCCCAGCGCGAACGTCCCGTTCGTGCATCGAGGGCATAGACAACGGTTCCTTCGCTAGGCAGCCGACCCGCCGCAAAATACGCAACTCCGTCGTGAACCAGCACACCGCTGCCGACGGGCCAGAGCGAGGCATATCGGCCGTAGGTAACCGCTCGATCGGGCGCCAGTGCGGCTTGGAACTGCCAGATCAACTGGCCGCTGTCCGCACGCAGGCAGTGCACCCAACCGTCTTCGTCGCCCACGTAAATCCTTCCTTGCCACAGATAAGGTGCTGCAGGAATCGACGCGCCTACAAGGTACTGCCACTTCTTCTCGCCCGTGCGAGCATCCAAAGCGCAGACTTCGCCATCGGCTGATCCGCAGAAGACAAGTCCGTACCCGGCGCACGCGGGTGTGAGGGGGCCGGATAGCCTTTCGTGCCACAGCGATTTCATCGGTAACGAGACCTCTTCGGAACTCCGTCCGCTTCGCTCGCGATCCGCACGCCAAGTCGCCCAAATCGGGTTGGTCTGTTCTTCAATGACTTCTCGTTCAAATGCTGCGCCCTGCCGCAAACGTTGATCGGTAGGGATCGGCTGCGGCGGTTCACCCGGCCCCATCGCTAGGCTTCCTCGAAGGGGCGACGGGCATTGACAGCCGGGTGCTTGGATATAGAACATACCGAACGCCGGAACGGCAGCGAAGGTGCACGTGGGACGGAAGCCGCCAAAGGAAACCTTCTGAGGAGTTGCCCCGGACGTCTCTTCCATTGATGCCAGGCTCAGGACCGAGGTCTCGGTCGAGCGGTATATCAGGCAATTGCTGGTCGCTAGCGAGGCAGTGCACTTGATAGCCCAATTAGGCCGCGTCCATTTGCGAGTCCCGTCCAGCACATCGGCGGCGGCCAGCCCTTTGTCGTGTTGACGCATCCCGTAGACGGTATCTTTGGAGAAGGCAAAGTTGGCGACTGTGAGCCCGAAGTCGCAGTCGAACAAGCGGGAACCGTCGCGCGCGGAGAATGCAGCCAGTTCTCGTCTGTTGTGACCGACTCTGAGCAAGTCGGCCCCGGAGTAGAATCCGCCTCGCTTGTCGGCCACCGGCCGGTTGTACAAGATCCATAGTTTGTCTCGATAAGCGGCGCAACCCACTACTTCGCTTCCTTCCGGCAGTTCAGTACTCTTGGACCAGACTCCTTCGCCCGACGCGGCGTCCAGTGCATGAAGTCCGAGTTGTGGGTCGCAATAGAAGCAGTGTCCGTCACTAACTGTCAGCGAAGACGTGACGGCCGGTGTGCGGTTGATCCACTTGAGATTCCCGGACTGGCGGTCGAGTGCAAACACGGCTTTCGAGCGGCCTCGATAGTTCATGGTGTTCCAGTCCACTTTCACGTTCGGCGACTGTCCCACGCCGCCGAACAACGTGTCGTCCACGCAGGAAAGGTACAGCCATACGTCTCCCGTCTCCGGCGAAGCCTGTGTCGGAATCGGAATGGATCGGCTGATGGCACCATCCGTAAGATCGACGACGTGACAAAACTGGCGGCCCAACAAATAGAGTTCGTCGCCCATAACGGCGTAGTCGCAGCAGAACTCACGATTGCTATACATGCCGGGAGGTCGATCGATGGGCAACTCCTTCTTGCCGACCTTGGACCACAACTCGACGCCACTGAATGCGTCGAGGACTTGGATATAGGGCGTGGTGTCAGGATGGTCGGGATAAGAAAGTCCGGCGATGATGACCCGGCCCCCGGCCAACGCGATTCCGGCCGAAGCCAATCCCGGCCGATAACCCGCAATCCAATGCGGCCGATACGTTGTATACGGCATCTCGTCTTGGCTGGCGAGCGTGTTGGCCGGATTGTAATTTCGATGGGTCCACTCGTCCCATCCCGGTGATGGTGGACGTGTGATCAGGGCCCACACACCGTCGCCTTCAACAATCTCATAGGTCTTGATGTCGGCCTTCTTCAGCCAGTCTTCGAGTTGTCCGCGGGTCAACACGTTCCCGCGCCGGCCCGCTGCGGCACTCTGGCCGATCACAGCGATCCCGTTCGGGCTGAGAACCCTGTAGACTTCTCTCGCGTCGCGCCCACGAAGCCCATCCGTGAACTGGTCGCCGCATATCACGAGATTGGCCGAACGACTCGGATAATCCAGTTGATCGAAGCGTCCGCGTTGGACGAGGATCCGCCCGCGGCCCAACTCCACCCCATCGACATCCCGGCGCAGCTTCTGAACCGCGTCCCAATCTGGCGCGACGCAATGCATGGTCAATTCACTAGCCCTGGCAATCTCAATCGCCAGCCTTGCGTCCCCAGGGCCCACATCCAGGCCAATGCCTTGGTTCCACTTCAATTTGGAGACGATCGTGCGAGCGATATTTGTCGCGTCGCGCTCGCCGCTCGGCCGATCCGTTTTCAGGTCGGCGGCGTTGGCAGAAAACACACCGACGGCGGCCAGCCAAGCCGAAATCCACGCTGTTCTTGTCCGTTTGTTGTTCGTAGTCCTCATGCCTCGCGAACTCCTTTATCAAGGGTCTTGGTCAAAGGATCGGTCAACGCATTCTAACAACCAGGTACCTTTCACGCACCAAAAGCGGACGCTTGCCTCAGTGACAGGTTTATGTTACTGCTAGGACTATGTCAACAATCCATGAAACCGGACCGCCTTGAGACAACAATGCGTATCGTCTCATCTGCTTGTGCGAACAGAGCCGCTGCTGCACGCATTGCCAATGCCGCGGCTGCGATCGTGCTAGTCTGCATCGTATTTGCGGGCTGCGGTGATTCCCCGGATCGTGGACCAGCAGAGTTAACCGTCAAAGACGCTCCGGTGCCTACGCCGCCGGAAGTGCTCGAACGACTGCGTGACCTCGGCGGCCAGTATCGTCTCGATCGACACGGTCGTGTCTGGGCGCTCAGTTTTCACCGCTGCCCGTTAGAGGATGGTGACCTCGAAATCCTTCGCTCGCTTCCGCACATTCGAACGATGACGCTGCGCGGTGTGTCCGTTGTGGGCGGGACGCTATCGACGGAAGGGCTGAAGCCCATCGAATCGCTGCGGGAACTACGCCGGCTGGATCTCAGTATGAACCACCGGCTTAGCGGATCGCTTGCCTCGATCACGTCCTTGTCAAATCTGGAGTTCCTGGATCTTCTCGGGACGAAGTTCGGCGATGAGGCGATGCCGGCTGTCGCGATGTTGCCAAGACTCAAAACGCTCCGCCTGGGGCATCTTAAGCTTACCCATCGGGGCCTGAAGGCGCTGCGGGGCTCCTCGATCGAACGATTTGATTATTGGCTGCGCGGCGATCAGAGTGTAGCCCTGCTTGGCGGAATGAAGAAGCTGAAGATTTGGTTTATCGGATACGGAAATGTCCCTGTGAACCGCCTGCCCGAGTTTGCCGGGGCCGATCAGCTCGAGGAAATCACGCTGACTTGTCACGGAGACAAGTGTCCGCCGGAATCCATCGACGCACTTCGCTCTTTGCGATCGCTCAGGAAACTCGAGATTTCGGGCCCCGCCAATTCGGATTGGCCGATTCTCGCTGCCCTTGACGATCTATCGGAACTGAAGGCCCTTCGCCTCATCAACATTGGCGATCGAGCGCTTCGCCGGCTTCCACGCATCGAGGCTCTCGAAACACTGGACCTGAATCTATCCTCTTCTGGATCTGGACAGAGTTTGCGCGAGCTTCCAACCTTACCGCAACTGCGTCACCTGGCGCTGAATCCGAAAACGACAACAGCCGATGGTCTTATGTCCGTATCAGGATGCAAGCATTTGGAGACGCTGGTGTTCCAGCCGAATCGGATTGGTGGGTTCCTCCATGTAAAATCGCGATCACGCCAGCAGTCCACGGCGGGTTTCGTTGCCGCAGACCTTCGTCCGGTCTTGCGGCAAACGGCGATGAGGACGCTAAGAGTCGACGAACTCGGGTTCGGCGATGAACTGATGTACGAAGTGTCCGCCGCCGAAAGACTTCAGGAACTGGGCGTAAGTGGTCTGCCCATCACCGACGCAGGGCTCGAACCGCTACGTCGTCTCAAACATCTTCAGTTGCTGGATATTGCAGGAACAGAAGTCAGCTTTGACGCCGCGCAATCGCTTCACCAGACGTATCTTCCAAAGTGCAAAATCACCGACAATTGGTGCTGCGGGTGCATGACGATCGAAGCTAAGTAGGAGCCAGATCGTCAGAGTTCCAACTCGGAGAGATCAGGTTTCGAACAGAGAGAAACAGCGCGACGACGACCAGATCGTAGATTATGCTGTGAAAACCAAATGCGATCGTGACCACGGGATCCCACATCTCGTCAGTCTCGCCTTGCTGACTCAGCAAAACGCCAAGCCAAACGAAGACTGCCGCCGCCAAAGCAGCGCCAATGAAGTCGAGGATACCCGACAAGACAGCCGTCACGCCCAACTTATCACGAAGACGGATCTTGGAAATGCCAAAACAGACGGCTGGTACTGCATACAAGAGCCCTATCGCAAGGATCAGGCCCCAGGCAAGCAAAGCAGCCAAGTCGATCCGAGCGGCGTTTCGGATGAGACGCACGCCGATCTTGATCAGCATGTAGATTCCGAAGATCGTCATACAACCAATTCCACCCGTGCCTTTCTTCTTGGATGCGGACGACGGGCGGTCGGAGACGTCGGGCTTCGGCGGAAGGGGCGCTGGGCGATACCAACGGGGCCTTCTGGCGACGAGGACGATCAGGCAGACGATACTGACGCCCGCCGTCAAAGCCAGCACTTGCCACTGGTCCGGCAGTGTCAGCTCGGCGAGCACAAAGCCTGCCGATACGATCCAGCCAATCGCAAAGAAGACGATGCTACTGCGCCATAGGCCGATACTGTTTGTTTCGCGAGCCAAACCCAGAAAGGCCAGCAGCACGACGATCTCCGGCAGTATGGCCACGGTGTCTACCATGTCCGTAGGCGTGACGCCGTCCGGTTCGTTGACTTGCGTGAGTTCGAAGTACATTCCGATTGCCGTGAGGCAGATGGTCACCAGCGCGGCACCGGCTCCGACAAGCAATCGTCCGCCAAGGCGCTCCTGCGGAGTCCACTTCGACGAATCCTCGTCGGCCAGTTGCTCGGAAGGATGATAAGCGTACGGATTGTCGTCAAACATGTTTGTCTCGGACTGGTATCACTGGCACGGGCACGCTTTACCAATCACGACTTCGCCTTGACATCATACGCATACAAGAAATCGTCATATCGAATATAAAGTCGACCGGCGCAGATCACCGGATGTGCCCACGCAGGACCCTCGCCACCGGGCGGCAGTCGAAACTGGCTGATCATTTCATGACGTTCCGGCGTTGCTTTGACCAGACCCATCAACGATTGTTCGCCCAGTGTGTAAAACATCCCGTCGGCATAGGTCAGCGATCCTTTGCCCACGCCCGGTTCGTTGTACATCGTCTTGCCCGTTTCCCAGTCCAGACAGATCCAGCCGCGGCGGTGGCCGGAGCCGTAGAGATACCCGTCCAGCAGAATCACGCCGCCGTGATGGTTGTCCAGCTCCCGTGATTCCCAGAGCGTTTCCGTCGTCACTTTCCCGTCGGTGACTCGTACCTTCAGCTTGCGGCTGCCCACTTTGTGCCCGGTGCTGTAGAAGACACAGCCGTCCTCTAGAATCGGTGTGAAGATATTCTCGTCCCAAGGAGTGATATGGCCAACGTGCCAAAGCAACTTGCCCGAATCGGCGTTCAATCCAATGCACGCCTTGGCCGTCATCGTCGACAGAATTCGCAGGCCGCCGTATTCGGCCAAGCTTGCTGACGCGTAGCCCGCCAGTTCCCCGGTGCTGGGCGATTTCCACTCGACCTCGCCCGTCATCTTGTCCAACGCCACTACGGCAGCCTGCGGTCCACCGGGGCTGCAGATGACCCGGTCGCCGTCGATCAGCGGCGCCTCGGAAATGGCCCAAGTGATGTTCTTGCTTTCGAATTCTTCGAGGATATTGAATCCCCAGATCTTCTCGCCTGTGCGCGCATCCAGACACACCAGTTCGCCGTGCGGACTCTTGTGATAAAGCCGGTCGCCGTCGATAGTCGGCGTGGACCGCGATCCCGGCTTAGGCGCCGTCCACGCGCGGCCGTTTTCGTATTGCCACTGGATCTTGCCGTCCAGATGCAAGGCAGTCACAACGGTATTGTCGTCGATATTGCCGGCAGTGAAGATCAGGCCGTGGGCCAGCGACACGCTCGAAAAACCACGGCCGATGCCGCGAGCCGTCCACACCAGCGGCGGTCCCTCGTCAGGCCAGCGTTTGAGCAGCCCGGTTTCGGTCGATTTGTTGTCTCGGTTAGGGCCGTGGAATTGCGGCCAGAACGGATCCTCCGCAGCCCTGACCGATGCAGATGCGAGCAGGCCAAGAATCAATGAAAAACAGAACGTTTGTCTCGGGTAAATCGCAAACCGGGTGTCAATCATGGCGACGTGCCTTTCCTGCGACTGCTCAACAAATCAAATGCGAGTATACCAGCCAAAAAGATCACTTCCCACAGCGCCCGAAAATATCGACTGCTGGCAACAGAGACGTAACCGACGCGGCTGACGGCTTTCCGGACAATGTCATCATGGTATGCTAAGCGGCGGTGCAAAGACAAGACTCGGAAGTCCGGCCTACCAGGCGGAACACGGTGGGAACCATGGCTAACAATCTCTACATCGCATCGACCGAACCACGGAGCAGCAAATCGTTGGTCGCATTGGGCGTGATGGAGCTTCTGTCGCGTCGTATCCAAAAGCTCGGTTTCTTTCGGCCCGTGATTCGCGCCGGCGATGAACCTGACAACGACATCGAACTGGTGCGCCGCCGCTACGGACTGCCATTGCCGTATGAATCGTTGTACGCAGCCACGCATGAAGAGGCCCGGCACTTGACGGCCAGCGGCCGGATGGATGAACTGCTGGAGAGAATCCTCGCCAAATACAAGGCCCTCGAACGGCAGTGCGATTTCGTCGTCTGCGAAGGAACCGACTTCAGCGGCGTGGCGGCCGCTTTCGAATTCGATTTCAACGCTCAGGTGGCCAACCACTTGGGCTGCCCAGTGTTGATCGTCGCCAGCGGCCGGCTCAAGACTGCCGAGGAAGTTTTCGAATTCGTTCACGCGGCGCGCGAGGCATTTGTCGACGAAGGCTGCCAGCTCGCAGGAACCGTGGTCAATCGCGTGGAGCCGGAACTCGTCGATCAGGTGCGGGAGCGATTCGGCGCAGCGTGGCCTCACGAAGACCCGATTTACGTCCTGCCCCAAGTCGAGATCCTCAGTAAGCCGACCGTCGGTGAGATTGCCGAGGCATTGGGTGGCCGCCCGCTCCATCGTGTCGAAGATCAGATGAAACGCGAGGTGCGCGAATACAAGGTCGCGGCCATGTTTCTGCCGAACTTCCTGGACCATGTCCAGGAAGGCACACTTGTTATCACGCCGGGCGACCGAGCGGATATCGTACTCGGCAGCCTCGCTACGGTCTTCTCGGACAACTACCCGATCATTGCAGGAATCGTGTTGACCGGCGGTTTGGAACTAGCGCCCCAACTCCAGCGGATGATCGAAGGCTTTGGGCGGTCGGTGGTACCCGTGATCAGCGTTCCCAGCGATACCTTCGAAACCGCAACGCGAATCGACGACGTGAACGCTCTGATCACGCCGGACAACGACCGCAAAACCGCCGCGGCGCTGGGCGTTTTCGAATCGAATGTCGACCTGTCTGGGCTCGAACAGCGAATCGCCGCTTCGCGTTCCGACCGGATCACGCCGCTGATGTTCGAGTACGAACTGATCCAAAGAGCCAAAGCGTCGCGCCAGCATATCGTATTGCCCGAGGGCACCGACGACCGCATCTTGCGAGCCAGCGAAATACTGCTGCGGCGCGAGGTAGTCGACATCACGTTGCTGGGCGCCGAAGCGGAGATCCACGAGAAGATCTCGTCGCTCGGGTTGGATCTGGATGGCGCAACCGTAGTCGATCCGAACGATTCGCCATTGCACGATGATTTTGCGCAAACCTACTTCGAGCTGCGACAGCACAAGGGCATCAACGAGGACGTGGCCCACGACGTGATGCGCGACGTCAGCTACTTCGGAACGATGATGGTCTACAAGGGTCTGGTCGATGCGATGGTGTCAGGCGCAGCGCACACGACGGCTCATACGATCCGGCCGTCGTTCGAGTTCATCAAGACGCGGCCGGAGTGCTCGATTGTCTCCAGCGTGTTTTTCATGTGCCTGGAGGATCGCGTCCTGGTGTACGGCGATTGTGCGATCATTCCCAATCCGACACCGTCGCAGTTGGCCGACATCGCCATCAGCTCGGCCGAAACGGCCAAGATGTTCGGGGTCGATCCGCTGGTCGCCATGTTGTCGTATTCAAGCGGCCAGTCGGGTTTGGGCGAGGACGTGGACAAGGTCAGAGAAGCGACGCGGTTGGTTCGTGAACATCGGCCCGACCTGAAAGTCGACGGCCCCATCCAATACGACGCAGCAGTTGACGCCAGTGTCGCGCGAAAGAAGATGCCGGACAGCGAAGTGGCCGGGCGCGCGACCGTGTTCATCTTCCCCGACCTGAACACGGGCAATAACACGTACAAAGCCGTCCAACGTTCATCCGGCGCCGTGGCCATCGGCCCGGTTCTGCAAGGTCTGAAGAAGCCCGTCAACGATCTCAGCCGCGGATGCACCGTGCCCGACATCGTCAACACCGTTGCGATTACCGCTATTCAAGCCCAGTCCGCTAAAGGCTCTCCATGAGAATATTGGTTTTCAATTTCGGAAGTTCTTCGATCAAGTATGAACTGTTCGACATGCGCGACCGCGCCACGTTGGCAACGGGGTTGCTGGAGCGGATCGGCGAATCGGAAAGCCGCCTTTGCCATCGTCATCGGAACGGCAGCGGCGAATTTGACGAAATCATCGACGAGACGTCCGTGGCCGATCACCGGCAGGGCATGGACCGAATCGGCGCGATACTGCAGCAAACAAAGGCATACCAGGACCCGAGCGACCTGTACGGCATAGGCCACCGCCTGGCACATGGCGGCGAGGCATTTCGGGAACCCACCTTGATCGACGCCGCCGTACTGGAGACGATTCGCGGACTGACTCCGCTCGCGCCGTTGCACAACCCGGTCATGGTCGCGGGTATGGAGCTGGCTTTAGCCGGTTTCCCTGGCGTGCCCCAGGTGGCCGTGTTCGATACGGCGTTTCATCACACGATCCCGCCGTATGTTTATCACTATGCCGTTCCGCGCGAGCTGTACCGTTCGTGCCACGTTCGGCAGTATGGCTTTCACGGCACGTCGCTCCATTACGTTGCCAAACGGACAGCGAGGTTTCTGGATCGGCCTTTCGATTCGCTGAATCAGATCGTTTTGCACTTGGGCAACGGTGCCAGCGCCGGCGCCATCCGGCAAGGCAAAAGCGTGGATACATCCATGGGAATGACGCCGTTATCCGGCCTGATCATGGGCACGCGTTGCGGGGACTTGGACCCGGCCATCGTCTTTCACATGGCTCGTTTGACCGGCTGGTCGAACGAGCAGATCGAAGCCAAGTTGAACAAGGAGAGCGGGCTCAAAGGCATTTGCGGCGACAACGACATGCGGGTGATCGAACAGCGAGCCGAATCCGGCGACGAGGCGGCCCAATTGGCCGTCGACATGTACGCGCACCGAACGAAGAAATACATCGGTGCCTACTACGCCGTACTGGGGCACGTCGATGCCCTCGTGTTCACCGCGGGAATCGGGGAGAATTCGCCGCTCGTCCGCGCCCGCTCGTGCGAAGGCCTGCACAACCTGGGTATCGCCATTGATCCGGAAAGAAACTCACAGCGATCGGACGAGGTATTCGAGATACATGCCGACGGTAGCACTGTCAAAGTTCTTGTCGTTCCCACCGACGAAGAACTCGAAATCGCCAAGCAGACCGTCGAGCGAATTCAAGCGGGGGGCGTGGGCAGGTCTTGACATCCGCACGGTCCAGGCGTTGCTGGGGCATGGTACTTGGACACGACCACGGTTTACACGCACGTACTCAATCGCGGAGGCCGAGGCGTCCAGAGCCGGCTGGACTGAAGACGCCGCAAGTAGCTGTGGTCGGCCTATCACCGTGAGCGCGTGGGGCATCGATGCAATCTACAAGACCGGCAGTTGGCGGATCCTTGCCGAAATCACTCAGGATCATAGCCGCACGTCACAAGTTTGTCGCCTGACCGCAGCGGCCGGACTTCACACCTCGTCTGGAATGCGGTAGTGCTTGCGGTATTCCGGCTTCAGCATCCGGTTGGCAGATTCGTCGTTGGTGAACGACTCTGTGACAGCGTCGAACACCAACTGTCTGTTGCCGGCCCGGTAGGCGAGATTGCCCAGGTGCACCAAGCTGGCACTCAGGTGGCCCTGCTCCACATCGGCGTTGGGTTGTTTTCGCGAGCGGATGCAGTCGATGAAATTCGGTTGGTGCCAACGGTCGGGATGGATACCGGGCTCTTGGGCCACGACCTTGCCGCCGCCGACCATGACCTGCCAACCGCCACCGTGGCGCCCGACGTACATCATCTGTTTGGTCCCGTAGATTTCGATTCGCGTGGCGTTTTGCGGCCAGGACGGAAACTCGTCGCCCATGCGAATCTGTCCCGGCGTTTTCGACGTGTACGGCGGGAAGGTGGAATTCTCGCAGGTCATGGTGAACTCGCCGAAATCGTAGGTCACGGCTTGCATCTCGGGCGTTTCACGCTCTGAACCCCAAGCGAGGTTCCCTCCGGCACAATAGACGGCTTTCGGGTGCGGTGGGTCACCAATCACCATTCGCGCCAGGTCGAGCTGATGAGAACCGTCGCCGGCCAACGCTCCGCCCGAGTAGTCCCACCAACTGTACCACCCCATGCGGCCGGGGTTGTACGGGCGTTCGGGCGCCGGGCCCAGCCAGCGGTCCCAGTCCAGGCCCGATGGTAGATCGCGGTCTGCCGACGGATTCCAGCGGCCTCCGCCAAGCAGGTTGAATACCTTTACGTGCACGACCTTTCCCAGTTGGCCGCTGGCGATATACTCCCGCGCAGAAGAGGCGTATGGGGCACTGCGGTTTTGGGTGCCGGCTTGAACGATGCGATCGTACTTACGAGCGGCCTCGACCATCTTTCGTCCTTCCCAGACGGTCAACGAGATGTTCTTCTCGACATACACGTCCTTGCCGGCCTGGCAGGCCCAGACGGTCGCCAGGGCGTGCCAGTGTTCGGGGGTGGCAACTACGACTGCGTTCACGTCTTTGTCGTCCAGGACTTCACGTATGTCGACAACCCGCTTGGGAGCAAAACCTTGGGTGCTTTCCAGGCTGCGGATTGCGGCACCGCCGCGCGAGTCGTTGACTTCGCAGACGCACTTGGTCTGGACGTTTTCCAGACCGGTCATTCCCGCGATCAGACCGGAACCACGTCCGCCCGCGCCGATCAACGCCAGCACCACCTTCGCGTTGGCCGATCCGGCTTGCGCCAGACGTGCAGCGGACAGCGCCGATGCTCCCGCGCCCAATGCGGCGGCACTTTTCACCGACGTGTTGACAAATGTCCTACGAGTGATTTCCGACATGGCTGTCTCCATCGACGACTGTGGGTTGTTGTGGTTTGACACCAGTGGTTTGGCCAGTTCGATTCTGCCACCTAGGATACCATAAAGAAACGGGCGAAGGAGATCCTCGCGGTGTTTTGCTTGGACCGTCAATCCGCGTTATGCTAGATCTATGCCGCTACCTTTTCCGCGGCATCTGCCACAGAACGACAAAATCGGACAATGAGATTGCCGGTACGACTAACGATCTGCCTATTTTCGTTGGTCCTCGCATGCGCTGCGTGGTTGCCTTGCGTGCATCTGTTCTTTGTGCCGGACTTGGACGACTATCGAGGTCCGGCCGAGGGACGTGCCAATGTCATTGAGCTTGCTGAGCGGCATCTCGATCTGTGGGCCGTCGAGAATAGCCGCGCCGCAGAGATCGACGCGATGCGCGAAAGCAACCCCGAATGGGATTTCATGGGACGGACATTTCTCGTGATGTCGCTGGCCAATATGGCAATCAGCGAGCCCGACCGGCAAGCGGAGTATCTCGCGGTCATGGACCACGTCATCGACGACACGTTGCGTGTGGAGTCCGAGAGGGGCATGTATTACTTCCTGCTGGATTATGCGAGGAATGGCCCGTTTCTTGTGGATCCCAAACGCAGCCTTTTTGTCGATGGCGAGATTGCCATGATGCTCGCGTCTCGCCAGACCGTCCAGGTTGCGGACCGCTACAAGCCTCTTCTGGCAGATCGCATAAACACCGTAGTGGCTCAAATGCAGGCAGGCCCCGTGAACTGCGCGGAAAGCTATCCCGATGAGTGCTGGATCTTCTGCAACACAGTCGCTGTGGCCGCGGTTCGCATGTCTGACGCCATCGACGGTCGCGACCATTCGACGTTTGTTCGCGACTGGCTGGTTATGGCAAAGGACCGGCTTGTCGACCCAAAGACCGGACTGCTCGTTTCCTCTTTCACCGTGGATGGCCGGCACTTGGACGGGCCGGAAGGGAGCAGCATCTGGATGGCGGTCCACTGCCTGCGGTTTGTGGACGACGACTTTGCCCGCGATCAGTACGCCCGCGCAAAGACGGAATTGGGAGTCACGATTCTAGGTTTTGGGTTTGCCAGAGAATGGCCACACTCGTGGGAGGGCGTCATGGACGTCGATTCCGGGCCGGTGATTCCTTTCCTGGACGCCAGCCCCGGTTCCAGTGGTTTGGCCCTCGTTGGTGCCGGCGCGTTCGACGACGAGCCGTATCTCCGCGAACTCCTCACGACGGTCCACTTCGCGGCGTTTCCAGTCCGGGAAGATGGTCAAATGCGTTTTGCCGCCAGCAACCAGGTCGGGGACGCAGTCATGCTGTACGCCTGCGTGCAGGGGCCGTTGTTGGAGCGAATCACTGAAGGAAACACACGGTGAGCACTTCGCAACCCACGAACTCGCCGTGGTGGCGGGACGGACTGGCTCGCGGACTTTTTGGGATAGGCGTGCTGCTAGCCATCGCTTTCACCGTTGTCCATCTTGCCGGCCTGCGGCCGCACACGAGCGTTCTGTCAGGCTCGGTCCCAGAAGTTGCAGCAAGCCGTGAGCAAGCGATTCTGTTCGGCGTTGGCTATACGGCCTGCTACTTCGGCTTCGTCTTGGGAACACCGATCTGTGTACTGGCTGCGATGTTCTACTTGACAGCAAAGCGATGTCTGGCCCACAGACGCAGCAGGTCCGATGCCGTTTAACCCGAAGCCGGAGGCGACGGCGGGCAGCGGGACAGACTGTCCACTTGCGGCGCCCGCCGTCGCCTCCGGCTTCGGGTTAAACGGGGAAACCATCTCACCTGCGCTGGTGCCGGCCGCTGGCAAGCGATTATTGGGAATCCCTCACCCGAAACAGGTGGAATTCTCCGACCAGTGGATTGATGGTCGTGTCTAGTACTTGCAATCGCACGTGTTGGGCGGTCACGGGCGGAAACTCGACGTTGAAGTCCTCGCCGATCGTTGTACCCGAGTGAAACGTCTGCCAATCATCGCCCTGCTTCGCCTGCAATTCGAATTTCTGAATCCGATCGTACGGCTCGTTGATCCACGCGCGGTCGAAGGTGAATGGCTTGCCCAGGTCGACCTCGATCGACGCCGACTTGATTCCCGGATTGAAAGTCCAGCCGCTTCTTGGATCTCCGTCCACCGCGTTCTCCGGGCGGTAGCGGGCGGTGGCTTGGGGGTTGCGGTCGTAGATGTGCGAGGCAGTTACCTTGCGACGGTACGTCAACGGCCCCCACGCGACAACATGTAACGGCGCGATGTCCACTGCCGATTCGTCCAGATTGAGGACGATGATTGTGTCCAAGTCCTGCCGGTGTTCGACGGGAACGTGAACCTCGATTTGCTCGTCGGTCTGTTTCAACGTGGCTGTGCCACCGTGTAGCAACGAGTGGGACAAGATCTTTTTCGGTATGGCGGGCAGCACGAGAGTATCTTCGTACCATTTCAACACATGGACATAAATCGTCTTGTCCTTTCGAGTGCTCAGACAGCCGAGGCCCCAGAACGGTCCGCCAGAAGTGCCGTAGATGCTTTCGCCGTTTTGCACCAGCCACTCGCCGATCTCACGAAACCTCTCGGCCTGGCGCGGTTCGATTTGGCCGTTCGGCATGGGGTTGGTGTTCAGCGCGAGATTCCCGTTGCGGCCGGCACAAGTCACCAGCACGTCGATGCACTCTTTCAGCGACTTGATCCGATCATCGGGCTTCCAGGACCACTGGGTGCCGAGTGTCATGCAAGTCTCCCAAGGTCGCTCGAGTTGGAATGGCCCGATGCGCTGTTCGGGTGTATCGAAATCACCCGGCACCCCACAACGATTGTTGATGATCAGCCACGGCTGAAGCGTGCGCATCATCTTGAACAACTTGACCGTGTCCCAGTCCTCGGGTTTTCCGCCCAGGTCGAACCACAATCCGTCAATCCGGCCGTAGTTGGTCAACAGCTCGCGCACTTGGCCGTGCAAGTACTCGATGTAGCGGTGATGGTTCTTTGTGCGGTAGTCGGGATGGTACCAGTCGGGCTGCGAGTAGTACACAATCAGCTTCAAGTCAGCGGCATGACAGGCATCGGCGATATCGGCCATCACGTCGTGTTTCCAGGCCGATTCGGCACCGGTGCTCTTGTAGTCGGTCAGTTTGGAATCATACAGGCAGAATCCGTCGTGATGCTTGACCAGGAAGATCATGTACTTGGCACCGGCATCCTTGGCGACCTTCACCCACCGGCGAGCGTCGAACTTATCCGGCTGCCATTTCTTGTACAGATTGTCGTATTCGTCGACCGGCGTTGGCCCCTGACCTTCCCGGACTCGGAACTCGCCGCCTCGCGGTGCACCGCGCGACCAACCGATTTCCAGCCCTGTCAGCGTCACCGGCCCCCAGCAGACGAACATGCCCAACCGCATGCCCTGCCACGCCTCGACAATCCCCGGTTTGGCCGTGAGCATGTCCCATTCGGCCGATTGGTCATCTTCTGCACCGCGCAGTACCGAAGCGGAGACCATCGAGACAACGATGAAAAGGGCGATGGCTCGGGGCTGCCAACGGGCAATCGTGTCATGGTATCTGTTTGACATTGCTGATCTCCTTGAACTAAATCGTTGAAGCGCAAACGGCCAAAGTCACATGTGCCGGAACACTAACAATCGTCTCGCGTCACGCGGATGGTTTTCCTTGGCACCCTCGACATGCGCATCATCGTAGCATGGCGTCCGCGGCTTTCCACGCCCAAGACGTATTTCTTCTTGAAGGAAGAGTCGAAGTAGGTCCCTTCTGCCGGAAGGGACCTTTGGGTTGCTGGAGTTCACGCTTCAGCGTGCCGAAAGACACGCTGAAGCGTGAACTCCAGCGGTAGAATTCCAGGTCCCGCTCGGCAAGCGGGACCTACCGAGACAGCTTGCATGAATGAGAGGATGCGTGACACAATGGTATGTCGAAACAATTGGAGGTGATGATGCTTCGAAACAGTTTAGGTCACGGTACCCCTCGACGCTCGTCTTGGCATATAGACATGAAAGCGTCTCTGGCCTTCGGCTGCGTTTGGCTGATTTCGTTGATGACATCGAACACGCTTGGTGCCGGGGCGCGCATCGAGTTGGCCGAGTTTCGCATCGAGCCGCTGGAACTTCCCTTGGGCCAATCGTTTACAATCCATGCCAGGGCGACGGCGACGGGAGTCAAGCTGGGAAGCTTCATCCTGCGGACGGCTGACGATGTCCGGAAGGAGGATACGATTCCAGGTTTTCCGCTTTACGCCAACGGTCGGTATTACGTGGCCGAAGACGGCCGCTACTTCCTTTTCGACAACGGCAAGTTAGACGGCGATCCCCGCGAGCAGGCATTTGCCATTGGGATCAGCACAAAGCGATGGAAGGACGGCACCTACGCTTTCGCCTTCTTCGCGAGTTGTCGACCTGCAACGGGCCCCTTTGTGGCGGCCCGGCACGACTTTGTCGTCACGGTTGACGGCGACCGCGTGTGCATCGAGGACCTCGGCTCAACATCGCTGCGGATCAGCCGAGCAATAGCCGCCTTCAAGGTCGAACCAACGACAATCGAGGCGGGAGAGACGGTGAGGATTGCGATGCGAGGTCGACTTGGCGCCATGGCCCGCGTGCAGCTTGCAGATCCGTTCCACATTGCCGAAGAGGATGTGCTGCCGGGTTTCGAGTACGACGCGGCGAAGAAGAAGTCCTACTATCCTACTGCGTCTCAAGGCGTGTCGGACAACGACGAACTAGACCGCGATCGGGCCGAAGGAAGTATCGCACTGGAACTGGACACACGAGACTGGCCCCCAGGCGTCCATCACTTGCGATTGGATGCCATGGGACGCGCTGGCAAGACGGTTGACTATCGAACCTTCGCCATCAAGGTCCGCCGACCGGACGACGTGCTGGAAGTGACGGTGGAGGATTCCTGGTTCTTTGCCGAGGGCACGCACTTCGGCCGCTTCGCCAAGTCGCGTGACGGTACGCTGCTGTGCGAGAACAAACGATCCACCGATGGCGGACGGACGTGGCAAGGGGCGAACGACGGATTCGGCGCTGGCGCCGAAACGCTTAGCGACGGGCGAATCCTGGGCATCGACTATCGTTGTCTGCCCGTAGAAGGCCAGCAAGGCTGGTACACCGTACAACGATCGCTTTCCCACGACGGCGGTCGGAGCTTTCAGAAAACGCAAGCGAGAGTCAACGTACCCGAGGCCAAAGCCGCTATGGGTCACGCTCTTCACCTCGGCCCCTTGTTCATGCGGTCAATCGTCGTGCGAGACAACGGTTCGCTCGTTGGGCTTTTTGGCGGATGGTTCAAGAGCGATATCGCGCTGTGTCCCTACGGGCGCGGACGGCCCTATTCGCGGACGTATGTGTGCGAATCGGATGACGATGGGCTGAACTGGAACTACGTAACGACCATCGGCTACGACCAGATCGGCAGCGAAGGATACAACGAAGGTTCCATGCGGCGTCTGCCGGATGGGAGGCTTTTGGCCGTCATGCGCACGGGCAACGAACGGGATCCCGGTTGTCAGGACAATCCGATCATGTGGAGCGACAGCCGAGACGACGGTCGCACTTGGTCACAGCCTTGTCGCACCGGCTTGGAAGGCGCCTACCCGAGCCTGGCCGTGCTGAGCGACGGGCAGGTAGTGATGAGCTACGGTCGCCCAGGCGCAATGATCGCTTTCAGCCGCGATGGCGGTCGCACTTGGGCGGATCTCACGGCGGTCGATACGACACCATACTCGGGCTACACCGACGTGGTAGAGATCGGCCCCGGAAAGCTCTTGGTTGGATATGGCGCCAAGGAGTATCTGCTGACGGAGACGGGCGTTCGCGAGAACCAATTGCGACTGGCGGCGGTCCGGTACCGTCGAAAACGATGACGATTCGAGCAGAAGGAATGGAGATCGACATGGTGCGTTTGAAACAGGCCGGCTTGGGGTGCGTCTTCTTCCTGGTGTTGCTTTGCGCCGAATGGGCCGTCGGCGATGACCCGCCGCCGGGCGTGGCCGATTGGTCGGACTGGCAGAAGTACCGCGAACAGGTCGTCCACCCAGCGACGCTGATCAAGCCGGAAGACCTCTCGCGAGCCAAAGAGAACGTGCGGCGGTATGCGTGGGCGCGAGCTTACGAGAAACGAGTTCGCAGCTCGGCGGATAGCATTCTCGAACGGCTATCCGTCGAATACGTCGAGGCAATGATCGAGCCCACCACGCCCGGCTGTGTTGGGCCGTGTCCGGCGTGCCGCGAGAAAGGGCTGCCTTGGCATCCGAATGGACAATGGAATTGGTCGTCGTCTCGTCCGGAGCGGATCGCCTGCTCCGTCTGCAAGACGGTGTTTCCCAACGAGGAATTTCCCGAGAGTGTTGAAATCGAGTGTACTTGGGGGCGCGGGCAGAAATTCACGTTCATCGGCGGCGAGACGTTCAAGTGTTTCGGTTATCGGCAGGCTCGGCCGTCCATTTCCGGCATCATCCGTGCCCGAAAGGTCTCCCACATGGCTGGGCTGGCCGACTCGCTGGCCCTGGCATACGCACTGACCGAAGACGCCCGCTACGCCCGCGGCGTGAAGACCATCTTGCTTCGCTTTGCCGAGGTGTTTCCCGAATACCTTGTGCGAGCGGGTTACGGGTACGGCGAGTACGCGGGCATGGACCCGCACGTGGCCGCCCGGCGGATCAACAACCTGCCGGAAGACGAGCTTGTCTATCCACCCAACAAGCCCAATCGAAAAATCTACACCGGCTATTGGTCGGCCAGCCGGATCGGCTCGTCCGGCATGGACGGCGGCTGGGTCGTGCGAGTCACGCTGGCCTACGATTTGACCTGTACGGCCACGGAGGACGGCGCGCCCATTTACTCGAATGAGGAGAGGAAGCGCATCGAGCACGACTTGCTGCTGGAAAGCGTCTACTTGGCGGTGTGCGATCCGGCGATCAACAACAAGTCCGTGGGCAATCGTGCCGGTGCGGCGGTCGTGGGGATGTGCGTCGGGCATCCGGGCTTGGTCCGCTTCGGCCTCGAAGGATTCCAGCGCTGCGTGGACGACTGGTTCCTGCCCGACGGAGGCACATCGGAATCGCCCGCATATGCGCTGATGACGATGAGCGGCATTCGCCCGTTTGCCCTGGCGTTTCGCGACTACTCGGATCCGCCGGGCTACGCCGGAGCAGATGGCCAGAGACTGGACCGTTTCAACGCCTGCCGAGACACTCGTTACGGCGCCTGCTGGCAAGGTCTGATATGGACGCTTCAGGGCGACCTCCGCTTTCCGCCGTCCGCCGACTCGTATCGCACGACCAGCATCGGCGCGCACTTCGCGGAATTGATCGCGGTCGCGTATCCCACCGACGAGCACGTGGCGTTGTTGAAGGAGATGGCCGGCGGAGACCTTTCAGGCGGATCGGTTCGCGACGCGGTCTTTCTGCGCGAGCCGGGTCTGGAAGACCGAGACGTGCCTGCGTTGCGATTGCCCAACACGGTGTTTCCCTTCCTGGCCCAAGGTTACCTGCGGACCGGACCGGACGGTCGCGAGAGCCTGGCAATGCTGAATGCCAGCGACTACGGCGGCCATCACCATCTGGACAGTCTGAATCTGTACTACTGGAAGGACGGCCGCGAGTTGTTGTCGGACCTAGGCTATTTGTGGGACCATCCCGACAAGTACCAGACCTATCGCACGTTTGCCCACAACCTGGTGTTGATCGACGGTCGCGACCAGCAGAGGCAAGGCCGCGGCGGCAACTTTCAGCTCTTCAGTGTTACGCCCAGGGTCAAAATGATGGAAGCCTCGTCGGACGCGTACGGCCCTGATTCGACGTACCGCCGCACGTGCGTGTTGATAGATCACGGCCAGTCGGGATCGTACCTGGTCGACATCTTTCGGGCAGGCGGCGGTTCGCGGAGGGAATACGTATTTCACGGACCGGGCGGTCAGTACCGGATCGAAGGCCTGTCGCTTGCCCCGTCGTCTTCTGCCGACAGCGAATCGAAGGAGGAGTCTCTGCCGCTGGATAATGCGCGGGAAGCCGCCGGTACGTCCGCGTGGAGCATCGCCTGGACGCTTGACGGCGGCTACGAGTTCCGTGCTTTGGCACCGGGTCAGCCGGGAGAAACGGTCATCGTGGGTGACGGATGGGGACAACGAAATCACCGAAACACGGATCGAGGCGCAACGTTGCCTTACGTAGTGCGTCGATGCGACGGCGAGAATCAGGCCGACAAGTTTGTCTCGGTCTTTGCCGGCAATCCGGCCGATCGCCGGCTTGTCGAAAGCGTCCGTCTGCTGCCGATCACTACCGGCAATGGCGCCGGCGCTGTGGCAGTGGCCATCACAACATCCGCAGGAACGGACATCGTTATCAGCATGACGAACCCGAAGCCGCTTCGCGTTCGGTGGGAAGAAACCGAGATAGTCACCGACGGTCGCCTCACCGCAGTCCTCTGCGCCGCCGATGGCAAACCGACTTGGGCCGCCGTGGTGGAGGGCATGCAATTGACCACACCGGACATCCGGTTAAGCCAGCCCGTTGCCGTGTTCCAAGGAGAGATAGTGGCAACACAGAGCCAATCGGGCGAGTCGTATTTCGCGGTCAAGGGTGAATTCCCGGATCGTGACGTCGTCGGCCAGACATTCTTCGCCACCGACGAACGGTTTCGTCGAGCCTACCCTATCGTAGCCGTCGAGCGGTCCGCAGGTCTCACGCGAGTGTTCACCAAACGCGACGGCCGCGGCTTCGAGGCCCAGCCAGCCAGACGGTTCGAGATGCCGGCTATGGCCGTCTTCGCGACAGCCGACGGCCCGTAGTGCGATTCGGGAAGATTCTCACACGCTGAGATTTGGCCGCTCTGCGCGTTTGTCGTGGGGCACGTTGGAAACGTCCCCACGTTAAGACTGGAAATCCGTCTTGCTGGGTCTATTGGCCGCGGTCGGCGAACGACTCGTGGCCGTTGCGCGTGGCCAAGGCGTAACGCACGACATGGTCGATATCCTCACTGAAGAACTCGACCGTGCCGTCCGCATAAGCCGCCAGGGCGCCTCCGGGATGGTTGCTGCTCCAACCATGGCATCGCACGTCGCCGGTGGTGTGCCCCGTACAAAGACGCCACAGCGGGTTTCGGTTGTTCATTGGGTTGCGCAGGTTGCCGATCGCAGCCAGAGGACTCATCCAAGCCGCGTCGACGGTCACCCCGGTATCGAAGCGACTGCTGTTTTCGATAGGGCCGCGCCAGTGATAGTCTTCGAACACGGCAATGGTTAGGGACGTGCCGTCAGTAATCTCACTCAGTCGCGCCGAGCCACGGTAGTAGAACAGCCCTTGGAGTCGCGGTAAGTGGGTGTCCCAGTCGCCGTTGACCCAAGGCGTACCGGGGTTGGTGCCTCTCAAAAACCGGCGTTGGCCCGTCCAATCGAAGAAGTCGGGAACGCAGGCACAATTCCTCCATCCTCCATAAACGTGTCCCATATTGCCGACATAGTCCGTGCGCGCAGCGAGGGGTCCGCCGGCATTTCCTTTTCGATACCCGACGTTCTGATGGTCATTCACCGGCTCTTGATCGTTGGACGGACACAGCAACACGGGCAGGATCCGTTTGCGAAGCTCAACATTCGGGGCGGGTCTGGGGTATCGGTTGGTGCCCCAGTTTCCCTCCCAATCATCGAAGTTGATCCGGTCATAGAGATTCTGCTGTTCCAGGTAAGGTAGCGTGGCAACGATCCAAGAGAAATCTCTCATCCGCCAATACTTGGTACTTGCCTTGTGAGCTACGCTGCCGTCGGCAAAAGGGGGTGGCTGCTGGCGACTCATCCATGCAGGATCCGAGTTCCACGGCAGGCGTTCTTTGTGCTTCTCAGCGTAGCCCTGGCACGCCAACACGAGCTGCTTCAGATTGTTGGTGCAGCGCGTGCGTCTTGCGGCCTCTCGAGCCGCCTGAATGGCCGGCAGCAGCAGGGCGACCAGAATCCCGATGATCATGATGACGACGAGCAACTCCACCAAGGTGAACCCTACACGTCGGTGCAGTGCAAATCCCATGTTCCGCATAACATCACTCCTCTAACAGCAGTAGAAGGCGCCGGGGACAAAGCTCGACCAGAATCCACTGAGGCAATCCTGGCTGCTCGCCCTATTCCATCTCGACATCCAGGCCGTCGTCGCGGATGGCAAGCCGCAACAAGATGCCGAGGTCCGTGGTGTCGGCGATGAAGTGGACCGAACCGTCGACGAAGGCAACCGCAATACCATCGCGGTGCGCCGATTGCAGGGGATTGTTGATTCCCCGGCCGGCCTCGTGTACTTCCGAGCAACCCGGTGCGCCGTCCGCGCCGCCCGCACCGAGCACATCCTTCACGTTTGGCTTGTAACGGACGGTGGTTACGTTGAACAGGTTCGCCGTCCACTCAGGGACACTAGGCAGTGCGTTCAAGTGTCGCTGTTCAACGGTCAAATACTCGTTCGTTCCCGACAACCAACCACCGCGAAGGTCGGCCCAGAAATCGCGGTTCGCCGTCGGATCGCGGTTCCATCCCGGATCCCCGTGATACTTGACCGACCTCGTCGTGTCTACGTCCCGCAACCAGCCCGATTGCTCGCCGACGATCATGGTATTGGATGTTCCGTCCGAGCAAAGAGCTATGCTGACGTGCTTGCAGGGCGGAAGCATCCCACTTTCCGTGAGGATTCCAGCATCCCGGGTCCGGCAGAAGTAACGGTTTCGGTAGGTCGTGTCGGTGAGCGTAAAGGTGGGTATGCCCCACCGCTGTAGGTACAGCCAGGGTCCGGGGTACGTATCCCACGCGATGTCCGTGCCGCCGGCGATACCCACATAACTCGGCATCAGGATGGTGCCGGTCTGGTTTTCCATTTTCGGCAACGGGCTGGTGGGGCAGCGCATGAATTGAGGAGCGAACTTGTCCAGCGGGCGACCGGGGAGATTCTGATTGATGTTCCGAGCGTTGAAGTTCGCCAAGCTCCCGTTCAGCGAATTCAGGTCGAGATAGTAGCCGGGCCGCGTGCCTTGTGCGATGTCATCGTAAAGGCTACGTCGCTCCACGAACGGCAGGATGGCGTACCACCAGGACGGCCCCAGAACCGGCCCCCGCATGTAGTTGGTGGCACCAGCGGGATTGCCTCCGCTGTGCATCGCTCCCATGGGCATCATCTCGTAGTTGTTGTGATAGCCCTGCAGAGCCAGAGCGATGTTCTTGAGATTGTTGCTGCACTCCGTCCTGCGCGCCGCTTCGCGAGCGGCCTGAAGTGCAGGAAGCAGCAACGCAATCAAGATGCCAATGATCGTAATGACGACCAACAGCTCGACAAGGGTAAACGCGCGTCTGGCCAGTATCCTTCGCATTACGGCGCTCCTTGAAAAAAGGGCAATAAATACAATGAGACCGAAGAAAACGGCGCCTGCGAGCAAGGACAAGCCGAGCCGATACACACCCCGGCTCATCCGCTTCTAATAATCGAAACACATTTCACATCCCCTGTCAATGTTTTTCGCGGCCAAACGGTGAAATCCGGACCTTCTGCGCTTAGCCCAACTCGTTTCACCTACGCCGTCCGGACGCGCCGGGAAGCCGATCCAGCGGGCAAGTTCTTTTCTTCCGTTCGCCTAATTCTTACAGGTGGAAGCATCTTGGTGTTCTTGGGTTACCGAGACTGGACAGCCACGGATTCTGGCTGTTAGACTGGAGATTGTGTTGTGGAATCAATAGGACTTTACGAGTCGTTGGGGAGCCGGTGACATGGCAAGGCATTCTTTCCGTTCCGTTCTGTTGGGTGTGTGCGCTGCGCTGACTGCCGCAGCAATCGCTGGTTGTGGTTCGTCGGGACCGAAGACAATTCCCGTAAGTGGCAAGGTTACCATCGGCGGTAAGCCGGCCAAGGGTTGCAGGATTGACTTCCATCCGATTGACAAGTCCAATCAAGTGGCCAGCGGCCAGGTTGGCAACGATGGCAGCTATAAGCTGTACACTGGGATCACGGGCACACCGGGGGCCATGGCCGGGAAGTACAAAGTTGTGCTGGTGCCCGATACGGGCGGCGATATTTCGTACATGGAGAGTGGTTCGGATGCTGATCCCGAACTTCCGATCGCCAAGTCGGACGTGATACCCAAGCAATACACGGACGCGTCGACAACCCCGAAAGAAGTTGAAGTGACTTCGGGAACCAAAAACATCGATATAGATATCCCGTCGAGCGCTTCCGGTGCCGGTGCAGATACCAACACAAATCCAGACGATGGTTGAGCGCTGCCTCATAGCTTTCGTTTCTGTTTTCTTCGGTTCCTCTGCGGGAGTGATATCATGTCGCAGCGACATTTCGGGCCGTGTTCACGGCATCGAGGCTTCACGCTCGTGGAGTTGCTGGTTGTCATTGCCATTATTGCCATCTTGATTGCCCTTCTCCTGCCGGCCGTCCAGGCGGCTCGGGAGGCCGCAAGGCGTGCGGAGTGCGCGAACAATTTGAAACAACTCGGTTTGGCGTGTCACAACTACGCCAACAATTTCAAAGAGCGTTTACCGTGGAATTACGATTCCGGCAACAGTCGGTATCCCGGACAACCTCGCGGCCGATGGCTTCAGCTCTCATGGATTGTCAAGGTCTTGCCGTACCTGGAAGAAGATGCCCTGTACAGCCGCATCGAGAGGGATTTGCCGCCGTCCGCACAGTGCTTCATGTTTGCTACGCCCATCAACCGGACAATTGCCAGGAGGCCAATCGGCACTCTGTTGTGTCCGTCTACACCACGCGATCCGGTCCTTACATGGCCAGACCAAGTGCCTGGCTATAGGTGGGGCCCGGTAGGTCCTGCTGCTCGCACCGACTATGTGGGCAACATTGGGCACGTCTGGAGCGGTTGGAAGGATTGCGCTGCCGTGCCCGAGTTCAATATCGAAGCCGCGGCAGATTTTCCAAACATGTTCCGAAGGGGGGCCAATCCCGGCACTCCGTCGGTGAATGGAGAATCTCTGAGTAGCCAAGCCAATCTGAATGGTGTCTTCAAGTACATGGGGTCCGTCCGTGTGGGTGATATCTCCGACGGCACCTCCAACACGATCATGGCCTTTGAAGACATGCACTGGCGCGGCGGCAACGGCGCAACTTTCGACCAGCGTTCTACTGACGATGCCGCGTGGATGAGCCCGCTGGGTGCCATCAATAGCATTCGCAACCCGATGAACAACAAGAACCGAGCTTGGTTGCAGGGGCCCGGCGATCGGCGCTGCCATGGCTGGAGCAGTTACCATCCCGGTGGTGCTCAAGCCCTGCTGGCTGACGCGACCGTGCATTTCTTCAACCAGAGTATTAGTCACACGCTCCGGTACAAGCTGGGCGTGCGCAACGACGGGCTGACGCTTGAGAGTTTCTAATCCCGTGTGACAGCGTGTAGGTATCACCTGCAAACTGGCGCGTCGCCAGGTCGTCAACTCGGACTACGTTTGGCAAGTGCATGATCGAAATAACCGAGAAGCCAACTCGCCAAGCAGAATTCCACCTCGGCTCTACCGTCATCTTTTCTGAGAGGACAACACCAAGATTATCCGCGTCTCGGCCCCGCGCTCAGCATCTCGATGTGGTTGACCAAGTGATAGAAAGCCGCAACACCTGTACGACCTGTTCCGCAAACACGCCAAGATCGAGCATGCGGTATAGAATGACGTCGAAAGGGCTGCAAGAGGTAGACAAGGAGACGTTTCTTCGTTTCCAATCCGAGTACCTGGCAAAGGACGATTTTGAGAAGTACTTCCCCGGCGACGCTGCTCTGAAATTGGGAGAGCATCTGCTATCTCTTGTCGAACGACACGACAAGCGCGTTTCCATTACGCCGCTGCTCGTCAAGCTGTACATCGACAACGCGGTGGAGCGCAGGAAGGAAGAGGTAGCTCTCGATGACCTTCCTATGTCAATGGCCGAGACGTTCTTGGAATACCTTCGGCGAGTGAATCCAAAGAACGGCGAGGGCAGTTTCTTTGACGACGTCGTGATTGCGGCAACGAATGTGTTGGGGATGTGCAGTTTGGAACGGGATTACGTCCCACGCGATTTCTTTCGCGAAGATGCGCAACGGCGAATAGCCGAGGCGGACATCAAAGCGGATGCAGCGGATTTAGTCGACAGGCTGGTGAAGAACGGGGTTCTAGAAGAACGTGATGCAGGCGGGGGAAATCCGATCCTTCCCTGTAAATTCCCCATCTACAACTGATAGTGATTTCAATCCCCATTTAGACACTTCACCGACCCGACAGGCTTCATTCCGCCGTCTTCACCGCCCGTGATTCGCTCGACGGCTCCGCCTGATTGTTCTGCATGTGTTTGCTACCGACGACCCCCTGGTAGCAACCATACGCGATCATCATTAGGGCGATCAGGACAGCCGCAAGCGCTGGACTGTCCTTCCCGAGGTCTACACCGTGGTCTTTTGCTTTCGCTAAATCATCGGGATGATAGATTGCCTTACGACAGAACAGGAGAATTACAAAGAACATCCCTGTAATCGCGAGGAACGTATGTAGCGAATACGTGAACGCTGGAAGTGAATCTTGCTTGACTTGGATGGCGCTAACGCCGAAAACAGCCGCACATGCCATCATTGCGAGCGCAAATACGTTGATCGGTGTCTTGGTTTTTCCGACGGCCTGCCAGGCCGACGCCGCTCTGGTAAGAGCACCCGGCTCTACTTCTTTCCGAGTAGCCACGCGCAGCGCAGCAGGTTGTGATGCTAGGGGTCAGTTCGAAAGACGGGGAGGAGAGGCTGTTTTGATGGGCATCGCCGATGGCTTACGGGTTGGGAGAGGTTAGCGTCTCGTTCCAGTCGTGCCGTGGGGGCCGCAAGCGTTGGATCGTGGGATGTCGAGTGTTCATTTGGCGGCTGGTCATTTCGCCGGGCTCGTCGGCGTCGAAGCCACAGTAGATGTTGTAGCCACGTGCCAACAGTGGATGAAGCCAAGGCGCGTCTGGGCGAACTCCCGCCGTCGAGATGCAGATGCAGTCCGCTGGAAGTGGTGCGCCGTGGATTTGCGTGTGTAGTTGAAAGCAACTAATCGCGTCGATCGCGGATTCGCAGAGCACGATTTGCTTGGATCCTCGATTGCCAACCCAGAAGTAGCCTGCGTTTTTGCTAGTGCCGGGCGCAAGACCTCGCCAGACATAGTTGCCCGTGCCACGCAACTCGGCGCCGATCGGACGATTGGGTTTCCCTGCCACCATGACGAATACCGCGTTGCCGCGGCCGTCCGCGTACAACTTGCCGCTATCGATCAATGAAGCCAGGATCGCTGCTGATAGACCACGCTGCTGGGTAAGGTAGCCGCGCACTCGTGGGAGATTGGCGAAGCTCGCCGCGGGCAAGTGGAGTTGCTGGTGACGGTGACGTCGTGTGGGATTACCATCGGTTTCGCCCCTCAGAGGCGCGCTGCGCCCCGGAGATGATGCAGAACGAGAGTTGGACGTAGAGCCGGTGCTGGAAGGGGTGTCAGCATCAACTCTCTTGTGAGCGGTCGGGTTCACGCCAGCCCCATGACAGCCCAGACGACGCCAGAGCCACCGGATGGCCTGCCTGGCGTCCCAGCCGCCCAGGTGCATTACCAGGTCGATTGCTCCGCCACCACCCCGAGAATCGTGCCAGTTGAAGAATTTGGCGCCGGTGACTGAGAGAGGGCCGCGCTGGGTATGCCACCGTGACGTGTCTTGCCGGTCGCGCAGCGCGCCCCAAGAAGTTAAGACGACTTCCAACGGGATCGCACGAACGAAGTCGGCTTGCCGCCGGAAGTCGTCTGAGGTCACGGCAGGTACTCACTCGATAGATGCCGCGGTGATTGAGAGGGGCCATGGCGTGGCGGGTTATTCATCGATTCGGCCGCGCAGGCTCTCGCAGTCTCGCATGTTGATCACGTGGCTGTTCGAGGTCAGTCGATCGCTCAAGGCAGCTGTCAACTGGGGATTCTTAAGGAACGAACCCCACTCGCCGAAGCCCAGGTTGGACGTGATGATCGTCGTCTTGCGTTTGTGCCGCTTATGCATCAGCGTGAAGAACTGCCCCACCTGCGCCGGCTCGACTTCCACGTACCCGACTTCGTCGATCACCAGGCAGTCGAACGACAGGTATCGCCGAAAGACCTTGCGGTCGCTACGATCAGCCAATGACTGAAACAGTTCCTGGATCAACTCGGGGAAGGTAATGAAGTAGCCGCGATAACCGCGATCGATCGCTTGCAGCAGGAAAGAGGTGGCCAGGCCCGTCTTGCCGCAACCGGTGGGACCGAGCCAGATCACGCCGCGCTGTTTGGTCATGTAATCGAAGCTGTCGTAGAGCGACATGACTCGCTTGCGATCAAGCTTGGGCTGTTTGTCAAAGGGAAAGGTTTCCATCTCCAGCATTTCGGGAATGTTGGCTCGCTGCCGGCGCAGCAGCCGCGCGTTTTCCCGTTTGGTTCGGTATTCCTCCTCCACGATGTATTTCAACAGCCGCTCGGACGAATAACGGCCTTTCCTGGCTTTCTCCAGCGTATCGTCCCACTGCGCCAGCAACCGGCCCAAGCGGAGATACTTCAGCATGGCGATGAGTTCGTCGTCGATGTTCTGGCGGGGCTGATTAGAATGGTTCGCCATTTTCGTCCTCCTCTTCCTGTTCTTCGTTCAACTGGTCGTACACGGAGAGATCCGGGTGGTCCGTCAGGTAGCCTTCCTGGTAAGCGGGACGCTGGCGGAAGTCTTCATCCACCTCCGGCTCGGGAAGCACGTCTTCTTCCTGGCTCAGGCAGAGCCAGGCGATCCGCCGGAGCGTGGCCAATTCGACGATCCGATAACGGTGGGCCCGGTGGGCCGTCTTGCAGAACACCTCGCTGGTCAGCTTGCGGCTGAGCGCGAACAGTTCGCGGGTGAACCGGTGCCGCTGGACGCCTGGAGCCGAGTACGCGAAGTCGAGATACGCCGACACTTCCTCTCCCAACGCGCGCAGACGCCGTTCTTCGAGCTTGGCGTCACGGCGGCGGTTGTTGGGCCGATGCCGAGGTTTCGGCTCACCCGGAGGACTGTAGTATTGCAGGCGAGTGCCGTTGGGCGGCAGCGGATACTCGGTCAGGCACTCGTAGTTCCGGAAGATCGTCACGCGGTCCGCGTACTCGAACACCTTCACGTCATCGCGGTGCGTCCCCGGGACCCAGTAGTAGTTCGCACCGAAAGCCACATAACCGTATTGATCGGTGACGCGCTGGTGCATTCGGTACGGCGCCGGAAGATGCTCCGGCAGCGGGTTCAGGTAAAGCCGTTCGTGCTCGAACAGCTGGGCCGGAATCACGCGCGCCTTGGTCTGCACGCGATGCTCCATTCGCTCGGTTGCCCATCGACGCGCCTGCTCGTTGAGATCCTCCAGACTGGCAAACGTGCGGCCGGGAAGGAAGCTCGTTTCCACGCTCCAGAAGCTGCGTTCGTTGCCCGCTTTTCGATTCGGATGATTGATCGCGTGGCAGACGAATTGGAAGCCGTAACGCTTGGAGAACGCGTTCATCTCCGGCACGATGACCGCGCGGCCCCCCGCGCCGCGCAGCCGCGCCAGGTTCGTGTTGTCGATGATGCATTGCGTGGCCGCGTAGCCCCAGAACATCAGCGCCTCGTGCAGGAAGCACTTCATCGCGAAGCGGTTGAAGACGCGATAGAACTTCAAGTACCGTCGTTTCGAGTAACGCAGGTAGACCAGGCTGGCGATCAGCTTCGTCCGGTGCCCTGCGAGTTTCACCTGGTAGACCGTCGTGTCATGTTGCATTTCGGCGCCGGGCTCGTCGGCGACGCGGTCGCAACGCGCCGGTTCGCTGCGGCTCAAGCCCAGCTCACGTAACATCCGCGTCAACGTCGAGTAGCCGACCTGGATGCCCTCCTCCTCGACGAGCTTCTCGTGAATCCGCTGCATCCAGCCATCACACTCGCGATGCAGGCGCTCCAGCAGTGCCGCGTCGATCTGCTTTTTGTCGCTCCGCTCTCGTCGAGCGGACTTTCCCTGCTGCTTGACAATCTTCCGCACGGCATTGCGGCTGACATGCAACCGGCGGCTGATCTCCCGCAGCGACATCCCCGCTTGATGCAACTGATAAATGGCGTTCCGCACGTCCGGATCGATCATAAAACTTCTCCATCTTCTTGAAGAACGATTCCCGCCGGCCGAACAGGCTGGCAAGTAACAGATTGGCTTGGGCATAAAAGCCCCGTGCTTGCAGACGTGAACTGTCACACTGCGTCATCACTTTTTGCATCGCCTGCAGCAGTCGTTCGAGCTCCCGGAGCAGGCCGCGTTCGAATTCGCTCAGGCCCTCGGGATCCTCCCCAACCGCCTGCATCTGGTCGAGCGTCCATTTCCAGTTGCCTTGGTCGATGGCTTGGCGCAGCGACGGCGTGCCGCGAAAGTATCCATGGGCCAAGAGCTCAAGCTCTCGGATGCTGAGCTTCGTTCCGGCAACCGCCCGCACAAAGCGTTCGATGTCCTTTTGGTCGACGCCGTTTATGCGCATGAACGGCCGCAAGGTGAGCATGTACGAGTAGACGGGAAAGGCGCCGCGAAACAGAATCGCTTGGATCGCAGGGCTCATCTCTGTGAGCAGATTGCGACGCATGCTGACCCATGCCTTGCTGCGCGAGAGCATCTCGGCTGCGTCGGCGATGGTCATCTCATGAGTGCTCAACAGCTCCGCCACGAAGCGGGCCTGTTCGAGAATATTGAGCGTCCTCTGCCGGCGGGCACTGAGCAAGCTGGCGATACCCTGCGTTTCGTCTTCACCCCACGAAACATACGGTACGTATTCGATGCCCAATTTCGCAGCACACCGATTTCGCCGGAAACCATCCAGCAACAGGCGGCCCTGCGGCGTATCGACGCCTCCCAGCGGCTCTTCGATGCCGCGTTCGGCAATCGAAGCCAGCAAGCGCGCCTCGGCAGCGTCATTCCGCAATCGGTAACTCTCGTAGCGGAGATCCAGGCTGCTTCGTTCCACCGTTTCGCTCATCGGTCGCACCATCAGGGAGGATGTTGGTCCAGAAAGCGAAGAACATACTCCCGCCGCGGCAGCCTGTCGAAGCTGCGTTGTCTCATACTTCTGCGCAGCACGTACAGGAGTTCCTCGCGGCTGATTATGCGGCCTTCGATCACGCTCGCGACCATCGCCAGATACGGCAGCATGAAAGAGTTCATCAAGGTCACTTCGTCAAGCGTGAAGCTCTCCAGCGTCAACTTCACGACCTCGCGGAGTGCTTTCTCGACAGCAGCCTGCGTTGGTTGATGCGTGAGATCTGCTGCAGATTGCGATGATGGATCAAGCGCAGGCGAGGTGTCAGAAGATGAGAGGCCCCTGTCCGTGGCCGCCGTGTCTGCCTGCACGGCATCTGGTATGG
>JACKQG010000978.1_pt1 | contig 40292 bp, 38 predicted proteins | sample 8237621 | NCBI WGS metagenome assembly JACKQG01 (sample SAMN15677084, study PRJNA649215) | marine metagenome | biome: marine; feature: Black Sea; material: saline water; isolation source: suspended particulate matter (SPM) from the Black Sea western gyre | collected 2013-06-09/2013-06-10 | depth... | reverse complement strand
TCAACAGCTCGCCGTACTCGACGAGCGTCGAGCCGCAGCCGGCAGCGTTGATGACGATCGCGTCGAGCGGCTGGCCCTCGAACGCGGCAATGTTGCGCCGGGCACAATCGCGCGCCTTTGCCAATTGACCGCTGTGGGCGTACAGAGCGCCGCAGCAACCTTGTCCCCTCGGCGTGAGCACATCCCAGCCGTCGCGGTGAAGCAACTCGGCGCTGGACTCGTTCGTGTCGCCGAACATGACCCGCATCACGCAGCCCTCGATAAACCCGACCTGCCCTCTCGCCTTCCCCTTGGCCAAGCGCTTGAGCGGCAACTTGCCGTTGGCCAAGCGGCGGGGCAGCAGTTCCGTCATTTCCCGGGCAAACTTGGGCAGCGCAAAACCAAGCCGCAATAAACGAATCACGCGCACCGGCAACAGGGCCAAGCGCAGCCGCCAAGGAAACGGAAACACCTGCTCGATGACGAGTCGTCGCAACAGGCGTTGCAACAGGCCGCGCCGATACTGTTTCTCGATATGGTCGCGTGTCTGCTCAAGCAGCGTCCCGTACGGCACCCCGCTGGGGCAGGCGGTTTCGCAGGCGCGGCAGCCAAGGCACAAGTCGATATGCCGCACTGGCGCGGCATCCACCGCCAACTGCCCCGACTGGATGGCGCGCATCAGGTAAATCCGCCCGCGCGGCGAGTCGTTTTCGTTGCCGGTCTCGAGGTAGGTCGGGCAGGAGGAGAGGCACAGCCCGCAATGCACGCAAGCCAGCGCCTTCGTTTCATCGAGAAACGGGGCAAGGGCGCTCATCCGGGCAGTACTCCTTCCGGATCAAACATCTCCTTCACGCGTTTCTGCAAATCCGGGGACGGAAGCTGGGGCGACTCGGCGCTGGCGTGATAAATCACACCGTTCCCGGCACGCGCCACATACGACTCCCCGTTCAGGGTTCGCAACGTCGAAACGAGATTCCCCGGAGCAACCGCGGTGAAATGGGGCGAAACTCGGCGAAACGACGCATCGTAATCGAGCGATGCCCCTTCCGCGAATCCAAGCGCGTTCGCAGTGCCCGACTGGGCCTCGACATCGGCGCTTGGCCCGGCGAATCCGACGACCAGCGTGTGCGGCCCGCCGGCGATCCGGTGCAGGTCGAGCACGGTCGGCTGCAGGCCGGAGGCCCATATTTTGTCGAGCAACTCCCCCGCTTGGCCAAGCGACTCGCACGGCTTGGCCAAGCGGGTTTCCGCCTCCGGCAGGGGCAGCAGCTTGAATGACGCCTCGACGACGATGCCCAAGGTGTCACGGGCGCCGACGAACAACCGGCAGAGATCAAACCCGGCGACGTTTTTCACCACCCTGCCGCCGTTGCGAATCAGCCGCCCGTCCGGCAGCACCACCGCCAAGCCGATGAGCCAGTCGCGAATTGTCCCGCAACCGAACCGCCTCGGCCCGTTCAGGTTTGCCGCGAGCAAGCCTCCGAGGGTCACCGTCTCCGGGTTGGGCGGATCGACTGGCAGCCATTGCCCCGCCTTGGCCAAGCGTGTCTGAAAATCCGCCAGGCGCATTCCGGCCTGCACGGTCGCGGTCATGTCCCCCGGCACGTGCTCGATGAGATCGGCGACGGCATCCAGCGAAACGGCATCCACTCCCCGCGAGCGCGGCAGCAACTTCTGCAACTCAGAAATGGTGCGCGGCTTGAGCGTCATGCGGCGACCTGTTTTTTCTGGGCGAACTCGGCGCAGCGCTTGGCGCCGGGGAACATCTTGTGGGGGTTGCACCGCTTTTCCGGGTCGAACACGCGCCGCAATTGCTGCATGGCGTCAAGGTCGTCCACGCTGAACTGCCTCGACATGAAGTCGATTTTCTCCGCGCCGATACCGTGCTCGCCGGTGACACTGCCGCCCAGCTCGATGCATTTGCCGAGGATGTCGTCGCCGGCCTGCAGGGCGCGCGTCACCTGGGCCGGGTCACGCTCATCGTACAGGATCAACGGGTGGATGTTGCCGTCGCCGGCGTGGAAGACGTTGGGGATGCGCAGTTCGTACTTTTCGCTGACAGAGCGAATGAAGCGCATGATCTCCGGCAGCTTGCTGCGCGGCACGACACCGTCCTGCGTAACGTAATTCGGGCTCAGGCGGCCAATCGCCCCGAAGGCGCGCTTGCGGCATTTCCACAGGGCGGCGCGCTCCGTTGCATCCTTGGCCAAGCGCACTTCGCTGGCGTTGTTTTGGCGGCAGATTTCATCAACGCGCTTGGCCTGTTGCTCGACCCCCTTGGCCAAGCCGTCCAGTTCGACAATCAGCACCGCGCCAGCGTCGAGCGGGAAGCCGAACTGATACGCCTCCTCGAGCGCCTGCGTGATCAATTGGTCCATCATCTCGAGCGCGGCCGGCACGATACCGGCGGCGATGATGTCGCTCACCGCCTGGCTGGCCTGGTCGACGCTGTCAAACACGCCAAGGAAGGTCTTGAACGCCGGGGGCGTCTTGGTCAGGCGCACCAGCACCCGCGTCACGACGCCGAACATGCCTTCCGAGCCGATGCCGGCGCCGCGCAGGTCGTAGCCGCCGACCTCCTCGCCGCCATCCGGCTCGACACCGAGCCACTCAACTGTGCCATCGGGCAGCACCATCTCGTAGCCGAGCACGTGGTTGGTGGTGACGCCGTTTTTCAGCGTGTGCGGCCCGCCGGAGTTGGTGGCAATGTTGCCGCCGATTGTGCAGGCCGGCTGGCTCGATGGGTCGGGAGCGTAAAACAGACCGTACTTTTCCGCATCACGGGTGATCCAGGCGTTCACGCAGCCGGCCTCGACCAACGCCCGGCGGTTTCGCGGATCGACGTTCAACACGCGGTTCATCCGCGTGAGGGCGATCATGACACCACCGTCGACCGCCAACACGGCACCGCTCAAACTCGTGCCGGCCCCGCGCGGGATGATGGGCAAACCCAGTTCGGCGCAGAGGCGAACAATCGCGGCCACTTCCCGCGCCGACTTGGGCAGTACCACGGCGGTGGGGAGGTTTTTTTGGAGGGTGTAGGCGTCGCACTCGTAAACGACAAGCTCCTGCTCGTCGGTGAGCACGGCATCGTCGCCGACAATTTCAGCCAAGCGGCGGGTGAGGTTCTTTTTGTCAGCCTTGCTTTTCACGCCCAACAAATCCAACCCGCTTGGCCAAGCGCGGACGCCTCACTCCCGGCCCGATGCCCGCTTGGCCAAGCGCGCCACCCTTGGCCCTGTTACTCGATGCCCTCGATCATCTTGATCAGCGGCAGGAACATGGCAATCACGATGCTGCCCACGATGACGGCCAGAAAGACGATCATGATCGGCTCAATCAACGAGGTGAGGGACTCGACGGCGCGATCCACCTCCTCATCGTAGGTGTCGGCGATCTTCTCGAGCATCTGGGGCATATCACCGGTTTTTTCACCGACATCCACCATGCTGATAACCATCGGGGGGAACACGTGGGAAGCCTCCAGCGGCGCGACGATGGTCTCCCCCTCCCTGACGCTGTCGTGGACATCCTGAACGGCCCGTGCCACCACGACGTTGCCGGAAGTGTCCTTGACGATGTTGAGCGCCTGAAGGATCGGCACCCCGGAATTGATGAGCGTGCCCAGTGTGCGCGCGAACCGGGCGATGGCCACCTTTTCAACCACCGGACCGATGATTGGGAACAACAGGCTCATCTTGTCCAGAATGTAACGGCCGAAGTTGGTGCGACCGATCATGGAAAAGGTAAACAAAGTGGCAAACATGCCGGACAAGGTGCCCATGGCGTTATTTTTAACAGTGTCACTGATGTTCAGGACAAATGTCGTGAATTCTGGAAGCCCTGTCCCCATCATCTCGGCAAACACATCCTTGAACTTGGGGATGACGAACACCAGCAGAACGCCCATGATGACGATCGCGACCACGAGCACTGCGATCGGGTAAAACATGGCGGCCTTGACCTTCCCTTTGATTCGCATGGCCTTCTCCATGAACTGGGCCAAGCGGTCCAGCACCACCTCCAGCACACCGCCGAGTTCGCCTGCCTTGACCATGCTGACAAACAGTTTATTGAACACCTTGGTATGCTGGGCCAAGCCCTCGGAGAAGGTGCCGCCTCCCTCGATCACCTCGGACAATTCGCCCAGGACACGACGCAGCGTCGGATTCTTCTCCTGCCTCTCGAGCACTCTGAGGCCACTGAGCAAGGGCAATCCCGCGGACGTCAACTGGGCCAATTGTCGGGTGAAGATGGTAAGGTTTTTTTCCTTAACCCTGCCGCTCAAGCCGGGGATGTTGATCTCCATGTCCCCGAGGCCCTTCTTGGCCCCTTTTTTGCCCTTGGGCGCGCCCCGCTTGGCCTTGGCTTTTTTGGAATCCTCCTTCTTGACGGGATCCACCTTGATGGGAGCCAAGCCCATCTCCTGCAAGCGAGCCAAGGCCTCGGCCTGACTGGCAACATTCAATTTGCCCTTCTCGGTTTTCCCGCTCTGGGCGTTCAGCGCCTCGTATTGGAAGGTGGCCATAAATGCGTCCTGCTCGTTTACGTGTAGCGGAGCACCTCTTCCACGGTCGTATCACCATCGTGGATGCCGCGCAAGCCATCTTGTCTCAAGGTACTCATCCCCTGCTCGACGGCTTTTTGGCGAATGACGATGGTCGGCGCAACCTGGTTGATCAACTCCCGTATCTCGTCGTTGATCGTCAGGAACTCAAAAATACCGCGCCGCCCGGAATAGCCGGTGTCGTGACAGGTTGAACAACCCCGGCCGTAATGAAACTGGGAGTCACTCAAGTCAGAACGGTTCAGGCCCAGCAGTTCGATCTGCTTGTCGGTGGGCTCAAACGGGCTGGAGCATTTTTTGCAAATAGTCCGGATCAACCGTTGCGCGAGTACACAGAGAAGGGTTGACGAGATGAGGAACGGCTCCACCCCCATGTCCAGCAGTCGTGTGACGGCTCCCGCAGAATCGTTCGTGTGCAGGGTGCTAAGCACCAAGTGCCCCGTCAGGGAAGCTTGGATCGAAATCTGCGCGGTCTCAAGGTCGCGCATCTCCCCCACCATGATGATGTCCGGATCCTGGCGAAGGAAAGCACGCAAACCAGCAGCGAACGTCATCCCGATCGCCTCCTTGACGGGAACCTGCATAATCCCGTCAATGTCGAACTCGACCGGATCCTCCACCGACAAAATCTTGTCACCGATGGAGTTCACCTCGTGAAGCGCGGAATAGAGTGTGGTGGTCTTCCCGGAACCGGTCGGCCCGGTCACGATAAAAATGCCGTTGGGTGTTCTCGCGATTTCCTTGATATTGGTGAGCATATCGTCCGGGAAACCAAGCGCATCCAAATCCAGCTTGATCGCCTCGCGATCCAGCACACGCAGCACGACGGATTCACCGAATTGCGTCGGCAAACAGGACACACGAAGATCGATCTTGCGGCCGTCGGGCAAGATTCGGGGAATGCGGCCGTCCTGCGGGCGCCGCCGTTCGTCCGGCTTAAGATCCGCCATGACCTTGATGCGGCCCACCACGTTCGGCGCCAGACTTCTCGGGGGGCTGGTCAATTCGTAAAGCGCCCCGTCCACACGGGCCCGGATCTTGAAATCATTTTCAAAAGGCTCGAAATGAATGTCGCTGGCACGATCCCCGATAGCCGCCACCAATACGGCATCCACAAAGGCGGCGATGTCTCTCTCATCCCCGGAGATGTCGATTTGCTCTATATCTTCAACTTCAATTTTTCCCTCGTCGGACGAGTCCACACCCATCTCCTTCAGGATTTCCTCAAAGGCAGCCCCCCCAGCTGCGGCATCCGCCTCGTCCTCGCCGTAATGTTCCTTGACGGCGGCAATTACCTGGGCCGGATCAGCAACCACAATCTGGATATCCAAACCGGTCGAATAGCCGATCTCATCGATCCCGGCCGGGTCGAGCGGATCCGCAAAAGCGATCTGCAAGGTCGGCTCGAAATGAGATACCGGAACGCACTTGTACTGCCTGGCCAACTCGGAAGGCAGCAGCTTGGTCAGTTCCGGCGTGATCAGGGCATCGTTGAGATCCATCGGCTCGGCACCCAGATGGTCACACAAGGCTTGGGTGATCCGATCTGCATCCAAATAACCCAAATCCACCAACGCCTGAAAGGGAGTCACCCCACTGGTCTCCACCTCACCGGCGGCCTCCTCGATCTGGAACTCGTCCAGCAGATTCTGCTCCGCGATCAGCGCCAGCAAGGGTATGGTTTGATAGTCCGCCATCAGTCTTCCATTTCCTCCTCCTCTGCTGCCATCCCCGCCTGCACCGACCGGAGTTTGTCCATGATGGTACCGGGATCCTGCGCCTTTGTGATGACCTCATCCTCTGAGATCAGGCCGGCCTGGTATTTTTCCAAAAGGAACGAATCCAGGTTCACCATGCCGTACTTGGCACCGGTCTGGATGTCGGAGTTGATCCGGTAAGTCTTGTTGTCCCGGATCAGCGCGGAAATGGACGGGGTCCAGTTCATGATCTCAAAAATCGCTATCCGACCCGGCTTGTCAGCGCGTGGACAGAGCAATTGCGAGATGACCGACTGCAGCACCGTGGACAACTGGATGCGGATGGTGTTTTGCTGGTTCGTGGGAAATGCGTTCACAATACGATCGATCGTCTTGGCGGCGCCCGTCGTGTGAAGGGTTCCAAACACAAGGTGACCCGTTTCCGCCGCGGTGATAGCCGACTCGATCGTTTCGAGGTCACGCATTTCGCCCACGAGAATGATGTCGGGATCCTGCCGCAAAACACGGCGCAGCGCCTCCCCAAAGCTGGGTACATCCACATGAATCTCGCGCTGGGTTATAAGGGCATTCTTGTGGTTGTGATAAAACTCGATCGGATCCTCCACGGTGACGATGTGGGCGTCATCTCGCTCGATGTTGATGATATCAATCATCGAGGCCAGGGTGGTACTCTTGCCGGAACCAGTCGGGCCAGTGACGAGGACCATGCCGCGGGGTTTATATAGCAACTCCTTCACGGAAGGCGGCAGGCCGATCTGCTCGAATGTCAGCAGAGTCGTCGGGATTTGGCGCAACACAGAAGCAAACCGGCCCTTCTCCTTGAACACACTGACCCGAAACCGGGCCATGTCTCCGAACGCAAAGGCAAAGTCCGCCCCACCCCGCTCGCGAACCTTCTGGATACTTTCATCGGAAGTGATGGAGCGCATCAACTCCTCGGACATCTCATCCGTGATGGCCGGACCATCCACCTTCTGCAAAATACCGTGCAGCCGGATCGCGGGAGGCACGCCCACCCGGATGTGAAGATCGGACGCCCCCTCCTGCACCACAAGGTGCAATAAATCTGACATTACATAAGACATGGCTTTCTAAAAAACGATCAATTCTCGTCGCCCACGGTGACACGCAACACTTCACTCGGGGTGGTCATGCCAGCGACCGCCTTACGTGCTCCATCCTCCCGGAGCGTACGCATACCCACTTCCCGGGCGCGCTTTCGCAGCTCCGTGGACGTGACCTTGTTCACGATCATCTTTCGGCTTTCATCGTCCACGACGAACACCTCGAAGAGGCCAAATCGGCCCTTGTGCCCAGTCCCGTTGCATTTGTCACAACCCTTCCCGGCCTTGAAATTGGGTTCCTTGATGTTGTTCGGGTCGAGGCCAAGCGACAGCAACTCGCTCTCCTTCGGTTCAACCGGCCCTTCGCAAACTGGGCAGAGTTTTCTCACCAAACGCTGCGCCATAAGGCAGCGGGTCGCTGACGCGATCAGGAACGGCTTCACGCCGATGTCGGTCAAGCGGGTCACGGCCGACGGGGCGTCGTTGGTGTGGAGCGTGGAGAAAACCAAATGTCCGGTCAGCGACGCGTTGATCGCAATGCTGGCTGTTTCATAGTCACGAATCTCTCCCAGCATCACCACGTTGGGTGCCTGCCGCAACATCGCCCGGAGCGCGTTGGCGAAGGTCAAATCCACCGCAGTGTGAACCTGAACCTGGTTGATCCCCTCGAGCAGGTACTCGACCGGATCCTCGACGGTGATGATCTTGCGATCCGGCTTGTTGATGTAGTTCAGGCAGGAATAAAGGGTGGTGGTTTTCCCGGAGCCGGTCGGCCCGGTCACCAGCAGGATGCCGTCGGGCAACTGAATCAAATCCTCGAACGTACGCTGGTCGTCCGCCAGAAAACCCAACTGGCCGAGGCCAAGTTTCAACCCCTCCTTGTCCAACAAGCGCATGACGATGCTCTCACCATGCGTGGTCGGAAGGCAGTTGACGCGAAGATCGATCGTTTTGCCGCCCACGTTGGCCTGGATACGACCGTCCTGCGGGATGCGTTTTTCGGCGATGTCCATCTCGGACATGATCTTGAGGCGGCTGATCACCGAGGCCTGCAGCCGTCTCGGCGGCGCTTTTTGCTCGTGGCAGACTCCGTCGATCCGGTAGCGCATCCGGAACCGCAACGCCAGCGGCTCAAGGTGAATGTCAGACGCTCCCAGCCGAAACGCCTCCACGATCATGGTGTTGACCAGCTTAATGATTGGCGCATCGGCGTCGATGGCATCTTCATCATCCTCCACCGTCACTTCCCCGAGGGTGCTGATCTGCACTTCCCCCTCGGTGATATCCTGGATCAGTTGGCTGACATTGTCATCCCGCCCCGCTCCGTAATACTGCTTGAGGGCACCCTCAATCTCATCCTCATCGGCCACGCTGATCTTCACCTCCTTGTTCAGCGCTTGGCCAAGCGCGTCGATCGCGTCAAGATCCGACGGGTCGGACATTGCCACGGTGACGCTTAGGTCGTCCTGGTACAGCGGCACCACCTTGTACTGGTGTGCCACCGAGCGCGGCACGGAGGAGATGACTTCATCTTCGATCGGGTGATCGGCGAGCTCGATGAATTCCGCCCCGAATTGCGCCGCCTTGGCCTGTGAGACCTGGATTGCCATGACCACCCCCTTGGTGACGAGCGTGTCCACGACCCCCTCCCCACTCGACATGGCCTCGTCCTCGGCAAGGGCACGCTCCTCGTCCGTCACCACCCCCATCTCGGTCAGTGTTTCCAGCAAATAGTCGTCTCGTGCAGACACAGTCTTGAATCAAACAGGCATCAGCCCCAAAAGCGCGGCGCAGCCTATCCCCATCGGGATCAAAGTAAAAGCAGACAAAAAACTCGCAGGCGCGCCCTTCGCGCCGCAAAAAGGGCGCAAAGGGCTACCCGAAGCTCCCCGGCCAGCCAAGTTTTATTTCATTTTTCTTCGGCGGCATCGACAGGCAACCCAGCGCGCCCGGGGGCAAACGGACATGTCCGGATTGCCATCGGGAGCCGAATTGGCCACTGTCCCCCCCAGTCGCGCCTGGCCAAGCGCTTGGCCAAGCCACACGCATGGAGACTCCTCTGCAGTTGGTCATCGGGATTGATGGTGGTGCCACCTACAGCCACGGCGTGGCGTCAACCCACGACGGCCGGGTGCTCGCGGTCGTCCACTCCGCCTCCATGAATTTCACCGGTTCCTATCAAAAGGAGGTTCGGCGGCGCGTGGGCGAAATCCTCCGCGACCTTGAACTCCAGCTGCCCTTCTCGAACGAATTTACCCATTACGCAGTCTCCGCAGCCGGCATCTTCAGCGAGGCCACGACCGACCAGAAGGAAAAGCTGTGCGGAAAACTGTATCCCTGGAAACGAACCCGCCTCGTCGGCGACTCCATCGCCGCTTTTCACGGCGCCACGCTCGGCCGGCCCGGCGTGCTGGCCATTTGCGGGACCGGCACGAGCATCATTGTCTGCAACGAGGCCGGGGACTTCACCCAGCTCGGGGGATGGGGGCCGCTGCTGGACGACGTCGGCAGCGCCTACTGGATCGCCGTGAAATGTATCCGGGCCGCGATCGCCGAGTTCGAGCAAACCGGCCCCAAGACCACCATCACGGAGGCCCTTTGCGACTGGCATGAAGTCAAGAATGTGCAGGGCCTGGTTCCGGTGATTTATCATCCCGAGTTCACGCGCGACAAGTTTGCCATCCTCGCCTCCAGGCTGGACCGGAAAATCGGCAACGCCGACCCGGTGTATCAGCAGATTTGCCGCGAAGCCGGCCAAGCGGTCGGCGACCTCACCATCCAAGCTGTAGAAAAGTCCGGCCTGGACGCCACCCCGCTGCCGTTGTTTTTTTCCGGGGGCGTCCTCCTGTTCAACCGGGCGGTGATGAGCGCCTTCGAGGAGACCGTTCGCGGAAAGTTCAAGGTAATGCTCAGTCAACCCCGATTGCCGACCGTGCTCGGCACAGCCATGCTGGCGCTGCGGGAGGCCGGCGTGGATATCACCGACCCGCTCGTCGAGCAGCTCGACACGACTTACCGGAACGTCGACGAACTCGTCTCCAATTGAGGCTGGGCCGGGTGAAAACCGGCCTTAGCTCGCCTCCTCGTATTCGATTTCCTCCCCCCAATCCCCGATCTTCAGGATCGTCCGGACCTTTCGCCGCTCGTACCGGTGCTGCTTTGCCTTGCCCGGCTGGGTTTGCGCCTGGTGAAAGGGATGCTCCTCGCTGACGAGGCCGGACACGACTTCGGTTTTCTTGTTCATGTAGGTTGATGGATAGGTGGAAGAAACCGTCGGGAAAAGAGCAGCGAAACCACTCTGGCTTGAAGCAAGCCATCCCCATGCATGGTTCAATTCATACATAACAAACGGTCGTATCCTTCGACCCTCAACCCGGCCAAGCGTTCGAAATAATCAGAAACAAAGTTGAAGTGCCCCCCAAGCGCCAGCCCCAAGTAACTCCGCTTCAACTAGTTCCTTTCGCAGCCTGCAAAACCACCCCCGTTTGGCCGAGCGCAAGGACGGTTGAATAGCCGGATCGCCTACGCTTCGCCATTTTTGCCCAGCCACTGCCACGGGGCGAAGTTGTGCAGCTTGATTTCCACGCGGTTGGCCCGGTGCTCAATCACCGTCAGGCTGGCAAAATCGACCTCATATCGATCCATTTTTGAGAACGGCTCATTGAGCAACAGCGACAGGAACATCCGAATCACACCTCCGTGGCACAGCACAAGCACGTCCTGCCCCGCTCCCTCGTTCATCATTCGCTCCAGGCTGCCGCGAATGCGTGACTGATATCCGTCCATCGGCTCCGCCTCGGCGACGTCGCCGTTCTCCAGGTGCACGAGCCAGTCTTCGGCGTCCACGCCGAATTGTTCCTGAATCTCGTGCCATTTATGACCTGTCCAGACGCCGAAATCGACTTCGCGCAAATCGTCGATCACCTCGGCCTCGCGGCCAAGCGCGTCGAGCAGCGGCTTGGCCGTCTGCCTCACACGGATCATCGGGCTGCGGTAAATCCGGTCGAAATGGCGATCGCCCAAGAACTTGGCCAAGCGCTTGGCCTGCTCGTGTCCGTTCGGCGACAGCTCCATGTCGATCTGGCCACCGAACACCTCGTGGTACGCCTGATCCACCTCGCCGTGACGGACGAGGTGCAACCGGGTTGGTTTCTCCCTGCAAAACATGACGTCCGCCGCCCCTTACCCCTCCGCGATGGCCGCCTTCTGCAGATCCAGCAACTCCCCGATCCCCTTTCGACCGTGCGCCAGCATCGTGGCCAGTTCGGTGTCGTCGAAGGTGTTCTTTTCGCCGGTGCCCTGCAACTCGATGAACTCACCCTCGCCGTTCATCACGAGGTTCATGTCCACCTCGGCGGCAACATCCTCGACGTACGGCAAATCCAAAATCGGCACGCCGCCCACCACGCCGACACTTACCGCGGCGACCGGCGAAATGATCGGATCGCACTTCAGCAACCCGTCTGCCTGCAGCTTGGCCAAGGCCAGTGACAGCGCCACGTAGCCGCCGGTGATCGATGCCGTGCGCGTGCCACCATCGGCCTGCAGCACATCGCAGTCGATCCAGATCGTGCGAGAGCCGAGTTGGATCATGTCCACCGCAGCCCGCATCGAGCGACCGATGAGACGCTGGATTTCCTGAGAGCGACCGTCAATTTTGCCCCGGCTGATGTCGCGGCTTTTGCGGTCAAGCGTCGAGTACGGCAGCATCGAGTACTCGGCCGTGAGCCAACCGCCCTCGACGTTCTGCATCTTCATCCAGCGCGGCACCGACTCCTCGACGGTGGCGCTGCAAATAACGCGGGTGTCGCCCCACTCGATCAGCGTCGAGCCGGTGGCGTACGGGGCGATGTTGTTTTTGAAATTGACCGCGCGGAGCTGATCCGCCGCGCGGCCGTCCGGTCGCTGTTTCGCATTTGAGTCTCCCTCGCTCATGGCCGCGCAAGCTACCGTCACCCGCTCGCCAACTCAATCCCGATCGCGCCGTTCAGTGATAATGACGCGGGATATCTCCGCGAACGTTGCGGTACTGGGTCGCGAACTCGATGCACGCGCCGGTGTCAAGCTGGCCGACGCACCCCCGGTACATTTCCTGCCAGGGTGTCTGGTGATGCAGTTCGGGCGGCGTGTGGCTTTCACGCCGCTTGGCCAAGGCGTCATCAGACACCAGCAGATCGACCCGGCAGGCGTTGAGATCCACCCGCACTTCGTCGCCGGTCTCGAGCAGCGCCAGGTTCCCGCCCGCCGCCGACTCGGGCGCGATGTTCAAGATGCTCGGGCTGGCCGCGGTGCCGCTTTGGCGTCCGTCGCCCATCGTCGGCAGCGTGTCGATGCCGGCCTTCAAAAGCGCGTCCGGCGGCTGCATGTTCACCACCTCGCCGGAGCCGGGATACCCGATCGGGCCGCAACCCCGGATTGCCAGCATGCAGGAATCGTCGATCTGCAGCGACGGATCGTTGAGTCGCTCGCGGTAATCCTCCGGGCCTTCAAACACGATCACGCGGGAGGTGAACACATTTTCGCCACCCGACTCGGACAGGTAGCGCGCGCGGAACTCGTCACTGATGACGCAGGTCTTGATCAACGCCGCGTCGAACAGGTTGCCGCTCAGCACCAAAAAACCGGCCTTCTCCTTCAGCGGTTCGCCGTAAGCGCGAATCACCTCGCGATCCGGCTCCGGGACGGCCTCATGGTTTTCAGCCACGGTTTTGCCGCTCACGGTCATCGCGCCGCCGTGGAGCCGCCCCGCGCCGAGCAACTCGCGAACCACGCCCGGGATGCCGCCCGCGCGGTGGAACGACTCGCCAAGGTATTTGCCAGCCGGCTGGCAGTTGACGAGCAGCGGCACGTCGTAGCCCACGTCCTGCCAATCCTGCAGGCTCAGCTCAATGCCCAAGTGCCGCGCGATGGCCGTCAGGTGCACGGGGCAGTTCGTGGAGCCGCCGATGGCCGTGTTGACGACGATGGCATTCTCGAGCGCCTCTCGCGTCATCACCTTGCCCGGCGTCAAATCGTCGCGAACCATCTCGACAATGCGTTTGCCGGTGCGATACGCCATCTGGCCGCGTTCGCGGTATGCTGCCGGGATCGCCGCGCAGCCGGGCAGCGACATGCCCAGCGCCTCGGCCAGTGAGTTCATTGAGAGCGCCGTGCCCATCGTGTTGCAATGACCGACGCTGGGCGACGAGGCGGCCACCTGGTCGAGCAATTCCTCGACCGTGATCCTGCCCTCAGCCAACTGCTTGCGCCCCTCCCAGACCATCGTGCCGGAGCCGGCCAGCTCGCCGTTGTGCCAGCCATTGAGCATCGGGCCGCCGGACTGCACGATCGCCGGAAGGTTCATCGTCGCCGCCGCCATCAGGCAGGCCGGTGTGGTCTTGTCGCAGCCGGTCGTCAGCACCACGCCGTCGAACGGATAGCCGTGCAACACCTCGACCAAGCCAAGGTAGGCCAAGTTGCGGTCGAGCGCGGCGGCCGGCCGCCGGCAGCTCTCCTGTATCGGGTGCACCGGGAACACGAACGGAATCCCCCCCGCATCGCGGATGCCAGCCTTGACGCGCTCGGCCGTCTCGAGGTGCCCGCGGTTGCACGGCGAGATGTCGCTCCCGACCTGCGCGATGCCAATGATCGGCTTGCCGGCGCGCAACTCCTCCGGCGTGATGCCGTAGTTCAGGAACCGCTCGATGTAAATGACCGTGCCGTCCGGATGCGCCGGGTTGTTGAACCACTCCTCGCTGCGAAGTCGCTTGGTTGTCTTCTCCGAATCATTCATGCGCTTGGCCAAGCGTAATGGATCGCGCCTCGTTTGTCAGCACAGACCTTGCCTACAAATTGAATTATAATTTCGATGATGCCCTAACCTCCAAGAGGTGGGCCCACAATCTCCATGTTATATTTTTCAGCCAAGGCATTGGCTTTGGCGACATAACCCTCTGTGTCTGTTACATCCAAATCAACGGCTTCATCGAAAAAATTTTCAAACCCGGCCGGCGAATAGGTCACGAGAAACTTGGCGGGCTGCTGTCCGACTTGCGCAAAAGTATGAACCGTTCCCTTGGGTACCAGCGTGAACGAACCCGCTGTCGCGTTAATTTTTCGATCTTCGATCTGGAGATCTATTTCCCCCTCCAAAACATAAAAGGATTCATCCTCCGCATTGTGAATGTGCAAAGGCGGTCCGTCACCGTCCAGTTCAACTTCTAACATCGAATACGCACCGTTGGTCTCCGCACCTGAAACCTTTTGCGTAATCTTATGTCCCGGAACCGGGATCATCTTGCCCTCTCCCGGACCAAGCTCAACATATTCGTTATTCATTGCCATCTCCGAATCATTCATGCGCTTGGCCAAGCGTAATGGATCGCGCCTCGTTTGTCAGCACAGACCTTGGCCAAGCGTTGGAACTTGCCAAGCGGGGCAGTCTCGGGGACATTGCGGCGCATGTTCCGCCTTGAGGGAAAGTCCGCTGTCGTCACCGGCGCGGGATCGGGCATCGGCCGGGCGATCGCTCTCGCCTTGGCCAAGCAGGGGGCGTTTGTCGATGTGCTCGAAATCGATGACGAGGCGGCCGGGGTGACCGTCGGGCAGATCCGCGCCGCCGGTGGCCAAGCGGAGGCGACGGCGTGCGACGTGACAGACCACGGCCAAGTGCTGGACGTTTTTGACCAACTTGGCAGTGACCGCGGCGGGCTGGATTGCCTGGTCAACAACGCCGGCATCGCGCACGTCGGCAACATCACGGACACCAGCGAGGCCGATTTTGACCGCGTGATGAGCGTGAACCTGAAGGGCGTGTTCAACTGCCTTAAGGGCGGTGTCCGGCAGATGCTGAACAGTGGCGGCGGCTCGATCGTCAATATCGCCTCGACCGTGGCGACGATGGCGATCCACGACCGCCTGGCCTACGGCACGAGCAAGGGCGGCGTGCTTGCGATGACCTACTCGGTGGCCAAGGATCATCTGCACGACGACATCCGCTGCAACGCGATTTTGCCGGGCCGCATTCACACCCCATTCGTGGACGGGTTCATCGCAAAGAACTACCCCGACAACCAAGCGGAGATGTTCAAAAAACTTTCGGAGTACCAACCGATCGGCCGCATGGGCAAGCCGGAGGAGGTCGCTGCGGCGGCGGTGTTTCTCTGCAGTGACGAGGCGTCGTTCATCACCGGTGCGCCCTTCCCCGTCGATGGCGGGACGTTGTATGTGCGATGACTCGGTGAAAATGTCTAAACTCTCCCCCGATGTTGCGTTGAACGACGAGGCCCTGCTGCAGAAAGCTGCCGCGCAGACCGGCTTGTCGGACTTTGGCGATGATTCATTCCGTGAGCCGTTCGGCATTTTGCTGCGATCGCTGCGGGATGAAGCGCGGCTCAACACGCAGGGGGTGATCCTGATGCAGCGCACCCTGCTCCGGCTGCTCACGAACCGGCTGCGAACCGAGGCGGCCTTCGCCGCGCACCCGGAGATGGCGCAAACCCCGATCGAGCGGCCGCTGTACATTCTCGGCTTCCCGCGAACCGGCACGACGCTGCTGCACAACCTGCTCGCCTGCGACCCGGCCTCGCGCTGGCTGCGGCTGTGGGAGGGACTGCACCCCGCGCCGTCCCCGGAGTCGCTGGTGGATGATCCGCGCATCGAGCAGACGGAGGCGTTTGTCGCCGGGTTTGAAAAAATCGTGCCGCGCCTGGCGAGCGCGCACAAGCTCAACGCCACCGGCCCGGAGGAATGCCTGTGGCTCATCGAACACACGTTCGCCGACTTTATTTTTGAACTAAGAGCGAACATCCCAAGTTACTCCGCTTGGCTTGCCGGGCACGAGGCCGACCCGGTGTGGTACCGCTACTACCGGCGGCAACTCCAGATGCTCGGCTGGAAATGCCGCGGCAGCCACTGGGTCTGCAAGGCACCCCGGCACCTGCCCGGCTTGGCCGGGTTGCTGGAGGTGTTCCCGGATGCGCGCATCGTGCAGACGCATCGCGACGCGGAAAACGTCCTGCCAAGCATCTGCAGCCTGTGCGAGATCACGCGCAGTGCCGCCAGCGACACCGTCGACAAGGCCGCCATCGGGGCGCATTGGCATCGGCGGCTGATCGAGATCGAGCGGCGCTCGGCCGAGGTTCGCGCCGCCGCCGATCCGGGGCGGTTTCTCGACGTGCAATACGCCGACCTGACCCACGACCCGATCGGCACCGTGCAGCGCATTTACGAGCACCACGGCTACGATTTCTCGGATGAATTTGAAGATGGGATGAAGCGTTGGCTGGCCGACAACCGGCAGCACAAGCACGGCCCGCACCGCTACTCGCTCGAGGAGTACGGCCTGAGCCCCGAGGTCGTCCGGCACGATTTCACAGGAGCAACCGCATGAAAAACGACGAACTGACAATGGCCTGGACAACGCTGACCACACAACTCGCCGACGCGGCGAATCAGGTGGACACGTTGACCGAGGGGCGCGACCCGTCGGAACGCGCCGAGGGGTACCGCTTCCTCACGCGCATCTTCGTCGCCATGACGGAATTTCAGGTGGAACAGGATGCGAACGCCCCGAGCCTCGTGCAAGTCATGTCGCCGATCCGGAAGTTTTTCGTGGACAACCCCGACACACTGTACCACCGGGCAACGCTGAACCCGGCGCTGCGGTACCGAATCCACGGCCGGCGCGGGGAGGAGCTTTACCTCGCCTTCTGCCTGTACGGCCTGCGCGGCCGGAGCAACACGATCCTGTCCAACATCTGCGACGCGGACATGGAGGTCGATGACGACGGCCGGTTCGAGTTGCTGCTCTCCGCCGAGCGGCCGGACGGCGCGCGCAACTGGGTGCGACTGGATAACATCGCCCGAACGCTGGTCACCCGCCAATACTTCACCGATCTGCGGCAACAACCGGCTGAGCTGAAGATCGAGGTGCTTGACGACGCTGGGCCGCCGCCGGCACCGACGCTCGAGGGAGTGACGCATCGGCTCCGGGCGCTGAGTCAAAGCCTCGCGCGCACGATGAAGTCCACCCAACTTGCCTCGGAGGCGTGGATGAAAGAGCCGAACACAGTGGGCATCGACAGCACGGTGGAGGGGCTCGACAACCTGTTCCCCACGCCGGACAACGAATACGTTGGCGGCTGGTACAAACTGGAGGAGGACGAGGCGCTCGTGATGGAGGGCCGCGCGCCGGCGTGCCGCTACTGGTCGGTGCAACTGTGCAGCCGTTGGCTTGAGTCGCGCGATTTCGTGAACCGGCAAATCATCCTGAACCATTCGCAGGTGAAGCTGGAACCGGACGGGTCGTTTCGCATCATCGTGGCGCACCGCGACACCGGCACGCCCAACCGGCTCGACACCGCCGGGCACCGCGAAGGTGGCGTGATCTTTCGCTGGCTGCTGCCAAGCGGCGAATGGAGCCAGCCGACATTTCGGGTGGAAAAAGTTTAAACAGCCAAGCGCTTGGCCAAGCGCTGCGGGTTAGTCGGAGAACAGGTACTCGAGGTCGTTCGTGGTCAACCCCTTGGCGAAGCCGTCGTCGCCGAGCACGTCGGACACCGTCTTGGCCTTGCGCTGTTGCAGGTCCCAGATTTTTTCCTCGACGGTTCCGGGCGAGATCATCTTGTAGGCGTTCACGGTGGCGGTTTGGCCGATGCGGTGCGTGCGGTCGATCGCCTGCGCCTCGACGGCGGGATTCCACCACGGATCGTAAATGACCACGTAACTGGCGCTTGTCAGGTTGAGGCCGGTGCCGGCCGCCCGGAGGCTGAGCAGGAACACCGCCGGTGCCTCGTCCTCCTGAAATGCCGTGACAACGTCCTGCCGGTTTTTGGTTTCACCCGTCAACAGGTAAGTCGGCATCTTCCGATCCTCACACTGCTTCTCCAAAATCTGTAGCATGCGGACGAACTGGCTGAACACCAGCACCTTGTGCCCCTCCTCGAGGAGCGGTTCCACCAACTCGAACAGGGTGTCCATCTTCCCGGACTCGGTGTCGCTGCCGACGAGGCCGGGGTGGCAGCAAATCTGGCGCAGCCGTGTCAGCGCGGCCAGCACGTGCATCTTGCTCTTGGCCACGCCCTTCTGCTTGACCGCCTTCAAGACCTGCTCGCGACTGCGTTTCAGTTCGGCGAGGTACAGTTTGCGCTGCTCCTCCGGCAGCTCGCAGTCGAGCCGTTGCTCGACACGCTCCGGCAGGTCCTTGGCCACCTGTTTCTTGACGCGGCGCAGCAGAAGCGGGCGCAGCTTGGCCGACAGTTTTCGACGCCCGATGCGGGCGGTGCTCTCGTCTTTCTCTGCCCCGCGCAAGTCGTACACCTGGCTGAAATGATCCTGGTTGCCGAGGTAGTTCGGCTGCACGAAATCGACAATGCTCCACAGGTCGAGCATCCGGTTCTCGATCGGCGTGCCGGTCAGCGCCAGCTTGTGATCGGCCTTGAGTTCCTTGACCGACTTGGTCACCTGTGCGCCGGGGTTCTTGATGAACTGCGCCTCGTCGAGCACCACGGCCCGAAAGGCGAACTTGGCCAACTCGTCGAGGTCGCGCCGCAGGATGGAGTAGTTAGTGACCACGATGTCGTGGTCGGGGACACGCTTGCGGAGGTTGTGCCTCGCCTGGCCGCTCTCTAAAACCAGCACCTTCATGCTGGGGGTGAACCGTTCCGACTCGCGGCGCCAGTTGTGCAGCACCGAGGCGGGACAGACGACGAGGGTCGGCTTGGTCTTGGCGTTCTTTCTCCGGCTGGTTTTCAGCCACTTCAGCCAGACGAGTGTCTGCAGCGTCTTGCCCAGGCCCATATCGTCGGCAAGGATGCCGCCCAGCTTGAGCTTGGCCAAGTGGCAGAGAAAACTAAAGCCTTCAACCTGGTACGGACGCATCTCCGCACAAATCCCCTCCGGCAAATCCGTCGACTCGATGCCCTCGAACTCATCAAGCCGGCCGCGCAACTGCTCCAATTCCGCGGACGGGACGAACTTGGCCAAGCCGTCCTCGTCGAGATGGGCGGCCTGCTCGATCCCGATCTTTTGCTCGAGCGCGGACAAGCCGTCGACGCCCAGGTCGGCCATCGCTTCCTGGGCGTCCTGAACCGCCTTTTGGTCCAGCTGCACCCAGCCGGCATCCGGCAGGTTGACAAAGTTGCCGCTGGCGCCGGCGAGCTGCTGGAGGTCGCGCTCCGTCAACTTCATCCCCTCCTCCTCCCACTCGGCGGAGACGGAGAGCCAGTCGATGCCGCTGCCGTGAACGATCAACTTGGGCTTGAGCCGCTTGGGCTGAAGGAAGAGCCGCTTAAACTCCGTGTCGCCGAGGTACTCGGCCTCCGGCTTGTCCGGCCAGGCAGCGTGCAGGCTCTCGAGGAAAAGCGGATTGGCGTCCCCCACCCAAAGTCCCGGTTCCGGCGTGAACCAGTCCAGACGCTGAAGCCATCCGACGGCCAACTCCAGCCGGTCGTCATCGAGCACTTCCGGCTTGTTCACCTTCTGGCTCGCCGATTTCTCGCGAATCCACTCATGGCCATTCCACTGCCAGAGACTTTTGTCCGACTCGCTCTTGGCTAGGAGCTTCAGGCGAACCGTGTCGTTGGCCATTTCAAACACAAACCGCGGCGTCGCCTTGTGGGTCTTGCAAAGTTGCTCCCAGTTGACCCCGTTGGTGGTGCTGATCTTGCGCAGCTTGGTCAGCAGGCGGTGGGTGAGCTTTGAGACCGGGGCTTTTTTCATCTTTGCCCAGTTCCCGAGCACGTCCTGCGACGGTGCGTTGCGCAGGAGAAACACCTCGCTCCCAATCAGCGCCAGCGCCGGTTCTCCCGCGAAAAAACGGGCCTCCGTCATGGCGCAGCTCTTCCGGTTGGGCAGGACGATTTTATGGGTGAAGAACAGGTTGGATTTCACCTTGTCCAAATGCGGGTCCATCTCGATGATCCGCCCCAGGAACTCGATGGGCTTGCTTTCCCCCTCAAGCTCGATCCGCCCGGTTTTCCCCCATTGCACCAGCCACTTGAGCAGATCGGCACCGTCCAGCGGAATCAGCTCCGCCTCGGTGTCGTAGTCGTGCCGGATCCCGGAGGACCAACGGATGAACGCCCAGTCATCCACCGGGAATAATTCCTGCTCGTGGGCGGCGCGCATCGTCAGGTCGGCCATGTCGTCCAGCGTCTTCACGCGGTCGCCGGTGCGCGGCCGTATGACGTGAATCTCGATCCCGAACTTGTGCAATCCCGGCAATTCCGTGTCTTCAACCAGCTGGCCGACCACGCGCAACGCGGCACGCGGCGAGTCCAAGTGCGACGGCGACGGGGGGAACATCCACTCCTCCAGCCCCTTGAACAGTTGGTAATCCTTCTCCGCCTGCTCCACCTGCGCGAAACGCGAGAAGTTGGCGTGCGGCATCAGTTCGTTGGGAACAGAGCGGCCCGACTTCATGAACACCAGCGCCAGATCCTCAAGCCGTGCGTCCCCCTTCGTCTGCGACATGCCGGCCCACCAGTCGTCCTGGCTGAAGTCCTTGCGGGCAAGGTTCAACTTGTCAAAATAATCCTCGAGCAGCAGCCACGATCGCTGTGAATCGTTGCAGGTGGCGAAGATCTCGAGCAGCTTGGAACGCTCGGCCACGTCCTCCTTCGACTCGGACAATTGATGGCGCAGATCGGCAAAGTCGCCGTAGGTGCTGTTGATCACCTTGTGGTGCGCATCGTATTTGGACGCTTTCGCGGAACTGACAACCGGTTTTTTTTTCTTCGATTTCCGAGGCATTGCAGAACTCAATAAAACAGATTAGTCATAACGACATAAGCCATCCTGTCTCGTCAAACCCAAAATTTATTTTTTCTCTCCTCTCCGCACAGGAACAGGCTTGACACCCCTGCGGCCCCCCCGCTGTTTTTGACTTTTCCGGGCTTCTCCCCCTATCTTCCCGGCCGATGCATTTAATCCGACACACGGATTCCGGTTTCCCTGGCAAATTGAACAAGCTCATCGCCGCCTCCAGCCTGTTCGACCCGGCCATCGAGCAGCGCACTCGAGACATCATTCGGGATGTCGAGCAACACGGCGACAAGGCGCTGCTTCGGTTCACGGAACAGTTCGACGGGGCGAAACTGTCCCCGGGCCAACTCGGCATCGCCCCCGCCGAGACCAAGGCAGCTTGGCAAGCCATCGCCCCCAGGATCCGAAAGGCAATCCGCTTGGCCAAGGCCAACGTCGCCTTCTTCGCAAGGCAGTCCCTCCGGAAAAACTGGCAGGCGCGCAATCCGCAGGGCGGCCTGGTCGGGGAGAAGTTTGACCCGTTTCAACGAGTCGGCGTCTACATCCCGGGCGGCACCGCGCCGCTGGCATCGACCACGCTGATGACCGTCACTCTGGCCAAGGTCGCCGGGTGCCGCGAGATCGTCGCCTGCACACCGTGCGGCAGGGACGGCCAAGTGAACTCCGCCCTGCTCGCCGCGCTTGGCCAAGCGGGCGCCACCGAGGTGTACCGCGTGGGCGGCGCGCAAGCCATTGCCGCGATGGCGCACGGCACGAAAACAGTTCGCCCGGTTCAGAAGATCTTCGGCCCCGGCAACGCCTACGTGGTCACGGCCAAGCGGCTGCTGTTTGGCCGCGTCGCGATCGACCTGCTGCCCGGGCCAAGCGAGATGTTCATCCTCGCCGACGCGTCCGCCAAGGCCAGCTTTGCCGCCGCCGACCTGCTGGCCCAGGCGGAGCACGGCTCCGGGCACGAGCGCGTCTGGCTCGCCAGCCACTCCAAAAAACTGATCGCTGGTGTTCAGCGGGAAATCAAGCGACAACTCCCGTCGCTGTCTCGCCGCAACTTCATCGAGCAGGCGCTCAAGAAAAACGGCTGGCTAATCCAGCTCAAATCGATCGACGACGGCATCGCGCTGGCAAACCGCATCGCGCCGGAACATTGTGGCCTGATGCTCCGCGACCCCGGCCCGGCCGTGAAACGGATCGTCACGGCCGGGGCGATCTTCGTCGGGCCATGGTCGCCGACCGTCCTGGGCGACTACATGGCCGGCCCCAGCCACACGCTGCCCACCGGCGGTGCCGGGGCGTCTTTTGCCGGCTTGACCGTGGATCAATTCCAGCGACGCACCAGCGTGGTGAAATACAGCCGGCCCGTCTTGGCCAAGTCGATTGACACGCTCCGCACCTTCGCCGAGATGGAGGGGCTCGATGCCCACGGGCGATCCGCCGAAATCCGGCTGGGTGAAGAATCCTCCTGATGGCGGCCAAGCGCAAAGGAAGTTCCCCGGATCGATTGATCCGCCCGCTGGTGCGAAAGCTGCACGGCTACGTCCCGGGCGAGCAGCCGAACGTCCGAGGCCTCATCAAGCTCAACACAAACGAGAACCCCGCGCCGCCGTCGCCCAAGGTGATCCGCGCCATCCGCTCGGCGGCCGATGAGCGGTTGCGCCTCTACCCCGACCCGGCCGCGCAGCCGCTGCGCGAGACCTTGGCCAAGTTTCACGGCTGCAGACCGGAAAACATCATCGTCGGCAACGGCTCCGACGAACTGCTCGCGCTGGCGACGCGCGCCTTCGTCGAGCCGCGCCAAACCGGCACGATCCCCCTTCGCCAAGCGGCAAAACAAACCATCCAGTACTTCACGCCCAGCTACTCGCTCTACCCCATTCTTGCCAGCATCCACGGTGCGCGGTGCAACGAGGTCAAGCTCCCCGCCGGGTTTGAGTTGCCGGACAACGACGCCCTGCGGAAGGGCAACTGGAACTTCAGCGCGGCACTCACTTACATCACGACACCGAACGCCCCCAGCGGCAGAGGCTACACGACACGCGACCTGACCAGGCTCTGCGAAGCGCAAAACGGCGTGACGATTCTGGACGAGGCGTACGTCGACTTCGCCGATGAGCACTCGCTGCGCTTGGCCAAGCGATTCCCGCACGTCATCGTGTCCCGCACCTTCAGCAAGGCGTACTCGCTCTGCTTCCAGCGCGTCGGCTACTTCATCGGCCACCCGGCGCTCATCGGGGCGCTTGATCGCATCCGCGACAGCTACAACGTGAACGGCCTTGGCCAAGCCGCGGCGCTGGCCACGCTCTCGGACACCACCTATTACCGGAAACAGTTTAAGCGCATTGTGCGGTTGCGGGAGAAAACCTCTGCTGCGCTGGAGGCGCTTGGCTTCGATGTGCTGCCCAGTCAGGCCAACTTCATTTTCGCCCGGCCAACCGGCCTGACTGCGGCGGAGTGGTTCCGCCAATTGCGGCAACGCAACATCGTGACGCGCTGGTTCGACGCGCCCAAGGTTCGGAACCGGCTGCGCATCACCATCGGCACCGAGACCGAGATGAACAGGTTTCTGGACATCACCCGCTCCATCTTCAGGCAATGAAGGGATTGACCGGCAAACTTCAGGCCTCCCCGCTGTTGGCGAGGGTGCTGCCGTTTGTCGTCTTCCTCCTGCTGACCGCTTGCCAGGGTAGCCTCGGGCAGGAGTCGCACTACTGGATTTACGCAGCCAAGTGCGTCGTCGGTGCCTGGCTGGTTTGGGTCACCTGGCCGCTGGTGGCTGAAATGCGCTGGGCGGTCAGCCTTGAGGCGCTGCTTGCAGGGACGCTGGTTTTCGCGATCTGGGTGGCGCTGGACGTGCCTTACCCGAAGTTGAGCCAACCGGACGATTCGTGGAACCTGCCCGCTCACCTCGGCGCGGACCCGGCGATGGTTTGGTTTTTCGCCGGAGTCCGCATTACCGGCTCGACGCTGCTGGTGCCGCTGCTCGAGGAGGTTTTCTATCGTTCATTCCTTTACCGCTACATCGTGGCACCGAACTGGATCTACACGCCTCACAACCAATTCAACGCGAAGGCGTTTCTGGTCACGTCAGTCATCTTTGGGTTGACGCATCAACATTGGCTCGCCGGCGTGGCGTGCGGGATGATTTATCAACTGCTGGTCATCCGCACAAACCGGATCGGGGACGCCATCACCGCGCACGCCATCACCAATCTCCTTCTCGGCCTTTGGGTGGTCACGCACGGCTTCGGCTTTGTGAAAGAGCAGTGGCACTTCTGGTAAACCGTTGAGCAAGCCGCCCCCATCACCTCTAAAATTGCGCGCCGGACGCGACCCGGAAACCAACGCCTGCCGGCTCATCCACGGCAAGGCGGATGGCTGGAAGGAATTGTACGTGGATCGACTCGGCGATTTCCTGCTGATGCAATCCCCGCAGCCTCTTACAGATCCTCAAATCGACGTCGCCAAGGATTGGAAAAACAGGCTTAACCTAAAGGGGGTGTACTACAAGCGATTGAGCCGAACAGTGCAGTCGAGCGAGAAAACGGACTCCTCCCCGCGACTGGTCATGGGATTGGAGGCGCCGGACATCTTTGAAGTGCGGGAAAACGGCGTGACGTACCGCTTGAGCCTAAGCGAGGGCTATTCAACCGGGCTGTTCCTCGATATGCGGGAGAACCGGAAACGCATCCTGAGGAACCGGGTCGAGCCCGGTCTTCCCGTGTTTCAATTCGCCCCGACCAACGCTACGGTGCTGAACTGCTTCGCCTACACCTGCGCGTTCTCGGTCTGCGCCGCCCGCGCGGGCGCCACAACCACCAACTTGGACTTGTCTCGCAAATATTTGGACTGGGGGCGGGATAACTTGAGTCAAAACGGGGCCGATCCCGGTCATCACGATTTCATTTACGGCGACGCACTCGACTGGATGAAGCGCTTGGCCAAGCGGGGCGACACGTATGACCTGGTCATTCTGGATCCGCCCACCTTTTCGCGATCGAAGAAGTCTGGGGTGTTCCAGGCCAAGCGCGACTATCCCGCCTTGGCCAAGGCGGCCGCTCCGCTGCTCCGCAAAGGTGCCATGCTGCTGGCCTGCTGCAACGCGACCGGATATCCCGAAAGAAAATTCAGGGAAGATGTGAGAATTGGAGTTCGCTCGGCGGGCCGGAAAATTATGAAATTGTTTGCCGCTCCACAGCCTCCCGATTTCCCGGTCACCGCGAGGGAGCCGGCTCACTTAAAGGTGTCGTGGCTTCGACTGGATTGAAGATCAGCGCCAGGACTGGTACTCGCTCAACAAGTCGTGGTGCGGCTTGTTGTCGTTGTTCCATCGGCGCAGCGCCCGGAAACTGCGCTCATGAAGCCGCTTGCGGTCGACCGCCTCGACGTGCCCATCGCAGAAGGCGATGTTGTATCTGCCGCCGTGCCGTGACTCGGTGGCGTCGATGATTTTGCCGCTCAACGGGTAGGCCTTGCGCTGAACAAAGTTGCGGTAGTTGATGTCCAGATGCGCCATTCCGCTGGCACCTTCCTCACCGTCCTGGCCGTACAACATTTTGATCACCGGCTTGGTCAGCCAGATCAGGGTGGCATCGCCGATCGCAATCATGTTTGCGGTGGAGCGAACGTCCCCGTCGCTGATCCGCGAACCCTCCGTCGGCACATCGTCCAGATGCCCGCTGATTAGCGTGTGACTGTACGTGCCGCCGAGGCCAAGCTTGCTGTATCCAAGTTTGACACCAAAGGCGTTGTAACCATAACTGCCCAGCGCGACGGCGCTGTCGTTGCCAGAAATCGTGACACCCTTGTAATCCGTACAGGTGAACGGCGCCTGCCCGGCCCAGTCGGCACCGATGTACGGAAGAAGGCGATCATGCCAATACTTCTGGTTCTCGCCCTCGGCATCGGTCGGGTCGAAATTGTAGACGGGATAATGACTACGATCCCCGACATAGGAATTGAGAGCGATTCCGTATTGGCGAAGGTTGTTTTTGCAGGCGATCGTTCGCGCGGCGCTCTTGGCTTGAATCAGGGAGGGCAGCATCAGTGCCGCCAAGATGGCGATAATTGCGATCACGACCAGCAACTCAACGAGGGTGAATGCAGCCTGGCGATCTTCCCGCCAACTTGCGGGAGGCCGCTCCGGCCGCTTGGCCAAGCGTTGGGTTGCCTGCAATTTCATTCCGTCATTCCAGCGACACAATCCGGTAATACCGGTGTTTTTCGGAGGAAATATCGTCTAAAACAAAGTTTCCGGTCGTTTTTTTCAACTCCCTCCAACTGTTCGCAGCCAAATTATCGCTGTATTGAACCAGATATTCAACCGTATTCTCGGCTTTTTTCCAGTTCAATAAAATCCGTTTTCCGTTGGGATCTAGGGAGATTTCCAGCCCTTCCACCGGTTGGGCGGTCTCCGTGGATTTACCGTGGTTGTTTTCAAATTGCCGCCAGAGGGCACCCGCAACTGAGAACTCATCGGCAGGCGGCACATCCTCCGGGTTGGAACTGATTTGCACCACGACCCCCATGTCCTTGCACAGCCAATAGTAGTTGCGCGTGTATTGAGTGATAGCCTCCTGCCAGTCATCGATCACTCCCGGTATCTTCACAAACGCCACATTCTTAACCAACTCGTTGATTCTCAGGCAATCGTGAAATCCCAACTCCGGAAGCATGACAATCCCGAAGGCATCGACTTTCATTGCCGACTCGTAAACCATCTTGGTCGGCGATTCGAAATTCAACAATGGAGAGCGCGTCACATACTCGTACGTGGTCGAGGCGTTCCATTCGTCGCCGTACTTGATCACTGCGGGAAAATCCAGAAGGCGCCCGCTGAACGGAATCGCGGGGTTCACCTCATCAATACCCTCATCGTGGAACCCATACACGTGCCGCCCCACGCCGGGCTTCATGTTCAGAAAAAGACTCTTCTGCTTGCCCGTTGAATCAAACGTCGCCCGCTCCACGATCGTCGCCCCATCGAATTCGACATCCGTGTCGATCTCGGCTGGCTTCACGTAGTCGAACCGGATCATTTCATCCTCGGGACCTTCGCGGAAATCCCAAACCTGATTCTCCCCGGCCTCGCCAATGTAATCAAACACCTCCACCTCCTCTCCTGCGGCCTCCGAGAAATGCCCGACGAAGTTGGAATACATGTTATAGTACTGCCCCTCCTTGGAGAACATATCCTTGGCTGTGATGGTGATCTGGGCCAACGACTCTGCTGGCATCGTCACCATGCCGAGTGTCACCGCCCAGCCCGCCATCCAGCGCTTGGCCAAGCGCCGGGTCTTCATTCTTTTCAAGATGGATGTAAGCATCGCAACATTAATTCAGCATCAGACATGCCACGGTTTCGCGGCTTGGTTTGCACGGTTGGTTCGTTAAACAATTCACGCCTCTGCATCTCCCTGCGCGACAATCACGCAACCTGCGTGGCACAGACACTCGGAGGCTAAAACCGGGCGCTGCCGGGGTCAACCTTTCCCGATTCGGGTTGCGCCCGCGCGCCTTGGCAGTACAATCCCGGCCCAGCGGACGCCGCAACCCCGGAATGAAAAACCACCTCGATTTCGAGCAGCCCATTGTCGATCTCCAAGCCAAGCTCGAGGCACTGACCAAGACTGCGCTGCCAAGCAGTGTCGAGGTCGATTTTCAGGATGAGGCCGACCAGATCCGGGCCAAGATCGAGGAAACCCGCAAGGGCATTTACTCCAACCTGACCCCGTGGCAGCGGGTTCAATTGGCGCGGCATCCCCGCCGCCCCTATACGCTCGACTACATCCGCCTCGCCTTCGAAGACTTTTCCGAGGTGCACGGCGACCGCCTGTACTCCGACGACAAGGCGATGGTCTGCGGGTTCGCCCGACTGGGCGATGACCGTGTCATGGTCATGGGCACCCAGAAGGGACGCGACACGCGGGAAAACGTGATGCGCAATTTCGGCTGCGCCCACCCGGAGGGTTACCGCAAGGCGCTGCGCCTGATGAAACTGGCGAGCAAGTTCGACCTGCCGGTGATCACCATCATCGACACCGCCGGTGCGTTCCCCGGCATCGGCGCCGAGGAGCGTCACATCGCCAAGGCCATCGCGGTCAACCTGCGCGAAATGATGACGCTCAAGGTGCCGGTCATCGCCGTGGTCATCGGCGAAGGCGGCTCCGGCGGCGCGCTGGGCATCGGCGTGGCCGACCGTGTTCTCATCCTCGAGAACGCCTACTACTCGGTCATCAGCCCGGAGGGGTGTGCCTCCATCCTCTGGAAGGATCGCGCCGCCGCACCCGACGCGGCCGACGCCCTCAAGATTACCTCCGAGCATTTGATAAAATTCGGCCTGGTGGACGAGATCATCCCCGAGCCCCTTGGCGGCGCCCACAACGACCCGGAGGCCGCCGCCGCCTCGCTGAGGAATCACCTTGTCAAGCACCTCAAGGCGCTCAACCGCATGCCGGTGAAAAAACGTCTCGACGCCCGGTACGAAAAATTCCGAGACCACGGGCAGTTTGAGGAGGAGCCGCTGGCCAAGGCGGCCCCCTAGTCGCCGTTCCCGGCGAGCGGCAGGGTCATGGTTTTCTGCCGACCGAATCCCCTGATCTCCAGCCGATCCCCGTGGACATGGACGACGGCGTAGGCGGTCTGCTCCGTGTCGACCATCCCCGAGAAAGTGACGAAGTGCCGCTTGGCCAAGCGGCCGTAATTGCCAGCGTGATTGTGCCCGTTCATGTACGCCACGACCGCGCGGCTTTCCCGCACCAACGCCAGCACGTCGGCAGCGTTCCACAGGTTGTGCACGTTCTCCGGGTACACCGGGAAGTGGCAGAAAAGGATCACCCGCTCCCCCGCCCGCTTGGCCTCGGCCAGCGCCTTCTTCAGCCAAGCGAGCTGCGCTTGGCCAACGGCACCGTTCCAGGTCGGCGTGCCGGCGGGCAGTTTTGCGTGAACCGCCTTGGCCGCCTTGTGGCGTGGGTCGCCGGCCGGGTAGGCATGCAGGCTGACGTCGTTGCCGTCGAGCGCGATGAAGCGGTAGCCGTGGTATCGAAACTGGTAATACCGCGACTCGAGGCCAAGCGCGGCCGGCACCTTGGCCTTTTGCTCGTCGCCCACCTCAAAGTCGTGATTGCCAAGCACGTGGTAATGGTCAGCCTTGAGTTTGTCGTAGATCGGCGACACGTCCGCGAAGCTCTCAAAGTCGCGGTCGATGAAGTCGCCGAGGTGCACGACGAACCGCAAGTCGAGCCGGTTCAGGTGCTCGACGCAGGCCGCCAGTTTTTTCGGCGACAACGCGTACTGGCGCTGCGCCGTCTTGGACACCTTGACGTTGCAAAACTGGCAGTCGGCGATGACGCCGAACGAGAACAGCGGCTTGCCGCTTGGCTCGTCAGCCAGCAATCCGCCCGCAGACAGCCACGCACCGAGGCAAAACAGGAGCCGGCTCATCGCTTGACGAGATCGCTGCTGTGTTCCTGCATCCACAGCATGTCGGGGTTGTCCGGGGTGGAGACGTTGACCACCAGCAACTCGATCAACGTGAAGGCCCGTTTCGGCTTGGCCTGCGAAGAACGTTTCATCGGGATAAGGTACGATTGGGCAGCGCCGGCGTCAATTTTGGGAAACGGACGCCGCTTGGCCAAGCGGCCGATTCAAAGCTTCCAGCCGCTGCGGTACTCGCGGCGGACGTGACGGTTGGCCTTGTCGCTGTTGGTCGAGCGCAGCGCCTCGGCATCCCACTGCACCGGCTCGCCGGCGCGGATGGCCAGGTTGCCCAGCAACACCATCTCGGTGAACGGCCCGGCGATCTCGAACCGGCTCAGCGGCTTGTGGCCGTTGCCGGTGGCGGCGTTCACCCACTCGACGTAGTTGCCCTCGGTGCGCGGCAGCGTCTTCGGCGTGTTGGCCTCGATCTGTTTCACCTCGTCCGCGTCCCGCCCGGTGATCATCCATTGGGTGGAACTGCGATTGAAAAACATCCGGCCCTTGTCGCCGACGAGCATCGAGCCGTAGCCTTTTCTGCCCTTGGCCACCATCTCAACGCCACCGGTGGCCTCGAGCGACGGCGCGTTTTGCACGCCGTCCTTTTTGCCGTCGTACCAAGTGAGCTTCACCGGCGGGCGGCTGCCGCGATAGCCGAATTGATAATCGATCACCGCCCAGTTCGGGGCGCTCTCGCCGGTGTTGCCGCCGTGCCGGGCGCTCACACGCGTCGGCGAGCCCAACTCGAGGCTCCACCACGCCATGTCCATGATGTGGCAGGCCATGTCGCCGAGCGCCCCAGTGCCAAAGTCCCACCAGCCGCGCCACGCAAACGGAACGTACCCTTTGCCGTACGGGCGGTGCGGTGCCGGGCCAAGCCACATATCCCAGTCCAAGCCGTTGGGCACGTCAGCCTTGGCCGGGCGCGCCTTCATCCCTTGCGGCCAGATCGGGCGGTTGGTCCAGATGTGCGCCTCGGTGACGTTGCCAATAATCCCGGCGCGAACCAACTCGACCGCACGGCGGATCGGCTCGCCGGCGTGCGCCTGGTTTCCCATCTGCGTGGTGACACCGGTGCGCTTGGCCAAGCGGGTCAGGTGGCGTGCCTCGTAAACGTTGTGGGTCAGCGGCTTTTGCGTGTAGCAATGCTTGCCCATCTTCATCGCCATCGAGGTGGCGGCGGCGTGGGTGTGGTCCGGCGTGGAGATGGTGCAGGCGTCGATGCTCTTGCCAATCTTCTCCAGCATCACGCGAAAGTCGGGGAAGCGCTTGGCCTTGGGATGCGCCTTGAACATCCCGGCCGCCCGGGATTCGTCAACGTCGCACAGCGCAACGATGTCCGCCCCGGCCGCTGCCGCCCCGGAGACGTCCGCTCGCCCCTTGCCGCCCGCGCCGATGCCGGCGACGGCCAAGCGGCTGTTTGCGCCAAACACGCGGCTCGGCACGACTTGAAAGCCAAAGGTCGCCACCGCACTCGCGCCGATGAATCGGCGGCGCGTCATCTCTGTTTTGTTCTGTAGGTTCGTCATCTCAAAAAGCTTCAATGCAATGCGGCTCGTATTTCCAGCCCGTCGACGATTCGGCCCTCGGCCTCATTCAATTCCGCCAGTCGCGAGTACACCTGCTCCTGCTCGAAATACTCCAGCGCCATCCCGACAAAAATATGCCCGTGCCGGGCCTCGGACACCCAAAGGTCATGGTAGAACTGCTGCAGCCCTTTGTCGTCGTCCAACGCCGCCGAGACAAGCCGAAAACGCTCCGCGCCGCGACACTCGATGATCGACGCCAACAGCAACCGGTCAAGAAACCGCCGCACTCGGTCGCTGTGCAGCAACTTCATCAGTGCCGTGATGTACGGGTCTTTCGAAATCTCTTTGACCAGTGGAATGCCGCGCTGCCGCATCACGTCGTACACCTGCTGAAAATGCTCCAGTTCCTCCACGCCGGTGGCGATCAGCTCCGGGATGATCTCGAGCCGCTCCGGATACTTGGCGACGAGGCTCATCGCCAGCGCCGAGGCCTTGCGCTCGCAGTCGGCGTGATCCTGCAGGAACGACGGCAAGTCCGCCATCACGGCCACCACCCACTCCGGCTTGGTGGCCACGGTCAGTTCGAGGGATAATTTCATCCGGCGGCAGCAGCCTACCAGCTTGGCCAAGCGAGTGGCAACGTGACGATTTCAATCTCCCCTTGGCCAAGCGCTTGGTTTAGGCTGCGCCGCGCCCAAGCGGGCGTACCGCATGAGTGACAAAATTAAACTGGCTGTGCTCGGCTCCGGCAAGGGGTCGAACTTGGTCTCGCTGGCCAAGGCTTGCGCCAACGGGTCGTTGCCGGCGGAGATTGTGCTGGTGGCCAGCGACGTCGCCGATGCGGGGATTCTGGAGCGCGCGGCGGAGTACGGCCTGCCGGCCAAGTTCATCGACCCGGGCAAATTCCGCACCAAACTGGACGAAGCCGCCGAGACAGCCTACGTCACCGCACTGAACGAATCCGGGGCCGAATGGGTGGCATTGGCCGGTTTCATGCGCATTTTGAAAGGTGATTTTCTGCGTGCATTCGAGAAAAAGGTCGTTAATATTCACCCCTCTTTGCTGCCCGCATTTCCGGGGCTGGAGGCTTGGAAGCAGGCGCACGATTACGGGGTGAAGGCCACCGGCTGCACGGTTCACATGGTGGATCACGGGATCGACACTGGCACCATTCTCGCGCAGGGCGTTGTCCCGGTGCTGGATGAGGACACACCCACAACGCTTCACCATCGCATCCAGCAAGAGGAACACACGCTTTATCCGCGAACACTCGCCCGTTTGTTCAACGGCGAGATTCGCATTTAACACACTCCGCATGGAGTATGAAAATGAACATCAAACTGCCGCGCAGGACATGGCGATTCAACCCGGCCACCCGGGTGAAGCAATCGACCAAGCGCTACATTCGTGCCCGGGCCAAACTGGCCGCGCGGCGGCAAACCGATGAGTAAAGCGAAACTCCTGAGGTTCGGCCTGCCCAAGGGCAGCCTGGAAAAGCCAACCATCGAGAAGATGGCCAAGGCCGGGTTCAACATCCGCGTCAGCAGCCGTTCGCTGGTGCCGTACGTGGACGACCCGGAGATCGAGATTCGACTCATCCGCGCGCAGGAGATCAGCCGCTACGTCGAGCTGGGCTACCTCGACTGCGGCATCACCGGGCTGGACTGGATCATGGAGAACGGCTCCAAGGTGCACGAGGTGACCGAGCTGCTGTTCAGCCGCGCCACCCGCCGCCCCGCCCGCTGGGTGCTGTGCGTTCCAGAGGAGTCGCCGATCAAAAGCGTCAAGGGCCTTAAAGGCAAACGGATCGCCACCGAGGTCGTCAACCTCACACGGCGCTACCTCCGCAAGAACGGCGTCAAGGCCAGCGTCGAGTTTTCGTGGGGCGCCACGGAGGTGAAGGCCCGCGAACTGGTTGACGCCATCGTCGAGGTCACTGAGACCGGCTCAAGCCTTGTGGCCAACAAATTGCGAATCATCGACGAGCTGCTGGTTTCCACTCCCCGCCTGATTTCCAACCGCCAAACCTGGAAGAATGACTGGAAGCGCGGCAAGATCGAGACCATCGCCATGCTCCTGCGGGGCGCGCTCGACGCCGAGACCCGGGTCGGGATGAAGTTCAACATCGAGGAAAAAAACCTGTCAAAGGTGTTGAAAAAGCTGCCCGCCTTGCGTAATCCAACCGTCTCCGGCCTGAGCGGCGACGGCTGGGTGGCGGTCGAGACCGTCATCGAGGAGGTTGTTGCGCGGGAGATTATCCCGGCGCTCAAGACCGCCGGGGCCGAGGGCATCATTGAGTATCCGCTCAACAAGGTTGTCCATTGATTTGACAAACTGAGAAAGAAGACCACGAAAACAAGACATACATGGGTTCACTGAAGAAACGCCGGAAAGCGAAGATCAACAAGCACAAGCGCAAGAAGAAATCCCGCGCCAACCGCCACAAGAAACGCACCTGGCAGAAGTAGCCGGGGAATCGGCGCGGCCGCCGTTCCGGGTGAACCTCCGACCATGAGACGCGGTTCACAGATCAGACTGTCCATGGGGCTGGCCCTGCTGTGGCTCGGCCCCGGCTGCAGCAGTACACCCTTGGCCAAGCCGCGCCCCGGCGTCCCCTCCGGCATCCACGGGCTGAACCTCGAGGAACTGGACGAGCCGGACACCCCGGAGTACCGCAACCGCGTCGAGGGGCTCGCGCATTACCTGACCAGCCGCAGCCTCGAGCTGCGCCACAAACCGGCCGACTCCCTCAAGCACCTCGAGGCCGCCGCCAAGGCCGATCCCTCACAGGTAACCGTGGTCATCCGGGCCGCCGGGCATTTCCTTCAAAAGAAGAAAACCGACAAGGCCATCGAGATTCTTCGGCTTGGCCAAGCGGCCAGCCCGGAGTCGGCGGCGACACACGAGTGGCTTGGCCTCGCCTACCAGCAGGCCGGACAGCCGGACGAGGCCATCGCCGCCTTCGAGGCCGCCTTGGCCAAGGCGAACCCGACCCTGATCTCCATTCGTGGCCTGGCCAAGCTCCATGCCGCGGCGAAGCGGTTTGACGACGCCTTCAAGGCACTCGACACCGCGCTCACCAAGGAGCGGAACGACCCGGATTATTGGCTCGGCATCGCCGACCTGTACCGCGACACGGGGCTGGCTGCCCGAACCAAGATGGACGAGATCAAGTCCGGCATCATCACCAGCCTCGACCGGGCCAGCGCGCTCTCGCCGGAGAATCCACTGACCCTGCATCGCTTGGCTGACTATTACAAGATATGGGGCGAGAACGGCAAGGCCATCGCGCTATACATCCAGTTGATCGAACTCAACCCCGGGCTGCTCAACGTCCGCGAGCAGTTGGCCGACCTTTACCTGCGGACGGACAAGAGCCAGGATGCCGCCAAGCAGCTCGAGGCCATCCTTCGCGAGCGCCCCACCAACGAGCGCGCGTTGTTCGTGCTCGGCGGCATCAAGCGAGACCTCGACAAACTCGACGAGGCGGCCGCCCACTTTGAGACCGTCCTCAAGATCAATCCCAAGTTCGAACCGGCCTACTACGAACTGGCCGGCGTGCGCCTGTTCCAAAACAACCCCAGCGCCACACTCGCCACCCTCAAGAACGCCGACGCGCAGTTCAAGCCGAGTTTCATCAACAAGTTTTACGCCGGCCTCGCCCACAGTTCCCTCCACCAATACCCGAAGGCCATCGAGAACCTGCTCGAGGCGGAGGAACTGGCTCAGGCCAAGGAAAAAAACCGGCTCACGCACTTTTTCTATTTCCAGCTGGGCGCCGCCTACGAGCGCAACCGCCAGTACGATACGGCCCACGCCACCTTCGAGAAGGCCATCGGGATGTCCCCCGAATACCACAACGCCATGAACTACCTCGGCTATATGTGGGCCGACATCAACCGCAACCTCGACGAGGCGGTCAAGCACATCACCCGGGCAAACGAACTCGCCCCCGACAACGCCGCCTACGTCGACAGCCTCGGCTGGCTCTACTACCGGCAAGGCAAGCATGAGGAGGCGCTCGCCGAGTTACGCCGCGCCGCCGGACTCACCAAGGAGGAGCCGGACGCCACAATCCACGAGCATATCGGCGACACGCTCCACGCGCTTGGCCAAGCGGACAAAGCCCGGGCCGAGTGGGAAACCGCGCTTGGCCTGCTGCTCGATCAGGAGAAAAAAATGACCGCCCCCGACGCCTACCTGCTCGAGCAGCTCGGCAATGTGCGGCACAAGCTTGGCCAAGCGGACGAGGCCGCAGCCGCCTGGCAGCGGGCCTACGAGATTACCCCCACCAAGGTGCTTCGCCAGAAACTCCACCCCGAGAAAAAGGAGGGGTGATGGCCTACCGTTTCAGCAAACATTACACGCTTGCGGAGGCCCGCGCCATGATGCCCACGATCAGGGAATGGCTGGAGCAAATGAACCAACTGCGCCACGAATACGCCGAGGTCAGCCGGCGCGTCGACAGCATGATGACTGCCCAGTCCGACGTCGGCGGCAACTCGGTCAATCACTCCATCAAGCTCCTGTCAAAGCTTCAGGGCATCCTCGGCGAATTCAAGAAACACGAAATCCAGGTCAAGGACGCCGACCGAGGCCTCGTCGACTTCCCCTCCCGGCGCGGCACCCGCGAGGTGTTTCTCTGCTGGGAGAAGGACGAGGACGACATCGCCCACTGGCATGAGCTGGATGCCGGATACGATAACCGGGAGCCTTTGTAAATCGGGAAACTGAAATGGTACATCCCCCGAAACTCCCCGCAAAAGCTGCTCGACGGGAAAGATTTCAACTGCACCGGCTCAGCGGCGTCTGGGTGTTTCTCGTCGATAACGCCTTTTTTGGGGCGACAATGGCCACGGTCGGCCTCGCCCTGCCGGTCTCCTGCATACTCGCCTTTTTCTCGGGTGCCACCGGTGTGTTTCTGATCCAGAAACTGCTCAACCGTGACAGTTTCACCCAAGCGCTGGGCAAAGCACTCATCGCCGGCATCCTCTCCGGCATCCCATCCAGCATCGCCGGAACCCTCTTCGGTGGCTGGGTGATCGCGGTGGCCGGCTTGGGCAAAAAAGATGTCCCGGTGGAGGAACCCCCGATCGACGATCAGGCCTCCAAGCCCCAGGACGAGAGCAGCGCATCCCATTGAGCGGCGTGCGCCTCGATCGTGCCGTCGGTCCAGACGACATGATCCGAGCGGTTCATTTTCTCATCGACCGGCATCTGCGCCGCAAGCCGGCTGCTGATCTGATCGTCGCTCCAGGCGCGCTCCCGGAGGCGCACCTGCTGCGCCTCCGGCGAACAGGCCACGCAGACGATCTTGTCGAAGCTCGCCTCGGCCCGCGTCTCGAACAGCAGCGGAATCACCGCCACCGCCAGCCGCTCACCGTCCGCCGCCCAGCGGTCGAGCCGGGCCTGCCTCGCCTCGCGGATGCGCGGATGCAGTATGCCCTCCAGCTTTTCGCGGGCCGTTGAATCGCTGAAAACCAGCGCAGCCACTCTCGCCCGATCCAACGAGCCGTCTTCCCGCAACACCTCCTCTCCGAACGCCCCGGCGATCTCCCCCAGCGCCGCTTGGCCCGGCTCGACCAGTTCGCGGGCCAATACGTCCGAGTCGGTCACCGGCACGCCGCGCTTGGCCAACAGCTCCGCCGCCGTGGACTTGCCCATCCCGATTCCGCCCGTGAGTCCCAGTCGAGTCATCATCCCGATTAAAAACCGTTCCGCCGGATGGCCAAGCCCAAACCGGGATCCACCATCGCCGCCGTGGCAAACTGCACCGCCTCGCAGCCCCGGTCGAGGCACGCCCGGACATCCGCCGCTTGGCCAAGCCCGCCCACTCCCACCAGGCGCACATCCATCCCAAACTCCCGGATCAACCCGTCAAACAAGGCTAACTGCCCCAGCGCCGTCTCGCGGATCGCCTCCCCGGCGAGGCCCCGGCATTGTCCCTCAAAAAGCAGCCCACCGCCTGGCTGCCGCACCTTCGCCGACAGGCCGTTGACCATCACCAACGCGTCGGCAAACGGAACAACCGCCTCCAGCAATGCGTGCGCCGTTTCCCGGTGCTCGATGTGCCCCACCTTCAACAGCAACGGCTTGTCCGGGATCACCTCCCGCAGCTTGGCCGCCACGATCCCCGCATCGGTTGGATTGAGATAAAGCTGACCATCGACGCTGCTGACATTCGGGCAACTGAAATTGGCCTCCACCCCGTCCGCGCCACTCTCGGCCGCCCAGTTGGCGCATTGCGCGTAGTCTGCGGCGAGGTCATCGATTGACCAGTCATGCTCCGCCGTGGCAACCACCGAGACGCACAGAAACTTGCGCTTGGCCAAGCGGTCGCGCGTCGCCGCAACGTCATCCCGCCAATACCGGGGCGGCTTCGATGGCATTCCAAACGACACCGCCCAACTGCCCTGCATCGTCCCGGTCACGCCAACTTCATCCGGAAACGTCCCCCCGCTTGGCCAAGCGATTGGCTGCAGATTCGGCAAACTGTATGACGCCCGTTCGCAACTCCGCACCGTCTTGTACGTCAAGATATCGAAACCAAGCGCGGCATAGTAAAGCAGCCACTTCCCATTGAGCAATGGTCCCGCCGCGATGCCGAGCGGCGAGTCCACCGGAACACCACAATACGACCAGTCTCCCCCAACACCCGGAACCGCATCGTCACCCGGCTCCGGTGCATGGTCAAAATTCCAGGCGTAATCCTGCGTGATGTCGTATTTCGCAAAACCGGAATCCATGTCACCGCCAAAACTACCTCAACCCACCCCAACGAGCGAGCGCCGCCCACCCCAACGAGCGAGCGCCGCCCACCCCAACTCAATATAGCGGATTCTCAAACCAGAAGACCCCGAGGTTATCAACTTCCTCGCAGGTGACGGCATCCAAGTCACCGTCTCTATCCAAATCCACCAGTTCCATCAAATCAAATTTAACACCCACATTCCCGCTTACATCGGTCACGCTCCATTTGGCGGACCACGGTTTGTCGGGGCGTTGGCTCGTCCAGCTTGCACCCGGGGTGGCGCGGTTTCGCCCCGTGTTCGCAACGTGAAAAAGATCGTTCCGGCCGTCCCGGTCGATGTCCCCGATCGCCACCGCTTTCCCATGCGGCACTCCGAACGGGTTCGGAGTTGTCTGAATCTTCCATTCGTTTCCGTGCCCTTCAAACAGAAGGATTTCACCATTTCGCGTGGGGCAGACTATGTCGCGGGCACCGTCGTGATTGAGATCGCCGACGGTATGTTCTGTCCATCTCTCCGGATGATCCGCTGCTGCGCCTCCCGGGTTCTCGAGCCAGCCCACACCGCGTCTGGCCCCTTTTCGATCCGAGAAAAGCAAATCGCTGTCGCCGTCGCCATCCATGTCCAGCGCCTTCAATGTCATGATCCAACCGGCCGGCCGCAATTTCACGAACTTGAACGCACCGGCATTGCGCCCGGGCTTTGTTGCCGAATCGCGCCGCAGCCAGCCGATTGATCCGTTGGCGCCCTTCGACGAGACGAACAGGTCAACCCCGCCCCGCCTATCGATCTACGCCGGCTCGGCGAACATCCACGACTGTTTCCGCCTCGTCGCCGGGATGGCCTCGGTCACCCAGCCGCTTGGATTGAGATACTCCGCCCGCTTGGCCGGTGCCCAATGAACGTACATGGTGCGTTCCTTGCCCTCGCACGAACTGACCACGTCGAGATTCCCGTCGCCGTCGAGATCGGCAAACACAGCGTCCTCCGGGCTGGCGACTTGGCTAACGGTGACGCTTGGCCAAGCGGCCTTGGCCTTGGCCGGGCCGGGGTTTTGATAAACGACAATCGCCCCGCCCTGCTCCCAACCGGTGGTGATGTCGGGCAGCCCGTCGCCGTTGAAGTCGGCCAAGCGCACCCCGTCCGCACCCAACTTGCCGGCAGCCTTGTCAGGCGAATCGATCGTGTGTCGCACCTAAGGGTGATTCCCACCGTCGCCTTTGATGATCTGAGTGACGCAAAGGCGACGAATGAATTTCAGGATGTGTTGTGCGCCGGGATCGTTGCGACCCACGAGGTTGGGCCGGATGCTGTTATGTGTGCGATCCTTGAGTTCGTGGATGGACACATCAAGATGCCCGGCTTTTTTCAACGCATCGAACATCGCCTGGTTTTGCCGGCGGCGGTCGGCGGTGTCATGCTCCGCGTGAAGGAGGAGCAACGGCGGGGCATCCTTCCGGGCGTGGTGCAGCGGGGAAGCAACGCGGTGAGTGGAAGCCTTCCCTCCCCACACCCCGTTTCGACGAGCCGCGCCCACCCGACTCACGTCCATCAAGCCGCTGATGGGAATCGCACCCCGTATCGCCCTGCCGCTCAATTCATGTTTTTTCAGGAATGACTCATCCATCGTCAGTAAAGCGGTCAAGTGCCCGCCGGCCGAACCGCCGGTCACGAAAAGTTTGTTGGGATCGCCACCGTGCTTGGCGATGTTCCGGTGTACCCAAGCAAACGCTTCCGCGACGTCCTCGATCTGCATCGGGTACTTGGCCTCGGGATACAGCCGGTAGTTCGCCGACACAACGCCGATCCCCCCGGCGACAAAACGCCCGGCCACCCTGGCGATTTTCGCCTTGTCGCCGCTGTGCAGTCCGCCGCCATGAATCCAGAACAGCAACGGGAATCCTTTTTTGTCGCTTGGCAAATAGATGTCCAACTGGTTCCGGCCCTGAATGGCATTGTCACCCTTCCGATAGACGACATCCCGAATTACCGTCATCTTCCCGGCCTCGGGCGCGACAGGATCGGACGGCTCGGACGGCGTAGCCTGTTTTTTTTCCGCCAGCTTTTCGGAGACCCAATCCATCTCCCGCTTGTCGAGAAAACCGTCCTTGTTGCGGTCGGCGTGATCGAACTTGAACTTGCGAAACGATTTCGGCGCCTCCGCGCGCGACAGCTTGCCATCGTTATTCCGATCGAGCCTGCCAAGCCGCTCGCCAAACTTGTCGGCGGCAGGCAGCGATGATACAGACATCGCCACAAACAATATCGGCATAAAACGTTTTTGCATCATCTGAGCCATGACGCGATGTTCAGCCAGTCGGTTACAGAATTCAATGGTTCCCGCCCAAGGCCGTCCGCCACGTACGCCCAACTTCTCCCCCTTTGTGACCTTTGGGACAGCGCTTGGCCAAGCGCTTCCTAACCTGCATTATTCATCAAAAAAGGTTTTCGGCGACTTAACTTATTGTGTATAAGTT
>JACKQG010000977.1_pt1 | contig 40294 bp, 39 predicted proteins | sample 8237621 | NCBI WGS metagenome assembly JACKQG01 (sample SAMN15677084, study PRJNA649215) | marine metagenome | biome: marine; feature: Black Sea; material: saline water; isolation source: suspended particulate matter (SPM) from the Black Sea western gyre | collected 2013-06-09/2013-06-10 | depth... | reverse complement strand
ATCATCAAACTTTAGAAGACAATACAGTTACTTTAAGAGATAGAGATACTATGACCCAAGAAAGAGTTTCAGTTGAAAAACTACATTCAATTATTGCTGAAAAGGTGAATATTGCTAAATATTTGGCTTAGTTATTTGCCGTTAAATTCACTCATAGTTCTTGTTAGACCTATCGAGCCAAAAGAGAGTCCTATTTTTGCAGCCTGTTCAATGCGTTCGCTAAGCTCTTGTTCTTGATCGGCAGTCCAATTGCTAAGTACATAATCAGCTTGCCTACCTTTATAGAAATCATTTCCAACACCAAATTTTAACCTAGCAAAATCATTTCTTCCTAAAACAGATTGAATATTTTTTAGTCCATTATGCCCACCATCACTTCCCTTTCCTCTTAATCGTAAAGTTCCAAAATCAAGAGCAATGTCATCAGTTATTACTAATAAATTTTTAATGTCAACTTTCAGCTGTTGCAGCCAATAATTCACTGCTTTTCCGCTCAAGTTCATAAAAGTAGTTGGCTTAATAAGAAAAAAAGAACGGCCTTTATGTTTAATAATAGCCGTTTTGGCATGACGCTCTTCCTTAAAAGAAGTATTGGATGCTAATGCATCCAATACTTTGAAACCTATATTATGGCGAGTATTTTCGTACTCTCCACCAGGGTTACCTAATCCTACGATTAAGTATTTCATTTTTATTCAGCTGCAGGTTTTTCTTCCGCTCCCTCTGCTACTGCTCCTTCTTCTCCTTCAGCAATTTCTCCTTCTTCCCCTTCTAATTCTTCTTCATCTTCTTCAATTATAAGTTCTCGTGCTATTCTTACTCCCATAACTACCGCATTGTCAGGTGCCAAGAAAGTAAACTTTTCATCTCTTATATCTTTTATAAAAATAGATTGACCGATTTCTACATCTTCAATGTTGATTTCGATATAATCTGGAAGATTTCCTGGAATTGCTCTTGTAATAATTTTTCTTCTTCTGAAAAACAGAATACCACCATTTCTAATTCCAACAGCATTTCCTTTAAGATGAACAGGAATAGTAACAGTAACTTCCTTATCCTCAAAAATTTGCAGAAAATCTAAATGAAGAAGTTTATCTGTAACTGGATGGAACTGCAAGTCTTGCATTACCGCCCGATACTTTTCACCTTCAATATCTAGTTCTACAATAAATACATCTGGGGTGTACACAAGATTTCTAAAATCATTTTCATGAGCATAGAAACACACCTGCTTTTCTCCCCCGTAAAGTACGCATGGTACATTACCCTGATTTCTTAGTGCTTTGGAATCTGTTTTCCCAGTTCCATTTCTTAGTTTCGCACTAATTGCTAGTGTTTTCATTTTTTAAATTTGTTTTGGTTTATAATTTGTTGTTTATTTTTCTTTCCATTTATCACTAATTGACTCATTTTTTATTGCTGATTCAATAGTTTGGGCAAATAATTTTGCCACTGAAATTTCTCTTACTTTTTTGCTTTTATGTTTTTTTGGAATGGTATTTGTAATTACCAATTCCGCAATTTTTGAATTATCCAAGTTTTCATACGCTTTACCGGAAAGTACACCATGGGTGCAATATGCCCTTACGCTATTTGCCCCTTTTTCTATCATTAAATTTGCAGCTTTGGTAAGGGTGCCGGCAGTATCTACCATATCATCAATTATTATAACATCTTTGCCTTGCACATCACCAATAAGCAACATTTCACCAATCTTATTTGCTTCTTTTCTATCTTTATAACAAATAACCAATCCCGACTGTAAGAAGCTGGCATAAGTATTTGCTCTTTTTGAGCCACCCATATCAGGAGATGCAACTACCAAGTTAGGTAAATTTAATTTCTTAATATCTTCAATAAATATTTCTGATGCAAATAAATGATCAACAGGAACTTCAAAAAAACCTTGAATTTGATTGGCATGCAAATCCATTGTCATAATTCTATCTACTCCTGCGGCTGTAAGTAAATTAGCAACCAATTTTGCACCTATAGGTACTCTTGGTTTGCCTTTTTTATCTTGCCTGGCATAACCAAAATATGGCATTACTGCAATAATATTTTTTGCAGAAGCTCTTTTTGCCGCATCAATCATAAGTAAAAGTTCCATCAAGTTATCAGAAGGTGGTGTAGTAGATTGAATCAAAAATACTTCAGCACCCCTTACGGTTTCTTCAAAAGAGGGTTCAAATTCTCCATCAGAAAACTGCACTATTTTACGCCTACTTAGTTTTATCCCATAAGCATTTGCAATCTCATTTGCTAATTCTTCTGTTGCACTTCCTGCAAAAAATCTAAGTGGTTTGTCCATAATTTTCCTCTTTGAAAAAGGGCTGCAAATATAGAGTTATTGCATCATTTTAACTAATTTTTATTAAATAAAAGATAAATGATTGTCTAAGAGAAAGAGTTTAATTATTTTCGCCAACCATTTGCCCAGATGGCGGAATTGGTAGACGCGCTGGTCTCAAACACCAGTGGGGTTAAACCCGTGCCGGTTCGAGACCGGCTCTGGGCACAAAAGTAAGCGCTTGGAAACTAATAATTTGCAAGCGTTTACTTCTTCTGAAATGGCGTTGTATATTCCTCTACTTTTTCAAAGTTATCTTCTTCCAAAAAACAGGGGGAAAGGTTTATTGAATTTATTTTCTATAGTATAAATTACTAATATCTATTTTTCTGCTGATTACAACTCAAAATCTTCCATAAATTTTGTGGTATAATTTCCTGCTCGGAAATTCTCATCTTTCATCAGTGCCTGATGAAATGGAATAGTTGTTTTTACTCCCTCAATTATAAATTCTTCCAAAGCCCTTTCCATTTTAGCAATAGCTTCTTCCCTTGTTTGTGCAACAGCAATCAGTTTTACAATCATAGAATCATAATAAGGTGGTATCACATAATTGGCATACACATGCGTATCTATTCGTATGCCGTGCCCTCCAGAAGTATGAAAATTAGTAATTCTGCCAGGACTTGGACGGAAATCATTATAAGGATCTTCCGCATTTATTCTGCACTCAATGGCGTGTAGTTTCGGCTCATAATTTTTCCCTGAAATAGGAATGCCAGCAGCCACTTTTATTTGCTCCCTTACTAAATCATAATTGATTACTTCTTCAGTAATGGGGTGTTCTACCTGAATACGAGTATTCATTTCCATAAAGTAGAAATTTCTGTGCTTATCTACTAAAAATTCTACCGTTCCCACTCCTTCATATTTTACTGCCTCAGCCGCCTTTATGGCTGCTTCCCCCATTTCTTTTCTCAATTTTTTAGTCATAAAAGGAGATGGGATCTCTTCCATCAATTTTTGATGTCTTCTTTGAATAGAACAATCTCTTTCCGAAAGATGACATGCCTTACCTCTGCTATCGCCAATGATTTGAATTTCAATATGCCTTGGGTCTTCAATGAATTTTTCCATGTACATGCCATCATTTCCAAAAGCTGCTTTGGATTCTTGCCTTGCACTATCCCAAGCATCTTTTAAATTTTCTTCTTCCCAAACTAATCGCATGCCTTTTCCACCACCACCAGCTGTTGCTTTTAACATTACTGGATAAGTGATTTCTTTGGCTAATTTTTTACAATTTTCAAAATTCTTGATAATCCCTTTGGAGCCAGGAATCGTAGGCACCCCTGCCTTTTTCATGGTTTCCTTTGCAGATGCTTTATCTCCCATGTTTATTATCATACGGGGAGATGCCCCAATAAATTTGATGCCATTTTCAGCACATATTTTGGAGAAATTAGCATTTTCCGCTAAAAAACCATAACCGGGATGAATGGCATCCGCATTGGTAATTTCGGCAGCAGCAATAATATTTGGAATCTTTAAATAGGATTCTGCACTAGGGGCAGGGCCAACACAAACTGCCTCATCTGCAAAACGAACATGCAAACTATCAGCATCTGCTTTAGAATAAACCGCAACTGTTTTTATGCCCATTTCCTTGCAAGTTCGAATAACTCTTAACGCAATCTCACCTCTGTTGGCAATTAGAATCTTTTTAAACATTTTGATTTTGTATTTATTTTAAAAAAATTAAGAAGGATCAACCAAGAATAGTGGCTGATCAAACTCAACAGGCGTATTATCATCCACCAACACTTTCACAATCTTACCAGATATTTCTGATTCAATTTCGTTAAATAATTTCATAGCCTCAATAATGCAGATAACACTTCCGGTTTTTATTTCGTCTCCAACATTTACAAATGCATCTTTGTCTGACCCTGAACTTCTATAAAAAGTACCAATCATAGAGGCTTTTATGGTTACATAATTAGCATTTTCATCTTGTTTTTCGACTTCTTTTTTGGTAGGTTCAATTGGAGCCGGTACAGGAGGTGCTACTACCGCCTGGGCAGGGGCTTGCTGAATAACCGTAATAGGTTCTTCTGTTACTCCCCTTCTTTTCTTTGCGGGGGATTTGATTGAAATCTTAATATTATCTATTTCTAAATCCACCTCTGTTGCACCAGATTTTGCAACAAACTTTATTAATTCTTGAATGTCTTTTAAATTCATCTTATTTTTTTTTAAAGTACAAAAGTAATTATTTATTTGAATCGTATGCCCATTTCAGATATATAGAACCCCAAGTAAATCCTCCCCCAAAAGCGGCTAATATAATATTATCCCCTTTGTTAAGTTGATTTTCCCATTCCCAAAGGCAAAGAGGAATAGTTCCATTTGTAGTGTTTCCGTATTTTTGAATATTGAGCATTACCTTATCATCTCCCACTCCCATTCTTCTGGCAGTTGCATCAATAATTCTTTTATTTGCTTGATGAGGAACAAGCCAAGCTACATCATCTGCCGATAAATTATTTTTCTTCATTATTTCTTCCGAAACATCTGCCATGGATTTTACAGCTGCTTTAAAAACAGGCTGCCCATCTTGAAAAACAAAATGTTCCCTAGCATTTACCGTTTCATGGCTTGCTGGTTTTGCCGATCCTCCTGCTTTCATGTGCAGAAATTCTCTTCCAGAACCATCACTTCTTAAAATAGCATCTTGTATCCCTAAACCATCTTCTGATGGCTCTAACATTACTGCCCCTGCACCATCTCCGAAAATAATACCTGTTGCCCTATCGGTATAATCCACAATGGATGACATTTTATCAGCTCCAACAACAATTACCTTTTTATAAGTGCCCGTTTCAATAAATTTGGATGCAGTAGCAAGTGCATACAAAAAACCCGAACAAGCCGCCATCAAATCGTAAGCAAAAGCATTTGTTGCACCAACTTTATCGGCAATTATACAAGCTGTTGACGGAAAAATCATGTCAGGGGTTGCAGTGGCACAAATAATTAAATCCACCTGATCAGCAGAAATATTTGTTTTTGCCAAAAGCCCTTTTATCGCCTCAGCTCCTAAAACAGAAGACCCATTTCCCTCTCCTTTTAAAATTCTTCTTTCCTTTATCCCTGTTCTACTTACAATCCACTCATCATTGGTGTCCACCATAGTTTCCAATTCCTTATTAGTTAGGATATGATCTGGCACATAGCCTTGAATACCTGTTATTGCGGCTCTTGTTTTTGTCATTAGTTTAAGGTTTCTTTTATTTTATCGTTCAGCTTTGCTTCTACAACATCTTTTGTTAAAATTATCATATTTTTAATTGCAATTTCATTAGAAATTCCGTGCCCAATAATAACGGTTTTATTTAAACCTAAAATAGGCGTTCCGCCATAATTTTCGTAATTAAATCTCTTGAAATAATCATCAAGCAAGTCCCTTTTTTTCATGATGGAAAAAATTCCTTCTGCTTCTTTAAGCACAATATTTCCTGTAAATCCATCACAAACAATAACATCTGTATCCGAATCAAAAATATCTCTCCCTTCTATATTTCCCGCAAAATTAAAATCCATATTATTTTCCATCATTTGGTAAGTAGCTTGTGTAAGTAAATTCCCTTTGGTTTTTTCTTCTCCCAAATTTAGCAAACTTACTTTTGGATCTTTAATACCGCAAACATATTTAGAAAAAAGTGATCCCAAAATGCCAAATTGATATAATACATCTGGTTTGCAATCGGCATTAGCCCCCACATCAAGTAGTACAGTTACTCCACCATCTTCTCTAGGAATAAGAGTAGAAATAGCTGGGCGTAAAATTCCGGTAATTGCTTTTACCGAATAAAATCCGCCAACAAACATAGCGCCTGTATTTCCAGCAGATGCAAAGCCATCAATTTCCCCTTTTGCTAAATATTTAAACCCTTTTGCTATTGAAGAATCTGGTTTTGACTTAAAGGCTTTAGTAGGATGTTCACCCATATTAATAATCTCAGAGCAGTCAATTATTTCAAATTTATCTGCACTAACATTATGCTGTTTTAGTTCAGAAATAATCTCCTGCTCTCTACCAAAAAGTGTGATTTCAATATTTTTAGGAAGTTCATTTAAAGCAAGAATTGCTCCATGAACAGTTTTTTGGGGAGCAAAATCTCCTCCCATTATATCTATGCCAATTCTCATAAATAGCTTGTAGTTTTTTAGGGGTTAAAACTACAAAATAATTGGAATTTAGGCGTTTGCTTGCTGAGCAATAGCTTGTTTTCCTCTATACTGTCCGCATTCTTCACAAACTCTATGATATAATACTGGAGTTGCGCAATTAGGGCAAGAGTACATTGTAGAAGTAGATGCTTTGTAGTGTGTTCTTCTTTTATCTCTTCTTTGCTTTGATATTTTTCGCTTTGGATGTGCCATTTTATTTTACTTTTAATTTATTTAATACCTCCCATCTTGGGTCTATTTCTTTATTTGTTTTTGTAGCATATTTTTCCATCAATTGTAGCATTCCTTTGTCGCATTCTCCTTTTTCTTGCTCACTTTTGCTGTGTGTTCTTTTATTTGGAATAGAAAGGTTTACCATCTCAAAAATCAACTGACTTAAATCTAAATGATGTTGATTTGGCAGTACATAAATTATTTCATCTGTACTTTCTATTTCCTCTTCATTCTCTTTTATTACAAAATTTGATGTTGTTGAAATTACACAATTTAACTTTTTAGCACAATAATCACACAACAGATTTGTAATTTTCCCTTCTATGTTTATTGTAAGTTTTCTATCCAATCCTCTTAAAACTACTACTATTTTTACAATAAACTCTCCTGTCTTAACTTCCGATTCTTTATATTTCTGAAAGAACTTATTTCTTATCTCAAACTCCTGCCCATGCTCACCTTCACTTAGCCCTGCTATCCTTATACAATTTTTAGGCATCTTTTTTGTTTTTAAAAAGGGTGCAAATATACTATATTTTTCTTAACTGTTTTGTGAGAGTAAAGGATTTGAAATTAACCCTTTATATTCTTCTCTTTTTCTGTAAATATCGCATGCCATATATACTGCATTTCTGAATGATTTCTCATCTGCACAATTCTTTCCAGCAATATCGTATGCCGTCTTCTGCTTGAAAAAAAATATTATAATGGAAAGTCCGGCTGTATAATTCACTCCTTCTGAAAAAGAAAGGGTTTTAAAAGGCGTAAGCCCTTGATCGTGATACATGGCCAAAACCCCATCAAAGTTCTTTAAATTGTCTTTTGTAAAAAAACTATCGGCAGAATACGGACCAAAAGCTAAAATGTTTTGCTTTTTTGCTTTTGAAATAGTTGGGGAAATAATCTCCTTTTCTTCTTTTCCCAACATGCCATTTTCACCTGCATGAGGATTCAAACCGATAACTGCAATTTTTGGTTTTGAAATTCCAAAATCCTGTATTAAGGATTGTGATAATTGTTCTATTTTCGTAAATATTTTTTCTTCAGAAAGGGATGCCGCCACTTCCGAGAGAGGAATATGTCCTGTTACGAAAGCAATTCGCATGGTATCAGAGAGCATTATCATTAAAGAATCGCCATCAAATTGCTGCCCTAAATATTCGGTATGTCCTATAAATGAGCTTTCATTTTTTTGAATATTTGCTTTATTTATTGGGGCTGTAACTAAAACATCTACTTCCTTGTTTTTCAAAGAATCCGTAACTTCTGTTAAAGATTTGAAAGCATACTTTCCAGCAATTTCAGTTGCCTCACCAAATTTGATTTCCACTTCTTCATTCCAACAATTCAACAAATTTGCTCTTTTAGCATTTACCTCTTTTATTTTATTGATAATATTAAAGCTAAAATCTTTTATTTCTAATGCTTTTCGGTGATAAGAAGCGGTTTTCGCTCCCCCAAAAACAATAGGCGTACAAAGTTCCATCATTCTATTATCTAAGAAAGTTTTGATGATAACCTCCATTCCTATTCCATTTAAGTCCCCAACAGAAATACCCACTTTTATTTTTACCATTACGCTCTGTTTTTTATGAATTGATACAATAATCTTACTCCCATTCCTGTTGCTCCTTTTCCTCTATATCCGTATTTTGCTTTTATAAAAGTAGGTCCTGCAATATCTAAATGTATCCAAGGATAATCTACAAAATGAGCCAGAAATTTTCCTGCTGTAATAGCACCGCCTGCTGGACCTCCTAGATTTTTTATATCTGCAACATCTGATTTTATTAGCTGATCATAATCCGACCAAAAAGGCATTTCTGCTAAGCGTTCATGTGTTTGCTCTCCAATTTTTTTCAAATTAGCATGCTCTTTTTCTGTATTTCTATGCATACTTACAATTCCAAAATGGCCAATAGAATAAGCTGCTGCACCTGTTAAGGTTGCTAAATCAATCACCAATTCTGGTTTGTATTTTTTGGCAAAACTAAGAGCATCAGCAAGTACTAGTCTACCTTCAGCATCAGTATTTAATACCTCAACAGTTGTGCCATCATGCATAGTAATTACATCCCCAGGCGCATAAGCATTTCCAGAAGGACGATTGTCGGTTGCAGGGATTAATGCAATAACATAAATAGGCAATTTGTTTGCTGCAATAGCATACATTGCTCCAATTACTGTTCCTGCTCCACCCATATCTGTTTTCATTAAATCCATAGAGTTGGCAGTTGGTTTTAAGCTCAAACCACCAGTATCATATACAATACCTTTACCTACTAAAACGATAGGTTTTTTGTTGCTTGCATTTTTTGGCTTCCACTCCATAATAGTGAAAGTGGGTTCGTCAATACTTCCTTTATTTACCGCCAAAAGCCCTCCCATTTTTAAAGATTCTATTTTCTTTTTGTTAAAAACAGTAGTTTTGAATCCACTATTTTTCCCTCCTTTTTTTGCCGAATTTGCTAAATCTTTTGCTGTGAGATGTGAAAATGGTTCGTTTACTAAATCTCTGGTTAAATAAACAGCATCAATAATGTTTTGCAATTCATCAATATCTTTTTTGTTGGAATTTTTACATAAATAGAGAGTCTCTAATTTATTTGGTTTTTCCTCTGTTTTGTGTTTTGTAAAAGTATAGTTAGATAGTGCCATTCCCTCAGCTATTGCCAAAACTTCCCTTTGATTTCCTTTTACATCAATAATAAGTACGGACTTTTCATCTTTTAAACTGCCTTGCAATTGGTCACCAAGCATTCTACAATTTTCTTGGTATTGATTGGTGTTTTTTTCTTTTTTTGGAACAACAACAAAAACCAATTTATTGTACTGATTGATAGTGACAATTTCCTTTTTGTCTTTTTGCTGTTTTGCAATAAAGCTAAGTTCTGATTTAGAGAAATCAAAGCTTTTTAAACTGCTTTTTTTATCACATAATAGAATTAAATTATCCTTATCAGAAATTGTTGTTTTCTTTTTAATTAGTGTCTTCATATAAATTGTGTAATTTTGAAGTCGCAAAACTAATAATTTTTATGGAGAGTAAGCAATTGATAGCAAAGGCATTAAAAAAAGAATTTTTATCAGCTAAAGAGGGGCAGTTTTTATTTGAAAATGTTCCTACTGCCGAATTGATGTGGGTGGCTAATGAATTACGACAAATGCAAGTGCCTGGAAATACGGTAACATGGCAGATTGATAGAAATGTAAATACTACAAATGCTTGTACTGCAAATTGTAAGTTTTGTAATTTTTTTCGTCATCCAAAGCATGAAGAAGTTTATATTACCGATATTGAAACTTACAAAACAAAAATTGAGGAAACCATTAAATTTGGTGGTGATCAATTGCTTTTACAAGGAGGTCATCATCCTGATTTAGGATTAGAATATTACTGCAAACTTTTTAGGGAATTAAAAGCACTTTATCCAGAAATAAAGTTGCACGCATTAGGACCTCCGGAAGTAGCTCATATTTGTAAAATTGACGGAATATCTCATTGGCAAGCATTAACAGCCCTTAAAAAGGCAGGAATGGACAGTATGCCAGGGGCAGGTGCAGAGATTTTAAGTGATAGAGTCAGGCGATTAATTTCCAAAGGAAAATGCACAGGGCAAGAATGGTTAGATATCATGAAAGCTGCACACCAAATTGGCCTTACAACTTCTGCAACTATGATGTTTGGACATATAGAAACATTGGAAGAGCGCTTTGATCACTTGGTAAGAATAAGAGAGGTACAAGAACAAAAACCTGAAGGTGAAAATGGATTTTTAGCATTTATTGCTTGGCCATTTATGGATGATGGAACACTCTTGCAAAGAGTAAAAGGAATAAATAATAATGTAACGGCTGATGAGTATTTAAGAATGGTAGCAATTTGCAGAATTATGCTTCCGAATATTAAAAATATTCAGACCTCTTGGCTTACCGTTGGGGCGGATACGGCTCAACTTACTCTTCATGGAGGGGCTAATGATATGGGCTCCATAATGATAGAAGAAAATGTAGTTTCGGTAGCAGGTGCTCCTCACCGTTTTACCTCAGAAAATATTGAAACCTGTATATTGGAAGCAGGCTTTACTCCTGAATTACGAAACCAAATGTATAAAAAAAGGCGTAAACCAAAACAAATGAAAATTCAAGAAATTGATTACTAATGCTAAAAAAACTCTGTATATTATTTTTAGTTTGTTTTTCTGCACTGCAGTTAAAGGCAACCCATAATAGGGCTGGTGAGATAACATACAAACAAATAGGACCGCTAACTTTTGAAATTACGCTTATCACCTTTACCGACCCTAGCACAATGGCTCACCAACAAAGAACGGAATTGTATTTTTCTTTTTCGGACAATACCCAAGATACATTTCCTAGAATTTCTGAAACATTGGTAGGAACAAATATCTCAAAAAACGAATATATTGGGGTGCATACTTTTCCGGCAGTAGGCACATACATTATTGCCATGGAAGACCCTAACAGAAATGCTGGAGTTGTGAATATCCCAAATTCTGTAGATGTGTCCTTTTATTTGGAAAGTATTTTGATGATAAACCCACTTATTGGAAATAATAGTTCGCCTATTTTACTTAATTCCCCAATTGATAAAGCGGTAGTTGGTATTCCTTTTATTCACAATCCTTCCGCCTTTGATTCAGATGGAGATAGTTTAAGTTACACTATAATTTCTTCTAAAGGAGAAAATGGAAATGATATTATTGGCTATCAGTTTCCTGATGCTTCCAATAGTTTAAGTATTGATGCTAGTGGAAATTTAATTTGGGACAGCCCAACAATGGTGGGTGAATATAATATTGCAATCTTGATTGAAGAGTGGAGAAATGGAGTGAAAGTAGGCAGTATTGTGCGTGATATGCAGATTACAGTCGCACCAAATACCATTAACAATTCCCCTCCTAAAATTGAAGTGCAGCCAAGCTTTTGTGTAATAGCAGGAGATACTTTAAAGATACCCATTTTAGCTTGGGATGAAGACAGTATTTTTACCGATAATTTCGGGAATTTTTATTGGGGAAGTAGTGCTATTCCTTTTGGCAGCACCATTGTAGATACTGCTTTTCAAAAAATAAAATTATCTGGCTCTTCTGGGCTTTTTACCTTTTCTGAAATTACAGATACACAATCTATTTCAACGACTTTAAATATACCTACTTTTTGTGCAGATGTGAGAAAAAACCCCTTTCAGTTGGTGTTGAAAGTGAAAGAGCAATCCCATTCAGCTGTGGCACTTTCTACTATGCAATCGGTGGAAATAAAAATAATTGCTCCTGCTGTTGAAAATGTAAAAATAGATAGCGTGATGCAAATGCAAAAAGCCATTGCTATTTCTTGGGATGCGAGTATTTGTAGCAATGCGACTTCCTACTTAGTTTACCGAAAAGAGGCGACAAGCAATTTGGCTTTGGATAGCTGCACAGTGGGCATGGCAAGTGGAAATGGGTTTCAGTTTATAAGAAAGGTAATCGGACTTAACAATACTACTTTTGTAGATGATAATAATGGAAATGGCCTTGGGGAAGGGGTTAATTATTGTTATCGAATAGTGACAAAATTTTTGGATGGAGCAGAAAGTATTGTGTCGGAAGAAGCATGTGCAGAACTTTTGAATTTTAGCCCTTTAATTACCAATGTGAGTGTGCATCATCCAGATTCTATAAATGCAATCTATATAGCTTGGAGCAAACCCAAAGACATTAGCTTTTCTAGCAATGCTTATTATGAATTATCTCGATCAGATGATGGGCAAAATTTTAATCTCATTTATACTTCAAGCGGCATAAATGATACCATTTATTTTGATGGTGGAATTACGGCAAACAGCAAGCAATATTTTTATAAAATTCAACTTTTAGATGGGACTTTGGTGGGGGAATCAACCTCCTCATCTCAGTGGCTCACTTTAAATCCGCAAGATAATGCAATAGCAATAAATATTGAAAGCACAAGCCCTTGGCAAGACACTGCCTTTGTTATTTTTAGGAAAAATCCGAATGCTGTTGTCTTTGATTCTATCGCTACAATAATTGATAATTTTTATTTGGATGATGGACTAAAAAATGGAGAAACCTATTGTTATTTTGTAAAAGCAATTGGCAGATATTCTGGTACAAAAACCATTAGTCCGCTTATAAATTTGAGTAATAATTCATGCGCCTTTCCAACAGATAGCACCCCTCCTTGTCCTCCTGAAATCAGCATTGTGGAGGATTGTAAAAACTCTCAATTACATTTTTATTTAGAGAGTGATAGCATTTGCTTAGAGGATACAGAAATTTATACTATTTATCTGTTAAGTGGAAACGATAAAAAGTTTATTACTACAATGGATAGCAGTTATTATTTTTATGAAAATCTGAATTCACTTGCGGGCTGTTATGTGGTTACAGCCACTGATTCTTTTGGAAATGAGAGCATTATTAGCAATCAAATTTGTGTAGAAAATTGTCCAGAATATGAGTTGCCAAATGTATTTTCACCAAATGCAGATAATGTGAACGATCTTTTTGTGCCCATTAAAAACAAACATATTGAAAGTGTTGATATGAAAATATTTAACCGTTGGGGGAAAATGGTTTTTGAAACTACTGATGCGGAAATTAATTGGAACGGACAAAAAAGAGGTAAAAAGAGTGATTGCTCAGAAGGAGTTTATTTTTATGTTTGCACTATAAATGAATTAAAATTAAATGGAATTATCTCTTCCCAAATAAGGGGAACAGTAAGTTTGATAAGAGGAAATACAAAAAAAGCTGACTAAATGTTTACAGGAATTATTGAAGAAATAGCAGAGGTTGTAGCCCTTAAAAAGGAGGGGAGTAATTTGCATATTTCATTAAAATCGAGCATTACAAATGAATTAAAAATAGACCAAAGTGTAGCGCATAATGGGGTGTGCCTTACTGTGGTGGATATTAAGGATGCTGTGTATACCGTTACCGCTATTAAGGAAACTTTGGATAAATCTAACCTAGGATTATTAGAAGTGGGCAGTAAAGTAAATTTGGAAAGATGCTTGCAAATGGGAGGAAGATTAGATGGACATATGGTACAAGGACATGTGGACCAAAGTGCAAAATGCACAGCAATTAGTGAAGAAAATGGTTCACATATTTTTACTTTTTCTCATAAAGAATCTGATAATATGACGGTGGATAAAGGTTCAGTTTGTGTGAATGGCGTAAGCTTAACTGTGGTAAACTCCAAAGACACTTCTTTTTCAGTAGCCATTATTCCTTATACTTTTTGGCATACTAATTTTCAAAATATAGCAATTGGTGATACCGTAAATATTGAGTTTGATATTTTAGGGAAATATATATCAAAGATGTTTATGAGGGATATGTAAATGAGGGGGGAGGGTAATCCTCTCATCCAGAATTTTTTTCTATTTTTACATTCTGTAGAAACTAGTACTAATGTTACTTTTATACTTGAGAGGAACACTTCTTTTTTTAAGCAATCATCTAATTGTTAAGCAAGCTTTTTGCTGATAATAATAAGTCTACTCTTTTATTAGTGCCATAAAGCTATTACAACCTCCCATTGAAAACTTGATTGGAAAGATCAGAAAAGGTTAGCCTACTTTGAAACTAATTTTGTTCCAATAAATGCAGCAGGAACATAAAAGAACAAATCAATTTTAAACCAACTAGGGTGTGTTAATTCTTGAAGATTTAACCAACCAAAATAAGTGAACAATAAGCCTATAAATAAAGCTTGAAGTTTAAACGAATTTTGTTGTTTCCATAATGAGATATTAGCTAAAAACTTTCCAACTACTCCTGCTATAAAAGCACCTGCAGAATGAGATACAATCACCATTATAAGCGCACCAAAAGGAGCAGTCTTCATGTATTCATTTAATGCGTTAGCATCTTCCAGACTTACTCCCTCAGGTAAAGGATAAAATACCATACTCAAATAATGCATCCCCATCATTGCAATCATACCTACTAATATTCCAAGGATTGATGTAGAAATAAATCGTATAATCATTATAATGATATTTTTCATAGTTTTAATTTTTGGTAAATATAAAAAAAGCCCCACCAAATTGCTAGGGCTTCTTTATTATATGTGAGAAGGCTTATCTTTTCTCAGTAGTGTAAATATTTCCTCTCCAAGAAAATAAGATATCATTACTAGAGCCAAACTGATCAACAGCCATATCAAAAGCAGAACCAAAAGACGCCATATTAATTACAGGAATATCTTTTCCTAGATAGTTAATAGTTCCTAATTTTTGCACAATAGTATAAGGGTCTTCTTCCTGTGTTTTTCGTTCCTCTTCCGCTTTTAGAGCTTGTTCTTCTTCTTTGCTCAAAGCTCGTGGGTGGTTTGGTGCAATTGTCATTTCATTAATAAGATGGCTTGCTCCAGCAAACTTATCAATAATAAACATAGTATATCTGATGTCAACAGAAATAGTTCTTTGTACTTTATTTTCAAAAGCAATATCTCCACTCATTGCTTCCCAATTTCCATCAAAGGCAGTTCCTACCAACTCCCCCCAAGCATTTATAACGGGAGAGCCAGAATTTCCACCAGTAATATCGTTATTAGAAATAAAATTAATCCTTAAATTTCCCTCCTCATCAGCATACCTTCCGTAATCCCCATCTTCATATAATTGTTTCAATTTTTCAGGCACAATAAACTCATCATTTGTAGGGTCTTCTTTTTCAATTATCCCATCAATAGTGGTGTAATAATCGAAATGCATAGCGTTTCCAGGAGCGTAATCACCAACATTACCGTAAGTAAGCCGCATAGTAGAATTTGCATTTGGATAATATTTAATATCTGGATTCATTTCTCTAAGTCCTGCAATAAAAAGTCGGTTTCCTTTTTCTAAATCGGCCCTTACCTTTTTTCTTTTTGGATAATGATTAGCTAAATAGAAATTGTAAATTGACATTATCGTTTTATATGCAGGGTCTTTTTCAATTTTAGAAGTAGTTGGATTTTCTAAAAAGCTCCAACATTTTGTACGATTAGCAAATATTGATTTTCTAAAAACAGTTTTAGCAAAATAATCAAAATCCAATTTTTTAAAACCAAAAAGTTGTTTTTCTATTTTTTTAAAAACATCAGGATGTTGACTTTTTGGGACATTATAATAATACATTTCTAAAAGTGATGCAAGCAATTCTTGATCAATTGTAGGGTTATAATCTTTGTAAAAATCCTTTGCTGTATTTTTTATATCCCTAAGTTGTTCTCTCCTTTCTTTTCCATCTTCTTTAGGTAAAGCACTTATCATATTATTTATCATAAACGAAAAATACATTATCTCAGCTCCTTGAAAAATAGCTTCATTAAGGTAAGTTCGGGCAACAGTAAATTTTCTGTTAGCAAAAAAAGCGTCTTCTATTAAGTCAAGGGCTTTCCCATATTTTTCTTGCCTTTGGGCATCTCCATTTGCAACCCAAACTCTAAAATTATCTTCAATCTCTTTTTTCTTATCATACACTCGCATTCTTTTTAATCCTTTTGATTGTCCGATAAAGTATTTCCAATAGTTAGAAGTTTGAGCATATTTTGCAGCATACTGAATTTTAGTTCTTTTGCTTGCATCCATACCAGCTTTCATAATTGCTAATTTCTCACTTCTGATATCAACAATAGTTGAGTTTGTAATGTCTAAAGCCTCTTTCACGCCATAAGAAGTTAGGTATCTATCCGTTCTTCCTGGATAGCCAAAAATCATAGTATAGTCGCCATTTTCAACCCCATTAAGCTGTATTGGTAAATGGTGTTTTGGTCGGTAAGGAACATTCTCTTTTGAGTATTCTGCTGGTGTTCCATCTTCAGCCATATATACTCTGAATAAAGAAAAATCTCCAGTATGTCTTGGCCACATCCAGTTATCGGTATCGCCACCAAACTTACCAATTGCTGATGGAGGAGCACCAACTAATCTTACATCCTTAAAGGTTTCAGAAATTAAAAGATAATAGTCGTTTCCACCAAAAAATGATTTTACTCTAGCACTATAATGCGTTCCTTCAGTAGCTTTTTCAACTATCTTTTTAATTGCTTCTTTTATTTTTACTTTTCTATCAGCTTCTGATAAGTTAAGTGTATCAAAACCTGCTAAAACTCTATCGGTTACACTTTCAATACTTATCAGGAAAGTTGCAGTTAAGCCCTCATTTTTTAACTCTTCATCTCGGCTCATAGCCCAAAAACCATCTTTTAAATAATCGTTTCTTACACTTGAGTGAGTTTGAATCGCATCAAATCCACAATGGTGATTTGTTAGCATTAATCCTTCTGCAGAAATCATTTCTCCAGTACAGAAACCACCTAATGAAACGATAGCATCTTTTAAAGAAGAATTGTTTACAGAGTATAAGTCTTCAGCAGTAAGTTGAAGTCCAGCAGCTTGCATGTCGCTCTCATTCATTGCTTGTAAAAGTTGTGGCAACCACATTCCCTCATCAGCAATAGCTGTAAATGAGAAGAATCCTGCCATTACGATTGATAAAAATTTCTTTGTCATTTTCATATAATTTATTAGTTGTGCAAATTTATAATAATTAGCAGTTGATAAGCATTAGTCACTTATAGTTTTTAAGATGATTTGTTAATAATTATTATTCGGATAATAATCATAAGTTTGCAGTATGAATTTATCAAAATATAAATACGGAATATTTTCCTTTATAATAGTGCTTTTGCTTATGCCAATTGGTCATGCTATTATGGTTTTAACAGAGCATTATTTTCATAATAATATGCTACTAGCAGCCTTTGGAATTGGTATATTGGGCGTTTCCCTTGTTTTTTTAGGAATAGTAAAAGATGAAAATAAAAAAATAGCAACTTTAGTTGGTTTGCTAGGTGGAATTCTTGTTTGGACAGGCTGGGTAGAGTTCTCTTTTGTGTGGATTGCTCAAAAATTAAACATCTCTCCACTGATGGAAGATGGTGAGGTGGCTACTAAGCCAGAATATTTAGTAATGATGTCTTCTTTAGGATTACTTTCAGTATTTACCATGTTCTTTTTATCATCACAAACAAGATGTCAATTTTTTAACTGGTTTCAAAAAGTATTTGGGATTAAAGTTAAAACTAAAGCATTAGAAAGAGCAGAAAAATTTATTGCAGTTACTACATTTATTGAAACAATAATGATTCTTTGGATGTTCTACATAGTTCTTCTTTTGGTGTATGATGAAGATATTGCAGGATCTAATCACCCTATGACTTTTGTTGTGGCTTTTGGTTCATTATTTTGGTCCATCTACTTGTTTTTAAAATTGATAAAAATTCAGCAGTTTGATTATGCCATTAGGTATGCAGTTCCTACTGTAATTATTTTCTGGAATTTTGTTGAAGTAATGGGTAGGTGGAATTTGCTAAATGAAATATGGGTTGCACCAACTGAATATGTAGCAGAGGTTGCAATCATTTTTGTACTGTTTTTTGTTTTTACTTGGTACTACATAAGAGAAATAAAAAAGCAAAAAATTCAATAAATGGATAATAAAAAACTTACAAGAATAAATAAATTTTTATCTGAAATCGGATATTGCTCAAGGCGTGCTGCTGATAAGTTGATTGATCAAGGGAGGATAAAAATAAATGGGGAGGTTCCACTTATGGGGACCAAAGTTTCGGATGAAGATGAGGTAAGTGTAAACGGAAAGGTGGTGCACAGAGCCAAAAAGAAGAAGATGGTTTATATTGCTTTTAATAAACCTGTAGGCATAGTTTGTACAACCGATCAGATGCGAGAAAAAAATAATATAATTGATTATATTAATTATCCTACTCGTATTTTCCCTATCGGAAGGTTGGATAAGCCCTCAGAAGGACTTATTTTCCTAACTAATGATGGCGATATTGTAAACAAGATTTTGCGTGCTCGTAACAATCATGAAAAGGAATATGAAGTTACCGTACACAAACCAGTTACCAAAGAATTTATTGAAGCTATGGCAAATGGAGTGCCAATTTTGGATACCGTTACTCGTAAGTGTTTTGTGAAACAAACGGATAAAAAGAAATTCAAAATTATACTTACACAAGGGCTTAATCGCCAGATTAGAAGGATGTGTGAATATTTAGAATATGATGTAAAGAAGCTGAAAAGGGTAAGAATAATGAACATCAAATTAGATATACCAATTGGTACTTATCGTGATTTTACTGCCAAAGAATTGAACCAAATCAATCAAGCGGTGGAGCATTCCATTAAAACTTTTGAGGAAAAAGATAGAGATTAGACCGCTACACTTTTAGATATGAGATATTAGATGAAAAGATGTCATCCTGAACGAATGTGAATGGATCTCGTTTTTGAAAGTTTTTATAAGTGAAAGACAGAAATTAGACTACTGAATCAAGTTCAGAACAGACTGCTAGGCTTTTAGATATTAGATGATAGACGACAAAACTTCTCCCCTGTTTTAGGGGAGACACCTTTTGAAAAAAGGAGAGGGGTATAAATAAAATATACCACCCCCACCCCCTCCTAAATTAGGAGGGGGGTTTATATATTCTTGTCATTGAGAATGAATGTGAAGCAATCTATAGATACCCACCCCTTAATCCCCTCCCAAGAGGGGAATTGATTAACTGCTAATATTCTCCTCCTTGGAGTGCCTGTCCCAAACAAATATAAGAGGGAGAAGTGGGTTACTTTGGAAAGTGGTATTTTACTATCCTGAACTTGACTCAGGACAAAGGAACAATAGAGAATAGAATTGGACTTATAAGAAGATTTTTTTCTAAGAAAACTGATCTTAGAAAAATCAGTCATCAAAGGATAAAAGAAGTAGAAAATTTAATAAATAATAGGGCTGTAAGAAAATTTAAGTCTCTCATCCCTCAACAAAAACTAAATAAATATTGTGTTGCATTTATCAGTTGAACACAGCATTGTCTAAAATCTCAATACTAATATCTAACTTAGTAAGTTCCTTTTCTTGTGGAGTAATTTATTTTCAGAGCATTTGCTTTCCTGAGCTCTTGTTTTACATCAATAACTGTTCCCATTTTCACCTGTTCATCCCCCTTTATAGAAACCGTCATATAAGGAATTTCTTTTTCGTCATGCGATTCTCTTTCGGTAGCAATAAACTCTTGAATATCGGCAGTTTCGGCAAAGGCATCATTTAGTTGTATTCTTGGTTTTGTTCCGTAAGAAGATTGCAAGCGTTTTACAGGAGAGCCGATATAAATATAACTTACCAATGATTTCTTCTCCATTTTTCTTATTTCAGTTGCTTTTGGAGTAGTTACATCTACAAACAGAGTGGTTTCGCGCATTACAGTTGTTACCATAAAAAAGAACAATAACATAAATACAATATCCGGCAGAGATGCTGTTGAAATGCCTGGCGACCCTCCTTTTGATTTTCTTTTAAATTTACTCATTATCACTTACATTTTTTGGTTCTGCTTCCGATATTTTTTGCGGATATTTTTTTCTGATTGTTCTTTGCTGGCTTTTTGACAAATCATAATACCGAGAGCCAAATTCAGATAAAGCGGCTGTATTTCTTAACTCATTATAGGCAGCAGTCAATTCATTTTGCACTTGAATATATGTTTTATAAGAAGTCCCTCTATCGTTTTGCAAAGAGATAATTGCCTTTTCTGGATTGTCCGACAGTTCAGGACTTAAACCATTATTATTAATAAATGCTTTTGCACCATCTTTTAGTTGCGAGATATCCATTGGAACACCTTCCACCAAAAGTTGATTGTTGGAATTTACAAGCACCACATAAATATTCCTAGCATGAATTTGCGAATCATCTTCTATCTGCTCTTCTTCTGGCATTGGCGGTAGTTTTCTGGCAATACCAGTATCTACATCCATTGTGGTAGTTACTAAAAAGAATATTAAAAGCAAAAAGGCAATATCTGCCATTGCGCCCGCATTAATCTCTTGAAGTTCTCGATTGCTTCTTGCCATTATTTTTTAAATGCTTTTCCGAACTCAGTATAAAGAACTACTAAAACTGCACCAATAGCTAAAAAATAAAAAGCATTTAGCCCCATTCCAACTCTTTTTGCAGAAGCTGAATCAATGCCATATTTCTCATAAGAAGGTAATACTTCTGAAGAAGCAAGGAAGTAAGCAAGTATCAAAACAATTACTAATCCTCCAACTGTATAAAGTGTTTTTTTGGAATTTTTAGGGCTTTTCATCATTTGCATTACAGAAAATCCTACCACCGCTAATGCGGCACCAATAATCATAATGTAAGTAATAATTATACCGATATTAATCAAATCCATGCTTATTTATTTTTTACTAATAAATCAATTAAAGAGATAGAAGCATCTTCCATATCGTTTACAATACTATCAATTTTAGAAACAATATAATTGTAGAATATTTGCAGAATAATCGCAACAATAAGTCCGAAAACAGTTGTTAAAAGTGCTACTTTAATACCTCCTGCTACTAATGATGGAGAAATATCTCCAGCCGCTTCAATAGCATCAAAAGCACCAATCATACCAATTACTGTTCCCATAAAACCAAGCATTGGCGCTAAGGCAATAAATAGTGCAATCCAAGAAAGTCCTTTTTCCAACAGCCCCATTTGAACCGAGCCATAAGCAACAACTGATTTCTCCACCATGTCAATGCCTTCCCCAGAACGATCTAATCCTTGATAAAAAATAGACGCAACAGGACCTTTTGTATTTCTACAAGTTTCTTTTGCCGCATCTACTCCACCAGATTGAAGAGCCCCTTCCACATCATTTAATAATTTTGAGGAATCGCTTGTAGCCATATTAAGGTAAATAATTCTTTCAATAGCCAATGCCAATCCTAAGATTAAGCAAAGCAAAACTACTCCCATAAAAGATGGGCCACCTTCAATAAATTTTTGTTTTATAACTTGGTGGAAAGATTTATTTTCTTCCTGAGCTTCAGTTATTGTTTCCTCAACTACAGCAGTTTCTTCAACAACTTCTTCTGTTGTTTGTTCAGTAGCGGTATTTGTATCTACTTGATCTTGAGCGAAAATTGTGTAAGATCCCATCAGGAATAACCCTACTAATGTAAATAACTTTAATTTGTTTTTCATTTTCTTTTAATTTGATTGATTATTAATTTAAGTGTGGCAAATTTATAAAAATATTATAAAGCGGCCTGATATCTCTTTTAAATTTAACAACTGCTATAATTTAATGTGCGTGTTCATTTTATGTTTTACTCATTTCTGCCAATAAATAATAAGCTCCATTTCCTACAATCTCTGCAATTTTAGGTAATGATTTTAACAAATGTAAAAAATACTGTTCATGCAATAAATAGCATTGCTGTTCCGATTGTTAAAATTTGCTTTTTCATTTTATTTAATTGTTTCTAATGTTTATGTCCATTATGAGAATTATGACTTTTCTTTTTTGCAGGTCTATCGTACTGGCAACAGCCAGGCAAATTATTATATACTTTTTCTGTTGCTCTGAATTTATCAGTGTCATACCCTACTTCAGCAATTTTTTGTTTAATCTCATCCAAACTAATTTGCTTTTCATCAAAGATAACTTTCATCATTTTTGTTTCTTTATTCCAATCCGCTTTTTCAATACCTTTAATATTTGCAAGGGAGCTTTCAATAGTTCTTTCACACATACCACAATTCCCAAAAACTTTAAATGTTTCTGTTTTTGTATTATTTGCAACTATTATCCTGTTATCGGAAAACGAATTAGTCGAAAATGATTCTGTACTCATTAGAGCGATTGCACCAATTAATGTGATTTTTAAAATGTTCTTTTTCATGTTTATTGTTTTAAGGTTATTATTTAATTGTTTGTTTTATTTCTCCACATTTCAGCATTGACTTACCAAAATAGGGATTTTTTATTTCTTTACTATTACTTAACCAATCTGCTCCTTTGTTATTGTTTGCCATAGGGCAAAATTGCTGATAAATTGTTTTATCAACTGCTCCAAAAGTCTGAATTAGTACAATAAATTCTTTTGATAATTTAATAAAATGAGTTCTTTGTTTTTTTATATTTTCACTTTTTTTCATCTGCTTTAAAATTGTTGTGGTTTGCTTGCTAAATTGCATCCATACATTATGTGATTCTCCTGTAAAAACACTCATATTTACTTTATTTAAAGTTTTTAAAAGTGCTAATACAATTTCTTCACTTTGTTCAAAATTATCTGAAGATAATGCATTTTTCAATGAAAAATAATCATCAAAAATAGGAGAAAGCGTTTGTTTAGATTTTGCATTAATTGCAATCTTTACAATTTCCTTTTCTTCATATATATCTTCTTTCTCAAATGGATTCATCATACTTGGTTTTCCAGCTAATTGTGCGGCTGCATCAATACTAAATGTTCCATTAGTTGCAATTTCATCCCCTTCCTTTAACCCTTCTTTAATAATATAACTGCCACCTAATGATGCACCAAGTATTACTTCTCGCATTAGGAAACTGACTCCTGAAACAGATGGAGTTTTTAAGTACACTACTGAGCGTTCTCCAGTCCACATTACTGCTGATTTAGGGACAATTATTTCTTGTGTATTATTTTTCATTTTACTACTGATTTCCCCTAAAGCAAACATATCAGGTTTTAGATTTCTTCCTCTATTATCAATCTCAACCCTTGCAGTGGCAACACGAGTTTTCGGATTAATAATAGGATCAATAAATGTAATATTCCCTTTAAATGATTCTCCAGGAATGGATTGAATTGTAAAACTAACTTCATTTCCTTTTTTAACCCAATACAAATCACTTTCATACACATCAAAAAGTATCCATACTTTATCCAAATCAGCTACCTCAAAAAGAGACTGACCTTGCTTAATATGGTCTCCTAGATTCACTCGTTTTGTAAGTACTACTCCTGTTAAATCTGATAATATAGGAAAATTTTCTATAAGTACTCCAGATTGTATTATGCCATCTATTTGTTGTTCTGTTAGTTTCCAATTTTTTAACTTTTCCCTTGCAGCCATGTACAATTCAGCTTGTACATTTTTCATTTTATAAGCCTCCAAAAGCTCTTCTTGTGCGGATACTAATTCTGGAGAGTAGATGTAAGCTATTTCCTGCCCTTTCGTTACATATTCTCCAGTATAATTTATCAGCAATTTTTCTATTCTCCCAGAAATATGAGAGGATTGAGAAAATACTTCTCTTTCATCAGCTTTTACTTTTCCGTTTACCCTTATTTCTTTTATTGCTTTTTGCTTACTAATAACTGATGTTTGTATATTAGCTATTTGCATTGCTGATGGCGACATTCTAATTTCCATAGGATCTCCATCTGATGATTCATCATCCAAAGGAATTAAATCCATTCCACAAAGAGGACATAGTCCAAATTCTGCTTGTCTAATTTGAGGATGCATGGAACATGTCCAAATTGTATTTTTTACTTGTTCTTGATTTTTGGAAGAAGCATCTTTTGAATTTTCTCCAAAAAATAAAGCACCAATTAGTATTCCTGCAAATAAGGTTGCTAATATGATATAGATATTTTTTTTATTTAGTGTTTTCATTTTATTCTGTTTTTGAAGTTAAATAATCTAGTTTAGCAAAAGCAATAAGATAATTATTTACTGCATTTACTTCTGAAATTTTATATTTTAATAATTGTTGTTGCATTCTTAACACTTCCTCAAAATCCTTTCCAGAATTGCTATATTCTGTTAAAAGAAGTGAAATTATTTGTTGTGTTTTAATTATTTGTTTCTGGTGTAACTTAATTAGCTCCTGTTCTTTTTTTAGTAAAAATAAAGATGATTCATAATTACTAACTAACTTATTTTCATAGTTCTTTTTAGCAGAAATTAATGACGCCTCTTTAAATTGCGCTTGTTTTCTTGCAGCTTTATATTTACCTCTATATAAAGGTAAACTCATGCTTAACATTGGCATAATAATATCTCTTCCATTTTCAGAAACATTCATATCAGTTCTCTTATCAAGTATTACATAATCAAGTCCTATTCCAAAATTAGGAAGCCCACTTTTTTTAGCTAGTCTTACTTCTTGTTGTGCTGATTTTATTTTCAAAGCAAAACTCTCTATTATCGGGTTTTTTAAGACTAAACTATCTTTTCCATACTCTTTTATTAATAAAGGCTCATCTAATGTGTTGTGAATTTTTATGACTGAATTTTCATCTTTATTAAGCAACTTATTAAACCGAGTACTTAGAGGTTTGATTTTATCCTCTAACAATAAAATAGTAGTATTGCTTAAATCAATCATAATATCTACTCGTATTACATCTGACATACTGCTTTTACCATTTTTAAAAGCAGTGGTTGAAAGTTGCTTAAAAGTGAAAAGAATTTCTCGGTTTTCTTTTTGAAGTTGTAAATCTTTTTGCAATTTTACTAATGGGTAATAAGCTGACTTTACCTTAAAATACAAATCATTTTTAGCATCTAAGAATTCTTGATATTTTGCTTCAGCTAAAAACCGAGCAGCATTTCCTTTTGCTGATAATGTGCCAAACCAAGGCAACTTCTGAGATAAACTTAATCGACTTTTCTGAGGGCCTAGTCGTGTTTCAGCAGGACTAATAAAATAACCAAATGAAAATGTTGGGTCGTTTAGTGTTTTTACTTGTTCAACCTTTTGTAAAGCTGCTTCAAAATTTGCGTATTTCACTTTTAATGCAGGATTGTTTTCTGCCGCTTCTACCAGGTAATCATCAAATGTTTGTGCTTGAATAATAAATGGGAAAAACAGAATTATATATACTAATTTCATATATTTTTTCATGATAAATTATTTTTAAATTTTCGCTCCTCCCTCATGTAATAGAGCACAGGGACCATAAAATAGGTGATAGCTGCAACAATCATTCCGCCAAAAGCAGGTATTGCCATAGGTATCATAATGTCCGCCCCTCTGCCAGTTGATGTCAGTACAGGAAGGAGTGCAATAATTGTTGTTGCTGATGTCATTACAGCAGGTTTAATTCTTCTTTTCCCAGCTTCAATTACAGCTTGCTTCATTTCAATTAAAGATTTTGGTTTATTGCGTTCCATGCTTTGATCAAGGTAAGTTCCTATTAATACACCATCATCAGTAGCAATACCAAAAAGGGCAATAAAACCAACCCAAACAGCAACACTTAAATTAATGGTATCAATTTGAAATAGCGTTTGCATATGAGCTCCAAAGAATGAGAAATTTAAAAACCAATCTTGTCCGTACAGCCACAACATTAGAAAAGCACCACTAAAAGCCATAGCAATTCCAGTAAAAATCATTAATGAAGTTGAAACAGATTTGAATTGAAAATACAGAATTAAAAATATAATAATCAGTACTAATGGCACGATAATAGAAAGTCTTTTTTCTGCTCTAATTTGATTTTCATAACTTCCTGAAAATTTATAACTAATCCCAGCAGGAACAACAAGTTCTCCTGTTTCTATTCTGTTTTGAATAAACCTTTGTGCTTGTTCCACAACATCTACTTCAGCATATCCATCTTTTTTGTCTAGCAAAACATATCCAACCAAAAAGGTATCTTCACTTTTAATCATCTGAGGGCCTCTCAAATATTCAATGTTTACTAAATCACCTAGAAGTACCTGAGCACCTGTTGGTGTAGAAATATAAATTTTCTTTAATGCTTCAGGGTCATCTCGTAACTCTCTAGGATACCTAACACGCACAGGAAACCTTTCTCTACCTTCTACAGTAGTAGTTACTTGCATGCCTCCAATTGCAGTTTCAATAGTTCTTTGGACATCTTCAATAATTAGCCCATATCTAGCAATTGCATCTCTATCAATGTTTAAATGAATGTAGGGTTTACCTACAATTCTATCAGCAAATACAGCTTCCTTTTTCACAGATGGCACTTCTTTTAAAATGCCTTCTAACTGCCTTCCAAAATCTTCTATTGTCTCTAAATCAGGGCCATATACTTTAATTCCCATTGGAGCACGCATTCCAGTTTGCAACATCACTAATCTAGTTTCAATAGGTTGTAATTTTGGGGCAGAAGTAACTCCAGGAATTTTTGTAACTCTAACTATTTCGTTCCAAATATCATCAGGAGAGTTAATTTCATTCCTCCAATTTCTAAAGTACAAACCACTTCTATCAATAATTAAATCAGAATAAGAAATACCTTCTAATATAGCTTCTTCATTTGCAATTGTATCACCTGAAGTAAGGATGAAATGATTATCATTATCTACTTTAAACCGTTCTCTATGTCCTTTTTTATTTACTAAATATTCTGATTTATAATTAATGATGTTCTCATACATTGAAATAGGAGCAGGATCAAGTGCAGATTCTACACGCCCCATTTTACCAACTGCTAATTCCACTTCAGGAATATTTGCTAATAACATATCTAATTGCTGCACTACTTTTTTATTTTGTTCAATTCCTGCATGTGGCATTGAGGTTGGCATTAGTAGAAAACTTCCTTCATCAAGTGATGGCATAAATTCTTTTCCAATTCCTGGGAATGTATGTAAGAATCCTGACCATAAACTTGTAGTTCGAATATTAACACCAACTGTATCAAATCCTTTGGCAACAAAACCAAAAGTATTATTAAAACCAATCCAAGTATTTATCGCAAAAAATATAATTATAGCTGGTATAAATAAGAAGCGTTTTTTATTTGCTAGACAGTAGTTGAGTATACTTACATAATACTTTTCAAGCAATCCAAAAAATCCTAAAATTAAAACCAGTAAAAAACTAACGAAAAGAAAATTCATGAAAAAAGATTTTCCAGCACCAAGAGGCATCCAATAGTTCGCTAATAACCATGTTACAGAAAGGAGTGTAATTACTATAGAAAGGTTATTTATTACCCAATTCTTATACTTTACATATTTCTTAATAAACCAAGAAAAACCAAATGCTATTAAGGTAATTCCTCCCCAAACAGAAGCCCAAACAGCAATAAGAAAACCCCCTAAAATTAATAAAGAGTTAAGTAGCTTCCCTTTTGATGATTTATTAATTTTAATGCCAAATAACCAATACGCAATTGTGGGTAAAATAAGCAATGCAACAATTAAAGCCGCAATTAGAGCAAAGGTTTTTGTAAATGCTAAAGGTCTGAAAAGTTTACCTTCAGCAGCTTGCATGGTAAAAACAGGAATGAAACTAACAATTGTAGTAGAAACTGCTGTTACAATTGCCGAACTTACTTCTGCTGACGCATTATAAATAGTGTCAATTAATTTTTGTGATGTGGGTGATTCTTTAATATGTTTTAGTATGTTTTCGGAAAGAACAATGGCCAAATCTACCATAGTTCCAATAGCAATAGCAATTCCTGAAAGTGCTACAATATTAGCATCTACATTGAAATAACGCATACCAATAAATACCATCAGCACTGAAATAGGCAGCAAACTAGAAATAAGAATTGATGCTCTTAAATTAAGCACCATAACAATAACCACTAAAATAACAATTAGCAACTCCAATGAGAGCGCTTCTTCAAGTGTCCCTAAGGTTTCTTGTATTAATTGAGTTCTATCATAAAATGGAATAATAGTTAATTGACTTTCTATTCCATTTGGTAGCATCTTTTTTGGCAATCCGCTTGCAAGTATTTGTATTTTTTGTTTTACATTATTTATTACTTGCAATGGATTAGAACCATATCTAGCTACTACTACTCCACCAACTACTTCTGCCCCATCTTTATCTAACAAACCTCTTCTTGAAGAAGGGCCAAGAGTAACTACAGCAATATCTTTAATTCGAATTGGCACATTATCATAAACATCAACCACTGCTTTCTCTAAATCTTCAACCGATTTTATGTACCCTAATCCTCTAACTAAGTATTCGGCTTTGTTAATTTCTATGGTTTTTGCTCCCACATCTCTGTTTGATTTTTTGGCAGCAAGCATTACTTTATGCAAAGGAATATTATACGATTTTAATATATCAGGATTTACATCTATTTGATATTCTTGCACATAACCCCCAATGGAAGCTACCTCAGAAACGCCATCAACAGCATTTAAGCCATATTTTACATAAAAATCCTGTACAGTTCTAATCTCGTGTAAATCCCATCCTCCAGTTGGGTTCCCATCTTTATCTCTTCCTTCAATAGTGTACCAAAATACTTGCCCAAGAGCAGTTGCATCTGGCCCTAAGGCAGGCTGGACACCTTCAGGCAATAAATCTACAGGAAGAGAATTTAGTTTTTCTAATATTCTGGAGCGTGACCAATAAAATTCTACATCCTCATTAAAAATAATATAAATACTTGAAAAGCCAAAAATTGAAGAACTTCTAATTGATTTTACTCCGGGAATTCCAAGTAAAGAAGTAGTAAGAGGATAGGTTATTTGGTCTTCAATATCCTGAGGAGACCTCCCCATCCATTTTGTAAAAATGATTTGTTGATTTTCACCAATATCAGGAATTGCATCTACAGCAACAGGGTCGGAGGGAAGGAAAGATGTTTTCCATCCAAAAGGTGAAGTTATTATTCCAAGTCCTATAAAAAATAAGAGCACAATTAAGGTGATAAGCCGATTGTGAAGAAAGTAACGAATAAGTTTATTTAACATGATAGATTTTGATTAATTTTGTGAAAAGTATAAATTATTTTAATAATAATTATACAAAAATAGCCACAGCATTAGCTGTTAGATAAATCAAATTCTATTAGAGAAGAAAAGACTGAAACAGTGCCTGTGCATTCTGTTTCGGAGGGGGGTGCGAGTACGCTAAATACTCTAATATTTTGGAGTTATTAAAATAATACAAGTTACTACAAGAAACCACAAAAGCAGCAATAAATGTAATATTTATATTTTCTTCTACTGTGGTAAATGTAGTGTAATTTTCATTTATGTTGAACTGAAGATATTCATCAGCACAGCAAGGTGTTTTAGAATATGAGTTTTGATGAGATTTTTTTTGGCATTTCATTTTGCCATCTGTCTCCATTCCGCATCCAACATCACTTTTCCCAATTGATAATGCACTCTCAGCAATGCTACCGCCACAATAGTGATTACTAATAGTAAACCCTATATTTGAAAATAGAAAAATACAAGCTAATAATATGGAGAAAACCTTTTTCATAGGTTGCTATAACGCTAAAATAAAAAAAATATTTTACAAGGCAAAGGTAAGTTATTTTTGTTTTTTGAAAATTATCTATTTTTAGAAGTCCCCCTTTACAATTATTATAAAGCTGCAGTGTATCTTTTATTTACTTCATCCCAATTGATAACATTAAAGAATGCATTGATGTAGTCTGGGCGTCTGTTTTGGTAGTTTAAATAGTAAGCATGCTCCCATACATCTAAGCATAAAATAGGAGTACAACCACATTGATCATCCATTAAAGGATTATCCTGATTGGCTGTTGAGGATACTTTTAATTCTCCATTATTCACTCCAAGCCAAGCCCATCCTGACCCAAATCTTGTAGCAGCTGCTTTTGAGAATTCATCTTTAAAGTTTTCAAAAGATCCAAATTTAGCATTTATTGCATCAGCAATAGCTCCTGTAGGATTCCCTCCACCATTTGGGCTCATTGATGTCCAAAACATATTATGGTTGTAGTAACCTCCACCATTGTTTCTAGCACCTCCACTTAATCCTGGAGTTGCACAAATTTCTTCAATAGATTTTCCTTCTAAATCTGTTCCTGCAATTGCATTGTTCAGGTTATTTGTATATCCATTATGATGTTTTGAATGGTGTATTTCCATAGTTCTTGCATCAATATTTGGTTCTAACGCATCATAAGCGTAAGGTAATTTTGGTAATTCGAATGACATAGTTTTCTTTTTAGTTAGTTTATATTAGTATTTGCCAAGCATCTTCTGATTTTCCTTGGCTTAATAATTCTTTTGCAAATATATGTTTTTCTTCTTCTGTTTTATTTTCTCTTGCATTTAACTCAATTTTAGTTGGAATATTTTCTGCTGATGCTAAAATTGCCAATTCATTCCCAGTTAAAATAGTTGAATTTTTAATATTTTCAGGTAATTTATCAATTCCCATTCCTGTTCTTGAGATAGGTTTTGCAATTTCATAAAGAGAGTCTTTAGTTGTTTTCCCGTACCAATTAGCTCCATATCTGCTTACAATTCTCATTTTAAAGGGATCAATAGTCCCTTCATTATCTAAAATATCTTCATTGATATGAACTTTCAAAATTTCAGCAATTACTAAATTTCCTGCTCCACCCTCATCTCCTAATGTTATAATATCATTTACTCTACATTCAAAGTTTATTGGAGATTCTAAAATTCTACTTGGCGTAATTAAGTCTGATTTTATTTCTGTTAGTCCTGATTTATCAAATTCATTTACACCTTTATCAAAACTACAAGATGCTAATGAAACTTGTTGTGCTATATCTTCAGTGACTAATGCGATCACACACTCTTTTACTTCCGTTACATTTTCTAAGGTGTGTTTGTTGGTCCCGAATCTTCCACTTTTTACTGGAGAAAAAACCATAATAGGAGGGTTTACAGAAAAGACATTAAAGAAAGAAAAAGGGGCTAAATTTGGTTTTCCATTTTTGTCAACTGTACTTACCAATGCAATGGGTCTTGGCGTTACAGCAGCTGATAAAATCCCATACAATCCTTCTACTTCCCCTTTAGTTATGTCTAATGTTTTTATCATTTCTTCAATTTTAAAATAGAGTGTTCAGTTTTTGCTTTTACTATTTTGTTTGTAATTTTTCCTAAGCCCTCAATCAGCATTTCAATTTCATCTCCTTCTTGTATCCATCTTTCTTCATAATCCGGATTTGCTCTTTTCCCTGTTCCGTTTAATTCCAATAAACACCCTGTTCCTACCGTTCCTGAACCAATTACATCTCCAGGGAAAAGCTCTACTCCATAAGATGCTCGTTCAATTATTTCGGCAAAGGTCCAGTTCATGTTTTTTGCATTTCCTTCTGATAATAGTTCTCCATTTACATAACAGCTCATTTGCAAATCGTATTTTTTCCCAAAAGGAGTAGCTATACTTTTACTTTCTAATTCATCAGGAGTAACTAAGTAAGGACCAATTACATTCGCAAAATCTTTTCCTTTTGCAGGTCCTAAATTTAGTTTCATTTCTTCCATTTGCAACCTTCTGGCACTAATATCATTTAGTATGCAAAATCCAGCAATGTGTTTGTCTGCATCTTTGGATAATATATTTTTTCCTCCTTTACCGATTACAATTGCAAATTCTAATTCATAATCTAATCTGTGAAAATGGTCGAGCATTAATTCAATTTCTTCTCCATCAGCAAACATTGCATTGTGGTTAGAAAAATAAAATACCGGGAACTCATCAAACTCAGGAATCATGTCTACTCCTCTATTTTTACGAGAGGTTGCTACATGTTGCCTAAAAGCATAAGCGTCCCTAAAAGAAGTAGGTTTTGGGATAGTGGGTAAAACGGTAACATCTTCAATATTATGTTTTATGCAATTTACATTACAGATATGGCTAGCAATTTTATTTTGATAATCTTCAATTTGGAATAAATCAATAAGTGAAATATCTCCAAAATAATCGTTTAAATTAAATACTTTGGCATTATGCAAAACACCAATTTGTTTTTTTTCGGATTTTTTTAATTTATAGGTAAGAAGTTTCATCTATGCAAAAATATCATTTTTAATTAGAGTTGACAAAAATCATCTTTTGTTTGTGTTTTAAATCTTATATTTGCATAAAAATAACAATATGCCAAGATACCATACATTAGGAAAAATACCTCACAAGAGGCATACTACCTTTAAAAAAGAGGATGGAAGTCTGTATCAAGAGGAGCTTTTTGGGACAGTAGGATTTGCAGGTATGTCCTCTTTAATTTATCATTTGTACCCACCCACTGTGGTTTCAGAAATCAAAAAAGTAAAAGATACTTCCCCAAAAATTGCGATTGAAAAAAACATGAAAGCAATGAGTTTTAAAGGGTTTTCTATTCCACAAGAAGAAGATTATTTAGAGAGTAGAAAAGTTCTTTTTGCAAATTCTGATTTGCATATTGGTTTGGCTCGTCCTAAATCTTTTTCAAAGGATTATTTCTTTAGAAATTCTGATGCAGATGAAATGTTATTTGTGCATGAAGGAAGTGGAAAGCTCCGAACAATGTACGGGAATATTGATTTCAAATATGGCGATTATTTGATTATCCCAAGAGGAGTAACTTATCAAATTGATTTTGATACTCAAGAAAACAGATTATTATTTGTAGAGTCATTCTCACCAATTTTAACTCCAAAAAGATACAGAAACCATTTTGGACAATTTTTGGAATATTCTCCATTTTGTGAGCGTGATTTCAGATTGCCTGAGGGTCTTCAAACTCATGATGAACAAGGAGAGTTTAAGGTATTATCAAAAAAACAAGGAGTTCTTTGGGAATACACGCATGAAAACCACCCATTTGATGTAGTTGGTTGGGATGGATTCCATTATCCTTATGCATTTTCGATTTTTGATTTTGAGCCAATAACAGGTAGAGTTCATTTACCACCTCCAATTCATCAACAATGGGAGGCAGCAGGCTTTGTTGTTTGTTCATTTGTTCCAAGAATGTACGATTATCATCCAGAAGCAATTCCAGCACCTTATCATCATTCTAATATTGATGCAGAAGAATTGTTGTATTATGTTGATGGAGATTTTATGAGTAGAAATAATATTGAAAAAGGACAGATTACTTTGCATCCTGGAGGAATTCCTCACGGGCCTCATCCTGGTGCAATTGAAAGAAGTGTAGGGAAAACGGCAACTCAGGAGTTAGCAGTTATGATTGATCCATTCAGTCCTGTTATGATTACAGAGGAGGCACTTAAGTTAGAAGTTGATGATTATTATAAAAGTTGGAGATAAATTAGTTTGTAGTATGGTGTAACTAGCCACTTAAAAAAATAAAGAAATGAAAGATTTAACCAAAGTAGAAAATTTTAATTACGGATTAGAAAAAATATTCCCTGAGGCAGATGACTTTTTGCCAATTTTAGGAACGGATTATGTAGAATATTATGTGGGAAATGCGAAACAAGCAGCACACTTTTACAAAACAGCTCTTGGGTTTCAATCTCTTGCTTATGCAGGTTTAGAAACAGGAGTCAAGGATAGAACATCTTATGTTGTAGTTCAGGATAAAATCAGATTGGTTTTTACTACACCTATGCCAGGAGAGGACAATGAGATTTTTGATCATATTAAAAAACATGGTGATGGAGTGAAAGTAATTGCTCTTTGGGTAGATGATGCAAAAAAAGCATGGGAGGAAACAACTAAAAGAGGAGCAAAATCATATTTTGAACCCAAAACTGAGAAAGATGCAGATGGAGAAGTAGTAAGAGCAGGAATTCATACTTATGGAGATACTGTTCATATTTTTGTAGAACGCAAAAATTACAAAGGAGTGTTCCGTCCAGGATTTGAAAAATGGGAATCGCATTATAACCCAACTTCTTGCGGACTAAAATACATTGACCATATGGTAGGGAATGTAGGATGGGGGGAGATGAATACTTGGGCAAAGTTCTATAATGAAACTATGGGCTTTGCAAACCTTATTACTTTTGATGATAAAGATATTTCTACTCAGTTTACTGCTTTAATGAGTAAAGTAATGACCAATGGAAATGGGAGAATTAAATTTCCAATTAATGAGCCAGCAGAAGGAAAAAAGAAATCTCAGATTGAGGAATATTTAGACTTTTATGGAGGGCCAGGTTGCCAACATATTGCTGTTGCAACTGATGATATTGTTTTTACAGTTTCTGAAATGAAAAAGAGAGGAGTCGAGTTTTTATATGTTCCAGGAACTTATTATGATACTGTAGGTGGTAGAGTAGGAAAAATTGAGGAGGATATGAATATTTTAAAAGAACACGGAATAATGGTAGATAGAGATGATGAAGGGTATTTATTGCAAATCTTTACAAAACCATTAACGGACAGACCAACTTTATTTTTTGAGATAATCCAAAGAAAAGGAGCGCAATCTTTTGGAAAAGGAAACTTTAAAGCATTGTTTGAATCAATTGAAGCAGAACAAGAAAGAAGAGGAACACTTTAACATTGTTTGTGGTTTGTAGTTTTTTGATTATTACATTCTACAAACCACTTACAACCAACTACAAACTATGCTAAATATAGGAGATAAAGCCCCAACAATAAATTCCATTGATGAAAATGGAGAGCAGATTACATTAGAGCAGTTTAAAGGAAAAAAGGTAGTATTGTACTTTTACCCAAAGGATATGACTCCAGGTTGTACGGTTCAATCGTGTAATTTGAGGGATAACTACCAATTGCTTTTGGATAAGGGCTATGTGGTTTTAGGTTGCTCGGCTGATAGCCCAGAAAGACACCAAAAATTTATTGCAAAGCACGAATTACCTTTCCCGCTTATTTCGGATGAAAGCAAGGAAGTGCTAAATGCTTATGGTGTTTGGGGACCTAAAAAATTCATGGGTAAGGAATATGATGGCATACACAGAACTACATTTGTTATTGATGAAAATGGAATAATAGAAGATATTATTACGAAAGTAAAAACGAAAGAGCATACTGCTCAGATAATTAAATAGTTGTCATCTTGAACGAATGTGAAAGATCTTCAGTTTCTGTTATTAGAATTTGTAGATTGGCTTTGCCGAACAAAAAGCGTTTCCTCACATAAAGTTCGGTATGACAATTTTTTATTAGATTTGTAAAAATTAAAATTATGAAAAAACTATTTTTTATATTACTTTGCTTGCCTATGATTGGGTTTGGGCAAACCTATACTCATAAAATGGATAGTATTATAACTTATTATAACAATCAGGTTGAACAAAAAATAGAGTTTTCTTATGATGCAAATAATAATAACAACTTATGTTTGATTTACAGTGATCCACTGCTTACCTTACAGGGAAAGATTGAAAATACTTATGATGCTAATAATAATTTAGTTTTATTGGAAGTGTTTTATTGGAATAATTCTTTATCTGTTTGGCAATTAGATAATTACACTGAATACACTTATGATATTAATAATAATTTAATTTTACGGGAGAGGTTTGAATGGAATGCTTCTTTATCTGTTTGGGAAGTAGAGAAAAATGAATATACTTATAATATAAATAATAATCTTATTATTTCAACACATTACGATTGGAATACTGTAATATCCTCTTATGAGATATCTGCTAAAAGTGAGTTTACTTATGATATTAATAATAATTTGATTTTACGAGAGAGTTTTTATTGGGATACTATATTATCTATATGGGATAGTCAAGGTAAATCAGAGTATACTTATGATGCAAATAATAATAACAACTTATGTTTGTTTTACAGTGATTCACTGCTTACTTTACAGGGAAAGATTGAATATTCTTATGATGTAAATAATAATATGATTACTTCAACACATTACGATTGGAATGGTGTTGCTTGGGTTTATTACATTAGTAATAATTTCACATATGATTTGTCGCTTTTAACAAATAATATTGCGTACCCTTTTAGTCGTAATGAGTTTGTGTCAGAATATGAGAAAATATATTATAATCCAATAAGTACTTCTGACCATGATGGCTATTATAATTTCTATTACTCTCCATTATCTACCTCAGGAGTTTTAAATACAGCAGGTAATTCAACTAAGTTGTTAAAAGTAATTGATGTGTTAGGTAGAGAAACTAGCCCTGCTAAAAACACTCCTCTTTTCTACATCAATGATGATGGAACAGTAGAGAAAAGAATAGTTATAGAGTAAAACAACCCCAGCTCCCGCACGATTTTATCGTGTGGTTGTTTTTAAAAAACAAAAAATCCTAACCAAAAGGTCAGGTCTTTTCTTTTTATAATTTTATGAAAATAAAGTTTCATCATTAAAAAAATAAAATTATTTACTAACTTTGAATAAAATTATTCCTTTTAAAAAACATCTAAAAAAGTGTGGAAAATAAAAACTGTATTACTTTTATTGCTAATGCCCTTAGTCCTTTTATCGCAAACAAAAAATGCAAATCACTTTTGGGAATTATCTGAAAAACATAACCAAAATGGGAACAGAGATAGTGCAATAATTGTATTGCAAGATGCTATTGCTGTTTTTAATAATGCCTCTGAAATTCCTGAGCTTGCTTCATCTTACAATAACTTAGGAGTAAGGTATCAAACTTATGGAAAGTGGGATGAAGCTGCTTTGACTTATACTAAAGGATTATTATTGTTAAATGAGTATGAGGAATATGATAGTTTAAAGGCAGATTTAAACTTAAATTTAGGTTTATTGTACATAAAAACACAAGACCAAAAAACGGCTTATATTTATTTTGATAAGGCGGAGCAACTCGCTTTAACTTGTAATAATAATCGTGTATTATTTATTTTTTATAAAGTAAAAGGAAGGTTTAAAGAAGGAATTCGTTTTGCAAAACAAATACAAAATAATCAATATTTAGCCAACTATTATTACATTAGTAGAGGAAATTCTCCAGAAGTAACAAAACTATATTTGGATTCAGCAAAAATGGTAATGCCAAAGCTTCCGAATGCTTTGTTGCAAAATTTTCAATATCATGCAACCTTAGTAGGATTCTTTTTAAAAGAGGGTGAAATTGATAGTGCCTTATATCATTGTAAAAAATCAGAAGAAGTTGCCCCGCTTTTAAATGATGATGAGGTAAATCATCATTACACTTATAATTATTCTCAGGTTTATTTGGCTAAAAAAGATTTTGAAAAAGCCTATAAATTTATGTCAATAGCCGATTCCTTAAAAAAACAATATTTGCACCCACACAATAGGATTGCTTTGCAAGAGCTGGAAAAACAAAAGAAATTATTTGAAACAGAAAAGAAAATAATAACCCTAAGACAAGAGAAAAAAATAAGAAATATTATCATCATTACATTCTTTTTACTTTTTGTTGTTGTTATTTATTTTATAAGAAAAACCGCTAAATTAAACAGGAAACTAACCGAATCAAATAAAGCAAAAGAACGGTTATTTTCTATTATTTCACATGATTTAAGAGGAGTGATTGCCTCTATTAAAATGTTGTCTCAAAGTAAAAAAATAGAAAACTTGCAAAAGATAGAACAAGGATCAACTAATCTATTATTGGAATTTGATACTTTATTTAGCTGGTCGGCAGAGCATTTGGATAAGATTGAGTTGCATCCTAAGATCTTAGACTTAAATGAAATGATTGAAGAAACAATTCAATTACTAAAAACGCAAATAACTGAAAAGAAAATAAAAATTAGTAAAGATTTTTCAGATGATTGGATTGCATTTGCAGATGAAAATACAATCCGAATTGTGATTAGAAACATCTTGCACAATGCCATTAAATATTCTCCTGAAAATTCTGAAATTGTAATAGCTATTTTTAACTCTGAAAATAAAACACAAATTGATATTATTGATAAAGGGTGCGGATTTGGCTGTAATCATCAATCCAAGGGTTTGGGATTAGGCTTGGATTTGTGCAAGGAATTCACAACATTAAATAAAGGAATATTATTAATTGACAGTTCAGAAAAAGGAAGTATTGTTAGTGTTGTTTTGCCTAATTCTTAATCCCTAATCTATCATAAACAGTTTGTTTGTAAGCCCTAGAAACAGGGATAGTGTAGTTTTTTATTTCTGCAAAAGTTCCATTTATTTTATTAATATGGCTTTGGTTTACCAGATAACTTCTATGTGTTTTTATGAAATTGCTTCCTAATCTATTTTCTATTTCTTTTAAGGTGCAGTGGGTTCTATATTCCTTCTTTTTACAAATTACTTTTACATAATCATTGTCCGCTTCTATAAATAATATATCCGAAAGACTAATTTTATGAAAAAGAGCATGCCCTTCTTTAATAATAATATATTCTTCTACTTCTTTCTTTAGTATTTTATTCTTTGCTCGTTCAATTGCTATGCGTAAATCAATTTCATTTATTGGTTTTACTAAATAATGTAAGGGTTCAAGTTCGAAACTTTTAGCGGCATATTTAGGGTAGGAACTTACATATATAACAAATGGGGGTTTTTCTAATTGGTTTATTAATTCTAATCCGTTAAGGTGATTCATTTCTATATCTGATATTAATAAATCTACTTTATTTTTTTGCAACCATTCCTTTGTTTTGGTAGGGTTTGTAAATTTTTGGATGAGTTCCACTTCTTCTATTTCCGAAAGAAGTTTTTCTAAAATAAGATAGGTGTTCCAAATTATCATCTAATATGATGGTGTTTATTTTCATTTTAGAAGTAAGTTTCCACAGCAAATTTAAACTGACTGCAAAATATGTTTTTAAAAGCGGTAATATTATTTTGTTCGTAAAACAAAAGCAGGGCTTTTTTTTTTATTCAATAGAATCTACCGTTCTGAAGGAAAGAGGACAGTAATTATTATTAATTAAGATAGCATTACTAATAATTCGAGCAGTTCTTTTATTTCCATCATTAAAAGGTTGAATGTAGGAAATTAACAATAAAGCAAGTAATGTTTTTTCAAAGACACAACTTTTATTATTTACTAAATTACAACAATTTTCCAAAGCTTCTCTTATTTGATATTCGTTATCCAATGGTTTGTAATTGGTGCCAGAAATACCTACTCTTCTTTTTCTGATATTTTTGTCCACTGCTAATTCTTTTATGAGTATGCTATGGATGTCTTCAATTTTTGAGATGCTTAGTGGAATTGCATAATTAGGATTTTCAACTATAAAATCCAATGCGTCTTTATGATTTAATAGCATTACCGCCTCATCTTTCTTTTTTCCAGAGGCAGTTTCTTTTTCTTTTAAGAGTCGTTCTGTTTCTAATAAAGAATAGGTGTTTCCTTCTATTTGTGAAGATTTCCAACTCAGGTCAATTGCCAATCGCTCTAACTCTTTGTTGTATTCATTTTTGCTTAAGTCACTTATGTTTTTCTGATAAGTGCTTTGTAGGCTATATAATTCCTCAATTTCTTGTTTGTTAAATATAGGAGCGTTTTGCAAAACATCCTTCATTAGTGATAAGTTAAAATGAGTTATTATTTTTCTCTCATCTACATCTGTTAAGTAATATTCCTCCAAATTTATAGGGAAGAATAAATTATAACTCTTACTAATGCTATATTTTGTTCCTCTTCCTTTTCCTGAGGTGGAGATTAATTTTTTACTTACCAAATTAGAGAGCATTCTTTTAGTGGTTAAAAGAGAATTACTAAAATTCAATTGATCATGAATTTCAGAAGAAGAAAGCAAGGATTCTCTCTTTAATAATTCAGTTATTAATATTTGATTTTTACTTAATTGAGTAGTCATTTTCTTTTTTGCGTATCACAAAAGTATGAAATACATATCAAAATGCCTAAAAAATGATACGCAAATTAAAATTATATGATACGCAAAATGTTTTTCCTATCATAAAAGCACGATTAATCCTATCAAAATGACAGGAAAAAGATAAAAATAGTGATAGGATTACTTTCTTTATCTAGTAAAATAATTTCCACCGACAATAACATACTGCTCACCGGTTAGCTATTTTTTGAGAATTAT
>JACKQG010000976.1_pt1 | contig 40301 bp, 37 predicted proteins | sample 8237621 | NCBI WGS metagenome assembly JACKQG01 (sample SAMN15677084, study PRJNA649215) | marine metagenome | biome: marine; feature: Black Sea; material: saline water; isolation source: suspended particulate matter (SPM) from the Black Sea western gyre | collected 2013-06-09/2013-06-10 | depth... | reverse complement strand
ACCCCGCTCTTTAAGATAACGACGAGCCCGCACAGCTCCCGGGGACTTCAAAAGACAATCGCGAAAGACGTTTGCAGCTTCAAGATTCACAGCAAACATGGCCTGCCGCTGCCGGTCACGTTCCTGTTGGGCTGGCGAGGAGGTGCGCTCGGGCAATTCGATCTGCGATCGTCGCGCCAACTCCTTGAGCGCGTCAGGAAAATCGAAACTATGATACTTCATCATGAACGAAAAGACATCACCCGACTCACCACAGCCAAAACAATGAAAAAACTGCTGGCCGGGGTGTACCGAAAACGATGGGGTCTTTTCACCATGAAACGGACAGAGCCCCAAATAACGAGCCCCAGCCTTTTTCAACTCAACATTCTCGCCAATGATGCGAACGATGTCCGAGGCATCCTTGACCCGATCCTTAACCTCTTCAAATGTATCGCTGTGTCCCACCTGACCCCCTCAAAACGAAAGGCAACCGCGCAGTTCCCCTCTGAACTCTTTCCATTTCTTCCAAACTGACCAAACAATCACAAAGAAAGATGCATACCATGTCGGAAAAGGCTATACTGACAATAGACTACAGGATCGCCCGCACACCCCCTGCGACCTTGGCTTAAATTAACCACTTACGCTTCACCATCACGACCATGGATGATCTTAACAAACTTCTTGCCTTTGAGGTAAAAAAAGAAATTGCCGACCGCTATTTCGGCTTCCGCCGGATCATCGAAGAAGACACAGACCTCTACCAACAGAACATCATCGAACAGACCCTGAAACTGGAAAAGACCATCGGCCTCGCGCTGATCCGTCTTTACGTCCTGCTCCACGATGAACGCTTGATCCAACAATTCCTCCAACTCACCGGCCTTGACGAAACCCTGTTCCACGACCCCTATATCAACCAATCACCAACCATCCGCAAACGGGTTCTGAGCGGTCTCGACTTCCCCGGCCTGACCCGCAAATGGCGCCTGCGCAACCTCTTCCTGTCTTTTTATGACTCCCTGGGAGAACACATCGACGAATATCGAGAGCAGTTCGCAGCCCTGGCCTCTGACCAGGAAACCATCAAAGAGGAGATCGAGCTTTTCTATCGTAAAAATGACATCAGCGGCATCATGCTTTTTCTGCGCAATATGGACGGCGAATCCAGTGGTGCCATGACAACCCCGCCAAACCAGGGTAGTACCGAGGCCATGCAGGACCGAATGCACCTGACCCCGCCCAACCCGGTTGACAAATTACTCCCGCTCCTCTCACCCATCCCTCCCAGCCACGAAATCAAAGACCAGCTCAAGGCCCTGATCTATGAAGCCGCTGACCTGCAACCCGATTTCGACCTGAAAAACCTGTAAGACGCCGTACAATTTGGCACAAAACACGCCTGTTTCCGCCCAAACACCCTTCTTTGTCACCCTCACACACCCACGCGTTCCGCTCCAGACCATCAACCGCCATTCACGAACCACACCCCCTCTACAAAAACGACTGACAACCCAACCACAGGTGCAATGCGCAAAATACGCCCATCACAAAAACGACCGCCAACAGCAAAGCAATATCATATTATAAAATCAGCCGCTTAACAAAAAGCCACACGGTTGAACTCTTCACAAAAACACAGGCACAAGACCAAACAGCCAGCCCATAAAAAAAACAAAAGGCGCGACATGCGCCCACATCAGCTCCAACCCCCAGCAAAACAGGGATACAGTCTCTTTTTTCGCAGCCAAAATCACCCTCACCCCACGACCAGTAACGCAAACACAGCGCAAGTTCAAGCCCAACAACAAAGAAAAAACCGTACAACATCAAGACAATACGGCCAATTAGCACCAATGACGCATTGTGCGCCACACAAAACTCCCACCAATGACGCACAATGCGTCATTGGTGGGAGTTTTGTTGTAATGAATTTCTACCAACAAAGCTTAAACACACTTTCTTGCAATATATTTTACAACACCACTTCGAGTGGTTAGCGCAAAATACTCCCATCGCATACCCCAATCTCTTCAAAATGGCACAGACCTTGCTATAACAAAGGCAAAGACAATCGGCAGCACACCAACAGCCTGCCCAGAGAAGGAGATCATCATGACAACCCAGAACACAGCTTCCAACCAGACACTCACCATTCGCGAATTTATCAGCCAGCACGGAAAACAGATCAGCGAGGGTTTTTGGTTCATCCTGGCCTTGACCCTGTTCGTTTTCCTCGGACCTTTCGCCGCCCCTATTGCCATCATCGCAATCTACAGCTTGCGCCAAAGCCAAGGCGAGGCCCCCGAGCCCGAGCTTGCCACCCAGAAAGCAAAAAGTAATCATACTCTATAACACTCACATCAAACGAACCGCTTTTCCTTGGAGGACACCATGACTAACGAACTCTCACTCTCCGCAAATGCCGAGCTCCGGATTGCCACACCTCTCTTCAACAAGCTCATGCTGTTGATGGCCGGCTTTATTCTCATCGGCGTCGCCGGTGGTATTTATGCCCAGACAGTTGGACATCACCATGCATTTGCCAACACACGCGAGATGCCCTGGGGCATGCTCATTGGTGTGTACGCCTTCTTCGCCATTATATCAACCGGCCTCTGTCTGCTCGCCGCCATGAGTCACATTTTCGGCGGCAATAAACTGGCCCCTCTGGGCAACCGGATGGTATGGCTCTCTATCGCCGCAATCATGGGCGCCTTCACCGTTATCGGCCTCGAAATTGAAAACCCCTGGCGGATGCCCATAGGAAACGTCTTCTTCCCCAATCTGACCTCGAATATCTGGTGGATGGGGACTCTGTACGGGATGGCCGTAGGCTTCATGCTCGTTGAATTCTACCTGATCCTGACCAAAAAATACTCCACCGCAGTGATCCTCGGTGTCATGGGTGCCGTCGCTGAAGCCTCTGCCAACAGTAATCTGGGAGCAGTCTTTGCATCTCTCAACGCCCGCCCCTTCTGGTACGGATCACAGCTTCCCATCTTCTTTCTCGGATGCGCCTTTCTCTCCGGTGCCGCAGCCATCATCATCTTCACCCACTATGCCCAACTGCTCCGACGCAGCGAGATGAACAAAACAACCTTTGAAGCCATGCAAACTGCCGGTAAGGTCATGGGCCTGATGCTCTTCCTGATCTCCATCGCCACCGCCTGGAAGTATATTAACGCCCTGGTCGGCTCAGAAGAGACCATTCTCGCTGCCCAAGCACTGATCAGCGGCCCTTTGGCCATCAACTTCTGGCTCTTTGAAATCACAATCGGACTGCTCATCCCCTTTGCCCTGCTGATGGTCACCAGACTCAACTCCATCCAGGCCATGTCCACTGCTGCCCTGATGGTCTTAGTCGGTCAGTTCTTCTCCCGCTACAACATGGTTGCCGCAGGCGAGATCGTCCCCATCTACCGCGGCTTTGACGAACTGCCCACATACTTCTCCTACATGCCTTCAGCCGCAGAATTTTCACTGGTCTTCGGCGGCATCGGAGTCCTCGGACTCGGCTTCCTCCTGGGCGAGCGTTTCTTCGGCAAGGCCTTCGAGACCAACGGACACCACTGATCCCCAGCAACTCAGCCAAACCACCCGGGCTCCCAGCGAGCCCGGGCCAAAAACAAGGAGTCTGAAATGTATACAGACGACAAAGCCATCTTCACCATCGGAATTGCCGCCGAGATGCTCGACATCCACCCCCGCACCCTCCGTATCTACGAGGAAGAGGGCCTGATCACCCCGGCACGAAAAGGTCAATGGCGCTACTTCACCATGGACGACCTGAAATGGGTAGGCTGCCTGCGCGAAATGATCCACAGCCACGGGGTTTCCATCGCCGCCATCAAGAAGCTGCTCAAATACACCCCCTGCTGGAATATCACCGACTGCCCTTTTGAAAAACGTAAACAATGCTCAGCTTTTATGTCCAACGGCCTGGTGCCCAAGAAGATCAATCGGGTCATCCCCCTCAAACACAAATCCAACCTGGCCGCCTGAGCCACAAGCTCCAACCAAGCAAAAGCAAGAAAGGGGTTGTTCCTGCGTTACTGGAGCAACCCCTTTCTTGTCCCCTCACCACCACAACAAAAAACAGGACCTGGATATATCCCGTCCAACGCAGCAAACAACCTCCCGGGCCACCTTTGAACTTGCACCACCGTGCAGCAACTCCCGGCCCAAAAAACCAAGCAGATTATACAAAAAAAGTTTACTTTACTCATTTATATGATACTCCTTCGTCTGTACAGAATGCTGAACAGTCTCAACACTTCCACCATCCAGATATGCGAGCAGTCATCCAACGAGTCAACCAGGCTTCGGTCCGCGTTGACCAGAACCTCATCAACAGCATCGGCCCCGGCCTCTTGATCCTACTTGGCATTCATAAAAACGACGAGAAACAGGATATGGAATGGCTGGTGGACAAGGTCTGCAACCTGAGAATCTTTGAAGACCAGGAGGGCAGGATGAACCGCTCCCTGCTCAACACTGGCGGCTCCATGCTGATAGTCTCCCAGTTCACCTTGTACGGTGACTGCCGCAAAGGCAGGCGGCCCGGTTTCTCTGAGGCAGCCCCGCCAGAGCTTGCGGAACAGCTCTATCTCCAGTTTATCGACCGCGTCCAACAACAAGGCATCCCTGTTGCCGGCGGAAAATTCCAGACCCACATGCAAGTGGAGCTCATCAATGATGGGCCTGTCACTCTTATTCTCGATTCAACCAAAATCACCTAACCCATGACAACAAAACAGTTTATCATCCCCGAGGCCTACACCCTCAAGCGCCAGGAATACATCTCCGAAATCGACGCCGACGTCCTGCTTCTGGAGCATACAGCCATTGGCTGTCCGGTCGTTGCCATCAAGAACCAGGACCACAACAAGACCTTTGCCGTAGCCTTTCACACCGTCCCCACCGACTCCACCGGCGTGGCTCACATCCTCGAACACTCCGTACTCATGGGCTCAAAAAAATATCCGGTCAAGGATGTCTTTGGTGAGATCAACAAAGGCGGTCTGATGACATTCCTCAACGCCATGACTGGATCAGATGTCACATACTACCCCTTCGCCACTCGTAATCTGAAGGAATACTACAACATCATGGACGTCTACTGCGACGTCACCCTCAACCCCCTGCTCAGCCGCGCAACCTTTGAACAGGAGGGCTGGCATTATCACCAGGAAGAGGCAGACGCGCCCCTGCAATTCCAGGGCGTGGTCTACAACGAAATGAAAGGGGCCTTCTCCAACCCCACCCGCCTCCTCTTCCACCATATCTTCGCCGCCCTGATGCCCGGCTCCACCTATGCCCATGAGTCCGGTGGCGACCCCGAACGGATCCCGGACCTGAGCTATGAGGACTTCTGTTCCTTTCACGCCGAACATTATCACCCCTCAAATGCGGTCTTCTTCCTCTACGGCGACGCACAGCTGGCCGATGAGCTGAATCACCTGCACAACAACTTCCTCAATAAGTTCCCAGAGGCCAGCCAGCGCGCCCTGATCACACCGGGAGAGGATACGCATCAACTCCAGTACATCGAAGACCGTTATGGTGTTGACTCCCCAGATCTGACAGAAAAAACCTTCCTGGCCGTGGGCTCCCGGGTCTCCACCGTGGATCGACATGAAGAAAATGCCGCCTTCCAGGTGATCGCCAATATCCTTTTCAACTCGGATGCCTCGCCACTCAAAAACACCATCATCGCCAGCGGCCTGTGCAAGGATTTTGGCGGCCTCTACCTCTCCACCTCCAGCGCCAGGACCTTCATGATCACCTACCTGGTGGGGAGCGAGCCCGAACATCGCGACCAGTTTCTGGCCCTGTACAAAGAGGCCCTGACCAGCATGATCGAAAACGGGCTCGAGCGCGACCTGCTGCTCTCGGAACTCAACAAATTCGAATTCTCCCTGCGCGAAGAGGCAAGCCGAGCCCAGCGCGGCCTTGACCTCATCGGCCGGGTCATGCCCGCCTTCAAGTACAACACTGACCCCTTTGAGTCTCTGACCCTGGAGCCACTCTTCCGGTCCATCCGCCGCAAGGCTCTGGAAGAAAGCTATTTCGAGACCCTGATCCGAGACTATCTCCTGGAAAATAAAGCCACTGTGGTGGTAACCCTGAGTCCGGACCCAGCAAAAGGAGCCCAGATCAAGGCTATCGAAGAAAAGCGCCTGCAAGACCACGCCGCAGCCCTGGACACACAGGGGCGAGAAGCCCTGATCCAACGCACCCAGGAGATGATGGCCGCACAGCAGACCCCCAACAGCAGCGAGACCCTGGCTCTGCTCCCCCGCCTCACACTCAGTGACCTGGAACGCAAGATCGATTTTCACGCGGTGACTCCGAGCAGCATGTTCAACACCGAGGTTCTGGTCAGCGCCCTGCCCACCAAACAGATTTCTTACGTGAGCATGGGTTTTGACATCTCGGCCGTTCCGGCTCGCCTCCTGCCCTATGTCAACCTGTTTGCCACCATTATCACCGAGGTCGGCACCCGGAACAAAGATTATCGCCAGTTCGCCCGGGAGCTTGGGACCTGCACCGGCGATTTCTCCCATGATCTCAACAATTACACCCAGGCCAGAGACCCGAAGGCCACCCGGCCTGTCCTCTGGTTCCAAATGAAATGCCTGCCCGAATACCAGGAGCAGGCCCTGCAGCTCATGGCCGAGGTCTTTAACGCCCCGGCCATAAACGACCGTACCCGCATCCGCGAGATCGTACTGCGTGAATGCGCCTGGTCTGAGCACAACGCCCAGAGCGAGGGCTACAGCCTGGCCAGCGCCCTGGCCTTTGCCCACCTGAGCCAGGCCGGGATATTGAATGAACTGACAACAGGGGTCACCAACTACCGCAAGGAACTCGAGCTCTCCCGTGACTACGCCAGCCGGGAAGACGAATTCTTGGGCATCCTCCAGGAACTGGCCGGGATCATCTTCAACCGTGACAATCTGCTCCTGAACATCACCGCTGACCAGGAACAGGTCAGCCGCTTTGCAGAACATGGCAGCTGCCTCATGGACGCCCTGGGCACAAAGGCACTGACCCCACAGACAATCAGCATCGATGGCCTAGTGGCACACGAGGCCCTGATCAATTCAGCCGAGGTGGTCTTCGCAGTCCTGGCCGGCAATCTCTTTCCAGATGGGAAAGGCTACAAAGGGCAGTTTGAAGTCCTGAAAAACTATCTCAGCCGCGACTTTCTCTGGAATACGGTGCGGCAGATGGGCGGGGCCTACGGCTGCTTCATCCAGTTCAGCCACATCAGCGGCAACATGGCATTTATCAGCTACCGTGACCCCCAGGTCAACAAGACCTATGACAGCTATCTCTCCATCCCGGCGGCAGTCACCAAACTTGACATCCAGCCCCAGGTCCTGGAACAGTTGATCATCGGCACCTACGGCAACTTCACCCCGCACCAAGGACCAGCCGGGCGCGGAGCCACGGCCCGCAACGAGTACTTAAGCGGGATCACAGTCGACGACAAACAACAGAGGATCAGCGAGATCATCAACACAACAGCTGCAGACCTGCGCTCTTTTGCCCCGGCCCTGGAACAGATGGTCAAACACGGCCATCGCACAATCATCGGCAACCGCAGCAAGATCGAGGCCGACGGCCACCTGTTTGACAGAATCAGTAAACTGTAGGGGACTTTGAAATATGAGGATTTTCGCTCAATACCGATGCGTGCGAAAAATTTTACCGCAGGGATAGAGTCGATCATCCGAGGATACAATCTTGAGCGCAATCCTGGTTTTAGATAAATAATTTCCACAACCGCCCTTAATATTGCTACACATCCGGCAATAGACATTACACATTCAAAAAAGGCAGCACAGAGATACAATGAGCACAGAAACCAAGCACTTTGATCAGGCGGCCCAGGATTGGGACAAGAAGCAACGACGGGTCAAACTGGCCCGGGCCATCAGCCAAGCCATCGGCGAACTCCCCCTGACCCGGAAGATGAATGCCCTGGAGTATGGGTGCGGCACTGGCCTTGTGGGCCTGTCCCTTGCATCCCGCCTGGGACATCTTACAGCGGCCGACACCTCTGAGGGAATGCTCACTACCCTGCAGGAGAAGATCACACGCGAACAGATCAATAATGTCACCCCCATACGCCTTGACCTCAGCCAGGAGAACTGCCCTGATCAATTTGATCTGATCTTCTGTTCCATGACCCTGCATCACATTGAACAGAGCAAACTTGTCCTGCAACGCTTTGTTGAGATGCTCAATACCGGAGGTCTGCTGGCCGTGGCCGACCTTGAAGCCGAGGATGGTTCATTTCACAGCTCTGAGGCCCAGGGTGTAAAGCATCACGGCTTTGACAGCCAGCAACTGGTTCACACACTGACGGATCTTGGCATGAAGCAAGCCGAAAGCAAAGAGGTCTATCAGATCATCAAAGAAGATGACGCAGGTCAGTCCCGCTCGTTCCCCATCTTCCTCCTGACCGGCCAGAAACAATAGCAGTTGAACCAATAAAAAGCAGAAACACTGTTCGTCATTTGTTCTTTTTTCCCTTTTCCCTGTTCCCATCCCCTCTTTTGTGGTAACTATATTCCCCCATCAATTTCACTCTACAATAGAAATCCATCATCTTGATTCGGGGAGATTCCCCGTTCATTTTCAGCAAGGAGCAGCACATGCAATACTCTTCAGAAGTACAAGAGATGTGTCCTGTGGCCCAAGGGACCAATCATGGCCCATCGCCCATCCCGCAGGAGGGCGGCTGGACCCAGGCCCGTGAAGTCAAGGACATCAGCGGACTGACCCACGGTGTAGGCTGGTGCGCGCCACACCAGGGAGCCTGCAAGCTCACCCTCAACATCAAAGACGGGATTATCGAAGAGGCCTTGATCGAGACCATCGGCTGTACAGGCATGACCCATTCCGCGGCCATGGCCGCAGAGATCATGCCCGGCAAAACCATTCTCGAGGCCATGAACACGGATCTGGTCTGTGACGCCATCAACACCGCCATGCGCGAGCTCTTCCTCCAGATTGTCTACGGCCGCAGCCAGACCGCCTTTTCAGAAGGTGGCCTACCCATCGGCGCAGGACTCGAAGATCTCGGCAAGGGCTTACGCTCAGTGGTGGGTACCACTTACGGCACGAAGGCCAAGGGCCCGCGTTACCTGGATGTAACCGAGGGCTATATCATGGAACTGGGCCTGGATGCAGATGACGAGATCATCGGTTACCGTTTTGTCCATCTGGGACGGATGATGGACGCCATCAAAAAAGGCGACGATCCGGGCCTGGCCCTACTCAACGCCACCGGCACATATGGCCGCTTCGCCGATGCTGTCAAAACCATTGATCCGCGCAAGGAATAGGGAGAAACGCCATGGCATTATTTGAGAGCTACGAGCGACGGATCGATCAGATCACGCCGGTGCTGAAAAAATACGGAATAAAAGACCTGGCCGAAGCCAAGGATCTATGCGACGCATACGGGGTCGATGTGGACACCATCGTGCGCGGGGTTCAGCCCATCTGTTTTGAAAACGCCTGCTGGGCCTATACACTGGGTGCTGCAATCGCCATAAAGAAGGGACAGACCCTGGCCGTGGATATTGCAGTCACTTTAGGGGAAGGTCTTCAGGCCTTCTGTATCCCAGGCTCCGTGGCCGACCATCGTCAGGTGGGTATCGGACACGGAAACCTGGGCTCCATGCTTCTGCGGGAAGAGACCAAGTGCTTTGCCTTCATCGCAGGGCATGAATCTTTTGCCGCAGCCGAAGGAGCCATCGGCATTGCCCGTTCCGCCAACAGGGTCCGCACAGAACCGCTGCGGGTTATCCTCAACGGCCTGGGCAAGGATGCCGCTCATATCATTTCACGAATCAACGGTTTCACTCACGTGGAGACCAAGTTTGACTACGCCGGCAGCGAACTCACCGTGGTCAGGAAGAAGGCCTATTCTGACGGCGAGCGCAGCAAGGTCAACTGCTACGGAGCTGATGATGTGCGTGAAGGCGTAGCCATTAACCATCTGGAAGGAGTCGATGTCTCCATCACCGGCAACTCCACGAACCCCACGCGCTTCCAGCACCCGGTGGCCGGAACCTATAAGAAGGAATGCGTCCAGCAGGGCAAGCGTTACTTCTCTGTAGCCTCTGGCGGCGGCACCGGTCGAACTCTCCACCCGGACAACATGGGCGCAGGCCCCGCCTCCTACGGCATGACCGACACCATGGGCCGGATGCACTCCGACGCCCAGTTTGCCGGTTCATCATCAGTACCGGCCCATGTGGAGATGATGGGATTGATCGGTATGGGGAACAACCCCATGGTTGGAGCCACAGTATCCGTGGCCGTAGCCCTGGAACAGGCCAGCTGATATTTCAGAGATGGAACCAATTTTTTAATCCACACAAAAAAAAGGCCGGAAAGAGCAGATGCTCTCTCCGGCCTTTTTCAGTCCGGTGCGCACGACGACGAGACCCGTTCGTGTTATTCCTTTGGAGTGGTCAGATCATGAATCTTGCCCTTGGTCTTTTGCCAAAGCCTGGCTGTACCATCCTTGGTTCGCTGCCAGAGACTGCCGGTACCTTCTTTGGTTTTATCGGCCGCCTCACTTCCGGCCTCAACACTCCTGTCCTTGACGGCACCACCGACTTCCCTGGTTTTATCCCAGGTCTCTGAGCTGACCTCTTTCGTCTTCTCCCAGATCGTGATTGAAGACTCCTTGCCTGCCTTCCCCACTGCCTGAGCAGCCTCAGTTACTTCCTGCCCGGCCTTCTGCCAGGCTCCAGGCTGATCCGACTTCTCCTCAACAGGCTCAGCCGCCTGGACATTCATACTCAACGCAGTCAGCAACGACAGACAGCAAACAATTTTCACCACAAGACGCTTCGCCATATCCCCTCCTGTTCATCAAAAGAATGAGTACAGTTTGAGAATATCACTGAAACACATCACCTGTCCAGCCCCTACAGAATTTGACTCAAAAAGAGCTTTGTCCGATCTGACTGCGGGTTATCGAAGAACTCGTTCGGCTCATTTTCCTCTATGATCTCACCCGCGTCCATAAACAAAACCCGATTGGCAACAGTCTTGGCAAAACCCATTTCATGGGTCACGCACAACATGGTCATTCCCTCACGAGCCAGATCAACCATAACGTCCAGCACCTCTTTGATCATCTCAGGATCAAGGGCTGAGGTCGGCTCATCAAAGAGCATGACCGACGGATTCATGCACAGACTCCGGGCAATGGCCACACGCTGCTGCTGCCCCCCTGAAAGCTGGCCCGGATACTTCAGGGCCTGTTCTGCAATCTGCACTCGTTCGAGAAACTGCATGGCAATTGCTTCAGCCTCTTTGCGGGGTTTTTTCTGCACCCAGATCAGAGCCAGACAGCAGTTTTCAAGAACAGTAAGATGGGGAAAGAGGTTGAACTGCTGAAAGACCATACCAATATCGCGTCGAACCTTGTCAATATGCTTCAGATCATCGTCAAGTGTCACGCCACCGACAATGATATCGCCACGCTGATGCTCTTCGAGCCGGTTCATACAGCGGATAAGTGTTGATTTTCCACAGCCGGACGGGCCGCAGATAATAATCCGCTCACCCTTATAGACCTTGAGATTAATATCCTTGAGAACATGAAAGTCGCCGTACCATTTGTGCACGCCGTTCAACTCAACCATGACCTCATTGGAAACTGTACGTTTTTCCTGACTGTTATTCATTGTTATTCCTGGTCAATCATTTCAAGACAGTTGGCCCCAGCAGGCCCTTACATCCGTGCATGTCCGGTATTCAGCTTCTGCTCAAGACGCTGTGAATATTGAGACATGGCAAAACAGGACACCCAGTAGATGCCTGCAACAAAAACATAACCCTCCACCGAATAACCAAGCCATTTAGGGTCGGCGAAGGCGGATTGAACCACAGCCAGCAGATCAAACAGGCCAATAATCAAAACCAGCGTAGTATCCTTGAACAGAGCGATAAAGGTATTGACAATCCCCGGGATAACCAGCTTCAGCGCCTGAGGAAGAATAATCAGAATCATCGACTTCCAGTAAGAAAGTCCCAGGGCCTCAGCCGCCTCATACTGGCTTTGGGAATGGCCTGAAGACCACCACGGACAACCTCCGCCATATAGGCGGACTGAAAAAAGATAATGCCGATCAGGGCCCGCAGCAGTTTGTCGATCTGCATCTCTTCGGGCATGAAAATGGGCAACATGACCGAAGACATGAACAGAACTGTAATCAGCGGAACTCCACGCCAGAACTCAATAAAAATCACTGAAAAAGACTTGGCAATAGGCATGGAAGAACGCCGCCCCAGGGCCAGAATGATCCCTAAGGGCAAAGCGCAAACCATACCAATAGTTGCCAGGATCAAGGTCAGCATCAGGCCGCCCCATTTATGGGTCTCAACGACCTCCAGTCCCAAACCACCATAGAAGAGAAAATAGGCCACAATGGGATAAACAACTAAAGTGATCAGACCGACAAACCCCTTATAAGGAGCCCGGTCCACCAGCAGCCAGGCCACAAGGATACCGGCGATGGAAAACGCCAGAACCACCCGCCAGTACTCAGACGATGGGTAAAAACCAAACAGGAACTGATTGATTCGCACGGTGACAAAGACCCAACAGGCACCACCACTGGTACAGGCATCCCGATCCATGCCAAACCAGTCGGCATCGATAAAGGCCCAGTTAATGGCCGGTGGCACAGTCATATAGAGGAGATAAAGAGCGCACAGGGACATCAGGGAACTGCCGACCGAAGAAAAAAGATTCTGTCGCACCCAACCGATAACGCCCACCGAACTGACCGGCGGCAACAGGTCAGCCGAAGATGATTTGGTATAAACAGTCATAATTAACGTTCAATCAACATTTTCTTTTTATTATACCAGTTCATCAAGGCCGAGATGGTCAAGCTGATGAAGAGATAGACACCCATGGTCATGGCAATGACCTCCATGGCCTGGCCGGTCTGATTGAGAGTGGTACCGGCAAAGACTGAAACCAGGTCAGGATAGCCGATAGCCGTCGCCAGAGACGAGTTTTTGACCAGGTTCAGATACTGACTGGTCTGCTGGGGGATAATTACCCGCAGAGCCTGAGGAATAACGACCAGACTCAAGACCCTTCGCGGACGAAGCCCAAGGGACAGGGCAGCCTCCGTCTGACCATGACTGACAGCCAAAATTCCGGAACGCACAATCTCGGCGATAAAGGCCCCGGTGTAAATGGACAGAGCCACAACCAAGGCGGTGAGCTCAGGTATCACCACCATGCCGCCCTTGAAATTAAACCCCTTGAGAACTGGCACTTCCCAGGACAGAGGAGAGCCGACGGCAAAAAAGACCGTCAACGGCAATATCAGGATCACACCCAAACCCGCCAGGGTGCTGTTAAACTGCTGGCCTGTTTCGGCCTGACGTCGACGAGCCCAGCGACGAATCACAAAGGCCACGACAAAAGCAAGCACGACCGCCCATATCACCCAGGAGAAGCCTGACTCAAAAATAGGCCGCGGAATGTACAGACCGCGGATGTTCATAAAAAATGATTCGTTGACCTCCCAGCTGCCACGCGGCAGCGGCAAGCCACGAAGGACGGCAAAGTACCAGAAAAAAATCTGGAGAAGCAACGGGATATTACGAAACACCTCAATATAGACCGCAGCCAGTGTCGAAATCAGCCAGTTAGAGGAGAGACGTGCTACCCCAACAACCAGGCCGATAATAGTGGCAAAAACGATACCGATCACAGCGACCAGTAAAGTATTGAGCAGTCCGACCAGAAAGGTGCGGCCAAAACTGTATGTTTCGTCGTAGGCCACCAGGTGCTGAATGATGCCAAAACCTGCGGCCTGAGAGAGAAAGCCAAACCCGGTGGCAATTCCCCGTTTCTCCATATTGAGCAGGGTATTATTGATGATGTACCAGAAGAACAGCACCACAGCCAACGTCAAGACTACCTGAAAGACCAGGGCGCGATTCTGACCGTTATTCCACCAAGATTGTTTTTGTTCCGTCTGTCCCATAATTAATAAGCTTATAGTAACTCTACAAAGCCCCCCATCTGCTTTGTCATCGGCCTGCTCATGTACTGATCAGTACACCATACAGACCTCTTTCGCGCAGCTGGGGCACTACTGAAGAGTAGCTACAGTGCGCGGTGTCATGTTCATTTCCGACATCAAGCTGAATTACTACAGCTTAAAACAATAACCGGGATGGCTGGGTAAAAAAATTTATCTGCCGAGATGTGGTGTACTTCGGAAAATGAGGATTACATACGAGGGGGGTATGTTCAGCAGGCTTGAGCCGCAAGCAGGCAGATCGGAATTGTTACGACACCATCATAATTCAAAAGACAATAAAAAAGGGGGGCTCCCTGTATGAAACGGGAGCCCCCTGAGTTACTGCACGAAGCTATTAACGAATGGGCGGGGCGTACTGAACACCGCCTTGATTCCACAGGGCGTTCAGACCACGGGAAATCTTGAGCGGCGAGTCCATACCGACATTACGCTCAAACATCTCACTGTAGTTACCGACCTGTTTAACAACATTATAAGCCCAGTCATCGCTCAGACCAAGACCACTGCCCTTGATTCCTTCTTCGCCCAAAAGGCGCTGGGTGCCGGGATCAGTACCATTTCGTTTAGAATCAATATTGGCAGATGTCACTCCCATCTCCTCGGCGTTGAGCATGGCATACATGGACCATTTGACGATATTGAACCAGGCATCGTCACCCTGACGGACAACAGGCCCCAGAGGTTCCTTGGAGATAATTTCGGGCAGAACGACTGCATCTTCGGGTTTCTCGAGCTTGATACGCAAACTGTAGAGCTGAGACTGATCACTGGTCAGGACGTCGCAACGGCCAACCTCAAAACCTTTAACAGTCTGGTCAGAAGTGTCGAATACCAGTGGTTTGTATTCCATCTTTTGCTGGGTAAAGTAGTCAGCCAGATTAAGCTCAGTGGTGGTGCCGGCCTGGATACAGACCACGGCGCCGTCAAGCTCGAGGGCGCTTTTCACACCAAGACGCTTGGAAACCATGAACCCCTGGCCGTCATAATAGTTGGGATGGGCAAAATTTAGCCCCAGAGAAGAATCACGGGTCAGAGTCCAGGTGGTATTACGAGAGAGGATGTCAATCTCGCCAGACTGCAGGGCAGTGAAACGCTCCTTGGCATTCAAGGGAATGAATTTGACTTTATTGGCATCGCCAAGGGTGGCAGCAGCCACAGCCCGACAAACGTCAACATCAAGTCCAGTCCAGTTACCCTTTTCATCAGGGTTAGAAAATCCGGGTAAGCCGGTGGAAACACCACATTGAACATATCCACGTTTCTGCACCTCGTCCTTCGTCGAGGCCTGAGCCAGACTTGCGGAAATAAAAAGGGTCAGAACAACAGCCACAAGAGACCAGGTTACTTTTCTCATTCTCGATTCTCCAAATTAAATTTTAGAATAGCATTTACAAACATCTCTTACTATCAAAGGGCGAAATATTAGCAACCACCCCTGAAAATGTCCACAAAAAGAATGATTACATAATTATTTTTTGATAGAATAACAGTGTCCGTTCATTTATTATAGGAAATCTGTAACAATTTCAGACAATTTCAAACACGACACGACCCAAACTCTCAAAAACAATCACCCGACAATATCTTGCCCACTCAACCCCGCAAAACAGCACGTTCATCACGTCACATTGCTGCCGAAACCCTGCACAGACGCCAGCAACGACGAGAGCCCGTCACCATTCTACTCAATGAACTTGCCGCCCAACACGCCCTGGCTCCCAACGACCGCCAGCTGGCCATGAACATGACCTACGGCGTGTTACGCCAGCAGGATTACCTGGAAACCCTGCTGCAAAAATTCTGCCGCCAGCCCCTGTCCAAACTCAAGCCCTTTGTTCGTTATACCCTGCTGATCGGCCTCTACCAGATCATGTTTCTTGATCGAATACCCGATTCGGCTGCGGTCAACGAAGCAGTGAAGGCAGTACAGGCAGCCAAACTTCCCAAACAACTCCAGGGCCTGGTCAACGGAATTCTCAGAAACGCAGCCAGACAACAGGGCCAGCTTCCGCAACCAGACGCAGCAGACAGCCACGGACAGCCCTTTCTCAATCACCCGCCATGGCTCACGCAGCGCTGGTCTCAACACTTTGGCCAGCACACCATGGAAGATATCTGCAGGGCCAACAATCAGCAGCAGCCCCTTGTCCTGCAGGTGAACAGCAGTCGCTGCAGCCGTGATCAGTTGCGCGACCTGCTGCAGAAAGCAGGGACCGCTGTGCATCATGGTACACACAGCCCTGAGGCTCTGATTCTTACTGACTTCAACGGACGAATCGAAAACCTGCCCGGCTTTCATGAAGGTTATTTCCAGGTGCAGGGCGAAGCACCCCAACTGGCCACAGGCCTTTTGGCTCCCATCATTCCGGATGGCCGCTACCTGGATGCCTGCGCCGGACTGGGCGGCAAAACCAGCCAACTTCTTGGCGCCTGTCTGCAAATGAACAGTGCACAAGCGACCGCAGCAACACAACTGCAGGCCGTTGAACCTGAAGCTCGACGTCGAGGAAAATTTCTGACAAATCTTAAACGTCTGCACCCGGACCAATCAATTACCCCCTACCCCGGTACCCTCCAGGACTTCGCTCAACATTGTACTGAAACATTCGACGGTATCCTCATCGATGCCCCCTGTTCCGGGACCGGAGTCACCGGCCGTCACCCAGACATCCGCTGGAATCGCCTGGAAACTGATTTCAAACGTTACCAGTCGATTCAACTGGATATTCTCAGACAGGCAGCAACCATTCTCAACCCCCGGGGTATCATTGTCTATGCGACATGCTCTCTTGAACCCGAAGAAAATCAGGAGGTCATCGAACTCTTCCTGACCGAACATCCAGACTTCAGGCTGAGCGAGTGCGCTCCCCTGCTCCCCCCGGCAGCCCGGATACTGACCCAGGGTCCATTCTTTGCCCCAACCCCGGCCCAAGGAATCGACGGATTCTTCGCTGCCCGCCTGTTACGTGACCCGGACTGATCAACAACGAATCGGAGAGACCAGACATGTCCAGAATTCCATTACTCACTGCTCTTTCTCTCACCCTGATCCTGAATGCCTGTGCAGGTCTCCCTCCCACAGGTCACCTGGAGAGCAGTCAAACGATCCGTGATCTTTTTGAGTCCGCCATAATCCTTGAAGACCACGCCTATTACACCATGGGATCTGAGGTCAAACCCGATGCCATCATTGGCGTCCGCTCCCCCTATCGCCTCGATTCCGAGATCTGGTCACCAGTTGATCTCAGTGAACCACAACTCCGCGACTGGCTCTTCTGGTTCAGGATCCATGAAACCTTCACCTGCACCTATAGCGGAGGTCGGCTCATTGCTCCCGACGGCCAAGCCGTGGGCATCTGGTATTCAAAAAAAATTCTCGCCACAATCTGGCACGTTGAACAACCCGGAGACCCGGAGGGACAATCCCTCAAGATTTCATCTTTCCGCTCACCGGAGGGTTCACCCTGTCGCTATCAGGAACGAGCAGATGACCGCTAACAGGAGCGCCTGCGCCCGTAACAATAACTCCAACTACGGCATCTACCAGGCCCTGAAACTCGCCGACCCAGGTTCATAACGTGCACATACATTTCTTCATTTCGGGTACGTTCATCACAAAACGAGCGAAATGAATTTCACATCCTCCACCCCCCTTCTGTAATTTATCTTTGCGCTCCCGCGTCCGCTGGAGTAATTTCTACTGAAAAGAAACAGCAACCTGACCCAAGCCCCCTTCCCCTTTCAATACGATCAGGATTTCAAACAATGGCAGAAATTAAAAGCACCATGGAAATGGTCATGGAACGTGCCGCGCGAATTGCGGCACGCACCGATGAAACACCAGGCAGCGACAACCACGAAGAAAGCGGTATGCGCCTGGCCGCCCGGTTCATGAATAATGAGATCAACGATCTCGGGCAGGCCTTGAGCGAGCAGGATCCGGCCCACCAGATGGGCATGCGCCGTGGCATGGCTCAAACACTGCTACGCAACATCGTCCTGCCCCGCGATGAAATGCTTCTGGCCAACAGCTTACGGGCCATGCAGGGATTATTATCAATGGAACAGAACGCGGGTGATATGGCTACCGTCTGTGGAGAATTGCAGCAAATCCTTGAGCAGTACGGGGACCATAAAACACAGATGAAACAACAACTGGAAGACGCAATCCGGACTCAACTGGAGCAGAAAAACGGAGGCCAAACCGCACTGGCTGGCGAACCAATGGCCATGAACCCGGCTCTGCACCCACAGTTCCAGACCGAATGGGCCAAAATGCTGGACAGCCTCAACAGCCAATACGGCCAGGCCCTTGATCAGCGCAAAGATATCCTCAATCAGCGCTTCAGCTGAGCACTCCAGGATACCTGCACCCCATGAATTACAAGCAACGCATCCGCGCCATTCAGGCCCGACTCCGGCGCAACCAGATCGACGCCCTACTGGTCAGCCAACCGGAAAACCGGCGCTATCTCTGCGGATACAGCGCCTCGGACCACTCCATCAACGAGAGCTCCGGCTTTCTCCTGATCCACGCACGGCAGGATCCCTGGCTGCTCACCGACTTCCGCTTCCAGCAGCAGGCAGAAGCGGAAGCCAAAGACTGCCGGGTTGAACCCTACCCCAAAGGACTGCTCAAGTTGCTCAACCAGCTTTTACCCGACCTGGGGATCCGCAGCTTGGCCTTTGAGAGCCATTACACCCTGCACGACACCACTCAGAAACTCGCAATAATGGCTGAAAAACTGGCCATCAACCTGCGACCATTGAGCGGCTGGATTGAGGCCCTGCGCCTCATCAAAGACAAAGATGAAATAGACAGGATCCGGGCCGCAGTCATCCTGAATGAACAAATCTTCCAGCATGTACACCAAACCATACAGCCAGGACAGACCGAAATCGAAGTGGCCCTTGCCCTTGAAAACAGAATGCGCACCCAGGGAGCCGAAGGTCCGAGCTTCGAGACTATTGTTGCCAGTGGCCCAAACAGCGCCCTGCCCCATGCCGTTCCCGGTGTTACTGCCATCCAGGCCAATCAGCCGCTGATGATTGACATGGGCCTCATCCTGGATGGCTACTGCTCTGATATGACCCGCACCTTTGTCGCGGGTGTGACAGATGTCAAATATCTCAAAATTCATCGCCTGGTACGCAAGGCACAACTGGCAGCCCAAGCTGAAATCCGGGCCGGCATCCCGGCGGCAAAGGTGGATCATATTGCTCGAAAAATCATCACCGATGGCGGCTATGGTGATGCCTTCGGTCACGCTCTGGGCCACGGTGTGGGCCTGGCTGTCCACGAAGACCCACGCCTCTCCGCCCGCAATCGCAGTCACCTCAAAGCAGGCATGGTGATCACGGTGGAACCGGGTATTTATCTCCCGGGCTGGGGTGGCGTCCGTCTGGAAAATATGGTCGTGGTCAGCGAAGATGGCTGCGAGATCCTCAATCAGGACCACACCGGACTTGATCTTTAGATCATCTTGAAAAATTTATCTTTCCATCCAGAACCCGCTTTACAACCAATAATTTATTCCAGAAATATCAAACATATGTATGCTATGCAATATTAAGAGTGCCTTGATCTTGAATGAAAATCCTCATTTTTCAAAATACCCTCTCATTCATTTCTCTCCTTTGCCGACAACATTCACCACAGGATAAAACCCCATGAGCAATCCCAAATACTTTGTCCTCGACACGAACGTTCTCCTCCACAACGCCGATGCCTTCACCTCATTCGACGACAATATCGTCGTCCTGCCAATGACAGTGATTGAAGAACTGGATGGCTTTAAACGACACAACGATGAACTGGGGCGAAACGCCCGCCATGCCATCCGCCAGCTTGACACCCTCCGATGTCAGGGCAGCCTCAAAGATGGAGTGCTTATGGAGAATGGCGGAACCCTGCAGATCATTGTCGAGAAAAAAGACATGCCCGGCAACTGCATGGACATGGGCATCGCCGACAACGGCATCCTGGCCGTAGCCAACACCCTGCACCTGGAAAAGAAAACTGTCATCTTCGTCTCCAAAGATATCAATGCCCGGCTCAAAGGTGACGCCCTGGGTATTTCAGTCATGGATTTTGAGCAACAAAAAACCAACTTCGACGAACTGTATCACGGCTGGAGCGAGCAAACAGTCAGTGCGGAGACAGTCGATCTCTTCCACAAGGACAAACAATTCTCACACGATGATTTCAATTTCAAGCCCAACGAATTTATCCTGCTGATAGACGAAGGGAACAGCAAACACACGGGCATGGGCAGAGCCATAAGTCCCACCACTCTGGTCCATCTCAACACGGCCTTTGACACAGCCTATCACATTCGACCTCATTCCAAAGAACAGCGCATGGCCCTGGAACTGCTTCTGGATCCAGACATTGCCCTGGTCACCCTGATCGGCACGGCCGGAACAGGCAAAACCCTGCTGGCCCTGGCCGCCGGACTGGAACTGGTACTGAACAAAGATAGCTACGAGAAACTCCTGGTCTCACGACCGATTATCCCCATGGGCAAAGACATCGGTTATCTTCCCGGCACTAAAGATGAAAAGCTCAGCCTCTGGATGCAACCAATCTTTGACAACCTCACATATCTCATGAAAGACGGACACAAAACCGAGGAGGGGAGCGTGCGGGGACATGTCAATCAACTGATCAAAAGCGAACTGATTGAACTTGAGGCACTGACTTACATCCGCGGCCGTTCCATCCCGGATCAGTTCATCATCGTTGACGAGGCCCAGAACCTGACCCCACACGAAGTCAAAACCATCATCTCCCGGGCTGGTGAAGGCACCAAAATGATATTCACCGGTGACCCCGAGCAAATTGACAACCCGTATCTTGATTCCTCTTCCAACGGCCTGAGCTATATCGTTGACCGACTGAAGGGACAGGAACTTTACGGGCATGTCACCCTGAAAAAAAGTGAACGAAGTCCCCTCTCGGGAATCGCCGCCGATTACCTTTGATGGCGTCGCAAGAATTTCGACTGTTTTGGGAAGTTCATGGTTTATAATCGAGTATAATATCGAAACCCATACGACAGGACTCAAAGAGAGGGGATGCCGTCTTCTGCCCTCCTGTGCCCCTGTCAACTATTCATCCTCCACATTTTAAATGACTATCATGCGCCAATTTGTCATCGACGACCTCTCTCCCATGGAACGCGACAATATCGACTCCTACCTCAAACGCAGCCTCAAACCAGGACCGATGCTCGGACTTTACTGGATTGTTATTCCACCAGATCTGTACAGCGAAAAACAACAGGGCCACGACGATTGCGGCCCCTTTTATCTCGGCGTCGAGGTGAGCAAGGAAGCAGTCTGTTTCGAGCTCCTGGTCCGCAGCGAATCAAACCTTCACTGCGACTGTATCGCTCATGCCAGTGCTGCTCAGCGCCAATACGTCCTGGATTTCATCGACCGGATGGTCGAGGAAGAGATGATCCGCTCCTGATTGAACAAAACAAATCAAAAATCCTGAGAACAGCAGCCCCCCGGCTGCCCCGAAGCAAGGAGACCTCATGCAGAACACTGTTGATTCCACCCCTGAATTCATCGAAGCCGTCTATCAGAAGATGGAGACCAATCTGGCCGTGATCCGTCAACGCCTGGGCCGCCCCCTGACCTATGGCGAGAAAATCATTTACGGCCATCTTGACGCCCCTGAGACAACTGAGCTTGAAGCCGGAACGTCCTATATCAAAACCCGGCCGGATCGAATCGCACTCCAGGACGCCACTGCCCAGATGGCCGTTCTTCAATTTATGCTCGCCGAAAAAAACGAAGCTGCAGTGCCGGTTACGGTTCACTGCGACCACCTGATTCGGGCCCAGCAGGGTGCTGACCGTGACCTGCGCATGGCTCGGGAGGAAAATCGTGAAGTCTACGACTTCCTTTCCTCGGCCTCACAGCGTTATGGCTTTGGCTGCTGGCTACCGGGTGCCGGTATCATCCATCAAGTTGTTATGGAACAATATGGTTTCCCGGGCCTGATGATGCTCGGCACTGACTCTCACACCCCGAACGCTGGTGGTATTGGTGCCTTTGCCTCGGGCGTGGGTGGAGCCGATGCCGTGGATGTCATGGTCGGTCTTCCCTGGGAAGTCCTTCATCCTCAATTTGTTGGCGTTCGTCTGACCGGCAAACTCCAGGGCTGGGCAGCGCCTAAAGATGTGATCCTCAAAGTTCTGGGCATGTTGACCACAGCTGGCGGTACCAACCGTGTATTCGAGTACTTTGGTGATGGAGCTGCCACCCTGTCCTGTACGGGTAAAGCCACAATCTGCAACATGGGTGCCGAACTCGGAGCCACCACCTCGACCTTTCCCTATGACAAACATATGGCCGCCTACATGAAGGCCTGCGGTCGAGAGGAAGCTGTCTCCATTGCCGATCGTTATGCCCACCTGCTGACCGCAGACCCGGAAGTCCTGGCTCAGCCGGAAAAGTACTATGAGCAGGTCATTGACATTGACCTCTCCACCCTGGAACCACACGTGGTCGGCCCTCATTCACCAGACCGTGCCGCAACCGTGACAGACATGAAAACCCACATCAAGGACGGCGGCTTTCCTGCAAACGTCACCTACGCCCTGGTGGGCAGCTGCACCAACTCCTCTTACGAGGATATGGGGCGGATTGCAGCCATGGCCGAAGAACTTTCAGCCCACGGAGCAAAACTGAAGATTCCCATGCTCATCACCCCGGGATCAGAACAGGTGCGCGCCACAATCGAGCGCGATGGCCAGCTGGCCAGCCTTGAGGCCATCGGTGCAACCGTCCTGGCCAATGCCTGTGGCCCCTGTATTGGCCAGTGGAAACGGCAGGATATCGAACCTGACTTTAAAAACTCGATCATCACCTCCTACAACCGCAACTTCCCCAAACGGAACGATGGCAATACCGGAACCTGCGGATTTATTGCCAGCCCGGAAACCTGCCTGGCCTATGCCCTGTTCGGTGATTTTAACATCAACCCTTACACCACTGAGATCGAAGGCAGCGACGGCTCCACCTTTCTCCTGACCCCACCTGAAAACGTAGCTGAAGTCCCGCCAGGAGGCCTGATTCGAGACAATGATGGACTCCTGCCGCAGGTTGACAATCGAAGCACAATTTCGGTCCAGGTGGCCCCGGATTCTGAACGCCTGGCCCTGCTCTCACCCTTTGAGCCGTGGGATGGCAAGGATCTGATCGGCCTGCGTCTCCTCCTGAAGGCCCAGGGCAAATGCACCACAGACCATATTTCACCCGCTGGCCCCTGGCTGCGCTACCGCGGGCACCTGAACAACATCTCCGACAATATGTTTATCGGTGCAACCAATGCCTTCACCGGTGAAACCGGCCAGGGCGTTAATCAGTTGACCGGGGAGACATCGGGGTTCAGCGATATTGCCCGTGCCTATCTTGCCAATGGCAATAACTGGCTGGCCGTGGGTGATTCCAATTACGGAGAAGGTTCGTCACGGGAACATGCAGCCATGAGTCCGCGACACATGGGCGGTCGGGTCATCATTACCCGCAGCTTTGCCCGTATCCATGAAACCAACCTCAAAAAACAGGGCATGCTTCCTCTCACCTTTGCTGACCCTGCCGACTACGATCTGGTCCAGGACGGTGACCTGGTTGACATTACAAATCTTTCTCAACTTGCACCGGGCAGCGAGGTGACCGGTATTTTCCACCACCGGGACGGCAGTGAGAACAGAATTGCTCTCAAACACTCTCTGAACCAGGAACAAATCGACTGGTTTAAAGCCGGATCCGCCCTCAATTTCCTCCGTCGCTAACTGACAGCCAACATTCTCTCATTCACACAGGACCTGGGTATTTTTTATCCAGATCCTGTGTGGTGCTGTGCAAAAATGCTCCACCTGCCAGACCCAGATGCCACCCCGCACTTCCGCCCCGCCAACCGCCAACCCACGCCCCATAAGAGACGTAGTCAAATTTTCCTTTCTGGCATAATTTCTGCTTTATTTCGGCAAACCAAGCAACGTCATTTGACTTATCGGTGAGAAATGTTATCATCTAGGAATGGACTATTCAAACAGTCCTTTCCTTCAATATCCCCAACCTTCACCCGGGAGAACCCCATGTCTTTAGTAGTGGCCAAAAACCTGAGCAAGACCTATGTCTCCGGCGACATCGAGGTCCAGGCGATCCGCGGGGTCGATTTCACCATCGAAGCCGCCTCCTTTGTCTCTTTTGTCGGCCCTTCCGGTAGTGGTAAATCCACCCTGCTCAATATGATCGGCTGCCTTGATCCACCGACAACAGGTTCCCTGGAAGTAGCTGGCCAGGACATCAGTCGAATTTCATCCCGGGACTCGGCACGCTTCCGGGGCGATCATATCGGCTTCATCTTTCAGGATTTCAACCTGATCCCGGTACTGACGGTCTTTGAAAACATTGAATACCCCCTGCTCATGGTCCAAAACTGGCCGGCTGAACAGCGGCAACAGCGTGTACAGGAGCTGCTCACTGCCGTAGGTATGGAAGGCCAAGAGAACAAACTGCCCAGCCAGATTTCCGGTGGCCAGAAACAACGGGTTGCCGTGGCTCGGGCACTCGCCTCCAAGGCCAAACTAATCCTGGCTGATGAGCCCACCGCCAACCTCGATCGGACAACCGCCTTTAAAATCATCGATCTGATGAAGAAGATGCGCGATGAATTCGGTACCTCATTTGTTTTCTCCACCCATGATCCAAAAGTAGTCGAAAACGCTGAGATCATCTACACCCTTGAAGACGGAAAATTCCAAGATTAATACAGCCTCCCAGGAGACAGTCATGTTCAACATCATCAAAATGGCGACCCGCAATCTGCGCCGTTATCTCAGAAGGACCCTGCTGACCTCGGCCCTGATCACCCTGGGTGTGGTCGCGGTTCTCCTCTTTGTTTCGGTCTCCGGTTCATTCAAGGCCATGATGATCGGCCAGATCACCGACTCAGCCCTGGGCCATCTGCAGATCCATAAAAAAGGCTACCTCTCGTCCATGGACAACCTGCCGTTGAACATGAACCTGACCCACAAGCAGCTCAACAAGGTCCGGGAGATCCTTGACAACCACGAGGCGGTTGAGTCCTATTCCATGCGGATCAAGTTCGGGGCCATGTTTTCCAATTACAACGAAACCACTAATATCCGCCTCAACGCCATTGACCCTGACCAGGAACTGAAGACCGTCCCCCTCCTGGGCGACCGGTTTATTGAAGGCGAGAAAGAAGGCCTGCTTGGTCCCGGCGAAATCCTGGTTCCGGAACTCATTGCCAAGGGCATGAAGGTCAAGATCGGTGACAGCATTGTCCTGGTGGCCACCAACAAGGATGGATCAGTCAATGGCCAGCCCTTTACGGTTCGCGGCATCCTGGAGGGCATCTCAGGGCCGGGCGGCCGTGACGGCTACGTGGGCCTGACCGATGCCCGCTCTCTCCTGCGCATGGAAGAGCAGGAAATCAGTGAGATCGCCATCCGCCTCACCGATCTGGGCCTGATGGGGGGCGTCTTCACCCAACTGGAGACCGCTCTGGCCGGATTCAAAAACAAGATGGACAAGCCGGTCTTTGAAATCCACACCTGGGAGAAGATTTCACCCTTTTTCAACATCACCCGGATGATTGATCTGATGACCTTTTTCATCAAGATCATGCTGGTGGCTATTGTCCTGGTGAGCATCATGAACGTCATGATCATGGCCGTGTATGAACGGATCAACGAAATCGGCACCATTGCCGCCATCGGCACATCCCCAGGCAAGATTCTGGCCCTGTTCCTCAGCGAGGGCCTGCTCCTGGGCCTTCTGGGCACGGCCATGGGCGTGGCCATCAGCTTGGCCTCCATTGCGACCATGAACATCACCCAGATCAGCTTTGACTTCGGGCGCCAGAAGGGTCTCCTGCTCTCACCGACCATCGGCGCGACAGACGTGATCACCATCTCCCTGATCGTCATTGGGATTGCCGTCCTCGGCAGCCTGCAGCCGGCCTGGAAGGCCTCAAGGATGGACCCGAACACGGCCCTGCGCCACGTTTGACAAAGGAAAAAAGATACAGAAAGACAAGAAGGAACACCAGATTCAGACAAGCACACAAAGCCATTCCCAGCGACCTGTCGACCCTTATGGCGGTTTGGCCGGGTCTGACCCTGCAGACAATTCGCAGCGACCGCAGGGAGCGAGGACGTCTGCAGGGTCAGACCCGGCCAAACCCGGAACTCCGGAACTCCAAGCGCACAGAGCCTGATTGACACATAACCACAGGTAGTGCAGGGTACAGACATTTTCAAAGGCTCTAACTTATACCTATTGAGGAAAACATCATGACGATCAACAGATCCATTTCACTTGTTCTCGCGACCTGCTGCGCCCTGCTCTTCAGCCAGTCTCCGGCCCTGGCCCTGGATGGCAATGAGATCCTGCGCCAAGTGGACCGGAACATGCAACCCGAATCCTATGAAATGTACCGCAAGCTGATCAACATCGAGCCCGACGGTAAAAAGAAAGAATTTGTCCTCTACTCGGTCAAAAAAGGGAGCAACAAAATGGTCGCCCTGTTTCTTGACCCGGCCAGTGAAAAAGGACGGGCCACCCTGCGCCTGGACGACAACATGTGGCTCTACATCCCCAATGTGGGTAAACCCCTGCGCATCACCAGCCTGCAGTCGGTGGTGGGCGGCGTCTTCAACAACTCCGACCTGCTGCGTCTGGACTACAGCCTTGAGTACGACGCGACCGAGATCAGCGAAGAAGACGACAGCTACCTCCTGACCCTCAAGGCCAGGACCTCATCCGTGGCCTATGACAGTCTGAAAATGACCGTCGACAAAAAGACCCTGCTGCCCACCACCATCGAGTGCTTCGCAGCCAGCGGCATGCTGATCAAGACCCTGCGCTACTCAAAGATCCAGGACTTTGGCGACGGCATGGTCCGTCCGGCCCAGCTGGAGACGGACAGCCCCCTGTACAAGGGCTACACCTCGGTGATGCTCTGGGCCAAACTGACCAAAAAAGAACTGGATGACGAAGTTTTCACCCTCAACTACCTCTCCAAGGTTGAGGAGCTGCGCTGAAGACCATGACCCTTTTCCATGTCAATTTTCCTCTGACCGCGACCCTGCTGACCCTGCTCCTGCTGGGACATCCCATAAAAACAAGAGGTGCTGATGAGTTCAGCTTTGACATGACGGCCTTTGAGAAAAAGGCCCTGGAGTGGGGCGGATTTGCCGAGGTCCAGATCGAGCATATGGATGTTGGCCAGGACTCGGCCATGGCCAGGCTCAATCTTTATGATCAGCCCCGGGCCGACCTTGACCGACTGAGTACGGCTCTGCAGCTGGATGGTCGCTACAACCGTGACATCACCACCTTCAACTGGGTGGTCAAGGCCACGGTCCAGGATGACCAGCTGAGCTGGAGCGACACCCTTGATCTCTACGAAGCAGTTCTGGAGTTAAAACCCTCGTCCGCAACCAGCATCAGCGCAGGCAAAAAATCCTACAAATGGGGCAAGGGGTATGCCTGGAACCCGGCTGGGTTCATCAACCGGCCCAAAGACGCCAACAACCCGGAAGAGGCCCTGGAGGGCTACATCACGGCTGAGCTGGACCTGATCAAGAGCATGTCAGGGCCCTTGAGAACCTTGGCTCTGACCACCGTGGCCCTGCCGGTCTGGCAGGGAGTCAATGAAGACTTTGGCGAAGAAAATCACATCAACCTGGCGGCCATGCTCTATCTCCTCTACCGCGACACGGATATTGACCTGATGCTCTTTGAAGGAGAGAGCCGTTCCAGCCGCTACGGAATCGATTTTTCCCGTAATCTGGCCAGCAACTTCGAAATCCACGGCGAACTGGCCTATACCCCCGAACTGAGACAATCCTTTCTGCAGAGTGATCACACCCTGGCCAGCCGGGAGCGCTCCGCCCTGTCAACTCTACTGGGCATCCGCTATCTGACCGAAGGTGACCTCACCGCAATCATCGAGTACTACCATAACGGCGGCGGCTACACGGAAACGGAACTGGCCCAGTTTCTGGATCTGATCCAGGAGGGTTACAGCGATTTCCTGAACACCGGGGATGCCTCTCTGCTGGGCCTGTCCGAACAGGTTAGTCAGCGCGGGTATGGCCGCCCGCAACCAGGCCGCAACTACCTCTATGCCAAATTGACCCAGAAGGAACCCTTTGACCTGCTCTACATCTCACCCGGCCTGACCGCAATCGTTAACCTCGACGATCAGAGCTGGTCCCTGAGCCCGGAGGTGGCCTACACCGGCTGGACCAACTGGGAACTCCGTCTGCGCCTGTCCCTGAGCGAAGGTGATGCTCTCAGCGAATTTGGCAGCAAGATGTTCCACAACAAGGCAGAGATGCGTCTGCGTTATTTCTTCTAACTCCCCTCCCCGGCATAAAAACATTACTCTGTAGAAAAACCTGCGCCCCCATCCTCAAACACAGCAAAAAAACAGCGGTATCTCTGCCGATGGGTGCGGCTGCTCTCAAAATGACCGGGGAACCCTCGTTGTCGCTCAAGGTGACGAACAAACCAAGGCCGACTGATCCAAAAGCCCTCGGCCGCCCGACTGAAGACGGCCGAGGGCTTTTACCTGCTCCGGCACTAAAAAATCCTCTAAACAGCAAGTTTCCCACCCGTGCCTTTCAGATAGCGGGTGCCCGCCGCTCCTCCCCCGCCTTCAGTTTTTCCCGACTCTCTACAACCGTTTTTTTCTTCATCTGACTCACCCTTAAACAACACATCCCGCACGCCCTCCTTTTTTTACATTATATCATAATTCCCCTTGACGCGAATTCCTCCATCAAGTAAAAAACTGACTGACCACTCAGTTAGTTTTTTACTTACTCAGAAAGACACGTCGCAAAATGGAAAAAAAAATAACTCGTAAAGAGGCCATCCTTCTGGTCGCCACCCAGCTTTTCTCCATACAGGGGTACAGGACGACCTCCATGGGCGAAATCGCCAAGGCCGCGGGCGTTGCCGATGGCACCATCTTCTATCATTTCAAGACCAAGGAAGAGCTCTTTCTTGCGGTTCTCGAACATTTCAAGGAAGAAATCATTTCAGAATTTTCCATCATTGAAGAGAATGACACTTATAAAAGCGGCCTGGAAAAAATCGAAGCCCTCCTTTCTTTCTACATCTACCTGGCCAATCGCCTTGAAGACCGTTTTCTCCTCCTCCATCGCCACTTTCCCTATACCCTGGCCGAAGACAATCCGGCCTGCTGGAATCACCTGGAAGAGATCTACAATACCCTGATCGGGGTCTTTGAGCAGGCCATCCTTCAAGGGCAGGCTGACGGCTCCATCGACGAGTTACCGGCCCGTAAAATGGCCATGATCATCTTTACTCTGGTGGACGGGATGGTTCGTCTCAATACCTACAACATCTATCACACCGGCCCCCTCTACAACGAACTCATTACATCCTGCCACAGGATGCTGAAAAAATAACTTTAACAAAGGTGGTATAATGCTCACGAAAATCTTTCCCTTTCTCGCCTGGTTCAAGGACTACAACGGAACGGCCCTGCGCACTGACGCCATTGCCGGCCTGACCGTGGCCCTGGTCCTGATTCCCCAGTCCATGGCCTATGCCCAGCTGGCCGGTCTGCCCGCCTATTACGGTCTCTATGCCGCCTTCCTGCCACCGATGATCGCCTCGCTCTTCGGCTCCAGCCGACAGCTGGCCACCGGCCCGGTGGCCGTGGTCTCACTGATGTCGGCAGCCTCACTCGAACCCCTGGCCACGGCCGGTGGTCCTGAGTTTATCGCCTACTCCATTCTCCTGGCCATGATCGTCGGTATCTTCCAGTTCTCCCTCGGTGTCCTGCGTCTCGGTCTGGTGGTCAACTTTCTCTCGCACCCGGTGGTCAACGGCTTCACCAATGCCGCAGCGATCATCATTGCCTCCTCCCAGTTCTCAAAATTCTTCGGCGTCTATGTGGACAAGGCCCCGCACCACTATGACACCATGATCCGAGTGACCCAGGCAGCCATGGATTACACCCATATGCCGACCCTGGCCTTTGGCGTCGGCGCGGTGGCAATCATGGTCACTCTCAAGAAGATCAACCCCCGGATCCCCAACGTCCTGGTGGCCGTCGCGGTCTGCACCCTGATCTCGTACTACACCGGTTTCAACAACGATGCCCGCGTCCCGGTCAACGCCATCGATCTGCCCGGGCTCAGTCACAGTATAGAGGAGTTCAACCACTCCATTGCCGAGATCAGCAAACTGGGGGATGAGAGGGCCGTACTCAATAAGGAACTCGACGTCCTCCTCAAGGAGGAGACCGGTGGCCATGGCCCATCGCTGCATCTGGTTGAACTGAAAAACCAGATCAACCTGCTCACCGCCCAGATGGATGCAGCCAAGGAGCACAGTCATCTACTGCGTGAAGAATTACGGAGCCTCAAATTTGAAGCGGCAGGCGAAAAGGGTTCTCTGACCTTCTACAGCCATGACGCCCTGCCCGCCGGCATCACCACCGACGGCAACACCTGGCGCGTCAAGGTAGGAAACTCACCCTTGAAGATCGACGATCTGCTCCTGATGGGCGGTGGGGCCGTGGTCGGTAAAATCCCCGAAGGTCTACCCACATTTGCCATGCCCAACCTGACCTTCAACTCCTTCTTCAAACTGCTGCCCACGGCCATCATCATCTCACTCCTGGGCTTCATGGAGGCCATTGCCATTGCCAAGGCCATGGCCACCAAGACCGGCCAGAAACTTGATCCCAACCAGGAACTGATCGGCCAGGGTCTCTCCAATATTTTGGGCTCCATCGGCTCCAGTTATGCCTGTTCCGGCTCCTTCTCCCGTTCAGCGGTCAATCTTCAGGCCGGCGCCATATCCGGAGTTTCAAGCGTCATCACCAGTATCGTGGTGGTCATCACCCTGCTTTTTTTGACCCCGCTCCTTTACCACCTGCCCCAGGCAGTTCTGGCCGCAGTCATCATGATGGCGGTCATCGGCCTGGTCAACACTCACGGCTTTGTCCATGCCTGGAAGGCTCAATGGTATGACGGTGCCATCTCCATCATCACCTTTCTGGTTACACTCGCCTATGCCCCGCATCTGGATAAAGGCATCATGGTCGGCGTGGCTCTGTCCATGGCTGTCTTTCTCTATAAATCCATGCGTCCGGTCGTTGCCAAACTTTCACTCTCCGAAGATATGGTTCTCAAGAGTGCCGAACATTACCACCTGCAGGGCTGTCGCCACATCGCAGTCGTTCGCTTTGATGGTGCCCTGTTTTTTGCCAACGCCAGTTACCTCGATGAACAGGTTATCCGATTCCGGACCGAAAACCCCGATCTCCGTTATATCCTCCTTGACGCAAGCGGTATCAACGATATGGATGCCTCCGGCGAAGAAGCTCTGGCCCTGCTGGTTGACCGTATGAGGGCTGCCAAACTCGGTTTTGGTATCAGCAGTGTCAAAGACACGGTTCTAAATGTTATGCACCGTACACATCTATATGATAAAATAGAAAAGGATAATTTTTACCCCGACAGCAAGACGGCAGTTGACGATATTATTTACCGGATCCACCATAACACTGACCTGCCCGAGGAGGGGTGTAACAACTGTCCCCTGACCCAGTATCGCCCACAATAAGCAAGCAAACGATCCATAAAGGAGAAATCACATGTCCTGTATCACCATATTCAGCGGCGATTTTTGCCATGGCAGTTCTGTCGTCAAGGAAGTTCTGGATCGGACCGGCTATAAGCTGATCACCGACAACACCCTGATCAACGAGGCCTGTAAACTCTCGGGGATGAATCCCGCCAAGATCGAATCCGTCTTCTCAGCCAAGACCTCGATCTTTAATAAATTTACCCATGAAAAAGAGCATGCCACCGCCTACCTGAGACTGGCCATGGCCAATATGCTTTCCGAGCACAAGCAACTTTTCTCCGGTTATATGGGCCACCTTGTCCCCCGGGACATCTCTCACATCCTCAATGTCTGCCTGGTGGCCGACATTGACTATCGCCTCAAGGTCGCCAACGAAGAGCAGGGACTGGAAACAAAAGAGGCCGCCAAAATGATCAATCAACTCGACAGCGAGCGGGCCCGCTGGGTTCACAGCCTGCACAACGAGGAAGACCCCTGGTCCCCATCTCTCTATGACATGGTCATCCCCATGAACAAGACCACGGTCAAGGAGGCTGCCGTGCTCATTGTAGAATATCTCAGTAAGGATATTCTCAAACCCACCGAGAGCTGCCAGCGACGAGTCGCGGACTTCCTCCTGTCAGCCCAGGTGGAGGTGAGCCTGGCCCGTGAAGGGCACAGTGTGCAGGTCATGGCCAATCAGGGCAATATCCTGCTGACCATCAACAAACATGTCCTGATGCTGAGCCGCCTGAAAGAGGAACTCCAGGCCATTACCACCCAGATCCCCGGAGTTCAATCCGTGGAGTGCCGGATCGGCAAGGGTTTCCATAAATCAGACATCTACCGCAAGTTTGATTTTGATATCCCCTCGAAGGTCCTGCTGGTTGACGATGAACGGGAGTTTGTCCACACCCTGTCCGAACGGCTGGCCCTCCGGGACATGGGCTCGGCCGTAGCCGAAGATGGTGAATCGGCCCTGAAACTGATCGCTGAAGACCAGCCGGAAGTAATCGTCCTCGACCTGAAGATGCCCGGCATTGATGGCATTGAGGTCCTGCGCCGGGTCAAGGCAAGCCACCCTGAGGTTGAGGTAATCGTTCTCACCGGACATGGTTCCGAGGCCGATCGCAAGACCTGCATGGATCTGGGCGCCATGGCCTACATGCACAAACCGGTGGATATCGATAAACTGAGCCGGATACTGGAAGAAGCCAATCGCAAGGTCCACGAGGCCAAACAACAATGATACGGTAAGAACGACAATCAGCGGAAGGATCACCAGCAAAGGACATCACGTGGCCAGCCCCATGAAATTTCTTCAGAAATTCAAGCCCATCTTTTGGGACTATCGCCCCGGCAACTCAGGGCCCTTCAAGAGTCTCTTTAACTTTCGTTCTTTGTGGAAGAGACGGGTCCTGCTTCTGGTCTGTGTGGCCTTGGGGCCATTGATCTCTTTGGCCATCTTTAACCACATGGTGACCCGACACGACACGGAAAAAGAGATCTACCTGCGCACAGCCCGACTGGTCTCCAACACCAAGCGTACGGTCTCTTTCTTTCTGGAAAAACGGAAATTAGCCCTTGATTTTGTAGTGCAGCATCACCCCTTTGAAAAAATCACCGATGCGGAACACCTCAAGATTTTATTTTCCGACCTCAATGCCACTATTGGCGGCTTCACCGACCTGGGTCTGATCACCACCGCCGGTGATCAGTTCAGGTATTACGGCCCCTACGACCTGCAAGGTAAAAATTATGTCGACGAGCCCTGGTTCCACGAAGTTATGGAAAAGGGACTCTATTTCAGCGAGGTCTTTCGTGGCTTCCGTGATACCCCGCATCTGGTCATTGCCATCAAATACAAACTCAATGACACGTTTTATATCTTCCGGGCAACAATCGACACCAAACGTTTCAACCAACTCATCTCAGAAGTCGAGTTGATCGGCAACGGGGATGCCTTTCTCATCAATCATCAAGGCATTCTTCAAACCTCAACCCGCTCACACGGACTGGCTTTGGAGTCCATTAAACTCCCGATTCCGGAATACTCCGAACACACAGCCGTCTTTGAAGTGGATGATGTGGATGGTGAACGCTATGTCATCGGTTACGCCTATCTTCCGGACACGCCATTTATTCTGATGATCACTGAGCAGAAATCAGTCCTCATGGCCCCCTGGCTCAAGACCCAGATTGTCATTATTTCCTTTGTCGCCTTCGGCGTTATCGGTATTCTTCTGGCCATTTATTTTGTTGCCACCCATCTGGTCACACAGATTTTTGTCGCCGATCAGAAACGTGTTCAGACCCTGCACGAAGTGGAACATACCAGCCGCCTGGCCTCCATCGGCCGTCTAGCCGCCGGCGTAGCGCATGAGATCAACAACCCCCTGGCCATCATCAATGAAAAAGCTGGCCTGACCAAGGACATCCTCACCTATGGCCAGCAAACCGATCAAACCACCAAACTCATCAGTCAGATTGATTCGATCCTGGCCTCGGTGGAGCGTTGCGGCAATATTACCAAACGTCTCCTGGGCTTTGCCCGTCATCTGGAGGTCAATATCATTAAAGTCAATATCGAGGCAATCATCGAGGACGTGCTTGGCTTTCTCACCAAAGAGGCAGAATACCGAAGCATCCAGGTGACAGTCAAGGTAGACGAAAACATCCCTGAAATTGAAACGGATCGGGGCAAAATGCAGCAGGTCTTCCTCAACCTGATCAACAACGCCTTCGCGGCCATGCAGGACGGAGGCAGTCTGGATATCCGGGTCCGTCGACGCGTTCAGAATAAAATCACTATCACCGTCACCGATGACGGTTCCGGCATTCCTGAAGCGGATCTTAAACGGATCTATGAACCGTTTTTCTCCACCAAAACCAAAAAAGGCGGGACCGGGCTTGGACTGTCCATCACCTATGGCCTGGTCCAGGAACTGGGCGGAACAATGGATGTGCAAAGCGTAGTTGGCGTGGGCACCCAATTCATAATCAACCTTCCCCTGACCCAAGAAAACAAGGATTAAAACACCATGCGTATTTTACTGGTCGATGATGAGCAGGAACTTGTTTCCACCCTGGCCGAAAGACTCTCCATGCGAGGCATTGATGCCGATTGGGCCTGCAGCGGCGAAGAGGCCCTGGAAAAGGCTGGCAGGCAGAACTATGACCTGGCGGTCCTGGATGTCAAGATGCCCAGGATCAGCGGGCTGGAAGTGAAGGCAGAGATGGAGATGATTCAACCCGAACTACGCTATATCTTTATGACCGGCCATGGTTCGGCAAACGATTTTTACTCCGGCTCCAGCGATGCCAAGACCGTCGGCTATTTAATCAAACCGGTCAACATTGACATTTTGATTGGAAAAATCAAAGAGGCACTGTCAGGTTAGGAAAAGAATCGCCAAGACTGATGGAATGATGTACAAAATAAAGGGTACTTCGAAAAATTAGGATTTTCGTTCAAGATCAAGGCGCGCTCAAAATTTTACCGCAGGCATATAGTCGATATTCCGAGGATAAAATTTTGAGCGCAACGCAGATCTTGGGTGAAAAGACAATTTTTCAAGGTAGCCTAAAGACTGACTTTGTGCAACTGATACCAGAGGGGGGGGGCATGACCGATCACTGGCAGACATTGGGAGAAGAGGGCATCCAGTTTATGGGAAAGATGTCGGCATCCATTTCCCACGAGCTAAAAAACGTCCTGGCAATTATCAATGAAAACGCCGGCCTACTCAACGATTTCTGTCTCATGGCCGAACGAGGCATGGAAATTGACCCGGAGCGGCTGGCCAGGATCTCAGGTAACATCGCCAAGCAGGTGAAACGGGGTGACCAGATCCTCAAGAACATGAACCGATTTGCCCACTCCACTGACCATCCCCTTAGCACGGTCGACCTTCATGCGACCCTGGCCATGGTCGTCAAACTGGCCACCCGTTTTGCCGCCAATCGGGTCGTCACCCTGACGACAACTCCGACGAACAAACCTCTGCTGATCACCAGCCGCCCCTTTCTCCTGGCAAACCTGCTTTGGCGCTGCCTGGATCGAAGTATGAATTTTGTGGGCACTGAAAAAAAGATTACCCTGAGTGCCGTTACGAAAGGAGAACAGACTTTGATCATCTTTAATGGCCTGAGTGACCAACCCATTGAAGAACCGGCAATTTTCCCCAGCCAGCAGGACTCAGACCTGCTGACGATCCTCCAGTGTACCCTAACAACAGCTTCAGCCGTTGGCGAACTGACGCTTACCCTGCCGCAAACTACCGGCAACTGACTTGATCAATAACCACCCTATAAAAGGAGAACTCAAATGACTGAAAAAATCCTGCTTGTAGATGATGAAAAAGATTTCGTGGAAACTCTGGCCGAACGCATGCGCAGCCGTGACATGGGAGTCACAACCGCGACCTCAGCCGAAGACGCCCTGGAGATGATCGGCGAACAATCCTTTGACGCCATTGTCCTGGATCTGCAGATGCCGGGCATGAACGGACTTGAGGCCTTGGAGGCCATCAAAAAGAAGAATCCCAACCTTCAGGTCATCCTCCTCACCGGTCAGGCCACAGTAGAAAAAGGTATCCAGGCCATGAAACTTGGAGCCATGGATCTGCTTGAAAAACCGGCCGACATCGACACTCTGACCGAAAAGATCAAGAAGGCCAGCGCCCAGAAAATGGTCTTGGTCAATGCTGAGACCGAAAAGAAACTCAAAGATATCATGGGCGGCAAAGGCTGGTAATCAGACTTCCTCTCTGCCCACAAGAGATAAAAAAATCCCTGTCTCGTATTGTACGAGGCAGGGATTTTCCACCTTTTAACATCCAGGGAGAGGCAGCAAGTGATCCTTTCAGATCTTCCAGAAAGCCCCTTGCAGAAAAAACCGATCTATCGAACTCTCTCAACTGCCCTGCAAATCAGTGAGCTTCAACCGCTGCTGTAATTTTTTCCAGAAGCAATCCCAAGTCAAGAGGCTTATACAAAAAGTCATAGGCTCCCCGTTCAATGGCTTCCATACCAGTCACAGAGGCACTGTGACCAATCAGACAGATGATCTCCAGGGCAGGCGCGTGATCCTTCAGACGATCCAGGGCATCCAGGGCATCCATATCTGAGATCAGAAGGTCCAGCAGAATAACATCCACAGGTTCGCTCAAAACAACCGCCAAACCCTCCTGACCCGTGGCCACGGCCTCGGCCACAAATCCTCGTGTCACGAGGCGACGGACAAGATTCTCTCCCAGCTCCAGATCGGGATCAACAATGAGTACGCGTACCTGACTCATCTCTTCCACACTACTCCATTCACCTAAGCCACAGAGCCCGGCAGAATAACGCCCGGTTCGAGTTCTCCTTTGGCAGCCAGTTCCATGGCCAGCACATAGGGGCCAATCACCGCATCAAGGACCTGCACACCCTTCCAGGTCAGAAATTTCTGATGACGCTCTTCAATCCCCCCACAGATCAGCACCCCAACCTCTTCTTTCATAATCAAACGACACAGCTCTTCAGCTGAAGGCTGAGAAACCAGAAAGATCTTCGGCTTTCCCTGCAACTCCCCCCGACTATAGAGGGCCACGACCGTCTCGGAGACCATATCAAAACGACCAGCCACAGCCTCGTTCTCCACGGTAACAAGGATTTTCATCATTCCAGCAGATTCATCCATTCTCACAATCCCTCAAGACAAACCGTAACGTGTCAGCTTGCGCCATAATGTCGTCCTTCCCCAACCCAACAGCTTCGAGGCTTGGGAACGGTTACCACCCGTCTTTTTCATGGCTTCAAGAATCATCTCTTTTTCAATCTCCTGCCAGCCGTTTGCAGTAGCGGGTTTCGGTTGATTAGGCATGGCCTCAGGAATGGATCTTTTCCCCTTATTCACCACGACCCGTTCTTCCGTTCCATTGGTGGACGGATGTTCTCCCGGTAAATCAAAGAGATAGGCCGGAAGGCATTCCGAACTTATTTTCTGCCCCTGACAGATATTGACACAGTACTCGGCGATATTACGCAATTCCCTGACATTACCTGGAAAATCATAAGTGTGAAGCAGCTCCAGCACAGAGGGCAGATACCCTTTAATATCCTTTTTCAACTGCCCGCTCAGCTCATTCAAAAAAGCATCGAACAGCAAGCGAAGATCCCCAGCCCTTTCACGCAGGGGCGGGAGATGCAGACGCAGGACATTCAGGCGATAAAAGAGATCTTCCCGAAAAAAGCCCTCCTCCACCTGAGCCCTGAGTGCCCGATGAGTGGCAACAATAACCCGCACATCCACATGAACCTTCTTCGTTCCACCCACCGGATAGAAGGCCCGATCATCAAGGACTGAGAGTAATTTCACTTGCAGCTGCAGGGGCAGATCACCGATCTCCGTGAGGAATAATGTCCCGTGCTGAGCCATGCGGAACATTCCCGGAGTGTCCTTGACTGCTCCGGTAAAGGCACCGCGCACATGACCAAAAAGCTCAGATTCCAGCAGGGCTTCGGGCAGCGCCCCGCAGTTGACCTTGATAAAGGGATGCCGGGCCCGCTTGGAGCTCTTATGGATGGACTCGGCAATCAGATCCTTACCCGTTCCGGTCTCACCGGTGATCAACACTGAAGCGTCCGTCTGGGCCAGGACTGGCATCAGATCAAAGACCTTCAGCATCTCCTTGCTGTGGCCAAGAATATGACTTGCCCCTCTGCAACCACGCCTATTTTCCTGGCTCGCCTGCTGCAGGGAGAGGTCTTCCATGACCACCAATAATCCGACCCGTTTCTGATCCTGATTACTCAGAGGTGAAATGGTAAACTGAATTGGAATTTTACGGTGATGGATTGTCAGGATATCGCCTTCGGTTACAGCCGGCTCACCACTCTCCAGGACCTCACGAAAAAGTTTTCCCTTACGTCCCAGGTTACTGCGAAAAATAAAATCGCCATACACCCCGCTGGCATCCAGACTCGAATACCCGGTCAAACGCTCCAGGGCGGTATTCATCTCTACGATGCAGAGCTTAGTGTCCAGCACAGCTACTCCGTGGGGAATACCATTCACCACTTCCTGAAACGTCAATTGTGTGCAAAATGACAGCTCTGACAAACTCTACCCGACCTCAACTGTTAAAGAACACGCCGACCGATTTACACCGTCGAATAATATGGAGCAACCAACAACGCGGTTTCCGAAGGAATCAAGACAGAGACACCTTCGGAAACCACAGGTTTCAAATCAGAACCTTGCACCGTTGACCAGAAAATGGACCCAGATCGAGGCGCCATAGCCCAGAGCAATGACCGGTGTCCATTTGAGATGACCACCAAAAGTATACATGCCACGTGCCTGACCCATGAGGGCCACGCCGGCTGCAGAACCGATGGAGAGCATGCTGCCACCAACTCCGGCAGTCAGGGTCACCAAGAGCCACTGCCCTTCGGACATCTCCGGCATCATGGTCAGAACAGCGAACATCACGGGGATGTTATCAACAATGGCCGAAAGGACCCCGACCATGATATTGGCAGGCGTTGCACCCCAGCCGGTATACATGGTCTCTGAGACCAGCCCCAGATAACCGATAAAACCGAGGCCACCCACACAAAGGATGACGCCGTAGAAGAACATCAGAGTGTCCCACTCGGCCCGGGCAATATTTCTAAAGACATCAAAGGCGACCGTGTCACCCAGCTGCTCACCAGCCTTACTCTCATCATATCCGGGCGTACCATGACCGTTTGCATGGGTTCTTTTCAGATAAAAACCATAGATCTTGAGATAGGCCAGACCAGTCATCATCCCCATCATGGGAGGCAGATGGAGAAAGTTGTGGAAACTGACCGCAGTGGCGATGGTCATCAGGAACAGAAACATGACCACAACAGCACCGCGCTTCATGTTGACATTGATCTCACAGGTATCAGGCATGACCTTGGGCACGGCCATACTCATGATAACGGCCGGAACCAGCCAGTTGACGGCCGAGGGGATGAAGAGATTAAAGAAGGTCGCGAAATCAACAACACCCTTCTGCCAGACCATGAGGGTGGTGATGTCACCAAAGGGACTGAAGGCACCACCGGCATTGGCAGCGACCACAATATTGACACAGGCCAGGCCAACAAACTTCCGATTATCCTTGCCAATGGCCATGACCACGGCGCACATGAGCAGGGCTGTGGTCAGATTATCGGCCACCGGTGAGATAAAAAAGGACAGGACACCGGTGATCCAGAACAGTTTACGGAAGGAATAACCGGCGCAGACCAGACGCACGCGCAGGGCCTCAAAGACCTGCCTTTCCTCCATGGCGTTGATATAGGTCATGGCCACGAGGAGGAAGAGAAAGAGCTCGGCATACTCGAGGATATTATGTCGTACCGCCACTTCGGCGGCATGGGTAAATCCATGACTGGCATAGACATAGGCGATGATACCCCAAATCAGACCAGCGGCCAGCAGGACCGGTTTTGACTTGCGCAAGTGGGGGTACTCTTCCGCCATGACCAGCGCATAGGCCACGACAAAGATAGCAATACACGTAA